>Ga0114999_10000035_pt1 | contig 172607 bp, 125 predicted proteins | sample ArcticOcean_MG_C_3_FD_89820 | JGI IMG/M metagenome (GOLD analysis project Ga0114999, IMG submission 89820) | Marine microbial communities from western Arctic Ocean - ArcticOcean_MG_CB8_126 | ecosystem: Environmental > Aquatic > Marine > Oceanic | place: Arctic Ocean: Canada Basin | collected...
AGTCGAGCCGATTCCTCCGCACCTGGCCCCGGACACGACGACGGCTTACTACCGCCAGCCTTCGGCCGACGGCATGCGGGCCGGGACGTACTTCGTGAACCTGTATCGCCCCGAAGTCAGGCCCAAGTACGAAATCGAAGTACTGTCCGTTCACGAAGCAATGCCGGGGCATCACCTGCAAATCGCCCTGGCGCAGGAGATTGAGGGCCTGCCTTTGTTCCGCCGCTATGGCGGCTACACGGCATTCATTGAAGGCTGGGCGTTGTATTCAGAAAGCCTCGGAAGCGACCTCGGTCTGTACAAAGACCCGTACTCAAAGTTCGGTCAGCTCACTTACGAAATGTGGCGAGCCGTTCGTCTGGTGGTCGACACCGGCATTCATGAGTTTGGCTGGAGCCGTCAGGACGCCATCGATTTCTTCACCGCCAATACCGCCAAAACACCTCTGGATATCGCGAACGAAGTCGATCGCTACATCTCCTGGCCGGGCCAGGCACTGGCTTACAAGATCGGCGAGCTGAAGATCAAAGAACTGCGTCGACGCGCGGAGTCAGAACTGGGAGACAAGTTCGAAGTGCGCGAATTCCACGCCACGATCCTCGGCCAGGGAGCGGTGACGCTCGACGTGCTGGATGGCATCGTTGACGACTGGATCGCCGGCGTTCGTTCGCGGTGACTGTCGCGACGACGCTCGCTCGCAAGGACCGACGGACTAGTGCTGCGCCAACTTTTAATCCGGGATCGGGTGGCTGGCGGTCGAGCGTAGCGAGCCCCCAGCAATGCAACTGGGGGCTCGCTACGCTCGACCCCAGCCACCCCAATATTCAACATTGGCAAAGCACTACGTCGCGGGCTTGATTTCTTCGCCGGGCAATTCCACCAGCTCTTCCGGAATGCTGATCGCGTCCGACGGCATATCGAGTTGCTTTTCGAGTTCGTCGACGAGTCGTGACCAAGTGGTGTATTGCGCGTCTCTGGTACGCAACACTCGGACACGGACCCCGCTGTCATTTCCGACGGTCGATTTTGCCAGACGCATTACCGTCGAAGGTTTCACCACGCGGTATCCGCCAGTTCGAATCGGCACGGCGAACGACCGTCCATGAACGTAGACATCGAGGGTTTCGATGGTGACCGGCTTGGCGGCGGGTTTGGCCGTGTTCGTGGCCGTCGCTGGAGGCACGGTCGGCTGGCTGGCCGGATCGGCACTGATACTGATTGGCGTGTCAAGCGAATCGCCGTTGCCAGTACCGGAACCACTGCCCAGGCCCGGAATCCACCCGGACAGGAATGCTCCAACAATGACACCAACGACGGCGACTCCGCCGACCAGCTTTCGTTTGATACGCATGGCAGGAACTCGACTGTGCTGGATGACTTCGGCTTCAGGGGCCAGTTGGCTCATGAGATCTGCTCGCTGATGGACCGGCTTTTCTCTGCTGCTTTCCCGGAATTCGGGACTTGTCTAGAGTAGCTCGTCCGGCGGGTCCTTGAGCAGGTGAATCAGCATCCCTGTTTTCTCGATCTGACTCCAGCCCTTTACGGCTCCGGATTTGCGGATTTTCTCGGAACGACACCTCACGACACCAACCGCATTTCTGCCGGACCCCGATGAACCCACCTGCCAGCGAAACCGATGTCGATGCCCGCCCGCCCACGAATGCGGGGCATTCAGCGATCGAGCTGCGCGGTGTCCAGCACTCGTTCCGCAAATTCCAGGCACTCGTGGACATCACGTTTGATGTTCCGCCTCAGTCGCTGCACGGATTTGTGGGACCGAACGGAGCCGGAAAAACGACCGTCCTGCGGCTTGTCTGCACGCTTCTGAAGCCACAGGTCGGCACCATCCGAGTGTTCGGCATGGACATCGTGGCCGACTATAAAGAAGTCCGTCGTCGCATTGGGTTCATGCCGGACCACTTCAGCATGTACCGGCAAATGACGGTGTACGAATACCTTGACTTCTTCGCCGCCGCCTACGGCCTGCCGCTGGAAACACGCACGAAAGTGCTCAAGGACGTGCTTGAGCTGACCGACATGGGTGCGCACGGCAAAGACCTGATTAACGGTCTCTCCCGCGGGATGCAGCAGCGAGTCGGCCTGGCCCGCGTGCTGGTCAACGACCCCGATCTGCTGCTGCTCGACGAACCGGCATCGGGACTCGACCCGCGCGCCCGCATTGAGCTGATGGAAATTCTGCGGGCACTCCGCGGCATGGGCAAGACGATCGTCATCAGCTCGCACATTCTCAGCGAACTGGCCGAACTGTGTGACAGCGTGACCGTGATCGATCGCGGCGACATCAAGTACTGCGGGTCAATGGAAGGACTCCTCGATCATTCGCACAAGTATCCCGCTTATCGACTGACACCGCACGAGCCGCTGGACGGACTGGCCGACCAACTGGCAGAAGCACCCGGCATCATGGCCGTGCTGCCGATCGAGGGGTCTCACGACGTCCGCGTTGAATTCGACCCCGACCAGCTCGACACGAACGCTGTTCTACAGGCAGCGATGACTCTGGGGATTACCGTGATCGGATTCTCACGAGCCCAGCGGCACCTCAATCAGGCATTCATGGACCTGACTGAAAAGGGGGTGAGATGATGCTGGGCCGCGGGACGTTCGCTCTGGTCGAGCGGTCGCTGCGCGTTGACACGCGCCTCGCACGCACGCATGTCGTGCGACTGATCTTTGCGGGAGTCATCCTCGCATTACTCATTCAGGTGCATCGGAACATTCTCCGGTACAGCACACCCGGCCGCGATGTCTTTGAGCAGATCTGCTGGCTGAATTTCTTTCTGCTGAATCTCGCCGGGATGAGTTTTTTCTCAACGGTCATCACCGAAGAAAAAGAAGAAATGACGCTCGGCCTGCTGCGGATGGCCGGGATTCCCGGCATCGGCATTCTGCTGGGTAAAGTGTCGCCGCGTCTGATCGGAGCCATATTGCTGCTGTCAGTGCAGCTGCCGTTTACGTTTCTGGCGATCACCCTGGGTGGCGTGACCACGCATCAGATTTTCGCGGCCTACGTGACGCTGCTGTCGTTTTCCGTGTTCCTCGCTGGTCTGGGGGCATTCTTTTCGACCATCTGCAATCGCTCGAATCTCGCGGCATCGCTCACGACGGCCGTACTGGCGGTGGTGTATATCGGTCCGCGACTGATCATCGACGCAACGCTGGGCCTGAGCCGGCGCAAGTTGATCAGCCCGGGACTGGAATACCAGATCGAGACCGCCTGCGAATACGCGCAGGCCGCGACGCCCTTTTACGCACTGCGCATGATCCTCGGGACGAACTACGCGGGTGAATTACTCAGTTACCAGGCGATCGTGAATTCCGTCGCGGGTCTTGTCCTGTTTCTGCTCGGCTGGCTGCTGTTCGATGCATGCACCCGAAACGAACGGAATGTCGCACCTGCCCGAGGAATGATGGCATTGCTTTCGACGCGTCTGTCCGGAGCCAACCGTGTCTGGAACAACGCACTGGCCTGGAAGGATTTTAATTTCCTGACGGGTGGCATCATCGCCGTCGTCGTCAAGCTGCTGGCCTATTCGATCTTAATGGGCTCGATGAGCGTGCTGATTGCCCGCAGCCTGAAAACCGAATTCCAGGACAACATCGGCTCGACATTGATGCTTTCGATGCTGACGGCAATCGGAGTCGAGATTCCGATCTATCTGTCGCGCGTTTTCCGGGAAGAGATGCGCTGGAAGACATGGCCCGGCCTGGTCATGCTGCCCGTGTCGACCGGTCAGCTCGTCCGTAACAAGCTGCTGGGTGTCGTTCCGACGTTCATTCCGGCCGTGCTGGTGTTTGTTGTCGGAGCCTTCCTGGCGCCGTCGTTTCTCAAGGACCTCGCGACAGAGGCGTTCCTTGGCAGTCGCGGCTGGTATCTGATGTCGCAATACGCGCTGATGGTCCAGGTCGTGCTGCTGTTTTCCGTGGTCATCAAATGGGGCGCCCTGCCGATGGGCCTCGCCGTCGTCATCGTGCCCAACATACCGAACCTTCACAACATTCTGTTCGCCCCGAACCTGCGAGGCCTGAACGCTCTCGTCATCTACGGACCGATGTTTATCGCCTTCGTGCTGATCGTGGTCATACATTTCGTGATTCTCGACCAACTGAGAAAGCTCAGCGCTTTGTAGGTGCGTCTCGCCGAGACGGACTCTCAGCAAAGCCGAGCACGACGGGAAAGCGCAGCGGACCCCGTCGCCATCCAGCATGACCAGCCTATTGCTAACGGAATCTGAATGAGCCCTGCATCGTCCATCACTGTCATCAACTGCCATCACGAGAACGCGACCGCAGCACTCGATAGTCTGCGTGAAAAACTCAGTCCGCGTGGAAACATTGTGTCCGAAGCCGGACGCCAGAAGACCATCGAACTGTTCGGAGAACCGCTGTCTCCCCGGCAGGTCGTCGAGCGAATCTGCGGCGACGTACGGACACGCGGCCTGGACGCATTACTCGAGTACACCGCGAAACTGGACCGCAAAGAACTGACGCTTGAGACGATGCGCGTCACTGCTGATGAACTCCAGAGCGCCCATGCTGCCGCGCATCCGGAATACCTGGCCGCAATCCGCCGCATCCGCGACAACGTCGCCGAGTTCCAGTCGGCACTGCTGAACGAAACCGTGTCCCTGGTGCGGCAGAACGGAGACGCACGCGTTGAATTGCGGCAGCGGTACCTGCCTCTACAGCGCGTCGGCATTTGCATTCCCGGTGGAGCCGCGGCCTATCCATCGACGCTGTTGATGACGGCCGTCCCCGCTCAAACGGCCGGTGTCAATCAGATCGCCGTTGTCGTCCCGCCGACGGAATTCGGCGGTTACAACACCGACCTGCTGGCCGCCTGCCATGAACTTGGCGTCGATGAGGTCTACCGCACAGGCGGGGCTCAGGCGGTCGCAGCACTTGCGTACGGCGTGCAGGGCATTCCACGCGTCGACAAAATCGTGGGCCCGGGAAACCTGTTCGTCGCCCTCGCCAAGCGGCACGTGTTTGGTGAGGTCGATATCGACAGCATTGCCGGTCCCAGCGAAGTCGTCGTGCTGGCGGATGATTCGGCCCGGGCAGATTTCGTAGCCAGTGACCTGATTTCGCAGGCCGAGCACAGTCCCGGGTCAGGCGTGCTGATTACATGGCACGAACCGCTGATTGCAGCCGTGCAGGAACAACTGGCGATTCAACTGGATCGCCTTCCACGAGGTGATCTGGCCCGCGAAAGCCTGACTCAATACGGAGCCCTGATCCTCGCCCGTGACGAAGACGAAGCCATCAAGCTGACCGACCTGATGGCCGCCGAACACCTGCACATCTCGACCGCCGACCCGGAGCGGCATCTGAACCGCGTGCAGAATGCCGGAGCGATCTTCATGGGTCATCACACGCCCGTTGCATTCGGTGATTACATCGCCGGACCGTCACACGTCCTACCAACCGGGGGCACCGCCCGGTTCGCCAACGGTCTGTGCGCAAACGATTTTCTGAAGCGATCCTCGGTCATCTGGTACAACGAAGCCGCAGCGGCCGCTGGAGCTGACGACGTGCGACTCATGGCGGAAAAGGAAGGCCTGACCGCTCACAGCGCCAGCGTTGACATTCGTCTCACTTGAGTCACTCGCATGTCTGAACTGACCGACTCGATCGTCGCGGCATTCGCCGACAACGAGTATCCCGGCGATACACGATTGACGGTTTACGGCGACAGCCCGCTTGATTGCGACGAGACGCGACGTCTGCTCATCGGCCGATCCTGGCAGGACTTTCCGGCGGCCGAGTTCATCCAGGGCGACACGCCGTTTCCGGACCTCAGTCCGGAAGCGTTTCACTACTACATGCCCGCTCTGTTGCTGGCCAGTCTCGATCCCACGTTCGACCTCAACAGCGACCTGGCGCATTCAATTGTGTTTTACCTGTCACCACGCGGTGCATTCGAGGAAGGAGAATTCGGCTACGACGACCGGGAGGGATTTCAGCAGCGAATGGCACAGTTCACGCCCACGCAGCGAGAAGTCATGGCCGAAACCCTGAAAGAATACGTGCGTGCTTATTGCGACGACAAATGGACTCGCGAGACGATCGACTTTCTGACGCGAGCGAATTAGCCGTGCCCTCGAACAACTGGATTCAACGTCGGTCAGCCCGAAACGGCGGCTATCTTCCAATGGCACCAGAGTTGTGTCGGCCGATCACTGATTGTCGCCTTTCGCTCCGCGAAAGTAGCGCTACTTTCGCGGAGCGAAAGGCGACAATCAGCAGAACCCCGCTATCTCCCCAGTTGACTGATCGCATCGACGATCGGCTCGCGTCGGTTGGCCAGTCGCTGCAGCCGCACGGACAAGCGTGAGCCCGACGTTCCGAACATCCAGTACTCGATCACGTTTCGACCCGTCAGAATGCGCGTCTTCGCCAATGGTCGGCCCAGCGTTTTTTCGACCTGCTCCGCGGTCATCCCTTTGGTGACGCGACCTTCCCGCATGGCGACATTGATCGCCGTGTTGCGTCGCTCACGAACTTCCTCGGCATCCCGCCACTGGTCGTCAATGTACTCGTACCCGTGTCCCTCCAACCGTTCGGCCACGATTCCGATCCCGGGCTTCTTGCGTTCGGCCATCAGCAGCAGCCGGATTGCTTCGTTCTTATCGTCCATCAACTCCTCGTACTCGGTCGCCAGGTCGATCAAACCGTCAACGCCCTGCTTCAGCAATTGCGCTTCGCGATTCAGGAACCAGTCGTCGATCGCCTGCTCTGCATTGTCCGGCTCGCCGCGTTCCTCAAACTCACGCTGCAGTGCCAGCATGTCGAATCGACTGAGCGTCGTGATATTCTTCAACCGCCAGTCCAACTCGTCAGTGACGTACTGATCCGCCAGCGCTCCGAATTCCGGCACTTCCCGTCGCAGGCGTGAGGCGATTTCCTTCCCGTTTTTTCCGCCCGGATCCGCGTCAATCTGAATGCTCTCCAACAGAATTTCCTGGTACAGCAGACGGTGGTACTGATTGCGAACCGACAACGACTTGGTTGTCCGGTATCCGGTCAGTGGCGACTCCTGCCACGCCTTGCGAAGTGCTTCTGGAAGATTCGGCAATGGAGTTCCGGCTGCCGGCAGGTCACGCACGACTCGCGACCCGATTCCCGCCAGTTGCAGCGAGGTGGCCTCGCGGCGTTCATTCTGCCAGTCCCGGTAGTTGCCTTCGTAGAGGTACTCGATCTTGAGTGCCTCACCGAGATTCAGGTCTTCGGCTTTGAGTGCCATCGCCCGCAACGATTGATAGTCCTTGACCTGAAGCCTGGTGTGCTCGCGACTGAGTCCGGAAAGATGCAGTTCCCGGCCTTCGCTGATCAGCTCATCGTCGGAGTAAAAATTTCCGCGCGCGATCGCCCAGTCACCAAGATCGAACCACTCGTCTGGCTTGTCACCGGGCAGGTCGATTCGCAGGCGATTCAGACGATCCACGTCCGAGATCAGCTTCTTGACGGACGTGACGCGGAAGATCAGCTTTTCGTCGTCGTCCCTGGCCAGCATCCCATGAATCTCGACCGTATCCGTGCCCCGGAGCTTTGGAACCTCTTCCTTACAAACGAAGTTGAGTTCCTGCAGCTTGCGCATCAGAAGCGTGTTGCCTCCTGCCGTCGAGACTCGCCCCTCAATCTGGAACTTCGAACCGACCAGTCGCTCCCATTTCGGCTTGAGCTCGAGGAATGCCTCCACGGAGATCAATCCAGCGACAGCCGGCTGCAAGGCGCAGGCAATCAGGCCGAGCGCGAGTGCGAACGAAACGATTCTCGGTGCGTGATGCGTTTTACGTCGCATCCGGGTTCTCCTGCGGAAGGGAAACAGCTTCACTCACTTCGGGCAATTCCGCCTGGGATTCGATCAGGTCCCGCATAATCTGGGCCGGTTCCTGGTCATCGGTAAAACCAAGCTGTTCAATACTTCGGAACCGTCTCCATAAGAACGCATTCTCCGGGTTCAATTCCACGACCCATGCGTTGGATTCGCGGCGGCAGCCCGCCAGTTGTCCCGCAAACACGATCCGCCGGGGACCGCCCGTCTGTGTTTTCGTCAACAGCCGCTCGATGCCTGTGACCTGAATCGGTATGTCGTTGTCGAAGTCCCAGAGAAGGTCGATGCGGCGTCCTTCTTTCGCATCGCCGGGCACGATTTGAGGCGGCGACTGGTCGATCAGTATCCACTGATCTTCAAAGATCGCATGGAATTCGCTGTCCCAGTCTTCAATCGTCCCAGTCTTCAGTGTCCGATTCGCCGACTCGACCAGCTCCAGCAGGCTGCGGTTCGTGAGTCCGACCGCGGCTTCTGATTCCATCCAAAGATCGTGGAGACTGTCGTGTTGCTCGCCCGTGACACCAAGCGTCTGCAGTGCATCCAGAGCCTCTGCGAACTCACGGCGAGCCGTCACGAAATCGCCTGACTCCAGGGCGATGAGGCCGGCGTCTCGTGCCATTTGCAGACGTATTTCGGCCGACTCTTTCCCTCGATCCCACACCGCCCAGACGACCATCGCTCCGATCAGCACGAAGAACGCGGTTCCAACCAGTAGCAGTTTCTGTCGCTGACCAGCCCGTTCCTCGCGACGCTGCGGGATGACGATGGCCTGATCGTGTTGCGAAACCGGTGGCTCCTCCTGGTCGTCCTCCCAGTCGTCGAGTAACGCCCTGCCCAGGTCCGGGGCTGGTGGCGTCGCGCGTGACTCACGCGGTATTTCTTCCTCGACAGAGTCGAGGTCCATTTCCGGCTCGACGTCGAGTTCCGGCGGTTGCTCGTATTCCCTTGACTCGTCGAACTCACCCACTTCCAGCGGCTGAAAATGGATGCGCCTCGATTCCGGATACAGATTGACGGGCAGGATGAAATGTGGCTCGCCACACTCAGCGCAGATTAGGCGCCGGGCGCGTTCCTGGCGAATGCCGGAGAGCTGCTCCCCGCAAGGACACGGGCGTACAAAGGGGACCGGCTTGATAATGGTGGCGGATCGTCGCCCCAGTGCTTTGTCGAGCCAGTTTGCCATGAGACTTCACCTCGTTAACGCAGCTCGACAATAACACCCGACACAGGGCTTCGGCTAGAATCCCCCTCCGTACAGTCTGGCAGTTACTGAAATCAGGGAACCATCGTGATGACCACTTCCGTCACCTGGCTCGGGCACGGAACCTTCTCAATCGAAACATCCGGCAAGACGGTCATCATCGATCCGTTCTTTACCGACAATCCGTCTGCGTCGGTGTCCGCCGATGACGTGAGCCCGGACGCGATCATTGTTTCGCACGGTCACGGCGACCACATCGGTGACACGATCGACATCGCCAAACGCACTGGCTGCCTGGTCATCGCCAACTTCGAGATCGTATCGTGGTTGCAGGCCCAGGGGCTTGAGAACTGTCATCCTCAACACATTGGCGGCGCGCACGCCCACGATTTCGGCACAGTGAAGCTCACGATCGCACATCATGGCTCGGCACTGCCGGACGGTTCCAACGGCGGAAACCCGTGTGGCATCCTACTCAAGACGGAAGATGGCAATATTTACCACGCCTGCGACACGGGCCTGTTTCTCGATATGCAACTGATCGGCGAGGAAGGCATTGATCTGGCCATCCTGCCCATCGGAGACAACTTCACGATGGGTCCCGATGATGCACTGCGAGCGGTCAAACTGATCCAGCCAAAGCGCGTCATCCCGGACCACTATGACACCTGGCCGCTGATCGCCCAGGACGCCGCGGCCTGGGCCGAGCGTGTTCGAGCAGAAACGTCTGCCGAGCCTGTCGCGCTGAAGCCCGGTGAGCGCATCAGTCTGTAAGTTCACGCGTCAGTCCTCGCAGTAGGCGACGGCATGTTGCCAGGTCGGATTAATTGCCATGGGCTCGTTGCCGCAGCGTCCCGGCTCAATGCATCGCTTCTTGACAGTTTCAGCACCCCGACGACACTACGCGCTGACGACCGCATAAATGCGGTTACTACGAACGGATTGAAAGGAGTCGTCATGGGCGTTTTTCGCTTTGAGGAGCTGGACGGACAGATCGGGCTACTGACGTTTGATACGCCTGACAGGAAGGTCAACACACTCGGCCGCGCCGTGCTCGAGGAACTGGCGTCCGTCATCGATGAGCTGGAACAGCGCACGGACCTGAGCGGTCTGCTGTTGCAGAGCGGCAAGCCGGGCCAGTTCATAGCGGGAGCAGACCTCAACGAACTCGGAGCACTCGCAACGGCAACTCAAGAAGAGGCACTGGCTGCGGTGGAAGCCGGACACACGCTGTTCAGCCGCATCAGTCGCTTGCCTTTCCCGACCGTGGCCCTGATCGATGGAGCCTGCATGGGCGGCGGTACGGAACTCGTGCTGTCGTTCGATGAGCGAATCGTGTCGACAGGCAAAACCAAGGTTGCACTGCCGGAAGTCAACGTCGGCCTGATCCCCGGCTGGGGAGGCACTCAGCGGCTGCCGCGTTTGATCGGCATCAACTACGCGATCGAGATGATCACGTCCGGTGCGCCGCAGACTCCCACACAGTGCGTCGAACGTGGCCTTGCTTTTGATGCCGTGACAGCGGATCAGCTGCTCGACGAAGGCCGTCGCGTGCTCGGCATGCTGCAGGAGAGCGGTACCTGGCAGAAGAATCGCGAACGCAGGTCTCAGCCGCTCGGTCTGTCCGCAGATCAGATGATGTTCGCATTCGCCTGCGCCGAAGGTGCCGTCCGCGGAAAGACGAAGGGACAGTACCCGGCACCTCTGGCAGCGCTCAAAGCCATCAAAGGCGGTATCAACCTGCCTCTGGAAGAGGGGCTCGCCGTTGAGCGTGAGGTGTCACTCGAAGTCGTGGGTTCGCTTATCTCGGGCAACCTGATCGGTGTGTTCTTTATGAACACACAGGTGGGCAAGGACCCTGGATTTGGTGGCACCAGTGCCACTCCGAAGACGGTTGGCCGTGTGGGAGTCCTTGGCAGCGGTCAGATGGGTTCGGGCATCGCCACCGCGCATGCGCGGCGCGGAGTTCCGGCCGTCATGGTGGACATCGACGAAGAGCGAATTGGCTGGGGCATGGCCGCTTCTCGCAAGACGATTGCGTCTCGCATGAAGATCGGACGGGCCACTTCACAGGACATGGCCGACATGCTCAGTCTGCTCAGCACCGCGACGACAAAAAGCGGCTTCTCCGGTTGCGATGTTGTCGTCGAAGCCATCACTGAGAACGAAGAACTGAAAACGTCGTCATACCGCGAGATGGCTCCCGTGCTCAAAGACGGGGCGATTCTGGCCAGCAATACGTCAACCATCTCGATCACGCGAATGGCCGAGTCGGCTCCGTGCCCGGAACGCTTCGTCGGAATGCACTTCTTCTTTCCCGTCGATCGAATGCAACTGGTGGAAGTGATCCGCGGTGAGAAGACGGATGATGAGACGGTCGAGACGGTCGTCGCACTCGCCAAACGCATTGGCAAGACGCCGATCGTCATGAAGGACTGCCCGGGATTTCTGGTGAATCGGGTGCTGCTGCCGTACATGAACGAATCGTTGCTGCTGCTGTGCGAGGGCGCCTCGATGGACCAGATCGACAAGGCATCAACGAAATTCGGCATGCCTATGGGACCGATTGCCCTGCACGATCTGGTGGGCACAGATGTCGCTCTGTTTGCTGGGCAGGTCGTTGCGACCGCGTACTCCGACCGCGCCGAGATGTGCCCGTTGCTACAGGACATCGTGAAGTCTGGACGGCTCGGCAAGAAGGCCAGCAAAGGCTTCCGCCAGTACCTCGGTCCGAAAGGTAAGCCGGCTGCCGATCCGGAATTTGATGCATTCCTCGAAAGGCATCGCACGGGCACGCGCGAGTTTTCGCACGATGAGATCACCGAGCGACTGTTCCTGCCCATGCTGCTTGAAGCGACGCGAACGCTCGAGGACGGGATCGTCTCCGAGCCAGCACATATCGACCTGGGCCTGCTGCTGGGCATCGGCTTCCCGGCGTTCCGTGGAGGCATCCTGCACTGGTGCGATGCCGAAGGACCGGATGCGATTCTGAAGAAACTCGAGAAGTACGCAGACCTCGGGAAGCGGTTTGAGGCAACCGACTCGCTGAAACAGATGGCAGCGGGCGGAGACCGGTACTTCTCTCTGTCCAAGGCCGGCTAGCGCACTTCCAGAATCTGTTTTCAGTCTCCATACAAGCACGAAGCGCCAGCGAGTGAACTCTGCGACATACAGACTCGCTCGCCTTATTGATGTTGCGCTATTCCAGTCCCGTAGGGACGGCGGCAAGTAGCCCGGGGCTTTTAGCCCCGGGGAAAAAGGCCATGAATTGACCTGAAAGCCCCGGAGGGGCGACGTGACGCGTACATGCATTTTGCCGTCGCCCCTCCGGGGCTCGAAATGCCATTTGGCCCCTGTTTCCACGGGTTGAAACCCGCGGCTATTCGCCTTCGTCCCTTCGGGACTGAAATAGCGCAACTTCACAACTTGCGCTTCGGGCTTGTATGAATGCCAACGACGTGCCGCGGTCAGGCGTCATGGTTTGTTTGGCGCGGCTCGGTACCAGTCGGGTGTTCCGAACCAGTCGTGCATCTCTTTAACGAATGGGGCGACGATTTCCGGCGGCTCTGGCCATTCTCCACGGTCGCCCGTTTCGACCAGCCAGACGTCGAGGGCCGTGCGCAGTCGCAGCAGCGCTTCGCGGTGTTCCGGCTTGTCGGAGCCGGCCAGGTCGCGAATCTCGTGTGGGTCTGCTTCGGTATCGTAGAGCTGTTCGAAGGGCAACGGCTTGAACAGCTCGGCAGCCGGGCCTGTGAGTTTTCCCTGACGGAGCATCTCTCGCATCACCGGCTTAATAGCGAAACACTTCTCCTTGTAGCGATTCAACGAGGCAAAGCCCTGTTGCGGCATGTAGTTCCGCAGGTAGTGGTACCGGCTGTCTCTGACCGAGCGGATGCGGTTGACGGTTTCATCAATTCGGTCGCGGGCGCTGAAGGCATACGTTCGCGGCGGATCGGGGCGATCGCCCAGGAAATTGCGGCTCTGCATTCCGGCCGGACGTTCAATCCCGGCAATGGACAACGTCGTGGCCGTCAGGTCGAGCAGGCTGATGACCTGATCGCTGGCCGTTCCCGGCTGGTACTGCGGGGGCGCCGGGAAGTTCTTCGGCCAGTGAACGATCATCGGCACGTGCAGCCCGGTGTCCCAGCACCAGTGAATCCCGCGTGCTTCAAGTCGCCCGTTGTCGGCGAAAAAGATGATGACGGTGTCGTCGATCGTGCCGTCCCTCTGGAGCTGTTCCAGGATCCACCCAACACGACGGTCCAGTCCTGACACGGAATTGAGATACCGAGCCCATTCCTGTCGCGTGACCGGATGGTCGGGATAGTACGGAGGTGGAGTCACGTTCTCCGGCGTCGCGATCTGCGGATGCTCGTCCTCGCCGACCCAGACGACTCGTTTCTTGCTGGCCGTCTTTCGGTCGTAAATGTCGTACTCATTTTCCGGCGTGTTGATCTGCGCGAAAAACGGCTGTCGCGATTTCAACAGCGACCAGTCGTCCGTCTCGTAAACCGGCCCCTCATTAACGAAATTCAGATCGAGCTTGCCGGTCCCCACAACGCGGTCGCCGATGTTCGTGATGTTCGCAGTGAGGTAACCGGCATCGGTCAATCGATGCGTGATGGATCGGACACCGGGCGGCAGTCGGTAATCGTCGTCGCGATGAGACCGCATGTGATGCATGTCGGTCGTTGTCTGATACATCCCCGTCATGAATGCGGAACGGCTGGGAGCACAGACTGGCGATGTCGAGAAGACTCGCGTGTAGCGCACGCCAGTGGCTGCCAGGCGATCCAGGTACGGTGTCTTGACGTTGCTGGCCCCGTAGCAGCCCAGGTCCAGCTTCAGATTCTCGCCCACGATCCACACGATATTTGGACGCCGCTTCGGTGCGTCGTCCTTTGCCGCGACGATTGGCGAAGCATGTACTACCAACAGCCACATCACGGTCGGTATCCAAACCACGAGTTTCAAGGACTTCATCCGCAAGTACTCCCCGGGTGACTTCTTGAGAATTCACCAACATGAGTTACTGTCTGCCGAGTCACGATTTCATTCCCACGACCTGTCCAACAGGCGTCCGACTAAGACAACGCCATCATGAGAATTCCACAGACGTTGACGCACGCGATTCTACTCTTGAGCTTTCTTGTGTCGGTGCCGGCTGGTCTCGCTCAAGAGCCTCCGACACCATCACTCTGGGATCTGGAGCGTCTCAGTCAGCCACCGACGGCCGAATGGGGCGAAACTACGGACCTCGTCCAGGCCGTGAAGTATCAGGGTGAACCGTTCGAGGGCAAGCCAACCCGAGTGTTTGCGTATGTGGGTCGGCCTGACACGGAGACGCACGGCAAAGGCCCGTTTCCAGGTATGGTGCTGGTGCATGGTGGCGGCGGTCAGGCGTTCGCTGACTGGGCACGACACTGGGCCAAGCGCGGCTACGTTGCAATCTCGATGGACACGGCCGGTTGCGGCGCCGGCAAAGTTCGACTGGACGACGGCGGACCCAATCAGTCCGGTGCAACAAAGTTTCGCGAGTTCACCGAAGCTCAGGCACGCGACATGTGGACCTACCACGCCGTCGCCGATGTTGTTCTGGCGCATTCGCTGCTGCGATCCTTACCCGAAGTTGATCCAGAACGGACCGCGCTGACCGGGATCAGTTGGGGTGGATATCTGACGTGTATCACGTCGGGAGTCGATTCCCGATTCAAGGCGGCCGTGCCTGTTTATGGTTGCGGGTTTCTTGGAGACAACAGTGCCTGGTCCGGCACGCAGATCGCTGGCATGACGCCCGAATCACGGCGGCTGTGGCTGAAGCTGTTCGATCCGGGACAACACGTCGGCCGCGCGGAGTTCCCTGTTCTGTTCCTCAACGGCACGAACGACTTCGCCTATCCACTCGACAGTTACCGCAAGACGATCGAGCAGGTCCGCCCGGAACTCGCAACAACCGCGATCCATGTAAAGCTTCCGCACGGTCACATCTGGACCTTTGGAATTGTGGATGCCTTTATTGACAGCCATTTACGAGATGGCAAACCGCTGACTCGATTGGGTGAGCTGCGTGTCGCGGATGGTCTCGCGTACGCGCCAGTGCTGGCCGGTGACAAGGGGCTGGCCGGCGACAAGGGGCTGACAGAGGTCGCTCTGCTCTACACACACGACGAAGGAAAATGGCAGACGCGCGAGTGGCAAACGCTGGAAGGTGTCTACGACGCGTCGAAGGCCCAGCGTGTTCAAGCGAAGCTTCCAGAAAAACGACCGATTACGTTCATTCTGCAGGCCACCGACAATCGTGGCCTCAAGACCAGCACGACGCATTACGAATTGCCCGCTGGTGTTGATGAATCGAACCCCTCACTGGTGCCCGCTCCAAGACTGGAACGCGACTTCTACAACTGGCATCAACGGCACGCGGACATTCTGCGCATCAAAGACGAAGTGAATCCCGAAGTGGTGCTGATTGGCGATTCGATCACGCACATGTGGGGCGGTCGCCCCTTCGAGCAGAAGTTTCATCGCGGCCAGGACTCATGGGATGCGACATTCGGTAAGCGATCATTGAACCTGGGTTTCGGCTGGGACCGGACACAAAACGTGCTATGGCGAATTGATCACGGCGAACTGGACGGACTGAATCCGCACACGGTCGTAATTCACATCGGCACCAATAACCTGGCAGGCACACCGCGGCACGCCGTCAGCAAGCCCGCCGACGTCGCGTCGGCTATCCGCGGCATTTGCCAACGAGTCCAGAGCCGGCTGCCGAGAACAAAGATCATTCTGATGGCCGTCTTCCCCCGCGGCGAAAAGCCGAGTTTTCCTCAGCGAGCACAGATCACACAGATCAACAGCCTGCTGAAGCCCGTTGCAAAGGAACTCGGTGTCACGCTACTGGACATCACACCGCAACTGCTGGAAGACGACGAAACGATCTCGAAGAAGACGATGGGCGACTTTCTGCACCCCACAGCCGACGGTTACGCCATCTGGGCCGAAGCGCTCAAACCACGCGTGGCCCGGTGATTACCGCAGATGCGATGCAAACTCGATATGCGTCGGGCGGTCCAATGGCCCGGCAATACGGGCCACTTCCTGTGGCGACATGGCCGCGGAACTTCCGACCTGGGCGAGGAACTCGGTCAGCAACTCAGCTCGATCGACATTGAGGTAGCAACCGAGTGAGGCAATCTGTCGAAGCAGGTCTCCATCCGGCGGCATCGATCCGTCGACCCAGACGGATGCAGCCGCAATCGTGACCGGATCGCCACCGATGTTCAGGCTCTTGATCTGGTCGGCCACGCCGAGCGGACAACTGCCACCGTTGTGTCCATCCGAGAACAGCAGCACGAAGGGCATCGGATGACGATCGCGTTCCGGTTGTGGTTCAACGACTTCCACCATGTACTTCTCAAGTCCCGAAGACACCTTCTCCAACGCAGCAGTGATGTTCGTCCCGCCGCCGTCGCCACGGAGATCAATTGTGTCCGGGTCGATCTCACGAACGGGTTTCATGTAGCAGGTTTCATCGACGGCAGCATGACTTCCGAATCGAATCAGCACGAATCGAAAGTACGACCGGTGACGACCGGACGGCCCCTTCATCTGACACGGCATCAACATTTCCCGAATCCCTCGGGTTGCGGCTTCAGCTTTCGCTCCACGCATGGAGCCACTGTTGTTGGCCAGCACGCAGACCAACTGCGGGCGTGAGACTTTGGACGGATCGTTCCATTTCTCTTTCTCCTGATCAGGTTGATGGGAAACACTCGCAACACTTCAAGCACTCACTCTCTGATCAGCCGGCGGGGAAGACCATTGTCCGCTACGGTCCGGCTGCTGCTGTCTGCCATGTCTTGCGGATGCCTGGCGGCACTTTTCTTCGACGTCCTGTCGAACAAAAGCACGGCAGACAGGCTCCACCTTGACTCTCCGCTGTTCTCTCCCTTGAGCCGCCGCCCGATTGAATGCTGCCAGGAATCCAAACGCTCAGTTAATTGATGTCAGAAACCCGGCGACTGGGTGGATGAAGCGGCCCTACGCTTCGCGTCACCGCCTGTCGGCGGAACGGGTCGCGACACTCGACTGTCTTTCGCTCTTTTGAGTCATCGCAGCCGTTCGACACGATTTCTTCAGTGGACGACTACTCGGATTCCTCAGGCGTCCGCTCGATGCGTTCCCACTTGAGGTTTTCCGTGACGCGGTGCCTGGCATCCTGCAGTCCGACGCTCCCAAAGATCGGAGCCTCGTCGACCTTTACTTCGAGTGAGGCGGGCAGCAGTTCGTCCTCGGTAAGTCGCATCGTCGCTGTAAAGGCCGTCGCAATCGTCGATTGGCCATTGGCGTCGACGGTGCGGAAGTCTCCCTGGCCTCGGTAAGCCGACTGGCCTGGTTTGAGTTGCTTCGCGTCGAGGTCAGCCCACCACGAGGACTGCACTGTTCTGGTCCCGCCAAGAGTCGACTGTTCTTCCCATCCACCATCGGCCGGGAAGGAGTCTTCAGGAAACAGCGGCAGCAACGGAGATTGAAATCCGCACTGAATGGTACGGAACAGTTGAAACTCATCCGCTGCCGAAGAATCAGACGCTGGTTTCAACAGACCGCGACGGCCTGCGGTGAACGTCAAGTTCTTCCGCAGGTGAGGTCGCATTCGCGATTCGAAATGTCTCAGCACAACCGACTCAGGAGAATCCTCGGCATTTGTATCGAGGCGTTCTGATTGAGTGATCTTCTCGTCGATGGACGTTTCGAGCAGGACGTCGTAACGGTCCGGCACGACGCCAATAGTTGCTGCTCCGTCACCATCGACGGACCTGACCTGCACGGTGAGGTACTCCTTGACTGTCTTTCGGATGACGACTGGCCGTCCCGATACGATGCCCGACACCTCCGAAATCTTTTCCGAAGTCACCTGGTAGGTCCGTCCCTCATTGAACCGGTAACGCAGCATGCGATGAGGTGTCCGGCCTCGCAAGGCGGGAGCGGAATCAGCCGCGCCGCGCGTTGTCGCAAACGCCCGCCGGCCGATCAGAGCCGATTCCCGCAGCTTCTGAATTTTCGCCAGCGTCGACTTCGTGATTATCTGGTACAGATTGCCTCGGTATCGGCCGCCGCGTGGAAATCCCTCCGCGTCGAGTTCAAAGAATCCCCGTGCCGGTTTCTGTCCAATGTGTCGAGCCGTGAAGACCACTGCTGCCCGGTTAACTCGCCTTGCCTGGTCGTAAACCCATTCAGGGCGGTCGTGCATCACGACGCGATCGATCCGCTGGTGTGGGTAATGAGCGGGATTCGGCAACCGATATTCGAAGCGATCTGGCTCGTCCGGTGGTCCGTAACGAATCACCCACGCAGATGGTCCGCTACCTCGCGTTGACTGCCACGGATCAGTTGCTGGATCGCCGAACTGCAGTAAATTGCTCCATAAATTACCTCACAATGTCATTGAAATGACATTCAGATGACGATACTATCCGCGATACTCTGCGACCGCCCCACAAAAACATGGAGAACCAATCATGGCCGAAACTTCAGCACGGACCTCAGGCGACAAGGCAGAATCGACGCGAGTGGCGTTTGATCTGGCACCGGCAGTTGCCGAGGAAGTCGAACGAATTCTGTCACTAACTGATCTGGGATCGAAGCCGGATCTGTTTCGCCGAGCGTTCACGCTCCTGCGGATCCACGTCGATGCAGCTTCCCGCGGCCATGACGTCTACATGGTCGACCCGAAACGACCGAATGATAAGTACATGATTGCGCTTCCATTCAACGTTCGCCGCGAGCCTCAGGCTGCGGAGCACTGATCATGACTTCCGCCGACGAACCACGCATCGATATTGAGTCGACCGACGACTACGTTCGCCCGGCTCAAAATGGCATTCTCCAACTTGAGCCGGTTGACTCGTACGTCAAACGTGTGACCGCAAATATCAAGCTGTCGAAGGCCAAGGCGGCAAATTGGATCGGCTACACTTTGGTCTTCGGGGTCGTTTCCTCGCTCTATCTCTATGTGTGGGCGGTAATGGCCTCAGAGCGCGACGTTTCTGAGCAGCTCGCGACTGTTTTCTCTAAATGGTACGACGTCGTTGGACCGTTGCTCGGAGCAGTGATTGGAGCCTTGTTCGGGATGAGTATTGCCAGTCGTCAGCAAGACGAAGCCGGTTAACAGGGCCGGTGGATCGTGGAGGACCGCCTGATGAGTGACTCATTGCACGGCCTAGAAGACATTGGCCACTATCTTTCACGACGGTCCAAGTTGTCCGTGTACATCGGATGTGCGCTTACCTCTGGTGACCGAACAGGCCTTCGAGACCAACTTCTGAATGATACTGAAACGGTTTTTCTCGAAGCTGGGTTTGATGTCTATAACCCATGTCGGGTCACCAAGCCTGGTTCACCTCATCAACCTAACGAAGTAACCGCGATCGACCATCTTGAGGCGATGCGGTGCGATCTCATCTTCTTTCTCAGAATGCAGCCCTCGATCGGCATGGGGATCGAAGCCCAGATCGCGGCGGACGTACTCACTCCTTGGACTGACGCAAAAGTTGCCGAGGAATACTTTAAGCTGACGCCATTGGTTACCGGTCAACCGAACTCCTTAGCTGGCGCACGCATCATTTTCGACGCGAATGACGTCGATCGATTCCAAGCTCATCTCCGAAATGCCCTGAAAGAAGGTCGCTGGCGCGAGCACGCGACACAAGTTCGAAAATGCAAGGATGCGGCGAAGGCAATCATTCGAGAATGGCGGTTGGGATTTCACATTCGTAGGCAACGACTCCTTCTCCAAATGACGCTGTGCGAATTGGCGAGCCTCGTTGACTTGGAACCATGGTGGATTGCAAGTATTGAACAGGAAGATGAACTCGCGCCGTGCCTGACACTTATGGCTGTCATGCGATTGATCGACGCTTGTCGCCTTCGACTCATCAAGCCATCAATTCCAACATTGATTCTGCCTGAACTGGCGCCGCTTGATCCGTTCCGAGATGAACTGCTCGCCGGAGCGACAGAATTCGCTCACTACTCGCTGCGTACGCGACACCACTCAGAGCCGTGCGTCCAAGACGACGAGTCAATGCTGCGCCATTGGGCCGGCTGGTTGCGAATTGAGAAACAACTGGATTTGCCTGACGTCGCTCGGAATCCGGTCAAGCCTGTCAGTAATCTTACCGCCTGCGTGGCGATGCCACTGTCGAATCTAACCGATCAGGAAAAGGAAGACTGCGACAGGTTGATCAAGTCCATCGAAAGTTCGCTGACGAACGAACCGAGCTTGGACGTGACGATCAAGTTACCCAGCTTTCAGCCCACGTGTCGGGATGAGAGTGGCTCAGAGATATATCTCAGAATGCTTGAGCGTATCAGCGGATGCGACTTCGGACTCATTATTACAACCCCGCCTGCGACTGGCGTCGGCATCATGTCCCGATTGTTTGCAAACTTGACGATGCCCTGCGTTTCTCTTGCCAATCGCCACGAAACGATCAGTCGAATGTTTGAGGGAATGTATTTTCGCCGAATCACCGATCTCATTCGTGTGGATAGTCCCGATGATGCGGCGCAAGAACTCGTGACAAACCTTACCGGTCAATTTGGTGACATTGCTGCGTCGGCAGCGCGCCAGCGGGGCACTCGTGACAAGGTCGCAAAAGCAGGTCTTGCCCGATCAGTCGATCTGTTCCGAATCCCGCTTGGACTATCACAAACGGAGGCAGTGGCTGAATTCAAGAAAGTCGAATTCGTCGGTGACGAGTGGCTTGGCCGACTAGCCACCAGTCCACAGATTTCGCCATTTGTTACGTTACTCCAATTCGTACACATCGCACGAAGTCTCAGTTGGGCGATTACAGTGACAGAATCAGGTGTGCCGTCACTCTTGCCATCGTCTGCCGTTGGCGACAGCGATATCGCTCATTTTTCCGAACGACAATCGCTGCCGTTCAATGAGCGGCAAATTCAAGCTGCCCAGGAGTCGCTGGTGAATCTGCTCGAAGCCCGCGACACCTTGAATGCTCAACGACTGTTTCCAATTGGAGACGAGGAAATATTCAACGCCTGGAACGCGTACATCCCGGAGCTGACACTCGATTCGAGTGACTTTGAAACACCGCAGTTAGTGCGGACAAAGGAAATGTGGGTCAAGGAGTTAGACGATCAACGCCAAGGAGACTTCTGAAGGGATTCGGCGCAATGGACGTATCAGACGGAGACCAAAAGCGAGCGCTGGAACGTGCCCGCGAATTGGTGAAAGAGCAAGTCGATTGGCGCATTCAACCGTATGACCGACTCTGGCAGGCTGCTCGAAGACTCAACGTTAGTCGAATCGAGCCAGGGGCAACTCGCAGTCAAGGGTTTGTCAAAAGATTGGAAGATGGATCGTTTGGGATTTACTACTCCAAGGACTTTCCGATCGTACGACGAAGATACACGGTGGCACACGAACTGGCACATTTGGTGCTTGAACAGTTTGTGCCCCACATAACGCCGAACAACACGGTCGCACGTGGAGGCACGCGAAATACACAGATCGAACGGGTCGTCGATCGGGTGGCTTCCGAGATTCTCATGCCCGAACGGCTCGTTGTTGCGGCGATTTCAGAGGCAAGCATTCGATCTAAAAGCGACTTGGGGCGAGTTGGAAAGCACCGAGTTATTGCTGATGTCAGACATAAGTTAGGCGTTTCTGAATCAGCAATGGCGTTTCGCCTTGTCGAGTTGCCGCAACTTTCGTCGGTCATTATCCGTGTAATGCTGGATGATGCACCGGAGTTTTTGCAGAGACGACGCGTTATTACTCAGTTGTCGGACAAAGCTACTCTTGAGTCGCAATCGAACGTCGACTCGATCGTGGAGGAGGCTCGACAACTCGTGGCCTCGGGCGTAGCACATCGGCCCGCCACCTTTCATACGCTGATGAAGAGCCCTGTTGGGTTTCGGGAAGTCGCGTGCGACGGAAAGCTACGAACCATACCCAGCAGGGATGGCCGGTATCTCGAATATTGGATTATCGGTTGGACGTCGAATTCGACCGAAGGCAGTGAATACGACGATGCCAGAATCATTGACGGAAACAACAGCACCTCATAATCACTACTCTTTACTTCCCGTTTCGGATCGCCGTACGGCATCGGTATGCAGAAGTCGTACATCGGCATCGCCACTCCATGTGGCCTGGAACTGTTCGAACCGGAGGACCGCCAGGTCTGCAGGTTTCTGGTTCGTCGGGCCTATCGCTCGAAACAAACGTGTGCCGTCTGTTTCTGGGCTGTCATGGACGAGGCGATTGCTCACACGGTCTGGGGCCTGATGTACTCCGGACGTCGACTGGACGCCCTGCTCATCGTTCAGACGCTGGCAACCGAGACGGGCTCATTCTGTCCGGAAGTTGAGGAATTACCCGTGTCTTTCACAGGTTAGCCGGCTCGTAGGAAAGATGACCGAATCAGACAGGATTCCCGACGAAAATGGTACGTGACATTCTACGCGTCAGGTGATAGGAATTTCTCCGTAGACCAACACAAAACTCAGTCAATCTGATCTTTTCAGTCTGAAAGAAGGGAAGAGAAATAACCGACTCCCGCATTTGTCGCTCGATAGCAGCGGCGAATGCGAGGGAGCGGTGGTGCAACAGGTTTTCGCACGAATTCACTGATGCAATCGTCGCGTCCGTCGCCAGACGGGTCGGAACTGTGAAGGTGGTTGCCTTGTGGCAGGCATCTTTGTGGTTTCGTGTCCCGTCTGGTCTGTCGAAAGACAGCGAGGAGGATTGACGATGGTGCAATTGAATCGTGCACACAACGAGTTGTTCCGGCGTTCGCCGGATGAACGCTTCGAGTCGCTGCAGGAGCTGACCGCTTTCTGCCACAACGAGAAGCAGGCGTCGAGCGACTGCTGGCAGATGCCGCGAGCCATGCAGCCACGTTCGTCGGGGGGACTGGTCACAGTCACTGCCGATGAACAGGAACTGCAGCTCAACAACTGGTCGCTTACGCAGCTCTGCCGGCTGTCCGGTATCAGCAAAGATACGGTCAATCGACTGTCTGCGGACACGGCCAACCGGGCACTGCAGGAAACCCTGCCGTCGTCCGACCGGCCAATCCAGTTGCTGAAGACCGGTCAGTCAGTGCGTTCACTCCACGGAGTGAGCTACACGCGACTGTGGAATTCCGATCTGCTCGACGTCGTGTCCGAATTCGCAACCGACTTTCAGCCGCCTCAGGAAGGCTGCAACGGTGCGACCGGACTCTACGCCGGCGAGCAGGACCTGTTCGCGTTTCTGATCGACCCGACTGGCTGGACCGAGATCGAAGACGAAGCCTTCGCGCCGGGATTCTTCGTGTGGAACAGCGAAGTCGGACGACGGTCACTCGGCATTCAGACCGGCGAGACAGGTTCATTCCGTTGACGCTGGCTACTTCGGACGGATGCCGACCGGCAATCAAACTGTCTCGAACAAACCGCCCGTGGCGGCTGGTTTCAGGCGGTGTGTCAGAACCACATCGTCTGGGATGTCGTCGACTTCACTCGCAAGCACACGGCCAATGTGCATGACGGTCTCAACGAGATCCGTCGGCACATCGAAACGCTGGTGCAGAAACGTGACGAACGACGGGATGGATTCGCACGCGTGATGGCAAAGGCGATGCAGGAAACACTCGGCAGCGATGATGACACAGTCATCAAAGAACTGACAAGAAACGGCATTCCGCGCGGACTGGCGGCCAAAGCAATGGAGATCGCCCGTCAGCAGGGACGCTTCACGATCTACTCACTGGCCGACGCGATGACCCGGCTCACTCAGAAGGTGAAGTTCATCGGCGACCGGACCGAGTCGGATCACAAGGTGGCGGCATTGCTGTCACTCGTCGCCTGACTGTCCAGACACGGAAAGGAGCGTGTCATGGATCCTCAGGCCGCAGTCAGGCAGAAGCAGAGAGAATCTGTATTAACGTGTGCTGATGTCGATCGCGAATGGCACAGGAAAGGCAGTCGATGCAGACCCGTCGCTCGACGACGATGCAAATGAAGAAATCTCTGACGGCAACACGGACGAGGAGATCTCCGATGGAAGCAGCGACGGGCTCGTCGACATGGGGCCGCATCAGGACGACGGGATACCAGACGATTGGGATGCGGCGTTTATGGCAAAGCTGGCCGATCTGATGCCCGCGCTCGGGCTGACTGCCGACATGACGGATGGTGAATCCGACGGATTCTCGGACGGTGACATGGACAACGATCCTGCGGACGAAGGGATGACACCTGCACTCCGACAGGCAGACGCAGACGACGAAATCTCTGACGGTACATCCGACGGAGTCAGTGATGGAGTCTCCGATGGTCTTTCGGACGGTGATGTGGACGAGTCAGACGACACCATCGAAGAGGATGGGACGACCACTCCGGCTCCGGCACTTAAGTTGGCCAAAGCTGACGTGGCCGACGCCGATACAGAAACAGACGAAATCTCTGACGGTGAGTCCGATGGAGTCAGTGATGGCATGTCCGATGGAGTCTCGGACGGCGACGGCGATGCCGGCGTCGGTGATCCGGCGTCGGTGATTCGGCGCTGGATGTCAAAGTGGAAGCACGATCTTACGATCGAGGACATTCTCAACTTGAGAAAACGTCGTCGCGGACAGAATACTGGTTCTCAAGAGCACCATCCGGACGTGAAAGCTGGCGATTCTGCTAATCGCGAAACAGACGCAGAAGACGCGCTCGCGACGGTTGCGTCTGCCTGAAGTGAGGCGTCGGAATTTCCGTCTGCGGAGCGGGGGGCAGTTCTGACCACAACTGGCTGGCCGACGGACAATCCAGGCCGGCCAGGTGATGGGCCAGAGCAATCAGCAGCAGGACGTCGGCGGAGCAGTACCGTATCAGACACTGAAGTGCGGCCGGGTCACTGTTGTTCTGCCACTGGTCCCACCACACGACCGCCATGGCTCCGTCAACGTCCTGAAGGTCAGCCGGACGTGGCACGTCCAAACGATCGGCGATGTCTTTCAGACTGCCGGTCCAGTTTTGATGATAGCTGACCCAGCGCAGATCCAGATGCGGGCAGGGCAGTTGCGGGATGTGAAATGCATCCAGCACGCGCGGGACGTCGAACGAACTTCCGTTGAACGACACCAGCAACGTGGTCTCATCCAGCAGATCGAGGAAGTCGTCGAGGTTGTCGCCTTCCACAAACGTATGCAGCGTGCCGCGATGCCAGCAGACGATAACGGTGATCTGCGCGTCGTATTCCAGGCCCGTCGTTTCAATGTCGAAATACGAGGCGTCGTCAAAGTAGTGAGACAGGACTCGCCATTTATCCTGCGGCACCAGGCGGTCCACGAAATACTGAATATCACGCGCGTGCATCGCTTCGATGCAGCGACAGCATTCGGATACGACAATCGCCCGAAACGATTCGGGAATGCGGCCGGGGTCGTCCAGTGCGTCCCGCCAGGACGCGATGCCGGCCGAGTGAAGCTGTGACAGCCGCACCGGGCCGATGCCCTCGCAGTGCTGCAGTGCTTCGGTGATCAATGAATCCGTTCCCGTTTGCGTTTGAGGATCTCGGCTGCCTTGCCGAGGCGTTGTTCGAGTCGCATTTGCTCAATATCGAGTTCCGGTGCGTTAACCGGCTCTGGAGATTCCAGCTCGTGAGTCACCACATTGGGCAAGTCAATCCGTCCCGTCAGAAGCGCGGTGATAAAGCTCCTGGTGCATTCGACGGATGCGTTCGTTTCGACGAGAAACTGTTCCAGTTCCTCGCTTTCAACACCCGGCGGAAGCGGAGTGATGCAGGATGGACAACCGGCAGCGCAGGGACATTCTTCGATAATGGCGCGACACAGGTCCAGAGCGTCTTCGATGATCTCGAAGATCTTTTCAGCGTAGCCAACACCGCCTTCGATTGTATCGAACAGGTACAGGGCACTCTTCCACTGGCCCGACTCTTCTTCCGTCAATGACACATCCGTATCGATGTTCTGGACGTCGCCCAGACACAGACTGGGTGCCGTTCGTTTGAGAATGAAGCTCAGGCCATACAACGCCGCACCAACATGTCGCTTGTCGACCTCGCAAACGGCATCGCGCCATGCTTTTGGTGCCTGCAGACAGAAGCCAGTCGTGTCGTAGATGAATGGGTCGAGCGTGATGGGTCCGTAGCCGATGTTCTCCAGCGTGCGTTCGCGAATCTTCTTGTAGAGCTTCGGTTGGCGGTTGACGTTGATGTATCCGAAATCGAATGCGGCTCCGTTGAGTCGCGACTCATCCAGCTTCTCGGTCAGAGTGACGCGACTTTCCCACACGCATTCCGTGTAGTAGTCGACGTCTACTGGATCAACGCGGCACAACTTCTTTTCGAGGTCCAGTTCCATCGACATATAGCGTCGACCCAGGTGCTGATAGATCGCATCCTTGTAGAGTGTTCCGCGAGCTCCGATCGGATCGATTTCACCGATGACTTCCGTGCCCTCGTAGATCTCAATGTTGTAGTCCGTCATGCCACGCAGATTGACTCCCTTGGACGGGTAGTCGCGCAGAGCGTAGCGGTAGCTGCCGTGATACGGCTTCAGCGTCTCGTCGTCGCGCAGAATGCCGAGAGCGGTCGGATAGGCCGGTTCAGAGAATGCTGGCTCTTCCTCCCGCAGCGGATGCTCGTGAGCGGCACACGGCAGATGCTGGAGCAGGATGTAGGGGTTGTCGGCGTTCAGCCAGGCACGTTCGATCGGTGCCTGCTGGATGAACTCCGGATGATTGACCAGATACTGATCAATCGGCGTGTCGCGGGCGGCGAAGACAATGGCCGCTCGCGAACCCTTGCGGCCGACACGTCCCGCCTGTTGCCAGAAGCTGGCCATCGAACCGGGATGACCGCTCAGCAGGCACAGGTCCAGGTCGCCGATATCGATCCCCAGTTCCAGTGCGTTGGTGCTGATGATGGTGGTCAGCTTGCCGCTGGCCAGGTCACGTTCCAGTTTCCGCCGTTCGTTGGGCAGCAGTCCACCGCGATAGGGTCTCACCTTCTGCCGGAGATCAGGACGGCCATCTGTCACAGCCCGATACAGCCGCTCGACCTGCTGTCGAGCGCGACAGAAGCAGATGGTGCGAACACCGAGTCGCGTTGCTTCGCGAATCAGCGGAATCGATACGGAATTCGGACCCTTGCGATACAGGGCGTGTCCGTGACTCTGAACAACGGGCGGATTGATCAGATACAGATCACGTTTTGGACGCGGTGCACCATCGCGCGTGATGACATTGAATGGTCGGCCAAACAAGGCCTCAACGTGTTCCGCCGGATTACCGATCGTTGCAGACGAACAGACGAATGTCGGTCGAGTGCCGTGAATCTCACACACACGCAGCAGGCGTCGGAAGACGTTCGCCACGTGAGAACCGAAAGCACCTCGATATGTGTGGACTTCGTCGATGACGATGTATTTCAGGCGTGACAGAAACGTGCGCCAGCGACGACTGTGGTTCGGCAGAATCCCGGAATGCAGCATGTCCGGATTCGTGATCATGAAGTCGGCTCGCGACTGGATGCGGCCGCGTTCTTCGCGAGGCGTGTCGCCATCGAACACGCCCAGTTTGACTTCACTGCCACTGGCCTGCAGCAGTTTCCCCAGCGTGCCTTCCTGATCGCGCGACAGCGCCTTCGTCGGATAAAGCAGCAGCACACTGAACGGTGATTCCGACTGCACGTATTCGTGCAGGATCGGCAGCAGGAAGGACAGCGTCTTGCCGCTGGCAGTACGTGACACCAGCACGGTGTCTTTGCCGGAGCGAATGCTGTCGAACGCGTCGACCTGATGTGCATACAACTGGTCTATGCCATCGTTACGCAAGACATCCGCGAGGCGAGGATCCAAATCCTTAGGGAATTGAGCGAATTCGCCCTGAGAGGGCTCGAGAGTGGAGTGCTGCGCGATCTGCCCGGCGAACCGCCGCTCCATGAAGTCCACGAATTCCTGAATCGCCATTGCGCTGCTCACATCCGTGCCAGTTGCTGATGAATCCGTCCGCTGTGCTCGAAGACTGTTATCCGTCCATCGCAGAAATCTTCAAGCCCAATGGTACAGGAACACTAATCCGCGCTAATCTCCGCCGATCTGATTAGTGATAATTAGCGTGAATTAGTGTTCCTGCGCGTGCCGTGCCTCGCCTTAACGTGCCACGAAATTGACGAGGCGGCCCGGAACGACGATGACCTTGTGGATCGTTTTCCCTTCGAGCTGTTTCGCGATCTGCTCGTTCCCCTTCGCAGCAGCTTCGATCGCAGCTTTGTCGGCTTCGGCAGGCACTTTGACTTTGGCGCGGACCTTGCCGTTGACCTGAACCGGGATTTCGATCTCCGCCTCGGCAATCTTCGATTCGTCAAACTGAGGCCACGGTTCGTAAGCCAGCGTCTGGTCGTGGCCCAATAGCTGCCACAGTTCCTCGGCAATGTGCGGAGCAAACGGGCTCAGCAGCAGCACGAACTGTTCGAGCGCCGATTTCGGACGCACGTCCGCGCCGGTCATCGCATTCGTGAATTCCATCATCCGACTGATGGCCGTGTTGAACGACAGCTTCTCGATATCCTCGGTCACGGCCTTAATTGTCTTGTGCAGGATGCGATCCTGGTCCTCGTTTAACGCAACCTCCTGCACAGCGGGGTGCAGACGCACTTCGTCATCGACGTCCGAGTCAGTAATCATCCGCCATGCACGAGCGAGGAATTTGAAGACGCCTTCAACACCGCTCATGCTCCACGGCTTCACCTGCTCCAGCGGCCCCATGAACATTTCATAGAGTCGCAGTGAATCAGCGCCGTAATGCTGCACGACATCGTCGGGATTGATCACGTTGCCGCGACTCTTTGACATCTTGTAGGCGCGAGCGTCGACCACCACTGACGAATCGCTGGCCAGTACAAAACTGTCGCCCTTCTTTTCGACCTGATCCACAGTCAGTTTGGCTGCCCGCACTGATGTGCCGGACGACTTCTCGACGCGAATCGCCTGCCCCGAATCACCAGTCGAATCGACCACGTCCCGTGCCGAAACCCACTGCTCGCCGTCCCCTGCACCCTGTTCCCTCTGATACGCGGTGTATTCCAGTTCGCCCAGAATCATGCCCTGATTGACGAGTCGCTGGAACGGTTCGCACGTCGAGACGTGTCCGCGATCGAACAACACCTTGTGCCAGAAACGGGCGTAGAGCAGATGCAGCACGGCATGTTCGGCGCCGCCGACGTACAGATCGACCGGCAGCCAGTTCTTTTCAAGTTCCGAATCAAGGAAGTGATCGGCGTTCTTTGAATCGGCGAACCGGAGGTAGTACCAGCATGAACCTGCCCACTGGGGCATCGTGTTGGTTTCTCGCATCAGACGCGTGCCGTCCTCGGCAGTCTTATGAAGCCAGTCGTCGGGAGCCTTGCTGAGCATCGGATCCGGTGTGCCCGTCGGTTTGAACTCTTCCATTTCCGGCAACACGACTGGCAGCTCGGCTGGGGTGTCCGTTCGCGTCAGGCCTGTGCGGTTGCCGTCCGCATCGAGTTCGTGCCAGATGGGAAACGGCTCGCCCCAGTACCGCTGACGGCTGAACAGCCAGTCGCGCAATCGGTAATTCACCGCCGTGTGGCCTGTGCCTTCGTTGTCGAGGAATTCGTTGATCTTCGCCTTGGCGTCAGCGATTTCGAGACCGTTCAGGAATTCACTGTTGATCGCCGGGCCGTCACCGGCGAAGGCTTTTCCGTCGAAGTCGTCTGGTGGCTGGACCGTGCGAACGATGGGCAGGTCGAAGACCTCGGCGAATTCCCAGTCCCGTTCGTCCTGGCCAGGCACCGCCATGATGGCTCCCGTGCCGTAACTGATCAGGACATAGTCAGCGACCCACACTGGAATCTGTTTTCCGTTCACCGGATTAATCGCGTAGCTGCCGGTAAACACGCCCGTCTTGGTCTTGGCGAGTTCTGTCCGATCGAGGTCGCTCTTTCCGGCTGCCTGGCGAACGTACGTGTCAACGGCGTCCTTCTGCTCGGGAATCGTCAGGCGATCGACGAACGGATGCTCGGGCGCAATAACCATGTACGTTGCGCCGAAGAGCGTGTCGGGGCGTGTGGTGTAGATCCTCAGCACTTCGTCGGCGGGTTCGGCGGGAAACCCGGACGAGGCACGAGCACTCTTCCAGGCTTCGAAATCTTCCTCAAGCCCTGAGCCCTGAGCCCTTGTCCCTCGACCCACGTAGAAGTCGACTTCGGCGCCGGTGCTGCGTCCGATCCAGTTGCGCTGCATGTCCTTGATCGATTCGGACCAGTTGAGATCGTCCAACTCACTGATCAGGCGGTCGGCGTAGGCCGTGATGCGGAACATCCACTGTCGCAATGGCACGCGTTCGACCGGATGTCCGCCGCGTTCGCTTTTCCCGTCGATGATTTCTTCGTTCGCCAGCACAGTGCCCAGGGCCGGACACCAGTTGACGGGCGCTTCATGCTGATACGCGAGCCGCTTCGAATCCTGATACTGCCTCACCGCGTCTTCGCCCTCGGATTGGACGGCGTCAGGGATCGGCAGTTCGGAGATGGGGCGGCCTTTGCCTGTGCGCTGCCGGCCGTCGGAGGCCGTCCATTCGTGATCCGCGTCGTACCACGTGTCGAAGAGCTGCAGGAAAATCCACTGTGTCCAGCGATAGTAATCGGGGTCGGTGGTGGCAAACTCACGGCTCCAGTCATAGCTGAAACCAAGCATCTTCAACTGACGCCGGAACGTGTCGATGTTCTGGTTCGTCGTGACGGCCGGGTGCGTGCCGGTCTTGATGGCGTGCTCTTCAGCGGGCAGGCCGAACGCGTCCCAGCCCATGGGATGCAGGACCTGTTTGCCCAGCATGCGGTTGTAGCGGCAGACGATGTCGGTGGCGGTGTAACCCTCAGGATGCCCCACGTGCAGCCCGGATCCCGACGGATAGGGGAACATATCGAGCACGTACATTTTCTCTTTGCCGGACTCGAACGCGCCCGTCTCGAACGTGGCCATGTCCTGCCAGTATTTCTGCCATTTGGGCTCGATCCGTTGAGCATCGTAACGCGGCATCGGTAGTGTCCTGACTCGTTGAAACGAAAACCGGAGGCAACCGGCGAAGGAGTGAGCGGTACGCGCGGGGCGGCAGTGTGGTGGACGACACTGGCGTCTGCAAACGGTTCGGCGAGGCCATTCAATGGACGGGTTTGCGCACGGTCAAGGCACACACGATGTACTGCCGCGGCCCGAGATTCCAGATCCAGGGAGCTGACAATTCTGCCGATTCCGCCCGTGATTCCCATTCCGGATCCTGACGGTAACGGGCCAGCAGGGCGAAGGGATTCAGACCCGTGAAGAAATTTCGCGTGTTGATCATTTCGATCAGTTTGACGGGAAGTTGCTCCACGGGAATGACATTCAGGTCTGGCACGGTCGCGGATGACGTGACGTCCGTGATCAGAACCAGGTGGCCTCCCGGTTGAGTCAGTTGTTCCATCAGCTCCAGATGGCGATCACGAACAGCGAGCGCAAGCGTGATGGACTCCTGCGTCGGTTGCCCACTGGCGATCAGGACTGCGTCGATCAACTGACTGATGGTGCAGAGCGATGCGACGACATCAAACGGTCCAGCAATAGGGATCGTGGCTGATCGGGCGTTGGCGACAACGGCCGGGTAATCACCGGGTCGCGGCGGTGTTGTGTGCCATTGCCCGAGCTGTTCAACAATCCCGCTCAGGTCCATTCCGACATGGAGTTTGATCTGTTCCGATTCTGCGACACCCTGCGTGCGGGTTCCTGCGATCAACGCATCGCGATCAAGATCGACCAGATGCACTTCTGCAAAGTGATGGATGAGTTGCGGGAGATCGATGTCGTTGCAGTTGCCAGCACCGAGCAGGCAGATTCGCCGCGGCACGGGATCAGACGCGTCACCGGCCAGTTTCAACAGTAGCGACATGACCTGTGCGCGATGGCCGGCGAACGTTTGCCAGCCATCGACCGACTCCGTGTTCCTTTGAGTCTGCAGATTGGCGCTGGGATTCAACTGGGATCTGGCCACAGAATCTTTCTTCCGCTGGTTCTCGTTCGGCGCGGGTCTCTGACCCCGCCGCGGCCCGCGACCGAAGGTCTCCATCCGTGTCAAAGTCTCCACCGGTTGTTCCGGAAGGGAGACCTTCGGTCGGAGCAACGGCGGGGTCGGGAGACCCCCGCCGAACACACGGCGACCGTAGGCCTTCCTACGAAAAACTCACAGACTCTGAGCATTGGAGTGAGTAATGATCAATCACTGTGAACGAACCTGCTCAATCAGGCTGACTGCGTTGTCGTGGAACATGGCCTGAATCTCGTCGCGTGTCAGGCCGACCGAGCGGGCGGCTCGCTTCATGGCGCGCAGGCTTTCGTAGCGGGTGAACGTCATGCGCGGATCGCAGTGAGACAGATTAAGGCTCTGGTTCTCTTCCGACAGGTACGCCCACCCGAACCCAAATGCGACGTACTTACCACGCAGAACACCGACAGGAACGTCGTCGCTGCCGTACATCACACGTTCAACTCCGATCGTGCGAATTAAAGCTTCGATGGCGTCCGACTCACAGACGGACGAGGTGTCGCACCAGATGTTGGGCAGATCACGCAATCGGTCGCCGGCCTTCTCGATCGGCCATGACGAATAGCTGCGGGCACAGTGGGCCAGAATCCAGCGGACTCGCGGGTACTTCTTTGTGAGCCACTCCAGGTCGTCCAGATTCTGTTCATCCGAAATGCCGCGACTGCGGGAGAGGTGCATCATGATGATCAGACCATGCTGATCCGCGACGGCAATCTGATGCTCGGCCATAAAGTCGGTGATGCGGCATTCCACCGGGTCGCCGGTCGACGAATAGAATCGATAGGGCTTCAACCCCAGGAATCCGCCGGCCCGTACCGTCGCATCGACTTCGTCGGCGGTCATGCTCGGATGGACCAGCGTCAGCGCCCCCGATTGCGGATGCGGCGAGACCTCCCCGGTAATGAAAGCGTTTGAGCTTTCGAAGTCGCACTGAGGAAATGGAAAAGGAAAAGACAGCCGCTGCACGGACCGACCGGGCATCAGAATGTGGTCGCATTCATCAAGCAAGTCCCAGCCGGCGTGCTCGAACTCCGGCCGAACGAACGAGGAGAACGGCCCGTTCTTCTTATCCGGATCAATGTTGTCGACCCAGCGATAAATATGCGTGTGGGCGTCGAATACCTTCTCCGGAACAAACTCGGCAAGTTCTTCATCCCAGATCCGCTGATCCAGATCGTTGCGTTCGATGACTGCCATAAGACGGGACCGGCCCCTGTCCAGTGCGGCAGGGCGTTCGTGAATCAACGGAAGTATGGGACGCGGAGAAACGCGGATTCAATGGATTGACGCTGATCAGTCACAATCAGAATCCAATCGCATCTGCAAAATCGGCGTTCATCCGCGTCCTACTGAAACTTGAGAAGCCACTGTGCTACTTGGACGTCATTGTAAAGGCGCCATCCCAGTCGGCCGGTGGTTCGTTGTTGTGCTGTGACATGTGCCTCAACAGGAAGTCTGCCGCACCATCGTCCGTCATCTGGCTCAGAGTCACAATCGCATCGCTCCATGCGCCGGTGATCACCTGGCTCAACGCGGATTCGTAAGCGGCGACATGCTCGTCACTGATGACCGAATCGCCTCCGGCCGGGGCAAGGAGTTCGCTGATGTTGATCGGCGTATCCATCCCTTTCGGACGAATACGAGCCAGTGGTCGGACTCGGGCCTGGTCCGGACTGAATCGGGCTCGGGCAAACTCGGCAGATTTTTCGTCGATGCAGATGGGAACGTCGAAATGACGCGTCAACCCCTCGAGGCGGGCTCCCTGATTGACCACCGGTCCAAAGACACCGACTTTCGCCTGCTGACGTGTACCAATCTGTCCAGCGACAGCACGTCCGTGAGCGATGCCGAGGCCGATGGAAAAGCCCTCCAGTAGATCGGTGGATTCACGAGGGCTGTTAAATTCACGATGAATGGCCAGCGCGGCGCGACACGCCGGAATAGCGCCGTCCTCGAGCGCGACGGGCCAGCCCCAGAAGCCCAGTGCCGCATCTCCCTGGAAGTCGGCAATGGCTCCGTCGAATTCCAGAATGCCCTGCGTCATCGCTCCCAATGCTTCCTTCACGCAGTCGAGAAGATACAACAGGTTGTCCTGGTGCTGCTCCGACTTTCGTGAGAAGCCACGGACATCGCAGAACAGGACTGTGATATCTCGTTCGGAAGGCACAAGAATCTCGGCCGTTTTCGCAGTGACCAGGTTCTCCATGACCTTTGGCGAGAAGAACGACGCGAGCTGCGTTTGAGTCTCCTGCAGAAGCCGAATGGAGCGCGCCGATCCAATGAACTTTGCCAGCAACTGTGTGAATCGAACATCCGATTCCAGTGTTTCCTTCGTGACGGCGACGGCTCCACTCTTGCCTCCCTGTCCCGCCACATACAGGCACCAGCCTTCGTTGCCCTTGCCCGGAACCGGCACGCAGAACGCCCAGTTCAAGTTGTCGGTCATGGTAAATCGGCCGGATTCCTCGCGTACGCCCCAGATATGAATCGTGCTTGCTTCCAGGCGAAAGGCTCTGCCCACGAGCTGCCGGCTGGGCAGAAACCGACCTTCGTAATTCGCGCGCGTGCGGACCCGCATTGTCGCCGGCATGAGAATCTGATTGTCGTCCGGTTCCTGGACCCTCAGCAATTCGACCGTCTCTTCGTCGTACAACACGGCAGCGACTGCAATGGCCTCCGGAATCGCTTCAAGCAACAGACCCGTCATCATCTGAGCCAGGTCGGAGTTGTTCTCAGCCTGCGACATATAGTCCGGCAGATCGCACAACAGGTGAAGCTGTTTTGCCGAGTCGCCGAATTCGTATTGGGCCAGGTCGGCTCCAGCCAGTGAAAACTCTTCGATCTCCGACGAGTTGTCTAAAGATGATTCCTCAATGTTGCTGTGAACGTGAAAAACAGTCTGCCCAATCTGAAACTCATCGCCTCCTCGGAGGAAAATCTCTCTCGACGTCAGCGCACCAAGGATCAGCGGATTCCGGCCCGAATCGAGACACGCGACCTTCAGTTCGTTTCCGTGCGCCTCCGCAGCGGCATGGACACGTGAGATCTCGCGATTCCAGACGATCGACAGGTCATTCTCCATCGATCGCCCGATGCGTATGGGCTGCCCCGGTTCGATGGTCGCGCTGATGACATCGCCACTCTCGGGATTGGTCGTAGATATTGTGAACTGTTCGGACATTCGTGGCCCCGAAGTACTGCGACTGCTGGCATACCGCTGTGCCTTAAAGATAAGTTAAGGCGATTCAATCGACCAGCACGGGAACCCGAGTCAGTCAGCCAACGTAGCTCTTCCGACACATGAGACAGAAGGGGCTGATTCCATGAACGGTGCGAATCCTGTCGCAATGAGACGGACGCGCTTACGCGTCAATTCCCATCGTTGCGCGCTGTGATTTGAGCGACTGTGTGTATCGCGCGTATGCGTCTTCGTCACGCTGGCAACTGATGCCGCGGAAGACCATCGCAAAGGCCCGTCGATGACGATCCGCTGACAGATTCGCGTCGGCGCGGTGGATCGTCTTGCCGTGATGGGCGACTAGATCGCCCGGCTGCAGATTTATGGCGAATTCGCGTTCCGCGTCGTGCTCGCCAAAGTCCGTAATTCCCTGTGAAAAACCGAGAATTGCCGTTCGGCCGTGGGGACGGATGTCGTGCTGATGAGACTCCGCCACGTAGCGCAGGCAGCCGTTCTCCGAGTCGATTGCGTCAAGAGCAAGCCACAGTGTGGCCACGTTTGCCGGTCGCAGGCAGAAATAGAAATTGTCCTGGTGAGGTGGAGTGCGATGGTCAGTGCTTGGAGGCTTGTTGAACCACTCCGGCTCCTGGGCGTGACTTTCTTCACCGATCAGTTCGCTCGCCAGTTGCTGCCACCTGGGCCGTTGACGATAGGACTCGAAGAACGGATCGCAGCCCATGTGCTGCAGTTGTTTGAGAGTCTCGGGCCTGGACCGGTCCTGATAGAACACGGCCGTGTCCGGCAGCGCGGGGACGACATCGCGGATATACCGATCCAGTTCGCGATGCAGTTCAGCAAGGTCCGCTTCCGAGACGAAATTGCGGACAACGACAAAGCCGTCGCGGTCAAAGTCGCGCTTGTGCTGTGACATGGTTGATCCGTTTCCGAAGGCTTACTTGACCAGTCGCTGGAATGAATCGCGTCGTGGATCGCATTCGAGCAAATCGTCGACTGCTCCGCGATTCAGTCCGTCAGCGATGATCGCAAATGTCTCGCCGGCCGCGGCAACTGTCTGTTCGATTTCAGCGTCGCCCTGAGCGGCGTTGGTATAGAAAGACGTGTAACCGTGACACCCGCGGAGTGCCATTTCCTGAATGAAAAGAGTGCTGACCTGTCTGTTGAGTGCCGGGTCATCGATGTCGAATGTCAGGCGGGGATGTACGTTGATGCCTTCACACCGTACGGGTGCTCCGGTTTCCTGGGCGACTGTGTTGAGTCGAGATTTGAGAGTTGAACCCAACTGATCCAGATACTCAGGCACATTCCGTCGGCGAACTTCACGCAGTGTTGTCAGTGCGGCTCGAAGTCCAATCGTGTCGCTCCAGTAAGTGCTGGAAACGAACATGCGTCCCGCCGGTTCCATGACCTCACGCGTGCCGGCGACAACTCCCATGGCGTAACCGTTGGAGATCGACTTGGCGAAGACAGTCATATCCGGACTGACACCAAGTGCCGGCTGAACTCCGCCCGGTGAAAAACGGATACCGGTTGAGACTTCGTCGAAAATCAGCACGACGTTTCTGTCCTGAGTGATCTTGCGAACCTCGGCGAGGTAGCCCTCGGGTGGCCAGTCGGATCGCAACGGTTCCATGATGACCGCCGCGATCTCGCCGCGATGTGCGTCAAGGACTTCCCCCAGTGCCGCCGCGTCGCCGTAAGGAAACGGGACGACGGAGCCTTCCAGGCAGCGGGGGACTCCGGTTGGATCGATCTGCGGGAACAGATGCGAGTCCAGACTTCCGTCGGTCAGATTCGCCGCCTGATACCAGTCGTGCCAGCCGTGATAGCCGCAGAATGCGATCTTGTCCCGGCCGGTCGTGCCGCGTGCAATGCGAACGGCGACAGCACACGCATCGCCGCCGCCTTTGGCGTACCGCACCATTTCCGCGCAGGGCACGACGGAAACGATTTCCTCGGCCAGTTCGACTTCGAGTTCGTGGCTGATGGAATAGATCGTGCCGTGCTTCAACTGCTCGCACACGGCGTTGTCGACGACCGGATCGGCATAACCAAGGATGATCGCCCCGATGCCACTGACCCAGTCGATGTACTCGTTGCCATCGATGTCGGTGATGCGCGCGCCTTGGGCGCTGGCCGCATAGATCGGTGAGATGCCCTGGGCATACATCGACGGTCGGCGGCTGATGAGCTGCGTGCCGCCGGGGATCAACTCGCAGGCCCGCTCATACAGTTTCAGTTGCTGTTCGATGCTGCGACGTTTACTTCGTTCCATTCCACACCGCCGTATTGATGGCAAAATACTTGTTAACAAAGGGCGGCTTCTTCCGGCTGGCGTACCAGATGCGGAAAGAGTCATCCGACAGTTTCATCACGGACTGACTGGTGACGTAGTGTGACTCCCATGGCCGCTCGGGATCCGGACGAAGTACGGGATTCTCCGGATGCTTGTACCACTTCAGTCCATCGACGCTGGCCGCGAACCCTAAAGCCGTCGTGCTCGATCGACCCGCCCAGTAACTGCCGTACCACATCAGATACGCGTCACCGATCTTCATAACGGCTGGATAGAAAAGCCGCGATCGTTCCCACTTCTGATCGACCACAATGCATGGTTCGTCCGAGACACTCCAGCGACGACCGTCGGGACTGGAGGCATGCCGCACGATCCATGGTTCCTGTGCGACGTCGATGTACCACATGCGATACGTCCGGCCGACCTTGATGACAGTGGGGGCGTAAACATGCCTGAGCTGCTCGGTCGACGGGCTATTCCATTCGAGACCGTCCTCACTGCTCGATTCATGCAGCGTGTGCAGTCCACCACCGCCCGCGAACCACGTCGAGCTGAACCACATGCGGAGGCGGCCATTCTCTCTCAGTGTGGAGCCGTCCGGATTTCGCAACAGTGTCGGTGTCAGCACCGAGTGTTTTCCGTCACCGAATGAGTAGACCGGATTCGACGCATGCTTCGCAAAACTGCGACCGTCTTTACTGGTCGCGAGCCCAACGTCAAAGACCCGCTCGGCAACACGGCCCGTCGAGCCGCAGTACCACAGTGAGTAACGGTCATCCTCGAACGACACGCTGGGCGCGAAGATGTGCGTATCGTCGAACTCACCCGATTTACCGAGTGAGACGATCGGGCCGTCGGTATCACGGGTCCAGTTCTGCGGAGTCTCCAGCCAGGGCTGCAGCTCCGGCGGAAACTCGGCACTCACCGCCGTTGTGGACATCATGATGAGGAGCGAAAGCCAACAGGCCGTGTACGTCATTCACCGTGCTCCAGTTGTTCGTAGTAGCCGGATGTTCGTAGTAGCCGGATTCATCCGGCTGTTCTCGCGTGCCGACTTCGGAGAAATATCGCAATGCCAGGACGCGACACAAGCGTGCGACGAAACCGGATAAATCCGGTTACTACGAGCGTGTTCATATCAGCTCGGGGATGGGGTGCCCGCCGTCGGTCATGGGAATCGGACGGTCACCGGCATCTTTCAGTCCGCGTTCGGTGTCGATGCCCAGCTTGTGATACACCGTGGCCGCGTAGTCGTACGGCGTGTAGAGCCGATCGGTTACGTCGCCTGCCTCACGGTCGGTGGCTCCCACAATCTGTCCTGCCGGAACTCCCGCTCCCGCGAATGCGATCGACATGGCCCGTCCCCAGTGGTCGCGCCCCTGCCACTTGTTCATCCGCGGAGTGCGACCCATCTCGGTGACAAAGCACAGCAACGTCTCTTCCAGCAGGCCGCGTTCGTGCATGTCCTCGATCAGAGCACTCAGCGATCGGTCCAGACTCGGCATCATGATCGGATGGGGCAGGCCGTAGCGTTCCTGATTACGTTCCGCTTGAGGCCCGCCGCAGGGTCCATTGCGGTAAATGCCCTCGTGATGGTCCCAGTTCAGGAACACGCCGTTGGGCTGGCCGATGTTCGGTCGCTTCACATGATCGGGTGGCTGGATCGCCGTCACCGATACGAATCGCACGCCCGCTTCGATCAGTTTGCGTCCGAGCAGATAGCAGCAGCCGCGGTGGTCCCGGCCATAGCGATCACGCGTGTGGTCGCTCTCCGTCTTCAACTGAAATGCTGATTGCACGCGTTCGCTCGTCAGCAGGTCAAAAGCGTTCTCGTACTGTTGACGCAGGACATCCGCACGGGCCGTGTCGATTCCATCCGTTGAGTTCACGCTGGCCAGCAGTTCTCGTCGTCGCTGGAAGCGGGACTCACTTAGCCCTTCCGCTGGCGACAAAGAGGCGACTTTCCAGTCTGCTTTAGACAGGTCCTCGCCCAGACTTTTCGTGCCGAGTTTCCACGGGGCTCGCGCGCGGTGCAGAAAGCCAGTCGTCGTGATGTGGTTCGGCATGTTGGCGCCCGGACAGAAGATGTACCCGGGAAGCTGTGGACAGTCCGTACCGAGCAATTCCGTAACCACAGACCCGATATCAGGAAATCGATCGGCCACACCGAACTGGTGGCCTTTGAAAAACTCCTGACAGCCTTCTTTGTGCCCCGCAACTTTCGCTGTCGTCATGGAACGCACGACCGAAAGGCGATGCGCCTGCTGAGCCAGCAGCGGCATGATCTCCGAGAAATGGACGCCGGGAACACTCGTCGCGATCGGGGAGTAGGGCGTGCGGTGTTCGACGGGGGCATCCGGTTTCGGATCCCACGTGTCCATCTGGCTGACGCCACCTTCCTCATAGACGACCAGCACCTGCTTCGCGGCGGCCACCCGCGACGGGCCAATATCACGAGCGGCGAGTGCCTGCAGTGCCGTCAACTCAGCCAGCCCGTAGCCCATCACACCGGCAGAAACCGATTGCAGGAAGTGGCGACGTTGACTGGAAGGCATCCCGCTTCTCCTGAAATGAGTGGCACGGCCATGGTCGGGCACGCCTGCAATGTATCATCTCCCACTGACGAGCCGCATCATGAACGGTTGATGTTGTTGTGTGACCGCAGTCACTGTTCCGCTTACATGGACCACTCACAATGCGACCTGAGCCTCATGACATGCACGAGGTTTCATCGGAACCGCTGCCCGACATCCCCGGCGGCTGGTCAACGCGTGAAGTTGATCTGGGCATTCGACGCGTCCAGTTGACCCTGCCCGGATCGCCGGATGCATTCCTTGACGATCCGGGCGTCCAGGCGGCGAGTCGTGAGAGCGATTACATGCCGTACTGGTCGTACCTGTGGCCAGCCGCGATTCAGATGGGTCGCTTGATAGCGCGCGAACCGTGGTCCAGGGGTGAACGATCTCTGGAAATTGGTGCGGGTGTCGGACTCGCCGGTATCGCCGGCATGATTGCTGGCCTTGATGTCACGTTCAGCGATTACGACCGCACGGCCATCCAGACCGCTCGCAGAAACGCTTTTCAGAACGGCCTCGGTATCGAGCCGCATAAGGCGATGGATGTCTTACTGGACTGGCGGGACATTGGAGCCGTGAAGCTGGACCCGTTCCCCGTCATTCTTGGCTGCGATGTGCTGTACGAACCGGCGACACTCGAGCCCGTCATGAACGTGCTGGATGCCTTGCTGACCCGCGATGGTGTGTGCTGGATCGGAGACCCCGGTCGTGAGTACCTGCCCAAATTCTGCGATCGCCTGGCGGATCGCGGTTACTGCATCGAACTCCGTGATGAAACGGGAAGGCCCGTCACGACACATAAGCTGTCGTCATTCCGGCTACTCGTTCTGCATCCATCCAGGTGAGGGCCTCCGAGACTCACCTCTCGGCACGGCCCAGGTCCGACGGAAGCGCGAAGCGTTTTGCGCCGCAAGGCAGGTGCAGCAGTCAGCCGGTTCGAGCCTCATTTCCCGATGCAGAACCTGCTGAAGACTCGGTCCAGCAGATCATCGGTGTAGACCGCGCCGACAATCTCGCCAAGTGCATCCAGTGCGTCGCGAATCTCTAACGAGGTGAGTTCATCACCCAGGCCCGCAGACGCCGACTCGTTCGCTCTGTCGAGTGAGTCGCGAGCGCGGACCAGACTGTCGCGGCTACGTGCGGCCGTCGAATCGACAAACTGCCGCGAGCCACGCCTCTGCTCGCCCAGCCGCTCGGCGATCGTCGCAACCAGCCGATCAAGACCCTCACCGGTCACGGCACTGACAGACATAGGAGTAGGCCGGAACAAGCCCAGCGCAGTTCCGGCGTCGTTGACGTTTTCGGACATGCCAACTGCCGGAACTGCGCGTGGCTTGTTCCGACCTACGGGCAACTCGCAGCCGAGCAAATCCGCCCGTGTCTGAATTTCAAGCACAGGACGATTCTGGCCGATCTCTCGGCGCAGCGAGTCATCGATTCGACGGTTGCGGAAATCGAGATCTCTCGCGGAACACCACACAACCAGATCCGCCTCGGTGACCTGTTCCGAGCGAAATCGTTGCGCGACATGGCCGATTCCTGACTCGTCGACCTCCCAGCCCGCCGTGTCGATCAGTTCAATTGACATTCCGTTGCAGTCGATCCGACAGGCAAGGTAATCGCGCGTTGTCCCTGCGACGTCTGAGACAATTGCCGAGGCCTTTGGATTCAGCGCATTAAACAGCGTGCTCTTCCCCGCATTGGGTAACCCCGCTAACGCGACTCGCTTCGTCCCGGTCGACTGCGATCGTTCATCGACTCGCGACAGCAACCCACCAATCGTCTCGATCGCAGTTGTCAGTCGCCGAGCAATCTCCGGCTGACTGATAAACTCGATGTCCTCCTCGACGAAGTCCAGTCCGGCTTCCAGGTCCGCCAGCAGTTCAGCCAGCTCGTTACGCAAACCAAGAATCAGGCCCGACAATCCGCCAGCCAGTTGCCGCAGGGCTGTGCTCAGTTCTTCGTGATCGAACGCGTCGATCACACCCAGCACCGCTTCGGCCTGCGCCAGATCGACCTTGCCCGCCAGAAACGCCCGCAGCGTGAATTCCCCCGGTCGAGCCGGCCGCGCACCCAACGCGTAGACCTTGCTCAGAACCAGTTCCACCAGCGGCGGCGAGCCCGGAACATGCAGTTCCGCCATTGGCTGACCGGTGTAGCTCTTTGAGCCGGCCCACAGATGCAGGATGGCAGGACAGTCAACCGGCAGACCAGTTGCAAAAAAGCCTGCAGCGCGAATCGGCGCGGAGACAGTCACGGGAAACGGAGTGAACAATTCCCTGATCACACCAGCGGCGTTCGGGCCGCTCACGCGAACGATACTTCGTTCGGCGCGACCTGTCGCGCTGGCAACGGCAGCGATCGTGGCACTCAGATCCATCGTGTTCGGCACCTGAAACAAAAAAGGCAGTGGCACGGGAATGCCACTGCCTTCTGGTCAACCTTGCCGTACTCAATGCAAATCAATACGAGCCGTCGCCAAGCACTTGCTGGCCGAAGCGCTGCCCGTCCGGAGTAACCAGGCGTGCATAGACCCTTGTGTTAATGCCGTCCTGAATCTGCTTCGCGCTACCGTCGGCAAAGCCATACATACACAGACCCTGATGACTGGAACTCGGACGCGGAGCCAAGCCTCTTGCCGCAATCGCGTTCTGACCAGGCATCCCCTGAATCGTGAGTAACTTCGCTGTCGGCAGGTCGGCAAGAAGGCCAAGCGGTCTGGTCCCGGCGGGACCAATGTCCGTTCCGATGATGACCGGTACCACGAATGAGATATCAGCCGCAGATGTCGTTTTGTGCCAGTTCTGCCCCTGCAGGTTCTCACTGATCATGATTGTGTTGGACTGGCCGTCACCATTCCCGATGTAGTCCATCGAGACGCGGAAGGTGTCACCAGCAGTTGGCGGCATAAAGATGCCGGTCGCATGAGCAATCCGGATGTCAGCCACCGGCACTACCCCGACTACAGGAGCAACTCCATCGTAGTTGAGTGTCGTTGTGTTGTGATTCGCGTTGAGCAGCGCTGGCCAGGCCGAGCTGATCGCGTAGCCACCGTTCACCACGTAGCTCATCCCGTTGGATTGCCGAAAGTTCCCATCATCAACGGGGCATTGCATGACTTTGAGCGACACGCCCGTCGGAAAGCCGGTTTCGAACGTTCCGTCCTTAATGGACCGCAGAATCGCCGCCTGATCAAAGTCGGGAAGCAGAGCGACTGCCCAGCTTCTACTGATAGCACCATCAAAGTTTGAGAAGAGTCTGGGAAGAGCACCATTATGCCGCGACGAGTAGTTCGTCATGGCCAGCATGAGCTGCTTCATGTTGTTCTGGCATTCCGCCCGGCGGGCCGCGGAGCGGGCCTGCTGAACGGCGGGCAGGATCAGAGCGGCCAGAGTCGCGATGATCGAGATCACCACCAGCAGCTCGATCAGCGTAAAGCCGCGCTTGGCTTCACGACGCGGTGGGACGGTAGGTACGCATGGCAGACTCTCCTTCGAACGAATGAATTAAGTGCGATCAGTAATGGCTTGCAGCAACTGGTTTCAAAGCCCGCCGTCCGCCCGCATATCACGAATACTTGTTCAGATCAATTTCAGTAAACCGCGTTGTTCCTCAGCCCGCCTGGACCAGAATGGCACGCTGCCAGACAGACCCGAATGATGGCAGCTTATCCGGACTCGAACGATTTGACCGCCGAAATCACCCGCCGATCCGCCCAGGTTCGTCAATTTCCGACAATTATGAAGGGAAACGATTTCAATTCCCTCCTCTCAACACCAATTCCCTGCATTCCTCACTCGACTCGGTCGGCATCAATTCCGGTCGTCTCGCTTAAGTTGCTCACGCAAGCGTTCCAACTCTTCTTCGGCCCGTTTTCGGGCCTGAATCTCTTCTTCAAGCCGGGATTCAGCCATGACGCGTGCCTGAGTTTCTTCAGCGCGCCCCTGCGCTTCTTCAGCGCGCGCCTCAGCCTCATGATCAGCCCTCGCATTGGCGGCTTCAGCAGGCGTCAGCAACAATTCCCGAGTTCCGACATCCAGCAGAATCAGCCGTCCCTCTTCCAGGGTGAGCCGAATCCCCAGCTCCTGAGATTCGAGCGAGCCGGTCTCGTCCCGCTCAATCGAGACGAAGTCACCGCCGACCAGCCGATACCCCTGCAACGGCACGGCCAGCCAGTCGCTCGTCGGATCGAACAGAAACAACTCCTGAACACCCATATCAGCGTAGATTGCTGGTTTGTGCTCTTCATCGTTCTTCCGTGTGGATTGCGATGTGACTTCGAATACCACACTGGGGACACGGCGTTCTTCCCACGTTTTGAAAACCAGCCGATCCCCGCGATCGCAGTCCTTAACAACCATGACGTCGGGCACGAGGCTGCGCCAAGGGTTGCCCTCCACGAAATACATAATCAGGTCACTGGCGACGTAGACCTTCTGCTCTCGGTACCGCCAGTCAAGCAGGTCATACAGGCGGATCATCCATGCGCGGTGCAGGTCACTTTCACCCCATCGCTGATCGTCGGATTCCGGGTACAGAATGTCTGGAACTGTCTGAAGTCCCATTGTCGAATCCTCAGTTGATCGTCAGTTCGTATTTAACCACATCCTGCCACTTGAAGGTGTTGTCCTGAAAGGCCCGCTCGATGTCGGAGCGGTCGATGATGAAGAACCCACGATGCCCATCGTTTGCCGGATCTCCGTCGCCATCGAGGTCAAATCGCCCCCCGATACGAACCGCACCAGTCAAACTGTCCTCATGCGCCTCGTGGAACTGCACGGTCAGGTAAACGAAAAACACATTGCTGCGAGTCGTCGCATTGTTCATCAGCTTGGAAAGCAGGCGATACCGTGCGTGTGAGTCGACTGCACCGCTATTGCTTTCCGTGTCAGTGCCAAGCTCAAACAGGCGACGATTCGACACGGGCGCGACACCGGCCCGCGGATGAGTCCGCAGAATTGTGTTCTGAACGCTGGCCAGGCCACTCGTCAGATTGCTGAGATCACGAAACGGCCGGGAGGATGACGTGCCCGGAAGTACCAGGTAACTGACCGGGTCGAATCCGTCGCGAGATTGCAGAAGGTCGAACCAGTGGTCGCGCCCTGCTTCGGACGGGTCTCGAAGGCCTGAGTCCAGCGAAGAGTTTCCGTTGAAATCTTCAAACGGTTCGAGCCCATTTATGCCGTTAATGTCCCGTTCCGGCGGAGTGGCGATCTCCAGATCGTCGATCATTCCCCCCATAACTTCCGGGTGTCGGACGGTATTGAGATTGATCTTCGCTGGCAGCCGAGTCAGCAGCAATGTATCGGGGCTGAGCTGGCGGTGTGTGCGTGTCGGCACTTCGAAGAATCCCAGCAGCCGATGCCAGTGATTGTCGAACTGCGGGTCCGCAGTGGCCAATGGATGTGCTGACTGCAGCAGCTTTCCTCCAGCCGACACGGGCCCGGCCCACGTGTCCAGGATGCCGTCAAAGTTCTTGTCCTCGCCACCGTCCCGACGGAAGTTGTTGTCAGTGTCTTCATGAGTGTCGAGTTGGCCGTTTCCATTGAGATCCTCGTCGTAGTCTATAGTCCCATCCCCGTTGAGGTCTTCGCCACTGTCCAGTGAGCGGTCACCATCCTGATCTTCATCGAATTCGGGCGCCAGCAGGATCGCTCGCTGCTGGATATGGGGCGCACGCTCCATCGACTCGATGGCAAACGCCAGGGTTTTGGGGCCGCGCAATGGAATGGCGAACAACTCGGCCGGCGATGTGAATTCTCGATTGAGATGCTTCTGGTAGTTGGTGAATGGATTCCTGGTTGGCGTCGAATTTGTCGTCTGCCAGTTCAGTCCATCTCCTGCTACTGGGTTATTGTGAATCGTATTGCTATAGCGGCCGGGAGCCCCATGCGCGGCCTGCAAACCCGCAGCCAGCGGCTCCGGGCGTTCAACACTCGTCAGATTGTTGATGCGGTCCGGCAATTCCGTAGCCGTGTCGGGCTGCTGCAAGGCAAGATCACGTTTAGGAACATACATCACGTCAACCGTCACCCACGGGTTCTCGGTGAGAGAAAGAGAATTCAGCTCGGGGTTCAGTCGCCGCTCCAGCACGAGGACAAGCTGATCTGCAGCGGGCGAGCCAATTGCTGGTGCATTCGCTGCGTCCAGAAACCCACCGACCCGGCCGGGGAAATTGACCAGGTTATACGGTGCAGACCCACTGGGCGCGGTGTATGTCATATCCAGACTGAGAGCCGCATTGGCCGCTGTTGGCAGCGTTGGTGCCATTCCAGCCCCTGCCGCGGTGATGCTGCTGCCCGACCTGGGAATGATGGCTTCGAAAGTCAGATCGAGATTGTCATCAAAATAGAAAGTACTCACATGAGTCGATCCTGGCGCGTACCTGTCGCACGTGCCGATCGAATACATATCTCCCGCAGCGACACGGCCCGCCCCATTTTGGAAGTACAACGCTTCTTCACCCTGGGGAATAGAGGGGACAGCGCGAGCCAGTTCGACCGCTCCCAGTGAATGTCTACGAGGATCGGAACCACTGGAGACTGCAAACTTCCGACGGATACGCCACACCGCTGTTCCTGCCGATGTACTGCCTGAGGGTGCTGTCAACGACGTCGCACGCGGGCTGACGTTCTGCAGTTCCATATACAGAAAATGGTGGTCACCGTCGGAATCGTCGAACGCTGTTGCGTCGTGATTCGCCGAGATCTCCTTCTGGTAAACCCACAGGGCCTCGCTGAACGCAAGCTGTTGTTCCTCGACACCGTAAACCACTGTCCGCTGGGCACCGGCCGTATCACGTGTGGAATCCCACGCCTGATCGTCAAGGCCCCAGCCGTCAAACAGGTTAGTGTCGTATTCGAACATCGTCCGGGCATCATCACGATCCACGGAATCCACCACATTCACTGCGAACTGCGCCATTTGGCGCATTTCACCAGCCGAATACGACCGGCTCGCACCCGTGTTAGGCAACAGCGTGTTCTGTGTGTTGTCTCCACCACACAGCGTATAGAGAAGCACGTAAATGTCGCGTGCCATCCGCTGCCGGTCGTACCGTGCCCACCATTCCTGTTGGGTGGAATTCTGAGGTGGATACGACGGCATGACCGCGCCGACTGCAATATCGGGAACGTCCGTGACGCCTGATGTCGGATGCGGTGTCAGTGCTCGAAACTCAATGGCAATCGGCCGACCGGAATCCGCCGGGCGAATGGAATCGAGGAGGTGATTGATGCTCAGCCGGAACTGGAAGCCTCTCTGGCTGGAATCCTGATTACCCCGTTCGACGTTCAGTAACTGCCGCACTTCCGCACGGAACGGATCCTGTGGCAGAGTCGGCAATCGATCCAGCCCTGCGTAGCCGGCATAAGCCGCGACTCCGTCGAGTGTGCCGTTGTTAATAATCGTGTCTTCGCCGGGATCCAGTGTGCCGTTTCGATTTCGATCCTCACCAAACTGCGGCGGAAACTCCAGAAGCGTGTCGTTATCAACATCGACGTTGAATTCCCAGGCACGGTCATCATCACTGCCTGGCCAGCCCAACTCCTGCGGATTGTCCACGACCCCGTCCTGGTTGTCGTCAACGAACCGTACGCCCGGTTCCGTATCCGCACCTGGTCCACCAACGATCTGTGATAGACCGTATTGCCGGCGATCCCAGGAGTGCGTCGTGAACATCTTGCGGATATCGATCGCCCGCGTGTTATTGGCAGGATCAACGTGCGATGGCAGCAACTTCGTCAGACGCGATGTGACGCCGGCATTCACGACATCCGCTCCGCTGAGTTGCAGAACTGCGGAGTCATCCAGGCTGAACGTCTCGTCGTACGTTTGACGTTGTGAGAGCTCATTATCATTTCGTCTACCGCCCCGCCCGGCACTGTCCGTGTCCGAACTGACAGACCAGCGAGATCCCTGCCGCAGCTCTTCCAGCGTGATCTCCATCATGTCGTCAGCGGGAAACGACTGATTCGCGCTCCCCAGTACACCAAATCCAAGATTCGTTGTGAGACCCGAATCGAGAATCCCGTTCCCGTTCAAGTCCTCTCCGGCATCCAGAGCCCCGTTCAAGTTCTTGTCTTCCGTGCGCATCGAACGCCAGGTGACGTCGCCAGCCAGCCCAAGGCCGTCGTAGGCCGGCCATTGGACCGGACGACCCGGGTGCCGAGTCAGCCGCGGTTCCTGAGGTTTTTTATCGACAGTAAACGAACCTCGCCCTGAAAATGAAATGGGATGCCCGAACGAGCGGATCCCTGCCGGAGCAAACGCTCCGCCGGAATTGAAATCGTTGTTATCGTCCGCACTCCAGTAACCGGGAAACGGGAATTTCTGGTAAGTGCCCGCGGCGTTTTGAGCGATCAGGTTCGATTTTCCGGCATCGAAATACACTTGCCACATACGGTCCTCTTCACCAAGTCGCCCAGTATGAATCTGGGCAGCGGCGCCAAACTCCACTCGCCCCTTGTTCAACCACCACAGAGCCATGTTGGCCAGCTCAATCCGCTTCCTTAACGATTCCAGGCCCGAATCCATCGCCACATCGACCGCCGGAGGAATTCGGTTGAAGTACGTGCTGTAATCCGTCAAGGAAGATGCGTCAATTTCTTGACCGACATGCCCGATCAGCCCCCAGATCAGGTTAATTTCCGATGGTGCCAGCCCATGCAGCGATCGTGAAACGCTGGCGTTGTCCCCAAACGTACCGGACCCGGTCACAGCCGGCTCACGAGTATCGCCTGAGAGGTTCCCGTGCATATTCAGATTGAACAGGCCGGCGGCGTCGTAGATGGTCGCTGAGAACATCGGCACATACAGAGCACCATCCGAGGGGCGTTGCTCAGGTCGATACGACAGGTCTATGAGAACGCCGTCACGTTCTCCATCGTTGTCGTTATCGACGTCGTATTCGTACTGGAAATCCTGTCCCGCGCGGGGTCGTCCAAAACTCCACACGCCCTGCTCATTGACAATCCCATCACTGTCCAGATCAACGCGAAACTTGAATCCACCACTCCCCCCGGGCAACCCAGCGATGATTGCAAGATCCCCCGGATCAGTCGTGTCGTCATCCAGGAATCGACGTATCTCGGTTGGAACAGCCAGTCGCGTCTGCGGGTCGATCACATAAGCAATATGTCCAGGATGGGCACGCATAACGCGATTCTTCGTCCAGGCGTTGTAAGCCCAATGAGGATCGCGTACGAGCAAATCATCGTTAGTCCCGTTGGCATTAAAATCCTCGACATCCAGAACACCATTTCCGTTCGCGTCTTCCGAACCATCGAGTATCCCATTTCCATTGGTATCCTCGTTGACTTCAAGTCCGCCGGCACCATTGACATCCTCTTTGGCGGGCATTCCATCGCCGTCGAAGTCTTCAATATCCAGCATTCCGTTGCCGTTTGTGTCTTCGCCGACATCCAGAATACCGTTGTTGTTGGTGTCCTCACTGCTGCTGGTCTCGATTGCTGCAAGAACCTCTGGCCGGTGATACGACGGCTTGATGACGAGCTGCAACTTCAACACATTGACTTCTAACGTGCCGTTTCCGTTGAGGTCTTCACCGGGATCGAGCGTACCGTTGTTGTTGACATCCTCGTTGTATTGAGTCCTGGTGTAACCGCGATACGCAAGGAACACGTTGTTCAGGTCGGGATACGTGTAGTCCACATCCGGAGCCGGAAGTGACGCCAGATTGCGCTCAGCTTTGATCGTCGGGTCTGCTGCATCCGGGTCATAGTTTGCGGCTGGAGAATCGTTGAATCCGAGCAAGACCTGAGGGTCGTCCCACCAGTTGTTTGTATCCGGCTTGAACGGAACGCTCTGCGGAATGCCATTCTGGTAAACCAACGGTTCAAAGGTGGTGGCAGTATTCACAAAATGCATGAGCGTCACACCCTGGCCATTAAACGGATGCGAGTCATGGCCAAACAGGCTGCCGATGATTGAATGACGCGGCCCGTAAAGGGCGCTGTTCTTTTGGTTGGGGTCTGATCCCTGGATGATCTGCTGCAGCGCGAAATCAAAATACACTTTCGCCGGGTGTTCCGGATTCTCCAGCCGGGCTGCTGCTCGATTGAAGTTGCGCGCGTTCTCCATTTCCTGAGACGCGAACGAAAAGAACATGACACCAAGCAGTGCCAGCATTCCCGTCAGGGCGATCACAATCAGCAGAGTCGACCCCCGCCGCCGGGCACGCGACGATCGTCCAACACTTCCATCCTCTGCCGCAGCGGCAAGGGATACTCGACGTAGTTTGATTTGCATAATACGCATCGCTCGTCTCCCGCAGGGTCTACCTGCGATCAACCGTGTGAACCGAGTTCAAGACTTTGGGAAAGCAGGAACCAGTTGATTCCCGATCTTCAGCCGCAATGCGGCGTCAGGTGATAGCCTGGGGAGCAAGTATTGAGGTTGTACAAATTCTGGAGTGCGGTGATGCATCACCGCTTTCGTATCGTGGCGAAGCCACTTTTGCGGCGCAGCCGTTTTCCATCTCATTACGACGGCGGGTTTGCCATGTCGTCCAGGATGAACCGAGGAAAAGACACGGAAGAGTAAGCGGCTTCGCCGAGAATGGGAAAATGGGAAAGCGACGATGCATCGTCGCATTCCAAAAGTGTGCAAGTTCAAGCGGCGCAAGCCCCCAGGATTGAGGTGTGGCCCGGACTCAAGAGCCGCGAAGCGGCGGCAGGCGTTGAACATTTTCAATTCCGCCATGACACCTCCCGCGACTTCACGGCTCAATGTGTCGGTTGACTGTCGTCCTGGGGCTTGCGCCCCAGGCTATTACCTTGCGCCGCTTTGCGGCTCTGCGGGAACCAAATGATTCCCCGTCACTGAATCCGCAACACTACAGCGGCTTGTCGACCAGTGAATGGACCAGCGTCAGTTGCCGGATCTTATTACTGGGTACGTGAAGAAACCTTACGCGAATCTGAATAGAACTCAGTGGAACGATGTTAGGTACAGCAACAAACTGAGGCTCGCCGCCAATCGGACGCAGCGTCTTGCCACCTTTCGTCTGCGGCCAAATCGGCTCGTCGCTCGCGGCGGAACCCGCAGTTCCCGGCAGGACACACTCGTAGTAGAGATCAAAGTTGCCCGTCGTCCCGGTCGGAAACACGATATCGCCATCGAGCCGACCGTTGGCAACAGGCCACTTGGCATTGGCAGCGTCCTCTCCTGGATCCAGACGGCCGTTCCGATTCGCGTCTTCGCTCTCGTACACAGCACCCGTCGCCCAGTCCGGCTTCAGTGGTGTTCGATAGCCCGAGCGAGACGGGTAATAGACAAGCGGACGGTAAGGAGGCGGATCCTGCCCAGTTGAATTATTGTCGTCCATATCTGCATTATCGAAGTCGATCGTCGAGTGCCACGTGTCGAACACGTGACCGTGCCAGCCTGCTGCGGTAAACGCAGCAGGATCTCCCGGAACAACAGTCAATCCAGCGGCCAGTTGCCGATTTCGGTTGATATGAAAATCTCCTTCAAATCCAGAAGCATCCGTCAGCGAATGCCCCAATGGCACGAACGCGCCCATGCGAGTATCCCAGACCAGAATCTCGAACGAATGGACGTGACTCAGCAGCAGGTCTTCGCCGCGGCGGGGTCCATTGGCAAATGCATCCACGACCTCATCCAGATTGGTATCAACGGGCGTAACGGCATAGCTGAACGGGTTGGAGCCCGTCTGCGGAAAGTTGAAATTCGGGTGAGACGTTTCTTCATGTGTGTAACGGCCAAGGAAGTACGCGCCTGATGTGCCCGGATCGAAGTGACTGAATTCACGCGAAATTCCGGTGGCCTGGTCGAATCCAAATCGGAAACGCGGAATTCCGAGACTCAACTCAAACTCTTGAGGGCCGAAAAACTGAGTGCCCGTTGAGCCGTCGTTGTGCAATGAATCCATACCCAGGAACTTCGCGCCGGACGACGCGTACGCTGCGAAATCGAAGTCCTCCCAGAATTCACCGGCCGCACCACTTCTACGGGCATACTGATTGCCAGTCAGTATCAATGACGAACTGTGGTCAAAGTAATCGACTGGAGGCCCTGGGAACGTCTGCAGCGGCTGGTCGCCGCCCGATTCCCACGGGTCTCTCAGCAGCACAACGCGCCGATACAGTCGTCCGCTGCGCAGGAAGTAGCTGACCTGCGCGGCTGACGAACTGGCGGCTCCATTTGGCGAGATCTGTCCGTCGTCGTGCTCTGGCTGGTTTTCGTTGTCCAGGAAACTGCCACTCAGCTCTACCGCCTTGCCGTGGTACTCTGTCTCGTCAGAACTGTCGATCAGGACCGTTGACTGCACAGTGAATTGCAGCATTGTGTCCCGCGGATTGTTCGGATCGTTGGTCGAGATATAGAAATATCCTCGTCGCTGGTAAAACGGAGACAGAGACCCCGCTCCGACCTGGGATTCCCGAAACGGAACAACATCGCGAAACGTGCGCTTTCGCAAATCAGCCCGCATGATAGTGACGCACGTTCTGAGTTGCTGATCGTTTTCGGCCAGGGCCTGCTGCAGCGTGATCGATCCCGACGCCAGCTCGAACACCTGCGCGAAGAGTGTCATCATCAACAGGACGAGCGCCACCGAGATCAGCATCTCGACCATCGTGAAGCCGGACCGACGATTGGCCCCGTGGTCGTGACGTGCATTGTGTTCTGAAATGACCGAATACATGAATCTCTCCGCTCTCTCCTGAAGTCAGCCCGTTCGGATTCAATCCAGCCGTTTGGCACGCAACGGGAATACGGCAATCACGCCCCTGGGAATGATCAGCCCACCCTTATCGATCATCCCATCGCCATTCCGGTCTTCTCCGGGCAAATCAAGTGCCGGAGCCACACCAGGAACGTGATTCAGGTCTTCGGTGTTGTCCCGCTGGATGGCCGTGTCCAGAAGCAACGTCGCAGCATCGTCGTTGGCCGTTCCGTCACCGTCCGGGTCGCCCGCTGCAATGGACTGAATGCGATACCACAACCCATTCACGGGATCGTAGACATAACCTCCACGCCGGAGCGGAGGCGGTTCCGGCGCCGCCGTGTAAAGCGCCGGATTCCAATCAACAAGGACTGCATTATTGACGGTGTCGTCTGAGTCGGCTGTCCCGATTTCGCGGATGTCGTCGTCGATTCCGTCACCATTGTCGTCGAAACCATCAACACCGGGTTTCGGCGGAGAGCCAGAGCCGAGGTCATACCGGCGCATGTCGGCAATGTAGACCTGCTGCGATAACTCGCTGAGATCACGTTTGAAGAACACGACAACATCCACATTCACATTACCGCCGCTGTTCCGCACGGAATACATGTAAGTGTAGAACTGGTCGACGAATTCAAGTCGGACCAGGCCGACGCCCGCGGACTGCATGGCCGTTGTCAACGGTTCCACAAACCTCACGGTGCTGCCAGAAGGATTGCCCGTGACAACTTCAACCGTCCGGACCTCGCTGAACGCACCGGATGCATCAAACAGCGTCACACGCCATCCGGCGTCTGTCACGCCCGCTGTGACAGCGGTATCGATCGACGCCTTGAGCGCGTCCATGCCGTCGGTTGTCGGGAACGTCACTGAAGTCGCCGTAATCGATGAGAACGGATCTGCGAGTGTCGCTTCAGCGACCTGTGTGAGAGTATCAGGTAGCGACGTCAGATCCTGGGCAGCTCCCAGACTGGTAAACAACGCAGGACTGGTCGAATTTTCCCCCAGGAACCACGTTTGAAATCCCGTCCCCGGTCGTGTGATCGCCGTTGGCCGGTTGTATTCAAAGCGTGTAAAAGACGAATCAGACACCGGCTTGGAAAGTTGCGTTGCCAAATCCCAGATACCCAACGGGTCGACAATATAGTTCGTGCCACTGTGCCGTGTTCGCGGATTACCATCCGGGTCAAACACGAGTTGTGGCAAGGCATCCAGAACGCCCTCGGCGTTGAATCGCAACACCGTCGAGTTGGTCATGTGCGTCGCTTCCAGCACACGCAAAGCCGAAATTGGAAACAACGTTGCCAGGGAGACCACACCGATGCCCATCAGCATCAGCGACATGAGGACTTCTGTCAGAGTTGTACCGCCGCGCTTCGAACGCCGGCGACGTGTCTGCGGCCAGTTCGAGCTGGTGAATCTCATCTTTGCCCCTCTGTTTCCGCGAACAGGTACGGGTCGTCCGCCAGTCCGTTTCCGTCGCTATCGGTGAAATTGATTGGCTGCGACGTGATCTTCCCGGTTGATGTCACCACACTGACCAGAGCGCGGTCACCGATCACGACCGTGTTCAGCTCTCCGTCGCCATTCTTGTCTTCGCCACTGTCCAAAACACCGTTGCCGTTTGTGTCTTCCGTCGGGTCGATGGGGACGCCAGGCGAGTCACCTTTGTTGACAGGAGCCCGGCGAAGCGTGTTGACCAGTGAGCCGGTCGTCAGATTGAACACATCATCGCGCTGGCCAATGTAGAGATGGATCAGACCGGCCGCCGCAGTGGAACCAACGACAGTCCCATGCGAGGAAAACATGATGTCCATGCGCGAGGCGTAAGGCACTGCGTATCCAGCCGTTGAATCGGCTGGCCGCCAGAACCCGGGAACGTCGGAGGCATCAAGATCAATGACCACGTTCTCCGGCAGTAATACGGGTTGCGCGTCGGGAAGAATGCGGGGCGGTAACTCCAGCCTGTAGGTTTGCGGACCGGTCCCCTCGAATGCGTCAACCGTGCCTGCAGGAGTCGTTCCGGGATCACGATATGGTCGCACGAGTCGCAACCGATTCGGAAATGCCGGATCGCGCCCCAGGTAGTACGTGATCACTGTGTACCAGGTCCCATTGTTGTCTCCTGGAATTTTGATGCGTGGGGCATCCACATCAAGCAACCCGTTTCCATTCTCATCAATCTCTCCGGCATCCCTCACACCGTTACCATTCCAGTCCTCATTGATGCCCAGGTACCCACGGGTCTTGAGATTTGCCCACAATGAGTCTGTTGAACCATCAATCATGAAGATACGTGGGTCTCCCCCATCGACCGTGCCGTCGTTGTCAAAGTCCGACCGCTTAAGCTCAAGCGTCCCTTCGCTCCAGGTCGTTGAGGCACCGACATAAATCATTGAGGAAACCATGCGACCGTTTTCAGCATCCTGGTCCAGCAGCAGTCGCACGCCACGTGGTTCACGAGCGTGAATGGCACGATCCCGCGCCCCCTGAAAAAGTGACTGAACCTGTCGTGCCCCTGCGCCGATCCGCTCGGCTTTGAAAGTAAAGTCAATCGCAACGGCCGTAAATGTTGTGAGCAGCAGCAGAATCGTCACCACGATGAGCATTTCAATGATCGTGAATGCCGCGCGCGACCGTGCGGACGCGCCACGCCGATTCGCGAGTGTTAGATCGAGCTTGACCATAGACTTAGCCTCCCGCCCGTCTGTTGAGATTCGTAATGTCATCAGCAGCGCCAAAGTCCGGGAGTTCTGAATTCCCCAGCGGGCTCGGTATTCCGCGTGGCATCGCCAGATGCCCCTGCACCTGCTCCACAGTGCCGTCGCCGTCGATGTCTGCCGTTGGCGTATCCAGTGAGCCACTACGGTTCACATCTTCGCCCGTGTCCAGGGTGCCATTGCCATTGACGTCCTCATAGATCTCTTGTGGCTCGAAGAGCCCCAGGAGTCCATCAGGCCCGGCTGAGACAACCAGAGGCTTATGGAATGTATCAATCGTGTGGTAATGCGTTTCACTGATCCGCAGGGTGGCATCGATTCCTCGAGCTGCCAGTCGTTTCACTTCGGCCAGCAAAAGTCCGTAGGGGTCATCAGGATCCTCATTCAACATGTCGTACTGCCCTGTCACACCTGGTGGCCTGGGCAACCCGAGTGCGTAGTTCCCGGCAAGGAATCGAACGGTTGGATCGATCACCACATCGTCCGTCCCCGGAGTGCCGATTTCGAACAGATCGTCCGTGCCTGCAATCCCATCGTCATCAAACGAGGCTCTACCTGACCCTTGATCGTGACCAAGGAGACCGAACGGCTTTATCAATCTTGTTGGCCAGCGATAGAAACGCAGTGGGTTTCCCCAACCATCAACAAACTCCGGTAGTCCGTCACCGTCCGAGTCAGCGACTTCCTGCGTGAGAAACTCATCGGCGCCAACCAGCGGAAATCCCAAAGCATCCATGCGAGTGAGCGCGAAGTAAAGAATCTCTGAACTCTCTGTCGCCGGATCATGCCCCACGGGATACCGCTGAATATTTGCCGCAGCGGGAGCCCACCGTACAGGTGGGTTCACGGGGTCCACTTTTTCACCATAGACCTCATCGAACGCGATCCGATCGGGTATACCGTCGGAATCATTATCGGCCATCTCCGCAAAGCGTTGGGGAAAGAACTTACGAAAGAAATCCTTCCGAGCCACTGTTTCGATTGCAGATGGGGAGATCCCGAACAGACCCAGTTGTTCGAGACGTCGTTTCTGAAAGCTCAATTCTCGCCTGAAATCGTTGCCCTCGTATGCCCGTTCCAGACCTCTCTGCCGTTCGTTGATCAAACCATTGATCTTGTTGATTGTGGCCACGGTCTGCGCTTCGCGAGCGGACGCTCCCATATTGACAATGGTGACTCCCAACGCACTGGCCAGAAACGCCACGATCGCCACCACGATCATGAGCTCAATGAGCGTAAAACCCCGGCGATTATCCGCATAAATATTGGGCTCAGGCTTCCACATACAACTCTCCTCAGCGATTGCTGCACAGCATGTGAGTTTCCGCATCACGCTCACGAGTCCTCAAGACGGCCGCCGTGAAAGTTCGTGATATTGTCAGCATCCGCAGCGGACAACGATCCGGATCCGCCCAGGTGTCCTCCCGTGCCGTATTCCAAATCTGAGCCTGGTGAGATGATCTGGAACGAGTCAGCCTTGAAAGGATTCCTTTTGGCTGCGTCCTTGAAGTACGGGCTCGCGATCCGACTGGCGTTGTCGTTGTTTCGATAACCAGTCCCACCGTAACTGCTGAAGTAGACGTAGGGAGTCGTTTGACTTGGCAGTGTGTCAAGCAGTTCCAGATAGTTGTCGCTATCGAGATCTCGCACGCGGCTGTCGCCCAGCGGGACCGGTGGATCAACACTTGCGTCGAACCCACCCTTAAACTCATAGAAGGGACCATCACGGCTGGAGACAGCACTCGAGTCGCGTTTGATTGGGTTGGCCGGGTCCTTAGAGAATCCGATATAGGCGCCACTACCCCGACTTCCAAGCGGAAGACCGGTATCAAGGTCCACCACGCCACCAAGAAAGAAGACCAGGCACTCGGCACCATCCAGGTTGACCACTCCTGTCTTTCCCGCAGTGCCATCGAATTCACGGTCGATGCTGAAGTCGAACCGCGGCCAAATCCTCTTAATGATCCCGCGACTCCTCGGGTCATCAGCCCAGTCAAGTGGACCACCGGATTTGTCCGCCTTGCGTTCGTACAGAGTGATGGAACTGGGTGGAATCACCCCAAACCGCGTATTGAACGCCTGAATGCCGGCAGACAGTTTGTCGATATCGGCCTTCACCTCGGCTGTCCTGGCTCGGCGCTGCACAGCACTGAGGGCTGGTAACAGCAGCCCGGCAAGGATGGCAATGATGGTTATCGCCACCATGATTTCGATCAGCGTAAAGCCAGAACGGTTACTGTCTGTACGAGTTACGTTTGTCTGCATGATTTTGACTCCTTCAGCCGATCGATAAACCAGGCTGGACGTTCCCCGTCGATCAAGCGACCTTCGCTCGTATCTCGCTGGGAATTGATCGTAAGAATGTGAGAGAGACTGGCCCGCCGCCAGAATGTCCTGTTAAGACAGGTCGTTGAGCAATTTAATCAGCGGCATGAAGAGGGCGATGACGATAAAGCCAACCACAAGACCAAGCACAACAACCAGCATCGGTTCGATCAGCTTGACCAGACCATCGACGAGGACATTGACTTCCTCGTCGTACATGTCGGCGACCTTGTACATCATCACGTCCAGGGCACCGGTTTCCTCGCCGACGTCCACCATATTGACAACCAGATCGTCAACGATCCGTGCTTCTTTCAGCGGTTGGGCGATTGATTCACCTTCCCGGATTGCCGCGTAGATATTGTCGAACGCTCGTTTGAAAACGGCGTTCCCCGCCGTGTCCCGGGCAATCGTCATGGCCTCCAGGATTGGTACACCGGAAGAGATGAGCGTTCCCAGGGTACGCATGACCCGGGCAGTGGTTGACTTCGACAGGATGTTGCCGAGTAGTGGTATCCGCAGGGAGCAGTAGTCGACGATGTACTCACCGGTTTTGTTCTTTCTGATGATTTTCAGAAACAGCCAGATGACAATCGGAATTGCCGGTCCGAGATAGAAGTAGTTGACCACCATGTCACTTGTCGCGATAAGCAGTTCCGTGATTTTGGGTAGCTCGGTGCCGAAGCCTTCGAAGATGGCCTTAAACTTCGGGATGATCCAGTACATGATGAAGCCGACGATTCCGACGGCCACGGTCACGACGGCACAGGGGTAGATCATGGCCCCCTGAACCTTCTTCTTCAGTGACTGAGAACGCTCCTTGAAATCAGCCAGTCGCTGCAGAATGAGTTCGAGCGCACCACTGGCCTCACCGGCCCGAACCATGTTGACGTAGAGTTCGTCAAACGCCTTGGGTTGCTTGGCCATTGCCTCGGACATCGTACTGCCCGATTCAATGTCCTCGATCGTGCCGTCCAGCGCGTTTTTCAGGGGGCCTGGTTTCGACTGTCCTTCCAGGATCTTCAGACTGCGCAGAATCGGCAGGCCAGCGTCCTGAAGTGTCGACAATTGCCGTGTGAAGGTACACAGTTGTTTGGACGGGACGCCGCCGATTGAAAAAGCCTTCTTCTTCTTCTTGACGCCGGTTTTCTTTGCAGCGGCCTTCTTTTTCTTCTTCTTCTTCGCCTGCTCATTGATGTTCGTGACAAAGAAGCCTTTGTCACGGATCAGTTGTTGAGCTTCGGCTTCGGACTCGGCTTCAATGGAGTCTTTGATCTCCGAACCGCTGTTGTCCATCGCCTCGTACTGGTAGACGGGCATCCGGCTGCTCCATTCTCAGACTGTGATTAATGTCGACCCGACATGCGGGTCACGATTTGTCACTGAATACGTGTAACGCAAAACGGCACGGAACTTCGCTAAGGAGCTGCACAACAATAACTTGCCGTTTTCGTTTGCCCCTCACCCTGCCCTCTCCCCGACGGGGAGAGGGTACATGCGGAAAGTTATTGTTGTGCAGGCCTAACCCACGTCTTCCATGCCCGTTTCGCGAACGATCTCATCGATTGTCGTTACGCCATCAAAAATGAGCTTCAGGCCAGACTCTCTCAGTGTGGTCATGCCGTGAGTCCTCGCGAGATTGCGCAATTCATCGGTTGATGCGTTGGACGCAATAAGATCGCGAATATCGTCGTTGACCGTCAGTAATTCGTAGAGTCCACAGCGGCCCTTGTAACCACCGTTGTTACAACGAGGACACCCTTTTCCGTAGTAAAACTTGTATTGCCGGGCCCGCTCGATCGGGAGCTGCAATTCTATCAACAGCTCATCACTAGGCTCGAATTCAGTCCGGCAATCCGTGCAGATGCGCCGCACCAGCCTCTGGGCAAGGACTGATTCGACTGTCGCAGTAATCATGAATGGCGGGACACCCATATCTCTGAGACGGGCAATCGTGGCCGGCGCATCGTTTGTATGCAGTGTGCTGAATACGAGATGCCCTGTGAGAGCGCTTTGAATGGCGGTTTCGGCAGTTTCATAATCACGAATCTCTCCGACCAGAATCTTGTCGGGATCGTGCCGGAGAATCGCTCGCAACACGGAAGCAAAGGTAACTTCAATATCGGGGTTCACCGGTACCTGAAGGAGACCGTCAATGTCGTACTCGATCGGGTCTTCGGTGGTAATGATCTTTGTTTCGATGTCGTTCAGCTCATTCAGCGCTGAATAAAGCGTCGTCGTCTTGCCACTACCTGTCGGGCCCGTCACCAGCACGATTCCATTCGGCAGTTTCAGCGACTGGCGGAAACGGTTCAGCGTCGTGGGGTCCATGCCGATCTTCGCCAGATCGAGCTGTACGACCGTACGGTCCAGGATTCGCATGACGACGGACTCGCCGAACATCGTCGGCAGCACACTGACTCGCAGGTCGACAGGGTTCCCGCCGACATTCAGCTCGATTCGTCCGTCCTGCGGAAGACGTCGTTCGGCAATATCAAGGTTGGCCATGACCTTGATCCGCGTCGTGATCGCGTTGGCAAGGTGGCGCGGCGGAGGCACCATCTCGTACAGCACTCCATCGGCTTTGACGCGGATTTTGAACTCGTCTTCGAACGGTTCGAAGTGGATGTCACTGGCTTTGTCCTTAATGGCCAGCAACAGGACCATATTCAGCAGCTTGCGGATCGGACTGGAATTGACAAGTTCATCTTCGGAGCCGATATCAAAGGCGCCCTCGCGGCCGTCTGCACCCAGTCCAGGCGCGTCTTCCATGTTGTTGATGACGTCTTCGATACTCTCTTCACTCTCGGAGTAGTATCGCTCGATCGCGGCATCGACATCTTCCTCGCTGGAAACCGCACCGCGGACGTCATAACCAAGGAAATTCCTGAGGTCGTCGAGCGCCGAGACATTCTGCGGGTCGGCCATCGCCACGGTGAGCACTTCGTTCACCAGAGAAATGGGCATGATCTTGTACAGCTCGCACATGGTCTGAGGCACAAGCTCAAGCACCTTCGGCGCGATGTTGGTGTCGCCGAGATTGACGACGGGCATGCCCCACTGCTCGGCCAGGCCTTCCGTGACCTGCTCGGCAGTGACCAGGCTCATGCGGACCGCGACCTGGCCGATGACCTCTCCGGGACTCTGCTTCTGCTCTTCGAGCACGTCCCAGAGTTGATCATCGGTTATGTAACCAAAGTCAACGAGTATCTGTCCAAGTTTTCGTGCGGGCATCTCTCAGTTCCGGCAGGAGCGACCACGGCGGGCCGCACGTAAATTGCTGTTTTGACAGGTCTGGGTGACTGCAATGCCACAACTGCGTACTACCGCCTACTCATATTCGTATTCATCGTCGTCATCCTCGTCCTCTTCATCATCAAGCATTCCGCGCTTGGCTGCATTGATCTTGGCCTGCAGCTCTTCGGGCTGGTTGGATTTATTAATGCAGTCCTTCTCTTCGCACGTTCCCTTGCTCCACAGCTCAAACAGCGCGTCATCCAGAAGCTGCATGCCGAACTTTCGTCCGGTCTGAACCGCTGAGTTAATGCGAAATGTCTTTCCTTCGCGGATCAGGTTGGCAATCGCCGGCGTGACCACCAGCATCTCGTAGGCCGCCACCAGGCCCTTCGGCTTCTTAGGCAGTAATGCCTGGCTGAGCGTTCCCAGGATGCCCACAGACAGTTGTGTTCGAATCTGGGCCTGCTGAGTCGTGGGAAACACGTCGATGATTCGGTCCACTGTGCCCTGGGCGCCCGTGGTGTGCAGTGTTCCGAACACAAGGTGCCCGGTTTCGGCAGCCGTAATCGCTGATTCGATTGTTTCCAGGTCGCGCATTTCGCCAACGAGAATCACGTCGGGGTCCTGCCGCAGCGCGCGACGCAGAGCCTCAGCAAACGAAGGGCAGTCGGTACCAATTTCCCGTTGGTTAATGGTCGACTTCTGGTGCTCGTGGTAGTACTCGATCGGGTCTTCCAGCGTGATGATGTGATGATCCATATTGTGGTTCATCCAGTTGATCATGCTGGCCAGGCTGGTGGTCTTGCCGCTGCCTGTCGGGCCGGTAACAAGGAACAGGCCACGTGGACGCTGAATCAGTTCCATGCAGACGGGCGGAAGCCCCAGGACTTCAGGCGGTAGAAACTCGTTGGGAATTCGCCGCAGGACGATTGAGATTCGGCCCTTCTGTTTGAAGACCGAGACGCGGAAGCGAGCCTTATCGCCAAACGCAAATCCAAAGTCGGAAGAACCGGTCTCCTGCAACTCCTGCTGATTCCGCTCTGGTGTGATGCTCTTCATCAGTGAGACGGTGTCGTCCGGCTCCAGGTCTTTCGTCTCCAGTCGAACCATATGACCACCAAGGCGCACGACCGGAGGCTGTCCGACAACGATATGCAGATCGCTTACCTTCTCCTTGACGACAGTCTCAAGCAGCTTGTCAATCTGTACGATGGCCATCCAGAACCCTCATCAATCGGGCAAATCTTCCCCGAGGTTACGGTGGAGGATCAGGCCAGGCGGCACGCCGGGGCCTGACCGAATTATTCCGCAGCTACTCATTTGAATCCATGAAACGTGTCAAATGTGCTCAGTGGCTGGTGTCGCGGTAAGCCGTGCGACTTGTCGTATCAGTATTCGTATCTCGCTCGTTCCATTGGGGGCTCGCCCGTATCGTCGAGTGTTGCAAAATGCCTCGCTCTCGCCGCGCAGTCCCGATAGTCGGTTATGCCTGCGATTGGCCCGCCAGTAGTTCTGGGTTATGGGGATGACCCTGGCCACAGGTCACCGGTGTTAGTGGCCGCCCTTCTCGAGGTGGTAGGCCTCGCTGAGATGCGTCACTCCAGTCAGGGCTTTGTCGACGCAATCATCGACGAGCGTTTTCATCCCGAACAGACGTGCCTGACGGCGAATGTTCTGAGTTGGCTCGCGATTGAATGTCATCTCTCGAATCGCAGCGTTCATGATCATTTGCTCATGCACTGCGACACGTCCACGGAATCCGGTGTGGTGGCAGTTGTTGCACCCACGGCCGCGCATGAAAGTGGCGTTATCGATCATTTCGGGAGTCAGGTCGAAGTGTTGTATTTCGCTTTCGCTTGGCTTGTATGGCTCATTGCATTTGGAACAGATTCGACGTGCCAGTCGCTGGGCCAACACCGCCATGACACTCGATGCCACGAGAAATGGCTGTACATGCATATCTATCAATCGCGTAATAGCGCCGGGCGCATCGTTCGTATGGAGAGTACTAAAAACCAAGTGTCCCGTAAGACTGGCTTGGATAGCCATCTCCGCTGTCTCCAGGTCGCGTATCTCTCCAACTAAAATAATGTTGGGAGCCTGACGCAGCATCGATTTGATGACGGACGCAAAGGTCAACCCGATCTTCGTTCTGATCTCACACTGATTGATCCCCGGCAGCAGATACTCGACGGGGTCCTCCGCAGTGATGATCTTCTTGTCGGGCCGGTTCAGTTCACCGATCGCGCTATAGAGCGTCGTTGTCTTGCCGCTACCGGTCGGGCCTGTAACAAGAAAGATTCCGTTGGGACGGCGGATGATGTTCTGAAAGGTCCTGTAGTTCTCCTCAGAAAAGCCGAGGTTCCGGATACCGATCTTGATGCTGTCGCGATCAAGGATTCGCAGCACAATAGCCTGGCCGTGGTTGGACGGCATAATGCTGACACGCAGGTCGATTTCCTTTGCCCCTACACGCGTCTTGATACGTCCATCCTGGGGTCTACGTTTTTCGGATATGTCAATTGAGGCCATGATTTTTATACGGGAGACGATTGATGCCAGCAGTCGCTTAGGTGGACTGTCCCGCTCGACCAGCTTCCCATCGATCCGGTAACGAATGCGGATGCGGTCCTCGAAAGGCTCAATGTGGATGTCGCTCGCACGCATGTTCAACGCTTCGCTGACAATGAGATTCACGAGCCGGATGATCGGCGAGCTTTCGTTTTCGGGATTGCCATCGCCCGTCGTTTCCGCTTCCGACACTTCCGTCTGAGTAAAGTCGATCGCGGTTTCCGTGAACTCCTGCAGCATGGAATCGACGGATTCCGTCTCACTTTGACCGTAGTGACGATTGATGGCCGTGAGGATCGCGTCGTTGGCGGCTACTTCACACTTGATTTCGCGGTTGAGGATGAACCTCAGCTTATCGATGACTTCAAATTTCATCGGGTCGTTGATCGCGACGACCAGCGATTCGCCTTCCATGCGAAGCGGCAGGACGACGTTCTCACGGGCCACGGATTCCGGAACGAGTGTGATGACGGCCTGGGGAATCTGGAGCGTCCCAAGATCGATCGCGTCATACCCGAATTCCTGCGCCTGCGCAGAGGTGACTTCGGTGGCATCGACATAGTCGAGCCGCACCAGCGCGTCCTCGACACGGATACCCAGACTCGCCGCCATGCCTTCGGCTTCGGAAAGCTGGTCTTCGCTAATCAGGCCGCGGTCGACGAGCTGCCTGGCAATGTCAGCCATCGCTTAACTCCGTGATGTGAGGTCAACATGTGCGACACGCACTGATGGGAAACAACTCGCCCTGCGGCGAGCTGTCCGGCAACGGCCCAGATGTTCAAACGGGAAATCCCAGAGTCACGTGGGAAAACTGACAGCTGGAATTGTCAGTAACTCAAGGATGTCAAAGAGGATGTGGAAAACAGAGCTGATTCTGAGCGTCCGTTCTGTGAGTGTCAAGCAGCACGCGCATTGTGGTGATTCGCCACCTGATTACTCATTCTGAGGACTCGTCGACGGCCTGGCGGCGACGCGGGCACCCGGAGATTTACGGAATTGCTCATACATGCTTCTGGAAACAACGCATCGAAATCCGCAGTGCCAGGTTCCTGACATCGGATCGCCCTTCATACGTGCTGCGACCCGGTACCCCGTGCAGTAGTTGGCATTACACATGAACGAGCCGCCCCGCTGAATTCGCTTCGGTATCTGCGGCTCAACCGGGTCATAACTTTCAAGGGGCCCTCGAGGGTTCCTGGACGGACTGGCGGCGTAAAATTGAGCCTGGTACCAGTCGTGGCACCATTCCCACACGTTGCCGGACATCTCATAAAGGCCGTAGCCATTGGGTTTGTAGCTGCGCACGGGAGCGGTCGTCTCAAATCCGTCCTGGACGTAATTCTCAAACGGCCATTCACCCTGCCAGATATTGGTCATCCACTGGCCGCCCGGTTCTCGCTGGTCACCCCACGGATACGTCTTTTCATCCAGCCCTCCGCGGGCAGCAAATTCCCATTCAGCCTCGGTCGGAAGTCGCTTGCCTGCCCATTTGCAGTACTCGACGCAATCATCCCAGCCGACGTGAGTCGCCGGGTGGTCAAGCCGGTCCTCGATCCCGGAATCGGGACCGTCAGGGTGTCGCCAGTTGGCGCCTTTTTCGTACTTCCAGACAAGGTAAATCTCTGCGGGGGTCGGCCGGCGGCCTTTCGGAAACGTGTTTCGGTCGAACTTCGGGTTGAAGCAAATGGACCCAGGCACCAGCACATCATCCTTAATTGCAGCGATCTCCTCGGGGCTGAGCTGCCCGACAAAGTCTTCACGTTTCGGCGTTCGTTCCGCGACGGTGATGTATCCGGTCGCGTCGGCGAAGCGCTTGAACTCGGCCACGGTCAACTCGGTCTCGTCCATCCAGAATCCGTCCAACGCGACTTCGTGGATTGGCAGCTCATCGGGAAACCCGTCCGGGCTCCCCATTTGAAACGAGCCGCCCGGAACCCAGACCATGCCCTGCGGACGCGTAACGTCGGGTTCAGATTGGCTTGCTGCGTCGGAATCACCAGTGCCATTCGCTTCCTGCTCCGAGGCGGATGTGGATTGCGTGTCGGAGTTGTCTGAATCAACTTGAGTCGACCCGGCAGCCGAAACTGTCGGCACTTCAGGTGCCGAACTTTCAGTGCCGCATCCCGCGCTGAAGGCAAGAATCAGCAGCAGCGGGATGGTCAGTCGCGCGAGTTGTGACAGCATGGAATCGTTTCCCCTTGGTGAAGACGAATCCGATTCTAATGCACCACGGTGCGTCATGCCTGCCTGTCGCGTTGACGAACTGAGTTCCTGGAGTGCCGCAACTCCGAATCGAGTGACGGTGATCGCGAAGTGCCCACATCGGGCATCAAATCCGCCGACATTGAATACAGGTCCCGCCGGGCAGTTCTTTCACGAACGACACTGAGGCGGTTCGCACATCTCGTCCGTGCCTGAGCCGTAGCCCGATTTCTCCGAAATCGGGACCTGCCGCGTGCGGATTTCGGAGAAGTCCGCCTACAGCTTCACGACAGTGTTCCATGTCTGGTGTGCAACAAGACTCGTCGGCAGGAGGGGTCGTGGCTCGTGGGCGTTTGATATATCGTGCGCGGCACACGTCCCTTCATCCCGAAACCACTCGTATGGCCGCTTGGCGCGTCGAGCTTGATTTGTATTGCGGACCGCTGGACCTGCTTCTGTATCTGGTCCGTCGCGACGAGCTGGATGTGCGCAGCCTGCCCATCGCACGGATCACGAAGCAGTTCGAGACATTCATTTCGGTGATCGAGCTACTCGACCTGGACGTTGTCGGCGAGTTCGTTGTCATGGCCAGCAGTCTGGCCGAAATCAAGAGCCGTCTGGTGCTGCCATCACCAGAAGATGACGAACCGGAAGCGGCCACGGAGCACGACGACCCACGCAGCGATCTGATCCGTCAGCTCCTGGAGTACCGCCGCTATCGAGACGCCGCGTCGGCGCTCGAAGAACATGCGGCAGACTGGCAGGAACGCTACCCGCGCCTGACCAGTGAGCGTCCCCGCATCAGCAAGTCCCCGGCCGACGACCTGATTCGGGAAGTCGAGTTGTGGGACCTGGTCAGTGCTCTGGCTCGCGTGCTGGAGAAAAAAGTCCTCGACGAAAAGAGCAGCATTCGCGACGACGATACACCGATTGCCGTCCACGTTGAGCGGATCGGTAATCGGGTCCGTGCCGAGCACCGCGTGGCTTTCACCTCGCTCTTCGATGACGCGACCAACCGCAGCCGGATCGTGGCCATCTTCCTGGCGATTCTCGAACTCCTGCGTCACCACGCCTTCCGAGCTGATCAGGCGGACGACTTTGGAGAAATCTGGGTCCTCCCGCCGCTGGAAGAAACCAGTCCGGATGCTTCCGAGGCAACCACCGCTGCGTCGCAGTGATGGCTGCTGTTGAACCCTGCTCAGCGATGCAGCGTGCGGGCTTACGGAATTGAGTCGACGACGATCTCGATCGAACCACTCGCCGGGATGTCGACCCGGACATTGAGCACGTGGAATCGAAAGTCGTCGCTGGAAATCTTCGACTCTGGGCGGGCTCCGGTGATGCGGAATTCACCCGCTGGTACGACGAACGTCACTCGCCCGTTCGGGTACGAGTCAGCCAGCCGGTTCGTCACCGTCGCTGTGTTACTCGATTGTGTCCCGTCATTGGGATGGCGGAACGCGACGCTTAATGGTGGCGCCGACTCACGTCCAAACGGGATCGGCGAACTTTCGTGTCCGTTGTAGGTACACGATTCAACTGCGTTGTTGCGAAAGCGCACGACTCGAAAACTTTCCGAGTTTGTCTTGCCAATGCGACGAGTTGGCGTCGCGCCGCGATCCATGACTTTCTTTCCAATGCCGTGCGCGTCGTGAATCATGCGGACCTGATGTCGATCGAGCAGATCGAGCGGAGCATTCGCCTCGAAGGCGTTGATCACTCGGATGGCTGTTTTCGGGCGTGAAGCCAGCAATGCTTCGGCGCGAGATTTGTCGGTGTGCCACGGGTGCCCGAAGTTCAGGATGCTGACATGGGGACCACAGTCGACCAGCCCGACCGGATCGCCATACCACGCCTCGTGGCCGGGAAACTGGTGATTCCCAAAGTGAATCACGTACGGCATGTTGAGTCCTGACAGCGCTCCCGAAACATACGCCGGGTTACACGCGTTACTGCACAGAACCATGTCCGGCGCCAGCAGGTTGATCATCGAGGCCAGACGCTTCAGATACTCGGCCTGGTACTGAGCCGATGTGTCGAGATGCCCGAAAGTGACGAACACGGGATCCGTCGGATAGTCGGATACGACATGCACGCCGCGAGGGGAACGGCAAAGCCCTGTCCGTCGCCCACCAGTGATCTGCACGGTCAGGTCGTATGTCCCGGGCGGCATGTCATCCGGGAGCGACACGACTACCTCACGGTCGTAGTAATAAGCGGCGGATTCGTCCTCTTTGAATTCGGCGGTGCGTGAGATGACCGCCGAACCAACGCGTCGCGTGAGCTTCACCTCATCGATCGTTGCGTTGAATGCAAGCAATCGGGCACGGAACGATTCGCCTGGTTTGCGGATGGCCGGCTGATTCAGTCGTGGAAACCGAAATCTCTGGGTGACAGTCGACGCCTCCCGCCGCAGATAGATGGGTGGCAGTTCGGTTTGCTTTCCAGCCTCAATGCTGAATGGTTCGGAGAGTGCGGACTGCCATCCTGTCGCCACGACTTCGAGCGAATAATCGTCACCCGGCGGCAGTCCCGCGAGTGAGCACTGTCCGGTCATCCAGTTTCTGACCAGTGCATCTCTCACAATTGTCCTGCCGCGGCGGAGGACGGCGCGGCAATCGACAAGGTGTGCGTTCTCTTCACCACTGACGTGAAACCGCAGCGAGCCACGAACATCGTCCCACGTCACGAAAGACTCGATACGAGCGCCGGCAAGACCGGCATCGTCGTGGTGTTCAATCCGCACACGGTGTTCGCCCGGCGGCAGACTGTCCGCCAACACAATTTCACGTGGAAGTGAACGTGGCCGTAGAATCTGCTGTTCACCTTTATCAACCGTGACAAGCAGCGATCCCAGATTGGGCCTTCCATACGCCGGTACATTGTGACCACCCAGACGCACAGCTACGCCCGTCCCTTTGAATCCGATCTCCAGCGCGGCTTTATCTTCACTCGTCTGCAAAGCTGCGTTTGCTGCGTAGCGAAACCGATCTGCTCGCCAGGTTCCGCTTCGAACGCCGCTGTTCGGGTCGGTCGCCCGTACAACCTGCGCGAGCTGACGCAGTCCGTCCGTCGGGTCCGGATGCGCCAGAAACAGTGACCCCATGCAACGTCCGTCCGGCGTGCGAGGACCTTTCGCGACAAGCAGAAGATCCTCCGCCACTCCCACAATGCCCAGCGAGCAATCAAACTTGTATCGGCCGAGCATGCGAAACTTCGCGTCGGTCTTCACCAGTATTTTTGGAGAGCCATAGCAACCGAACCACCATGCATCGTCGTGATACGTCGCCGTTTGGATCCCCAACTGAGTCCATCCACTTTTGATGACGTGCTTGCGGACGAACCGAAACGTGGCGTCGTATTCATAGACGTAATTCTCTTCGACGCCGTCTGGCAATCCGCCCACAACGAAGAAGCGATCATCTACGACGCCGATTCCACCCGCGCCATGAAACACTTCCTGAGTCGCGTGCTTCGAAAGAAACTCCAGAGTTTTCGCGTTGTAGACATACACCCACGAATCGGCATTGCCTTTCGGGTCGTTGAACCGACCAAGATTCACGGCCACGAACAGCTTTCCGGAATGGAAGCACAGGTCACCATGATGATTGACCACTGGAATCTTCTTACTCACGTGACCGTTGCGATCTGTCTTCACCAGCTCGGTGGTGAAGGACCAGTAAATCGCGTCGACTTCGTTCGTGCACACGCCCTGAAGATGATGCTGATAGTCACCGATGCACACCACATTCGTGAAAGCGGCTTTCTGCTCAGCATCACACACTGAGCCTGCACAAATGAAAGTCGCGGCGATCACCGCCGCGGACGTTGTCAGACGAATTGTGATTCGATCCATAAAAGCGTTGCCCTGGCTATCGACGATTGATGCCGGCCACTCGCAGTGGCAGCTGTCACCGGGTTTGTCCGGCCAGGATGATATCGCCGTTCGCAACGCGTTCCATCCGGCGGTTGCTTACGTGACACAGAGCTTCAACAATCGCTGCTCGCCGGAACCCTGTCCCTGTCCAGGAATGAAACCGTGAAGCTGTAGGCGGATTCCTCTGCAATCCGCACGCGGCAGGTCCCGATTTCGGTGAGGTCATTGCCCAGTCCGAAACCTCGCATGCTCTCGACTCAGCCATTGTGACGAACGACGATTTCGTCTCCGTCCTGCACGATGTAATCGCGGCTTTCGAGTCGGTGGAGCCCCGCCGCTTTGACCTCTTTCTCGGAACCAAGCCGCAGTAGGTCCGACACGGCCATGACTTCGGCTCGAATGAAACCGCGAGCCAAATCACTGTGGATCGAGTCCGCAGCTTCGACGGCTGATGAACCTCTTTTCAACAGCCAGGCGTGGACCTCTTTTTCGTCACACGTGAAGAAGGTCAATAGTTCGGTGACTCGAAACGCCGCATCGATCAGGCGTTCGCGGCAGGGTTCGGCAAGACCCATCTCCTCTGCAAACACGTCACGTTCATCGTCCGGGAGTTGCGCGACTTCGAGTTCCAGGCCGATGGGCGCCGATATCGCTGGAACGCCGGAATCTTCCAGCGACTTCAGAATGCTCTCGTCGAACTCGGATTCAGCCGTGTTACAGATCACCAGCCGTTTCTTTCGTGTGAGCAGTGCGAACGATTTTGTGAAGTGCTCCTGGTCGGTCGTGAACTCCATTCCTTCGGTGGACTCGCCGTTGCCGAGCTTCTCGTGAACGGGAGTCAGTGCCTCAAACTCCCTTTGCAGTTCTTCACGATCCGTCCGGCTCTTGCTTTTGCGAAGGTCTTTTTCGAGTCGCTCCATGCGTTTCGCAACGACCTGCCCGTCGGCGAGCACCATGTCGACTTCGAATTCCTGGACTTCGGCAACTGGATCGGCGCCGGCGTAGCAACCAACAACATGAACCAGAGCCCCCGAGTCGCGGATGATGCCCAGCCGCTGCGGATTCAAAGATTGCTCCGACTTGCTCAGGCCCGGTGTATCGAACAACTCAACCTTACACGGGCTTTCTTTCTTTGGTTTGAACATCTCGACGAGGCGACGAAACCGATCGTCGATCACCGTCATGATGCCGACCTGGCCCAAGTGCGCCTTCGAAACATCGGGAGTGACTCCACTGAGGAGTTCAAACAGCGTGCTCTTGCCGCTTCCCTGATATCCAACAAGTCCGATCTTCATTGCGGGCCGCTCTCCGTTGGGTGTCCGTACGAATTGGGAATCGTCTGATTCCCAACTTTCAGTGCCTCACTTGCCGGCAGCAATTGCTGCTTTGGCCTCTGTAATCAATTTGGCGAGATCATCGGCACCCGGAGTTTCTGAAGAGACTCCTTTCGGCGGGATGTCCAGTCCGGCGACCCACGCCGCTCCGTTGATCAGGACCGTACGAAAGCTGTCGTTGCCGAGATTCTCATGGCGATGCAGGCCGGTGAATCCGAATCCTCTCTGCTTATTCTCACCTTCGTGAGCCCATGCCATGTGCTGTGGTGTACCTGCTTTCACGGCCTTGAAGACATCCTCGTTTCCGCCGCGGCTGCTGGGCTGTTCGCGGACAGTGTCGATGGGCGCAACAGCCGACAGGATTGGTGTCACGCCTTCCAGGTCGGGAACGAAGCGCATGTGGTAGTACCATTCATCGCGCACGCTGAATGGCTTAACTCCTCGTGTAATTGCGTGCTTTGGAAATGTCTTGAATTCCGGAGTCCACCATGGATTGACGGACCAGAACGTCTCGAAGTACCCGCCCATCCACAACAGGTAGTTGTCGCCGGCTTCGCCCTTGTTGACTTCGACACCGAAGTGGATCGCCATGAAGCCGGCGCCCTTACTGACGGCATCGAAAATCTGCGGATCACGTGCCGCCCGCTGTCCGTGGTTCAGGCCAACGACAATCGCATCCGCGTGCGACAGGTCCTTTGGCCAGTTTTTGCTGGACCGCACGACGGCGTGAACATTCGGGTAAACCTTGTTCAACGTCCGGGCGATCAGAATAGAGCCGGCCACGAACTCGTGATTACCCGGCGGCCCGTGTGTGCCTGCGTCACCGATGAAGACAATCTTTGTCACGCCATCGGAAGCAGTACGTTGACCTTCGTAGTCGAAAATGTCCTTTGGCTTGTCGTCTGCGTAGACTCGACTTTGGATAACGCCGACAGAGAACAGCGCGATGACGATCACAACCGCGGCGCGTGTCTTCATGTTGGGACTCCCAGGCGGATTGAGATGAGCTTCCGCGCGGAATCCTAACGAGACGATGAGGCGTCGGCACGTCGAGCGACTTCGTCTCGCAGAGACGCACCTTGTTCGGCGCGGGTCCCACCTTGTTCGGCGCGGGTCTCTGACCCCGACGCGCCAGCGACCGAAGGTCTCCGACCGGCGACACGTGTTGGCCGATTGCGTTGAGGGGAGACCTACGGTCGACGGAACGGCGGGGTCGGGAGACCCGCGCCGAACCTGATCGAGCGACTTCGTCTCGCAGAGACAGGCCTACTCGGCGCGGCGTACGGCTCCCAGCGTGCCACCGATTTGACGATGAACCTCGTCGGTCTGACGGATCACCAGTGCCTTGATCCGACCGCCAATGTAGCTGGCTGTGCCGTTGCCGCCACGGGATTCCCAGCTATCGGGATCGACCGTGTTCTCGATCAACGCGATCAAAGCTTGAGCATTCTCGGCTTCCGTCCCGCCCAGTCCTTCCGGCGCTGGCGATGTGGATTGGGTGTCACTCCGTGCGACACGTTCACTTGCACGAGATAGACGTTTGGCGGAGTTGTCGGAATCCTTCGCGTGTCGTTTTCGCGCGGACTTACGACGACTCAAGACTCCGTGCATCGCAATCAGACGCTGTGCCGTTGTTTCGCGCATGCGGCGAAGTTCTGTCTTCGAGAGGCCACGGATCAGCGGAATCTGCTGGTACAACCCCAGCAACGGCGGGACAACGGCGTGTGGATCGGGAATTGCCGTCCGTCGCGAGTCTCTCATCAGTCCCCGCGAGTACCCGCGAAAGGCGTCTTTCTGAGTCTGAGTTCGGAACTGAATCGCTACGGGGTCGCCCGGTTTCTGACCGGCGACCTGTGCAATTTGTGACGAATCGACAACGGGGAAAATGAAAACCACCGTGAGGATGCTTGAGGACACTATTCCCGGGACTCCAATGGAGAGCTGTTACTTGTCAGAACTCGTCGAGCGACCCTTTTGCTGACGGGCCAGTCGCTTTGTGTAATCCTCGAATGCCCGGCGATACTCAAGCGGAACCGGCATGCGACGATCTGAGAAGTTGTTCGTGGCACGCTTGTCGCGAACCGGGTCGGATCGCTGACCACCCGACTTCTTCAGGTCGAGAGACTTCAGCGATTCCTCGAACTGACGCTGGCGGGCAAGTTCGCGCGGGTCGTCCGACTTTGGCTGTTCGAGTTTGCGTTCCAGCCGCTCGCTAAACCGCTTCATGTCCTGTTCGGTCCAACCCAGTTTCTTCAGCAATTCGTCGTCGACTTCGCCTCGCTTCATGTCTTCCTTCAGACGTTTCAGCACCATGTTGGTCGCTTTGAGTTTGTCTTCCAGATTGCCGTCTTCGGCAGGCGGTGTGTTCGGATCACTCACCGATCCACCAGCGTTCGGACCTTGAACGGCATCGTTTCCGTCGAGGTCGTTCGGGTCGCGAATGATCCGGTCTCCACCGGTTTTTGAAGCCGGGCCAGTCTGCCCGCCTTCCGTGGGATTACCGCCGCCCTGGGCATTGCCGCCGCCCTTGCCCGCCTTGCCACCGCTGCTGAAACTCTGTCCCGAACTGCCTTTTGCTCCACCTTTGCCACTCTTGCCGCCAGCCGATTTTCCACCGGAGTTCGAGCCACTCTTCGAACCCTCGCTGGACTGGCTGCCGGTCTTTCCAGACGACTCACTTTTTGACGGCGTTCCGTTCCCGGTCGTGTCGTCACCGCCCGGGTTGCCCTGGTCAGGCTTTTCGGAGCTTTCTTTCGAAGACGCGGGACCCCCATCTTCGCTACCAGACTCGGATGGGCTGTTCGCTGCACCCGAGTCTCCTTCCGGTTTCTTGCCGCTCGGCGATGCACTGTCGCCCGTGCCAGACTTTTCGCCGGACTCACCGCTGCCGGGTTTCCCGGACTTTGAACCTGTCTCAGACGGACTGCTACCGCTTTTACCACCTTCGTCACCGGAGCCTCCTTCGCCCGACTTGCCGGGTTGGGACGGCGGATTGTTGCTGGATTCTCCCGGCTTGCCCGACGATCCTGGTTTGCTCTGTGGGTTGGCAGATGGATTGCCGGACGGATTCTGTTTCTGCCCACTATTGGGGTTGTTGTTCTGGCCTTCGCCGGATGGATTGCTCTGCGGGTTAGAACTGTCGTCAGAGGCGTTCTCGGAATTGGGCGAATCCGGGTTCTCGCCTGGTTTCGCTGTTTCGGACTCACCCGGGTTGTTCGCGGACTCTGGATCAGAATTCTGCGACGGGTTTTCGCTGTCCGTTGGCGGCGTGGCTTCGCTGGGAGTCGAGGGGCCTTCGCCTGGCGTGTCTGAATTCGACTGCGGATTGGTTGAGTCGTTGCTCGGGTCACCGCCGGGCATGTCCGACTTCGGCTGTGCGTTGGGCGTGTCTGCGGAGTTGACGTCTTCGTTCGTCGGGTTCAGTTTCGAACCTTCCTCACCGGAGTCCGGCGTGGCGGGATCGTTGTTGTCGGGATTCGACGGCCGATTGTCAGTGTTTCTCACACCCTCCGGGTTGTTCTCCTGGGAATCATTCGTGTCGTTGCTCGAACCACCCGCGCGAGGCTCGGTGTTCTCGTCCGGATTGCTGCCCGGATTCGGCGAATTGTTGTTTTGTGTCCCGTCGTCGCTGCCGGTGTCATTTGATGGATTACTCGGATCAGACGCGTCGGTATTACCGTTTTCATCCTGTGCCTCCTGCCGCTTGGCCTCCCTGTTGAGCAGTTCGCGCAGGACTTCCTGGTCGTCTTCTCCGGTGTTGCTCAATGGCCCTTGTTCGCTGGTCTCTCCCGAGCCCTCGCCGGATTCTGCATTGCCGGTGTTTCCATCTTCACCAGATTTGGCCCCTGTCTCAGAACCGTCTGTTCCTTCACCGCCTTTGGTCGTGCCCTCACTGGATTTGCCTTCACCCTCATTGGTGTCTCCAGACTCGCCGGTCGCTTTCTGCGTGCCGTCTTCGGGTTCCTTCGAGTTCTCGTCTCCGGCCGGTGCTTCGTTCGGGTCACTTTTTCGTGGAGCGTCTTCCGGATCGAAATTGCGGTTGTCGGGATCTCGCGCATCGCTGGGGTCGCCATCCGGAGCAGGTTCGTTGGGCGTTTGATCACGCTCGTCGAGCTTCTCTTCCAACTGATCACGATCAAACTGATGCTGCTCCTGCGCTTCCTGCTCATCGACTGGCGCAAGAATCGTGAGTTTCAGGCGAGGCGTCGTGCTGAGGTTGGAGTCGAGGATGACTCGCATCCGGCTTGCATCGCGCCGGTCCGGTCCCTCAACACGTCGGTTGTCACGCGCTTCCAGCCACCATTCGATCTGATCGCCGGGACGCAGATTGAAGTCTTCAAGTTTCAGGTCGTAAATCGACTTTGTACGGTCGTCGGTGCCGGAGTAAATCTCACGCTGCAAAGCCTGTTTGCCGTGCTGCAACCGCAACGTCACATCACTCAGCCGGAAGTCCGGATCACTGGCCCTGGCCAGGAACGGGACGATCGCGTTCGCGGGAACGTCCAGGTTTCTGCTTGGCGACACAGCCACAAGGTCAGGCTTTTTGTCGACATCGATTTGAATCGAATGAATAGCCGGCGCAGGGTTTCGAATGCCTTCGTCCGTTTCGCACTGAATCCGGTAGTAACTGGGGAAGGAACGATCTTCGCGATGTATGGGCTGCCAGACGACACTCAGCCGACGCCCATCCGGCTCGTCGATTGTCATACGCAGCGGTTCGGGGTTCGCCGGAAACTGTTCTTCGTCCGAAAAATGCACCCATGCCTTTGTGACCGGCAGGTTTGTCTCGGCTTCAATCGCGATCCGAGTGCCTTCCCACGCATGGATGTCGGCACCTTGCGGCGACTCGTTGGGTAACTCCATGTAATCCGGGTAGTCGTAGTGCAGCGCCGAAACCCTGGCAGATGGTGGCTGGCTCACAATCACACGAAACGTCTGCGTGCGAGCATCACCGGCTTCGATCCGGTAACTCAGACTCTGCAGTAGTCCGGCACTGTTCTCTCCATTGAGGATGCAGCGAAACTGCTTCAGCCCCTCCTCGGTGGCCGCCAGATTGACGCGCTCATTGACGAAGCGACGGTCGTCAGTCGTGAAGTACAGATTCACTTCGGCTGGAATCTCACCGCGGAGATCGACGGAGACTTCCAGGTTCTCACCCGCGATCACTTTGACATCCTGACCAGGATCGATCGACAGAAACTCGGTCTGCGTTGACACCGACAACTCGGCCCACGGAGCAAGGACTCGTGCAACGGACGGCCAGACCTTTTTCGGTGAGAACACCGTGTACATCGAGAACACGACCACGGCGGCAAGCAGCCCGTAGGAAAGTCGCAGCATAGGGCGACGATCGAAAGCGTCGTCCACATCCGTATGGGAAAGCGTCACCGCTGCCCGTTTCTCGATCGAACGAATGATGGCGGGTGAGACGTCGCGCCCCGAGTCCCGCAGATCGACATAGTTGAGCAGGTTGCTTTGCAGGTCCGGTGAGATGCCTTCGAGCGACTTCGCCGCGTACAGCCGAGTCACAGTGCGGAACCAGGGAAGCGCGACTTTCCAGCCAATCAGCCCCAGCGAGGCAACGAGCAGGCCGGACAGCAGCGCCAGCCGCATGCCATAGCCGAATCCGCCCGAGATGACCCAGTGGTCAAGCACGACAAAGACGAGCAGATAACTGATCGTCAGAAGCGCGACCCCGCAGGCTGCCGTCACAACGTCTGTGAGTTTCACGCCCTGCCGGGTCTTCTGAATTTGATAGTCGATGAACTCGTCGAACTCGGCGTAGTTCTGTCGACTTTCGAGCGTCGCAGACATTGGTGGTTCCCTGTCAGCGGTCGCGGTTACACGTGAAAGAACTCGTCTCAATAACGCAGCTGACGATGTTGGTTTGCGTAGCAGTCTCAACCAGTGTCCGAGCGACCAAATCGCCACGTCGGACAGTACAGCGAATGAGCTGGAAATCTTACCTCTATCCAGGACCCGAGACGAGTTGATTGTCTTTATCGCGACGCTTCTGGCCGAACATTCGACCCGAACGACATTCAGCCCGGATGCACTGCGTGGATTGCGAAGGCAGTTCGTCCCCAGCGAGCCGGGCTTTGTGGCGGATTCGCATGCTCTCCTGAAATCGATTCGGCACGTCAGGGAGCCTCAGCCAGCTTATCATCGCCGATGTTATATATTTAAAGTTGACTTTCATATTATGAAAGTCCATGCTTCAGTCATCCTGAACAATACTTAAGTCCAGCTTGAGGATTCAACGTGGCGGATCGGTCGTGGGTCGACTACCTCAGCGACGAGGACATCGCGTTTGTGCGACGTTTTGTACTGGCGTCGGGGTCGCTGAAGCAGGTCGCCCAGAAATATGGAGTGACCTATCCGACGATTCGGCTGCGACTCGATCGACTGATCGCGAAGATCGAAGTCGTCGAAGAACAATCAGAAATATCCGAATTTGAACGCTTGCTGCGAGGCCAGTTCGCGGACGGCAAAGTCGATCACGAGACCTTCAAACTGCTGCTCGCCGCTCACCTGAAAGATCGAGAGAAGTCCAATGCGACACCACAATCTGGCGAGTAACGCTGTGCTCGTGCTCCTTGCCGCGAATGTTGTGGCTGCCGGCGACGAAGTGACCCGCGTCGCGTGGTCGGAACTCACGGCGCAGGGTCGTCTGGAGATCGGCGAAATCGTGGCGTCTGCCTCCACGACCGGGTCGGATGCGGAACTCCGGAAAATGGCCTCAATGGACGCTGGCGTTGAGGTCTGAAATATTACGCGCGCGACGATGTCAGCCAATAGTTCGGGATTCGTGAGCCGTCCCCTATCGAATGTGGTCCGTTTCCTGTAGTTTGCTCGGACTATTGAGCCTTCGAGGTCTACACAACCCCGAATTGACTCGGCCTTGTCGGCCGACGCAGGATGTCGCGAGCAGCTTGCTCAGCGAATCCCCCCAACAGGCTCGAAGGCGACAGGTCTTCCGGATGTTCTCACCGAGTCAACGACTTGGGTGCGAGAACACGTCAGGTGAACGAAGCGGCGTCGCTCTCTGTGTTTTCAGGAAATTGATGCGCACGCCCAATTGCTTTTTCGCCTTTTGACGCACGCGTACGCGCCGCCTTCGCTGATCGATCGCGGTGAGCACCATCCCCAGGAAGAATCTGAAATGCTGGAAGACACTCCCCAGGTACCGCTGCGCCTCGATCCCGCATCATCACCGTTCGAGGCATTCGAAATGTCCACATCCGTCCCGGTCACGGAGCCGGTCGAATTATCACCTGGCGAGTCGTTCGACACGGTGGTCGGCGATCTTCTGATTGCCGAGACGCCTGGCAATAGCGGACCGATCCTCTGCCAGCAGGACGCTTTCGATCCGACGCCGGTCGCGGCCGCTCCGACTGTCGAAGCGAAACCGGAGCCCGAACCTGAGCCCGTGAAAACGCCGGGCGAAGTGACGTTCCTCGATCTGCCTCTGCGCAGCGAAGTGCAGCAGGCTGTGCAGACGGCCGGCTATGAAAAACCGACGGCTATTCAGGCGGAGATTATTCCGCACATGCTCGAGGGCCGCGATGTGCTGGCTCAGTCGCAGACCGGTACGGGCAAGACGGCGGCCTTTGCGTTGCCCATCCTTTCGCGCATTGAGATCGGTCGGAAAAAACCGCAGGTGCTGGTGCTCACACCCACGCGCGAGCTGGCCATTCAGGTCGCTCGGTCGTTTTCCACCTACGGCAGTTCCCTGCCTCGCTTTTCCGTTGCAGCCATCTATGGCGGACAGGACTACACAGCTCAGTTCAGGCAACTGAAAGATGGAGTTGAGGTTGTCGTCGGGACACCGGGCCGTGTGATTGATCACATCAAACGAGGCACGCTGGATCTCAGTGCCATCGATTGCCTGGTGCTGGATGAAGCCGACGAGATGTTGAACATGGGCTTTCTGGAAGATGTCCAGTTCGTGCTGGAGCATGCACCCGAGAAGCGACAGATCGCACTGTTCTCGGCAACGCTGCCCACGCCGATTCGCAACATCGCGAAGCGATACCTGAACGATCCAGCCAGGATCACGATCCAGACGAAGACAATGACGACCGAATCTACTCGGCAGCGGGCATTGTTTATCCTCCCGCGAGACAAGACCGATGTTCTCAAGCGCCTTCTGGAGGTCGAAGAGACCGACGGCGTCATCGTCTTCACCAATACTAAGGACGCATCCGTCCGCGTCGCCGAGCAATTGAACCGCGAAGGTCTGTCGGCCGTCGCACTCAACGGCGACATGCCGCAGAAGGTCCGCGAGCGAACGATCGAGCAGCTCAAGGCCGGTCATCTGGACATCCTTGTCGCAACCGACGTGGCTGCTCGCGGCCTGGACGTGACACGTGTCAGTCACGTCTTCAATTACGACGTCCCGCAGGATGGGGAATCGTACATCCACCGCGTCGGTCGCACGGGGCGCGCCGGACGGAAAGGCGAAGCGATCATTTTTCTGACGAATGCTCAACGTGGCAAGCTGCGGTTCATTGAACGGGCGACGAAACAGCCCATCGAGATCATCCAGCCGCCCACGGCAGACGAGATCAATGCAACGCGAGTCAAGCGGTTCACGCAACGCATCGCAGCCATGACAGCCGATCAGGACCTGATGATGTTCCAGCGGTTGATTACGGAATTCGCTGAGGAATCCGGCACACCGATGGTCCTGATTGCGGCAGCTCTGGCACAGATCAATCAGCAGGGTCGTCCGTTCCTGATGAAGGAACGTCCCCGCAGGAAAACCGAGCAAAAAGGACAACGGTACGGCCAAAGTGACTCGGGCAGCTCAGTGGGGCGAGCCCGTCGTGGTGGTGAAGGAAGAGGTGACGGTCGTCAACAGGGAACTTCTGAGCCGGGCAAGGACCGCTACCGGATTGAAGTTGGCTGGAACGATGGAGTGAAGCCGGGCAACATCGTGGGAGCGATTGCGAATGAAGGCGGAATCTCTGGCGAACACATCGGTCCGATCAAAATCCACGATGCCTACAGCACAGTTGATCTGCCCGCAGGTATGCCAGTTGAGATTCTTCAAACGCTGCAGCAGACAAAAGTCACTGGCAAGCAACTGCAACTGCGTCTCGCCAACGAAACAGGTGGCGGGTCGATACGCCCTCAACCAGAGCGAGGTCCTCGAAGCGACCAGCCACGTCAGACGCACGGGCACGCCAGCAAGGGGCCAGGCCGCAGCAAACCGTTTCAGAACAAGAAGAGCAAGAAGCGGAAGGCCCAGGCGCAGTTACAGCAACAGGTGAAGGCCCCGACGGTCGGATCAAGCGGCACGCCCTGACGGATGGACACGGCGAACGCCAGCAAGGGGCGCGTGGGCGCATTACATTCGCGCTGACTTTCTACGCATCCGGGTCAGTCACAGTGGCTTAAACGCGCTGGTCGCGGCGCCGTCGCCATGGACACAGGCAGCCAGCGACCGTACTCAATGTGCAGCCTGTTGCGGACGATCGAATTCTCGTCAGCGAAGGCGTGGTCCTGAAGAATTGAATCCGCCTCGCAGTGATAGCGAATTCGGACCTTTCGGCGGCAGGACTTTGGCCGTGCAAAGATCCTGGGCCACTGGACAAACTGCGTTCGCTTTCGAAGACTGGCATTCCAAATCCCTCTGTAAGCCCAGCAGCTATCGGACGCGACATGATTCACCAGAAACCGCTCTACAACTCGAAGTCCGCGTCCACGCTCTTACTGACGCTCGCAACATCGTTGTTGTTTATTCCGCCATGCGTCGGAGCTGACGATCAACCGATCGCTACGATCGCTGTCGTTTCCAATCTGTACATCACGAAGCTACCGCCAAAGCAAATTCTTGATGAACGCGGCAGTCTGCGCGACTTCCTGGCAGTCACTGGGCCTGAAAGCCTCGAAAAGACTGTCGCTCTGGTGAACCGACTGAAGCCTGATGCTCTGGTCGTGCAGGGTTCGCTGACCTGGTCGGGATCGAAGGTCGACTTCGCCGCCGTGGCCGAGTACCTCAATCGTATTGAAGTGCCCGTGCTGACCGTGCCCGGACATCTCGACCGTTTGAGTGGTTCGCTGGATGCGTACAGGCAGGTGTTTGCCGACCGGCATGCTGATGAAACTGTCAGGTCCGTGAACGGAGTCCAGCTTGTTTTTGCTGGCGATCTGCACGGGAATCCGGATGCAGCCACCGAGCGGATCGAAAAGCAACTGGCGTCCGTCGATTCGCGGCGGGCGGTTCTGCTGTTTGCGGGCAAAGAAGATGAGTTCTCACGACCACGTCTGACTAAGACTCACGAGCAGTTCTGGAAGCTCGTCGACGCGAATCATGTGGCACTTCGGTTCGATCCAGGTCGCTACGGGCACCGGGCACTTTACGAAAACACCTTGCCCGTCTGGACGGTTGGTTCGACGGCGTGGTCCGAGCGGGGATCTGTCACGCTGGTCAAGGTGTTTGCTGATCGGATTGAACTGGCGCAGGTACGAGACCCGGATCAGCCGACGTTTGGTCTGACCGTGCCGAATCCGGTCACGCAACCGAGACTCAATCGAGCCGACGAAGATCCGTACGGTTGCCCGTCATACACGGCCGACCTGGCCGCGAAACCCGACTTCACGTTCGCACTCGTTTCCGATCCGCAGTTCGACCGGGAAAAGAATCGAGACACATTGATCCAGCGAGCGAAAGCTGGCATTGCGGAGCTGAATCGGTTGGCTCCGGCAAAGGTGTTTGTGGCTGGCGATCTGGTGAACAACAACCTGCCCGAAGAATGGAACCTCTTCAAGAACATCTTCGGGGAGCTCGAGGTTCCGGTCGAGGTTGTCCCCGGCAATCACGACGTGCTGTTCAACTACGATTTCGTCGAAGCGTCCTATTCCAGCGCACCCGAGCGGAATCCAGAGTATGCCCGGACCGTCAGCGCGGCTCTGGCCGACGCTGCGAACGAGGGGTTCACCGGCGCGACAGCGCTCTTCGAGAAGTTCACGGGCACGAAACCCAACCGCATTGTCGAACACAAAGACGCGGCCTTTATCACGGTCAGTTTTCTGACGATGCGAGCCGACCAGTCGCAGCTTGACTTCCTGCGCAAAGCACTGGAACAGACAAAAAACAAACGTCACGTGTTCGTAGTCGCTCACTATCCGTCACTTCCGGCCTTTGGGAACAATGTGCAGCCGCAACTGGGCGGTGACGAAGTATTAAGCCTGCTTCAAGAGTACCGCGTCACCGGCTACCTGTTCGGGCATCGGCACCGCAACGGCTTTCAAATGCACGAACGGACCGCGCACGTCCTCAGCGACAACATGGGGTCTATTCATCTGCTGCACGTCTTCCCGGACCGAATCGTCATCGGACGCAAACACGTTGGTTTGCCGCTCTATGAAAAGCTGACGATCCCCGCGTCCCGTTAGCCGGTCGGAAACAGCTTCCGTAAGGCGTGCGGCAGTAGAGAATTGACCGCCCCTGAGTTTATCTCAGGGGTTCTCGCGTTTCTGCACTACGCAATCGGTAGTGCAAAGACGCGAGAACCCCCGACGTAAAGTCGGGGGCGTTGGTACATTCTCAACTGCCGCACGCCTAAGGGGACGATGTCTCGATGCCGACAGACACTCCGCATTTCAAACGAGGATTCGTGCGTCCGATTGCCCTCAGTCGGACGCTGCGCCGTGTGGCTGTTCTGGCAATGCTCGTCGGTGCGTATTCCGTGGTGCCGTTATGGAAAGAGCAGTCCAGCTTCCAGGGCGTCGCTGACATCCCTGCCGAAATTCACGCCGTGCTGACGCTGGTACTAGGCTGCCTGCTGGTCTTCCGAACGCGGACAGCCCACGACCGATGGTGGGAGGCCCGTACTCTGTGGGGTGACCTGGTCAGCGTCAGCCGCAATCTCGGATCCAAGCTGGCGCTGATGGTCCGCGTTCCCGATGGTGAACTCGACGAAGCAGAACGAGTCCTGATCGCGTTTCCGTTCGCACTGCGAGACCACTTGCGGAATAAGGCAGACATTCAGCGACTGCCGGGATTCGAAGACGTGACCGAATCAACTGCGCATGTGCCGAATTACCTTGCCGGTTTGCTTTACGCGGCCATGGGAAAATGGAAAGCCCGAGGCTGGATCGACGGCTCGGAGCTGCGCGTTATCGACGCCGATCTCAGACGGCTGATGGAGATCTGCGGAGGCTGCGAGAGCATCCGCCTGACACGCGTCGCCAGTTCCTATCGAGTCTTTGCCCGACAGTGCGTGCTGTTGTTTCTGCTGACATTGCCCTGGGGCCTGTCGACCGACTTTGGCTGGTGGACGATTCCGCTGACGACGATCCTGGCGTACTTCATGCTCGGACTGGAAATCGTTGCCGAGCACGTTGAGGAACCGTTCGGCGATGATGAGGATGACCTCGACCTGGATCGCCTGTGCGAGGCGGTCGACGTCACCGTCAGCGAATCGTTCGAACGAGCACGTGAGACGCGCACGGACGCCGCCGAAAGTCCGTGATGTCAATCCGGGATACTGTTCGGCCCACGAACTGCCTGACTATGCTCTGTGCATGTCCGAACCTGCCTCTCCAGTTGATGCTCCCCTCCGCCCTTGGGTGACGTGGCTGGCAATTGGTTGGTTGCTGCTGTTCGGGTTTCTTTTCTTTCGCCTTGATTTGCCGAACACAAATCCGCCAGTGAACCGGACGGACATCTGGCACGAGTTGCCGCACATTCTGTACGACTGCGTGATCCAGAATCCTGCACCTGATGCCACAGTCCTCAGTTGGAAGTACATGCCGCAGCGTGGGTCGATCATCGGGACCGGCATGCTGATAATTCTCGGAGCGTGTGGATTGGGGCATCTGCTACTGCGCGCCATGCGACTGCAGTTGGATCAATGGTCACTGGAACGAATCGTCCTGGCCGCGGGACTGGGGCTCTCGGGTGTTTCGCTGCTGACTCTGTGTTGTGGATTACTGGCTCGCACGTTTCCGGGAGTGATGTCCAGTGCGGTGCTCGGCGGATTGTTGATCCTATTTGCTGCCATCGAATTGACTCTTCTGTTCCGCGATCGACGGATCGTGGTCGACGGAAAGCCGAATACAGAACGTAGCCGGATGTCGACACCCTGGCATGACGTGTTACTACGCGGACAGATCCCGTTTCCGATCATGGCACGAGTCGGGTTGGGACTGGTGATTGGACTGTTCGTGACGGCGATGGCTTTGGGCGCGATGCTTCCGTCGGTGGACTTCGACGTGAAGGAGTACCATCTGCAGGGGCCCAAAGAGTGGTATCAGTCCGGTGCCATCACGCTACTGTCTCACAACGTTTATACGAGCTTTCCCTTCCTGACTGAGATGTTCCCGCTGCTGGGAATGGTCCTGACAGATGACTGGCAGCGAGGTGCTCTGGTCGGCAAGTTTGTGCTGATGCTGTTCGGGCCGCTCACCGCACTGGGCGTCTTTACGATCGCGCGACGCTGGTTCGACAGCAAAGTCGCCTGGGCTGCCGCACTGATCCATATATCGACGCCGTGGACGTACCGCATCTCCGTCATTGCCTATGCGGAGGGTGGTCTGACGTTCTACCTGCTCGCATCACTGCTGGCCGTGCTGCTTGCGGCTGATGCGTCCGATTCGCGCGAGCGACTGAAGCGGACTTTCCTGTGCGGATTGCTGGCCGGAAGCGCGATGGCCTGCAAATACCCCGGCGTCCTGTCAGTCGTGCTGCCGTTGGGCGCGACTCTGCTTTGGCCGACAGCTCGCCCCTTTCGACCTCGATCTTTTGGCATGACCGCTCTGGCATTCACAGCAGGTTGCGCGATCACGGTTGGCCCGTGGTTGGGCAAGAACCTGTACGAAACCGGCAACCCCGTTTACCCGCTGCTGAATTCAGTTTTCCATGGCAGCGACTGGACACCAACACTGGAAGCCAACTGGAAACGCGGTCACGGACCGCCGCATCACGATCCAGCCGACCTGGCCGTCAAACTGTTCGATGTGACCATCAAGAGCGACTGGCTGAGCCCGCTGCTGTTTTCGATGGCTCCGCTGACACTGCTGGTTCGGCGGCAACGATGGTTGATTCGTGGACTTTGGGTTTATGTCGCGTTTCTGTTCCTCAGTTGGTGGATACTGACCCATCGTATCGATCGCTTCTGGATTCCGTTGATCCCGCTTGTTTCGATACTGGCCGGGATCGGAGTCTGGTGGACAACGCATCGACTTTGGCGGGTCACAGCCGGTGCGGCGGTTGGTCTGTGTGTCCTCTTCAACCTGGCGTTCATTGCGACACCGTATTGTGGACTGAATGCCTGGCTGGCGGACTATGACGAAGTGTGGGACACAGCCCAGCTCACGTCCGGCACCATCCGCTCAGTCAACGCAATGGACCTGCCGCCCGGTTCGAAAGTGTTGTGTGTCGGTGAGGCACAGGTGTTCGATGCGAGTTTTCCGCTGGTCTACAACACGGTGTTCGATGTCTCGATCTTCGAACAATGGTGCTCGGCCAACGAATCCGACATCGCTCCGGCCGACCAGCCGCTGAAGCCCGCCGATCAGATTCGCCAGAAACTGATCAACGAAGGTGTCACTCTCATCCTGGTCAACTGGGCCGAGATCATTCGCTATCGAATGACCTATGGTTACGCCGACTTCGTCGCTCCACGTCGCTTTGCTGAACTGCTGCAGAAGGGAATCGTGACTCCCGGACCGCCGCTGAGTCATCCGCGGAAACTCAGCAGTTTCCGTCCGCATGAACAGGCAGAGATCCGCCGCTGGGGTCCTGAGCTGATCATGCAAATGGGGGACGAGCCAGTCGTCCTGACTTCGCAATTGTTCTTCGTCACGTCTGCATTGCCTCAAGGCAATGTCTCAGGACAGAGGAAGATCAAGGAACACTAATTGACGCTGATAATCGCTAATGGTTTTTCACACTCCATCAGCGTTTATCAGCGTGGATTAGCGTTCCTTTTGCTCGCGGCCGAGGGCCGCTTTAATCGAATCTGTTTGAACAGAAGTTCGCAAACAAAAGAAGTGAGAAAGCCTGATGTCGAAACCTCGTCGTGTGCGTGAGTTGTTGGCCGGAACGGAGATCATTCGCTCGTTCGCCCCGCACGACGTATTCACTGCCCGAGTTCTTGAAGATGCAGGAATTGAGCTGCTGTTTCTGGGCGGATTCGGTGTGTCGGCCAGTGTCCTGGGGATTCCTGATGTGGGGCTTACGACTCTGACGGAAATGACCGAAGCGGTCCGTCGCATGGCCGAGCGGTTGACGATTCCGCTGATTGCCGATGGTGATACGGGACACGGCAACCTGCAGAACGTGGCTCGAACTGTCCGCGACTTTGAACGAGCCGGTGCCGCCGGATTATTCCTGGAAGATCAGGTGGCACCGAAACGCTGCGGGCACTTCACAGGCAAGCAGGTCATTCCCGCGGACGAGATGCTCGACAAGCTGCACGTCGCCCTGGACACACGCGAGGACCCGGACTTCGTCATCATCGCCCGCACTGATGCTCGTGCCGTTGAAGGGCTCGACTCAGCCATCGAACGAGCGAACCGTTATGGCGAAGCCGGTGCCGATCTGTGCTTTGTCGAGGCCCCTCAGTCGCGCGAGGAACTGCGGCGGGTCGGACAGGAGATCCCGTTTCCGCAGCTCGCCAACATGCTGCCCGGTGGAGTCACTCCCATTCTGTCGGCGACCGAGCTTGAGCAACTGGGCTTTCGAATTGTGGTCGATCCTGTGGCCACGCTGCTGGCTACCGGACACGTTGTGCGCACGCTGGCACAGGCTATGCTCCGCGAGGGTCGGATTGATCAGCCCGCCGTCCCGATGATGGGCTTCGAAGAAGTCAAACAACTGCTGGGACTGTCCGAGCATCAATGAGACGAGTTGTTGTCACACTCAGCCTGCTGCTGGGACTGACCGTGCTGGGCACGGTTGGCTTCCACATGGTCGTGGGTCTGAACTGGCTGGAGAGTCTTTATCAGGCAGTGATCACACTCAGCACAGTTGGATCACGTGACGTCGCAGTCGATGACGGCGATCGAATATTTGTGATTTTGTATCTGATGCTGGGGCTCGGCATCTTTACTTTCAGTGCGTTCAGCTTCGGAAGCTGGATTGTCAGCGCCGAGTTCCGTGTTCTGTGGGAGAAGCGGCAGATGCAACGGCGAATCGATCAGCTCCAGGGCCATTCCATTATCTGCGGCCAGGGTCGCACCGGACGGACGATCTGCCAGTACCTGGCCGAACGCGATCGCCCGTTCGTCGTGATTGATCACAACGAAGAACGGGTCAGCCAGCTCTGCCAGGAACACGGCTGGCCCTTTCTGGTGGGCGACGCCACCGACGACGACGCGTTGCGCGAGGCCGGCATCGAGCGGGCGACAGCGCTGACCACAGTGCTCGCCACGGACGCCGACAATCTGTATGTCGTGCTGTCAGCTCGCATGCTGAACGCCAAGCTGCAGATCATCGCGCGCGCCGTCGACGAAAAGGCGATCGAAAAGCTGGAGCGAGCCGGAGCCACGCGTGTCGTCAGCCCGTTTCGTTCCGGAGCCATGAAAATGGCCAGGTTCATGCTCAACCCGTCGATCGAAGATTTCATCGAAATCGCCGACACGCGTGGCAACAATCTGGAACTGGCCGACGTACAGGTTCTGCCAGACAGCCCGTACGTGGGCCTCCGCCTGATGGACATCGATCTGCGCAGCCGCGGAATCATGGTGATCGGTATTCGTCGCAAGGACGGCGAACGACTGATGCCGCCACCCGGCGATGCCGTATTGATGGCCGAGGACTCGCTGTTCGTCTTCGGCAGCGCGGACGCGGTGAATTCGGTTGTTGACGGATCGTACGGCTCCGGAATGGGTTAGGTGCAGTCACATGAACGCCGGCAATCCACCCAACGCACCAAAAGATTCCGCCAGGGTGCATGGCCATTCCGAATTGTTCGGCGTGACGCACGTCTTGTGGTGCGTCGTTGCTGCCGTTTTCATGATGCGGCTTTGGTGGCCGCTGGTACCAACGTCGTGGGAGCACGCGGCCGGACTGTTTTTTGCCTGGCCGCTCGCAGTCATCATGTACGTTGGGATGCTTTGGGCCGTTGCATATCTGGTTCGGGTCCGAGATTCAGCCGATCGCCCGTTGCGTCCCACTGAGTGGATTCCACGTTGGGCAGCCGTGCTTTCCGTGTCTTCATACGTCTATTGGGTCCTATTTGCCGTGGGTGTTGACAACCACCGTGGCCCGTCGCCAAGAAATGAATTCATCGTGCTGAGCTTGTTGATGGCGATTGTGAGTTTTCCAGTGGCCCGGCACGCTTCCTGGCGGTTTCTTCTCATCGGCGTTACGACGCTCGTCTTTCCGTATCTTCTATCGGGATTTCGATCGCGTTACGGGTATCCGGGGTAATTGCTGCGCTATGTAAACATCGTCATGTCGGTCGTCGCAAGTCGCCGCTCTTACCGCCCGATTTCTCCAGCAGCTCGACCGATCCGATTGAGATCCATCGGTCGACGGCTTTGCACATGTCGTACACGGTCAGTGCCGCAATGCTGACGGCGGTCATGGCCTCCATCTCGACTCCGGTCCGGCCGTGATTGCTGACCCGGGCTGCGATTCGCACGCGCGTGTCGTCCAGCACGTCGAAATCGATTTCCGCACTGTCGAGGCCCAGTGAGTGACACAGCGGGATCAGGTTCTGTGTCTGTTTGGTGGCCATGATTCCCGCCAGTCGTGCGACTTCGAATACGTCGCCTTTCGATACTTTCCGATTTCGAATCAGCTCAAGCGTTTCAGGCTGCATCGTGACAACGGCCTGAGCTCGGGCCGTGCGCTGTGTGATTTCCTTGCCGCCGACATCCACCATGCGGCTGGCACCTGATTCATCGAAGTGTGTGAGCTGGTCGGACATGGATTCGGGCCGGTGGGTGAAGAGGATGAACTGTAGAACGGGTCCGAAACAAGTTCCCGATTTCCGTGAGCCGTCGGCGCTAGCCGCGGGCCCGAGGCTAGCGCCGACGGCTCACGAGTTGACCCAATATCGGGATCATATTTCGGCTCCGTTCCTATGGACGTCGGCACAGCACGGCGCGGGCTTTGCCGCTTTGCCGTGTGAAAACGAGCACGGCCGGATCCGTTCCTTCCAGAGGAAGTTTGCGGCGTACGGCTTCAGCCTGGATGGGGATGTGTCTGCATTTGATCTCAACCTGCTGAGCTGGGTGACGTCGAAACGCCTGTCGGATTTCTCGCTGGTTGTTCGGCAGATTCTCGACGACCTCGAACGGACGCACAAATGGAGAATCGACCAGTACGTCTCCAGTGAGATATTCCTCGGCATCGTCGAGGCGACGCAGGCCGAGTCGTTCCGCCAGCACATCGACCAAACCGGAACGGACGACTGTCGGATCGGGATCGTACAACCACGGCCCAAGTTCTCCGACATTGGTCCACGCCGACAATGGCTCGGCAGCGATCGATTCACCGGATGGAAGAACGGTCGCGCGGAACGGCGCGTCGCCTGCCAGGTCGCCAAACCACACGGTCGCTTCGCGGCATTCGCCGTCGAGGCTGATCAGTTCGATTTCGCTGTCGGGGAACTTGCCGCCGAAGTTACTCGCCGGACTCAGCTTGATCGCTCCGCCGGGAAATTCACCGGCCCACTGCTGAAGCTGCTCCAGACCTGGGACACAGTCCTCGACTCGCCGGACACGTCGACCGGTTGGCCGTCGGTCCGGGTCGACATGCAGCAATGTCGATCGGTCCTCGATCGCAGTGACGTCGACCACTGCCGTTTCGATCCGGTCGGGAACTTCGAAACACTCGGCGTTCCATTGCGTCAACAGGCAGCACGCTGTCGACAGGTCGGCGGCCGCTACGTTGCACCCATTGCGTGCCAGAGCGATGGCATCCGAGCCAATGCCGCAGCAGAAGTCGTACACATTACCCGTAAACCGTTGAGCCTTGTGCAGGGCGACTGCTTCGGCCGTTGACTGCTCGAGGCCCTTCGTGTCGAACCACATGCGGTCCGCGCGACTGAATTTCGCCGTTGCTTTGGCTCGCAGTTCGTGAACGGTCAATGCGGCTCGAACCAGGTCCGCCGGGAACTCGTCCCGCAGGCATTTCTGGAGTTTCAGGCCGGTTTCGTCACTCGAAACAAGGCGCGCGAAGATCTGCGGAGTGTTTCGCAATTGCTGCAGAATCTCGCACTCGGTGTCAGACATCACCCGACCTGCTCGGCGGCCCAGACACGTGCGAGTTCCACCAGCAGGTCCGTGGCCTGTTGCAGCTCCTCACGGCTGGTCCATTCCAGAGGCGAATGCGGATTGTGCTCACCGGTCGACAGGTTTGGCGTCGGTAATCCCATCTCGGTTAACAGCGATCCGTCAGTACCGCCGCGAATAATTTCCAGTTGCGGTTCGAGTCCAAGATTCCGCATCGCTTCCTGAGCCTTCGCGACAGCACGCGGCTCCCGACGCAGGCCGTCGCCCAGGTTGCGGTACTGCTTTGACACATCCACGGTGATTGTCGCTTTGGGATGTTCCTGCCTGAGTTCCGCTGCGATCGACTCCAGCAGCGCTGCGTGTTCGGTCAACCTGTCCGTGTCGAATTCGCGCAGGATGATCCGCGTCGTGGCTTTGGCGACTCCGCCCTCGAGCACGTAGGGATGCAGGAATCCATCTCGATCGTCGGTGGTTTCTGGACTCAGATGATCGGCCGGCATGCGGGCGATGAACTGTGAGATGATTCGCAGCGCGTTGACCATTGCGCCTTTACCTTCGGACGGATGCGTGTTGATACCCTCGACCGTGACGACAGCCAGGTCCGCGGAAAACGTTTCGCAGTCGATCCGGCCAGCGCCTTCGCCGTCGAGTGTGTAACCGCACACGGCACCGAGTTGTTCAAGATGAACACCGTTGGTTCCGCGTCCAATTTCCTCATCGCAGGTGAAGCAGACGCGCACAGGACCATGTGCCGTTTCTTCTCCGTTAGTCAGACGGTCAGCCGCGGTCATGATCGCCGCGACGCCCGCCTTGTCGTCCGCTCCCAGTAATGTCGTGCCGTCGGTCGTGACGATCGTGCCGCCAACCAGGCCTTGCAGCGCCGAATTCTCGGCAACTCGGATCACGCGTGATGTGTCGGCGGGCAACACGATGTCGTTGCCGTCGTAGTTTTCGTGCAGGATCGGATTGACGTTTTTGCCCGACGTTTCGGGCGATGTGTCAACGTGCGCAAACCACACAGTCGTCGGGCCCTGGTGCTCGACCGTCGACGGGACCAGACCCGTGACGACACCGACGTCGTTCAGGGTGACATCCTGCAGGCCAATCGCCCGGCACTCGTCTGCCAGCAGCCGGGACAGATCGAGCTGTTTTGCAGTGCTGGGAGCCGACGAACTGTTCTCGTCCGACTGGGTGTCGATGCGAACGTACCGCAGAAATCGATCGAGCACGCTTTCCATAACCTGGCACCCTTGAGAATGGCTCACGCAAAGTCGCGAAGACGCAAAGGTTTTCAACGGTGACCTTTGCGTCTTAGCGCCTTTGCGTGAAATCCGACGATCCCGACCCTCCGACGTTCGAGTGGAATCAATGACGAGGAATTCCGCGGCGGCCGGGACTGACGCGGCCGGATTCTGGACGTATGGGCGGAACCGGGCAAGCGGGCGGGCCTGGTTGAAATCGTGTTTCGACCCGATAAACTGCCCGAACTTGTGTGGCGGCTGTGAGTTAGTACCGCCCGTGCCGGACTCGTCTGAAATTAAGTCGATCGGCACAATAATGGACTGTTTCCGGCTGATGTGAACTCAGCCGCTGTGCTCTCGGGATGATGCCGGGAGCCCGCTTTGAATTCCCGTGAGCACTCTGACGCTATCCGTGCGGATGCGACAGGGCGGAGCCGACAGGATGCCAGCCCCGGGGCAGAACGGTCGTCGTCGCAATGAATCTGCGCCGCTCGAACTCACTCAGTTGTCATTTCGATCACGAACCAAAGAAAGTCAGACGCATGGCAGTTAATGTTGCAATCAACGGTTTCGGACGCATCGGACGTCTGGTTTTTCGCGCTCTGCACGAACAGGGCCTTGTCGGCAAAGACATCAACATCGTGGCCGTCGGAGATATCGTCCCGGCCGATAACCTGGCCTATCTGCTGAAGTACGATTCGGTTCAAGGTCGTTTCGCGGGCGAAGTCAGCCATGCCACCAGCGATCGAGCCGATGCTCCGGATCAGCTGATCGTCAACGGCGACGTGATTCGCGTCGTCGCCGCACGCACGCCCGATGGACTGCCGTGGAAAGAACTGGGCGTCGACGTCGTCATCGAATCGACCGGCCTGTTTACCTCGGCCGAAGCGGCCCAGGGGCATATCACTGCAGGAGCGAAGAAGGTCATCATCTCGGCTCCGGCCAAGGGCGACGTGAAGACGGTCGTCATGGGCGTGAATCACGAAGAATATGACCCGGCCAGTCACCACGTGATTTCGAACGCATCCTGCACGACGAACTGCCTGGCTCCGGTCGTTCATGTGCTGCTGAAGGAAGGCTTTGGAATTAAAGAAGGCCTGATGACGACGGTGCATGCCTACACGGCCACGCAAAAGACGGTCGACGGCCCGAGCCGCAAGGACTGGAAAGGCGGCCGCAGTGCAGCGCTGAATATCATCCCAGCCGCGACCGGTGCCGCTAAGGCGGTCGGACTGGTCTGCCCGGAAGTTCAGGGCAAGATCACCGGCATGGCACTTCGCGTTCCAACTCCGACAGTGTCCGTCGTCGACCTGACGGTGAAGACCGAAAAGGAAACCAGCTACGCCGAAATCGTCGCCGCCATGACAAAGGCCAGTGAGACGTATCTCAAGGGCGTGCTGGAAGTGACGAGCGACGAAGTGGTGTCGAGCGACTTCATTCACTGCGAAGCGTCCTCCGTTCTGGATGCCGGCTCGGGCATCGAGCTGAACAGCACGTTCTTCAAGTTGGTGAGCTGGTACGACAACGAGTGGGGTTACTCGAACCGCGTCGGCAACCTGTTGAAGCTGGTCATCGACAAGGGCCTGTGATCAAATCACGGTCAGGAATTGATGCGGCAACCACGACGGGCCGGAAATTCGATTTCCGGCCCGTCGTTTCTTGTGCGCGGACGGGCAAGACACAGATTTCGATCAGACCATAGTTCTCAAGGGCAACTTCATGATCCGACATTTCGCGGCTCTCGCTGCCTCACTTCTTGTTTTGTCCGTTGCAGGCATCGCTCTGGAAGCGTCCAACCGGGACGATCCCGGCCCGATCGAGGTCGCTGCGTCAGACTGGCCCTGGTGGCGAGGACCAAATCGGAACGGCTCCGCAGCTCCGGACCAGAAGCCGCCTCTCTCCTGGAGCGAAACGGAAAATGTGCTGTGGAAAAGCCCGGTACCCGGACGTGGCCATGGTTCGCCGACTGTGGTGGGGGATCAGGTGTTCCTCGTTACGGCTGATGAGCAGCAGGGTGTGCAGTCGGTCCTTTGCTACGACCGCAATACCGGCAAGCAGCTTTGGAAGACTGACGTCCATAAGGGCGGTCTCACAAAGAAGGGCAATAAGAAATCGACACAGGGTTCGACGTCGGTCGCATGCGACGGGACGCGACTGTTCGTGAATTTCCTGAACAGCGACGCGGTCTTTACGACAGCTCTGACGCGTGACGGCGATCAGATCTGGCAGACGCGATTCACTGATTACACCGTGCATCAGGGGTTCGGCTCATCCCCGACACTGCACGGGCCACTCGTCATCGTCTCCGGCGACAACAAGGGCAAGAGCGGTGGAGTCGTTGCCGGGCTGAATCGCAAGACCGGCAGCATCGTCTGGAAGCACACTCGTCCGTCAACGGCCAACTATTCGTCACCGATCGTCCTGCCTGTCGCTGGACGTGAGCAGCTCATCATGACCGGCTGCAATCTGGTATCCGGCTTCGACCCGCTTAACGGTGAGAAACTATGGGAGATTGCCGGAGCCACTACGGAGTGCGTGACTTCGACTGTCACGAACGGCGAGCTTATCTACACCAGCGGCGGCTACCCGAGAAACCACGTGGCGGCGGTGCGTGCTGACGGTTCGGGGAAGGTGGAGTGGGAGAACAAGACTCGCGTGTATGTTCCGTCAATGCTGCTGCAGGGCGGATACCTCTACGCCGTCGCGGACGCTGGCTTTGCCGTCTGCTGGGACAGCAGCACTGGCGAAGAGAAATGGAAAGGCCGACTTGGCGGCACGTTCACGTCCTCACCACTGCTGGTCAACGGGCACATTCTCGCGACCAACGAAGCCGGCAAGACATACGTCTTCAAAGCCACACCTGAGGAATTCGAACCAGTCGGCGAAAACCAGCTCGGCAATCAGGCGTACGCCACTCCAATCGCATGTGGCGGTCGTATCTACACGCGCGTCGTTCAGACCAACGGCGACAAGCGGCAGGAAATGCTGTACTGCATCGGAGTGGAATGACCGAGGGTCCTGACTAAGCCGGCAGTGCAATCAGGTCGGCTTCAATTTCGACTCGCGCAACGGTTTGGCCAGCGTCGCGAACATTGGCAATGGCTGACTGGATCGCAGCTTCCAGTGTCGCAGCTTCGCGGTGAAAATCGATCGTGAAGACTCCATTACACGTACCGGGCGAGCCATCATCACATCCGGCGGCGAACAGCTGGTCAGCGAGATCCTCGGTGAGTTCCGGCGAGCCTTCGAGAATCAGTGAGAATTCGTACTTCGTCACAACACACCGCCTTTCGTCAATGTTGGCAACGATCGACCGCGCGTCGAATGTCCCTGGCGTGGTCCGCTGGATCACGCGGAGTGCTGTATATGGCACGAGCGCAGCCAGTCCTGTCACCTTGTCGACAATAGAGCCTGCCCCAGATATGAGCACGCGGTCCTGACTTCCGAAGTGCCCAGCCGTGCCTCACAGCGTATTCGATCGCCTCGCGAATATGCTTATTCGGGTGCCGGTCCACGCGATGTCCTTGTCAGGAATCGATTGCTCCCACGTGTTGACTATACGCTGTGACCATGTCTTTCGGAATCGGTAAGCGTGGGGCGACGAATTCGTACGCGAGATCGTGCGCTGCAGCCAACCGCTGAGTACGATCGTCCGGTCTCGCGACCAGTCGATGCGTCACACGGTCTCGATCTGCCCGTTCGGATAGACGCGGATTCCCGGACCAACGTCGGGTGGGGCGATGGCGAACAGGTGGAAACGGACTGAGTTGCCTTCGACCCGACCGCTGAGCGTCACGTAGGCCTGCCCTTCGTCGATGTCCTCAGCCTGTTCCGGGAAGACACTCCAGAAGAACTCGTCGATGTGCTCGAAGCGAGACAGCAGGTCCTGCAGGTTCAATTCGAAACTGACCGGCTGAATGCGGCCGTCCGTTGCTCCACCGACCATCTCCGTCGACCCCAGGTACATCCGCACGACCCAGCCCTCTTCGTCCATCCGACATTCAAAGCCAACTCGGGCGACGCCGGTGAGTGGTTCGAAACGCTGGGCAATTGCGGTGATCAGTTCGTTCAGCCACTCGGGGCGTTCGTGCGTCTTCTGGCCAGGGTGCCAGTCTTCCATTTGCTTCATCAGGTGCTGGACCAGAAGGTGTGAGTGGCTCAAAGCGGACTCCCGTGGTGTGGCTCTTGGAGTGGTCAATCAAGGCTGCGAAAAATCGGTTGTTGGCCTGACTGATATCGGCGAGACGCAGTCGTCTGCACACGTAAACCGTGCATGAGTTCGCACTTGAGGCAAGCGCAACCGGCATTACTCCAGACGTAGCGGACGCACGTGTTAAGACCGCTGGAGCCTCACACAACGTTCGTTCTCACACCGCGAGTCGCACGCATGCGCCCGGATGTGACAGCTCTCTCGATTTACGCAGATCGGCACTGAACGCGCGTAAAGAAAGCCCGCCTCTTTGCAAAAGACGAGCTTGCAGTTTGACTTGTTTCGATTCTTCGTTTCGTGCGGCCGTTTCTGGATCTTCTTCTGCCATGTTCGGCGCGGGTCTCTCGACCCCGCCGCGAACGTGACCGAAAGTCTCCCCCGTCGCCCGGACAATTGATGATGCTCTGTCGGATCCGGGAGACCTGCGGTCCAGGCAGCGGCGGGGTCAGAGACCCGCGCCGAACAGAAGTCGTTTTCTGACGCCCGCTCTTACAGGCCCGAGCGAAGATAACCGAGGTACACGCCTCCAACGTCCGCGGCTTTTGTGTCTCCGTCATGGATGAACAACCCGTAACGCAGACGCATTTCGTCACCCGGCAGCAGATAGAACGGTTCGGCTGGACGTTTCTTTCCCGTGTATGCGGCCTCGCCGAACGGGCTGATCGAGAACAGTCCGTAATTCCGTACGTGGTAACGCGAGCGGCGGAAGTTCAGCGGGTGATCAAACAGAGCGACGCCAAAGGTCTTACCACCGACCTGCCCGGAATAATCGATCCAGTCGGTTGGTCGACCCCAGGTGTCCGCCGTGCCTGTGACGCCCGTTGCATTGACGACAACACCACCAGGGGCTTTCGACTTCTTCGGCGTCTCCTGCATCGAGTCCACCATACGGAAACCCAGCAGGCCTTCTTTAGTATCGCCGAATTCAATGGGACCTGGTCGCACACCTGTGAATCGGATGTCGTAAGCGAACAGCCCGTTCTCGTGGATGCTGATGAGTGTGGTCTCGGTCACAACCGGCTTACCTTCTTCGTCGAGCCAGTCGTTGACAACCCGCATCTGCGCGGGGTTACCGCGTTCGGTCAGCAGCTCGATTTCACGGTTGGCGATCTTTCCCTTCTCGGCCCAGTGCTGCACTCCGCCGATTTCATCGACTGCGACCCAGATACCTTTGTGATGCGGATGATCGCCCTTCGACCTGTCGTAGATAATGTCACGAGTCAGAACCGTGCCATCCGATCCGCAGACCGGAAACATGAACGGCTTGGGCAGGTCGGCTTTGAAGTTGTAGGTTGAAAAAGGCCTGTCGTTGATTTTGATCTCGACCGTGTCCTTGCCTTTGGTCAGCGTCACGGCCGCGTCAGCCTGATTCAGGTTCGCAAGCAGAGCCGCCAGACCTAATGCACAGATTCCCGTCAGTCGCTGCATCACTGTCTCCCTCATTCCGGTGAGCGTTCAAATCACAGATGTCGCGCAGAGTGTGGCCGGACCGCCGTCCGATTTCCAGAATGAGCGGTATCTCCGCGTCGCTTGCCGCGCTGTCGCGTGACATCCGACACTGGTCCTTCAAGTGCCTGGATGGGTCCGTGCGCGATATGCTCCCGGCAGTCCGCACTTATCGAATCCTACAGGAGCCGTCGCTCATGCCAGTCAGACTTGCGATTTCCCGGTTGTTGATTCTGATGGTTGCCGCGCAGTTGGCGATTTCCCCGACAGCCTCAGCGGCAGAACTGACCAATGCCGAGTTCCAGCAATTGCACAAGGAGTTGCAGCCCGGCGATGAACCGTGGCTGACGATTCCCTGGAAGATCGCTCTGCTGAATGCTCAGCAGACCGCGGCAAAAGAGGACAAGCCAATCTTCATCTGGGCGATGGACGGCCATCCGTTGGGCTGCACCTGAAACAATGGCGTGCTCGACCGTGCGTCGACATTCGCTGATCCGGAAATCGTCAAGCTGCTCAAGACCCGCTTCGTTCCCGTTGCGATCGATCAGGCGTACCAGCGACGCCAGCAGGACACAGAAGGCGAGTTCTATCGCAAGATTGCCGGCCAGGGTCCGAGGGGAAAGAACTTCAAAGGCACGACTCAGGGCTTTTACATTGCCACGGCGACGGGCAAGCTGCTGCTCTACAACAACAATCGGAATCCGGAACGCGTCCGACGCCTGATGGGCGAAAAACTGGCCGAGTTCCAGAAGCTCGGCGCAGCGGACCGACAGGGCAAAGCGATCCAGGCGACTCGCACCGACGCGCGCTACAACCCCAAACCACCGGCTGGTGGACTGGTCGTGCGCGTGCGGGCCAAAGTTTTGGATGGCTACGAACCGTCGACCGATCGTTGGCGCCGCATTTTTCAGACTGCCATGTCGCGCGACAACCTGTGGATCTCCAAAGCGGAACACGCAGCCCTGGTCCGCGGAGAATTTCCCGCCAGTCTGCAGCAGCGGATTGCCATCTTCCACCTTGTAGACAACACGCGCGGCGAACCGCCGTTCTGGAACGAGAAAGAACTCAAAGAATCCAGCATGTCATTGAAGGACGGACGACTGGCTGGCAGTGTCCACTTACAGACCGGGCGAGGCGATCGTGGTTATGAAGCCAGCCTGAACGGGGTCGTTGAAGTCAAAGACGGCAAAGTCGTCCGTCTGGACGCAGTCGTCCTGGGAGACTTCTGGGGCCAGGGCCCCTACACCGGCGGAGCGCCGAAGGGACGTTTCCCGCTGGCGATCTCATTCACACTCGCCGACGGAACCGACGTCGCCGATCAGATCCCACCTCAGGCATCACGCGGCTGGGTGCGTGGCTACATTCGCTGACGTTCTCTCAGGGAGAAGGCACTTCGTGCAACATGAGCGCATTCAAGGCGAAGAACAAGTCATTCCTGTTCATGGGTTGGCCACAAGAAACACGAAGAGACACAAAAAGAAAGCTGGCACGGCCACATCTCTGTAAGAGCGAGCATAGAGTTTTCGTGTCTTCTCGTGCTTTTTGTGGCCATCAATCCTGGCGGTCAACTGTGAAATTGCTTTAGACAGGCTGTGACGCTTCCGCTTTCGGACATGCGGGCAACAGAGTGGCTGCCAGTCCCGCGACGAGCAGGCACGGGACACACGCCATGAATGTCATTTGTGGCGTCCCGGCTTTCTGGAAGTACGAAGTAATCGGGGCCTGGATCAGGCCGCCGATGCCCCAGGCCATGCCCATCGTCAATGCTGATGCCAGTCCCGCGCCTTTGGGGAACTGCTGTTGAGCGTAGGAGACCATTGCCGGTGATGTCCCCCACAGCACCATGCCGGACAGTGCCAGCGTCGTGAACAACAGCCACGGCGGGCAGTCGCTCCAGGCCAGAATCAGCATCAGCGGGATACCCGCCAATGGGCAGACCACCATGAAGGTCTTCTCCCAGCCAGGTCGAAAACGAAACACCATGAAAAACATGCCGACACTGGCCGCGATCAGAAAGACTGACTGAGCCATTCCGATTTCCGGTTCCGAGAATCCCCACCGAGGCTGACTGAGCGTAAACGCCAGCACTTTGTCCATTGCCATGTTGGGCACAAGACGCAGCGAGCACACCGTGAGCATTAACACGGCAAAGCCGCCCCGGCCTTCCAGTGTTTCACTCAACGACGGCGACGCCTTGTTTTTATCCGCCACCGGCGCAGTCAGGAGTCGGCTGGCCGCGCCGCTCAAACGACCAGCGAGAAACAGAAACGCGACCAGGACCACGATTGGAATGGTCAGCAGCGTCAGTCCGGATAATCCTCGCTGTGCCACAATCAACCCACTGAGGATCGGCCCCAGCGCAAGACCTAGCGAACCGCCGAACATAAACAGCGACAAACCGCGCGTCCGTTCGCCCGGGATCAGTCGACCCGCAAGGACGGCCGCTTCCGGATGAAATGCACCAACTCCGATTCCGCCAATCAGCAGCAGAGCAAACAGTACGCCTCGATGCTCGATCAGCCCGATGGATGTCAGAAACAGGGCGGCGATGATGGGACCCAGCCAGAGCCAGACTGGAGCAGCCCGACGGTCCCGCAGCCATCCGAACACGGCCTGACTGATCGAAGTCGGCATCGACTGAGCGACAAATGCCAGAGACAGCCCGGCGACTCCGAATCCATAAAGTGCATCCAGTCGAGGCCACAGTGGAGCGATCAAGAGGGCACACGTGTCAACCAGCGTGTGCAGCAGCGCCAGGCAAATCAGCGAGGTCCACGCAAACTGGGTCGTCGAATCCGATTCGTTCATCTGCATGGTGCTGAGAATAGTTGTTGTCCTTGCGGCAAACAAAACGTGTTGGTCGATTTATTCAGCGGGCAGACAACGGTTATAAAGGAGCGGTTGTGTTACCCGTTCGTCTTCTCCGGGGTGGACTGATGATTCATCGATTCCGCAGCGTCGTGCTGTGTCTGACCGCTTCTTGTCTTGTCTGGCTGTGTGCCGATCACGTCAAAGCTCAGGAACCGAAGGTCGCGGACGCTGAATCGATTCCCAGCGCGGACGAATCACAGGCTGGAGTCGCTGCGGGACATTCGGCTCACGGCGAAGCCTTTAACGAAGGTCCGCGGCAGAAGGCCTATCTGATGAAGGGCACGGGCACGATTCGGTTCAACGTCACGACAAAGGTCCCCGAGGCGGCTGACTTCGTGCGTCAGGGCATGGGACAACTGTACGGCTACTGGACGCTGGAAGCCGAGCGGTCATTCCGACAAGCCGCGATGCTCGACCCCGATTGCGCCATTGCTTACTGGGGCATGGCCAAAGCCAACGGCCGCAATTCCAAGCGATCCAAGGCTTTCATCGAGGAAGCGATGAAGCGCAAGGAACAGGCGGGTGCACTCGAACGGATGATGATCGAGGCGCTCAACGGATATCTCAACAGCAAGGAAAAGAACAAGGCAAAGAAGTCGAAGGCGTACTTTGCTGAGCTGGAGAAAATGGCAAAGGAGTTCCCGGACGAACTGGAAACTCAGGCGGCTCGAGCGTACGCGATGTATCGTTTCCGGACCGACCTGAAGAAGTCGTACGAAGATGCTGACAAAGCTCTTAACGAAGTGCTGGCTGTCGAGCCTCTGCATCCGTCGCATCACTTCCGGATTCACCTGTGGGACCACAAGGATTCCGCGAAAGCCCTGAACTCCGCGGCTAAGTGTGGGTCGGCGGCACCGGACATCGCTCACATGTGGCACATGCCCGGGCACATCTATTCGCGGCTGAAGCGTTACTCCGACGGGGCATGGCAGCAGGAAGCGTCCGCCCGAGTCGATCACGCTCACATGATGCGCGACCGCGTCCTGCCGGATCAGATTCACAACTTCGCCCACAACAACGAGTGGTTGATCCGCAACCTCGGCCACACGGGCCGCTGGCGGGACGCAGTTGATCTGGCCATGAATATGACCGAGCTGCCGCGACACCCGAAGTACAACTCGATCAGTCGCGGGAGCGCTTCCTACGGACGGCGTCGCCTGTTCGAGGAGCTGGCCCGATTCGAGCAGTGGGAACTGCTTGTCTCATTGTGCGAACAGCCCTATCTCGAACCAACGACTGTCGACAAAGAGCAACTGAAGCGACTGCGATTCCTGGGAATCGCTCAGGCACGGCTGGGTCACGAGGACAAGGTCAAGGAAGTCATGGCTCAGCTGGACACCAAACTGAAGGCTGCCGAAAAACAGAAACAGAAGAACGACGCGGCTGCGAAAAAGAAGAAGGAAGACGCCGAGAAGAAACGGCGAGCGGAAGCTGAGAAGCGTCGCCAGGCAGCGGAAAAGAGTCGCCGCCCCGATGCTCCGCCAATGCCCGAAGCCAAACCAAAGCCGACGCCAGCCACTCCCGATCCACGGGCGCCTGTGCAACAGGCCATCGCCGCGATCAAGGGGCATCAGTTGTTTGTCGCAGGTGACTTCGAAAAGGCCATCGCTGAATTGCGTAAGGGTCGCGCCGACGGCCTGATGGTGGCCCAGGCGCAAAGCCTCGCCGGCAAATTGGAAGACGCCATCAAGGCGGCGGACAGCTACCTGAAGTCACGAGACAAACGGGTTCAGCCCATGGCGGGACGAATCGAAATTCTGTGGCGTGCCGACAAGAAAGACGAAGCTCGCAAGGGGTTTGAAGCACTGCGGGAAATCTCCGGCGAGATTCAGTTCGGATCACCCGTCTTTGATCGTCTCAAGCCGATTGCGGCCGCCCTGGAATTTCCGGAAGACTGGCGTGTGTCAAAGCCTCGCCCCGAGGACTTCGGGTCGCGTCCGGAACTGGATTCACTCGGCCCGTTCCGCTGGCAGCCAACGCCGGCGACGAACTGGACGCTCAAAGACACTGCCGGTAAGTCATTGTCACTGGCTGGCTATGAAGGCAAACCGGTCGTTGTGATCTTCTATCTGGGATACGGCTGCCTGCACTGCGCCGAACAACTCAAGAAGTTTGCTCCGGAGACGGAGAAGTATCGGGAAGCGGGCATCGACATTGTGGCCATCAGCACGGATTCGGAATCCGACCTGCAACAGTCCATCGACAACTATGAAGGCGGAATGCCGTTCCCTCTGGTTTCCAACGAAGAGCTGGATGTGTTCAAGGCCTGGCGTGCGTACGACGACTTCGAGCAGGTGCCGCTGCACGGCACATTCCTGATCGACCCGGCCGGTCTCGTTCGCTGGCAGGACATCAGCTACGAACCATTCAGTGATCCCGCATTCCTGCTGAAGGAATCGAAGCGACTGCTCGCGCAGGATGGCAGTTCCACACGCGGGATTCTCAAGCCCGAGGGCAAGTTGGTGCAGCAGAGCGTTGACAGCGATCCAGACACCGAGACCGTCGGCGAGTGATCGAGATGTCGCGAGTTCTTCTGTAGGCCGGAACTGCGCTGCGCTTGTTCCGGCCTACTTTGCCTCGCTCACGCTATTTGAAGTTGCACACTCTCGGAGTGCGACGATGCATCGTCGCTTTCCCATTTTTCCATTTGCTGCGAAGCCGCTTTCTTTTCAGTGTTTTCTGCTTACTCCGTCTTGGACGGAATGGTAGACGCGTCGTCGAAAACAGATGGAAAGCGGCTCCGCCGCAAGAGTGGCTTCGCCACGATAGGAAAGCGGTGATGCATCACCGCAGTCCAGAAATGTGCAACTTCAAAACTCACGCTTCCGCTTGAGAGATGTAACGATCAGTGCCCCAGAAACCTCAGCAGGTCGGCCATCGCCTGCAGGTCGATGGACTTCTCCAGACCTTCCGGCATGAATGAGATGCCGGTTGACTGTAGTCGCTCGATGTCGATTCGCAGGACCTCCCGGAGTTTGCCGTCCGCCTGTTGCAGTCGGATTCCGTTCGGCGTCTCGTCCAGGATCATTCCGGTCAGGACACGGCCATCGGACATGTGCACCACGTAATTCTGGTACAGCGACTTCATCTCGCGGCCAGGGTCGAGGATGTCGACCAGTAGAACTTCGGCGGGTCTGCGGGCCGTGTCGTTCAGGTGTGGTCCGGCTGATTTGCCCAGTTGCTTTCGTTTGTGGCACACAGCGCAGGTTCGCTTGAACACTTCACGTCCGCGGTCCATGTCACCTTTGAGCTTCAGCGAAGACTGATAAGCCACAATGACTGACTGGCGAGCGACGCCACGATCCGTCGGAAACAGGCGTTGAATTCGAGACCGCGTTGTTTCATCGGACTGGAGTTCCAGCAGACGGATGCGGGCCGAGTCGATGTCGTTTCGAAAAACGGTCTTCCCTTCAATTGCATCGAAAACCTGCGAGGTCCAAATAGAGCGTGACAACAGCGTCTCGATGGCCCGACCCCGCACGAGGGGAGTCATGCGAGACCAGCGACTAAGGAGCACATCCGCAACCTGAGGCGACTTAAAGCGGGCGAGTGTGTCACATGCGGCCGACTGAATTGGTTCGAGCTGATCGGGATCCAGGAGCTGTCCGAATATCAGCGACAGTTCCTGATCAGCAAGACTCGCCAGTCCAAGAATTCGCACACTCTGAACGCGCAGCTCAACAGGCTGCGATTCGTCACGGCACCGTTGCTTTGCAAACTGCAGACTTTTCCGGAAAGTCGCTTGAGCTGCCTCGATGCCACTCACATCACTTAACTCCGCAAGCTGACCACGAACGAGCAGTTTCTGCAGCACTGTAATTACGAATTCTTCGTGCGAGTCCTCTAGCGTCGCAAGGCTCTTCAGCACTTCCGTCAGTTCGCTTCTGTTGCTTTGTCGTGAACTCTGCCGTCCGATTTGCGTCGCCAGATCGAGTAAGAATCGCTTTACTGATTCCTGGCGAAATGTCTGCGGATCCTCCACCATTCGCGCGAACACTTCGCCGCCACCCGACGACAGAGAGCTTTGCACGGCGGTCATCAGCCATTGGTTGGCTGACTCCGCCCGTATAAGGGTGGCGAGCGACGCGTTGCGTTGAGAGCCTTGAAATGCTCCCAGTGAGAAAGCCAGTTGATAGCGAACGTGAATGTCGGGATCGGACACTCGGCCAAACAGAGCGTTCTCCAGTTCTGGCGATGCGTCCTTCTGCGATTCGGCGAGCCGAACAGCCTGCTCACGCACGCGGGGACTCTCGTCCTCCAGCGAATGCACCAGTAGCGCGGGCTGGAGAGCCCGCAGTGATGCCAGAGTGATGAGAGCAACGACGCGCGCCTGCGGAATTTTCGAAGTGCGGGCAAGTTGTTGCAGTAATCCAATGGCGGTCGGATCGTCACGCTGCACCAGTAATCTCGCGGCGGTTTCCCGATGCCACGCATTGCCGTGCTGCAGCAGTTGAATCAACTCTGGCGTCGTTGACTTACTCAAGCGTGGCGGTGATCGCCGCTCGAACGATCGAGGCACCACGCGGTAGATGCGGCCCAGACTCGTACCGCGACTGGGGTCAATCTTCGCCAGCGATTCACGCGGCACGAACGCCGCTCCTTCGATGAGTTCCCGGTACATGTCGACGACATACAGCGCGCCGTCGGGACCATTGGCGAACTGGACCGGTCGAAACCACGGATCCTTCGATGCGAGAAACTCGGCAGCCTTACGGTCGGCTCGCAGGGCGATCCGTTCGATGCCGCGTGACTCGATGCGCGCGCGGTACACAAGATTGTTGGCGACCTCGCCGACGAACACGTTGCCATAGAAGTCATCGGGGAACGCATCACCTCGATAGACCGTTATGCCGCTGGCCGATGTGAATACGCCGCCGGCGCGACTGCCTTCACCTTCCGGTCGTTCCTGAGCCACCGATCGCGAGCGAGCAACTCGCCAGGGTTCAAGCGGACTGATTCGCTTCAGTGTGGCCAGCGGGTCTTCTCCGTTGATGTTGCGGGTGGCTGCGGGCGGCGCAAAGAACGGATTCCGGGCGACATACCGATCGTCGTAGATCAGATGCTGCAGCGGATACACGTTGGAGCACAGATACTTGTTGCCCCAGTCATCGATCCCCAGGCCATGCTGACCGCCGCCGCTGGTGGCTTCGATTTCCAGTGTTCGCGGGTTGAGAATGAGGCCGCGACTGCGCACATCGACGGGTTTTGAATCAGTGTTTCCAAGCCGGATGACCTTTCCGCCGGCAAATCCCGTGGCCATGTGAATGCGCTGATCGAGTCCCCAGCGGAACGAGTTGAGCAGTCCGCCACCAGCGAAGTCGCGCCCAAAGCCAGTCAGGACAACTCGCTTTTCATCAGCGACGCCGTCCTGATCCGTATCGCGACAGAACAGTACGTCCGGCGGAGCCCCGACAAATACTCCACCGTCATAGCAGATGACCGCCGTCGCAAACGGCGCTTCGACAAATACCGTTGCAGAGTCGAATTGACCGTCGCCGTCTTCGTCGATCAGCCGCTTGACGCGGCTCTTGCGGCTCACACCGCGCGGGAACTGATACTCGTTGAATTCGGGATATTCGATGACGTACAGCACACCGTCTTCATCAAAGGCCATCGCCACCGGATCCTGGACCAGCGGTTCACTCGCGACGAGTTCGACGCGGAATTCGGCATGCAGCTCAAACGAACGCAGTGCCTCGCCTGGAGGCAGTGGTGCTGAGCCGTCTTCCTGCGCGTATGCCGATTGCGAAACGAATGCGGTCAGGCAAATCAGGATCGCCTGAATAACCAAACCGGCTCTCGACGGGTGTTCCATGACTCGGGTCTTTCAGCAGCACCAGTGGCGAATCAGCTTCGCGTACATTTCCGTACCGCGAGTGAGCTGATCCAGAGCAATCCATTCATCATGCGTGTGCGCCTGAGCGATGCTGCCCGGTCCAAACACCACCATGTTCTTCAAAGCACTCAGCTTGGCTCCGTCCGTTCCATAGGAAACCGTCGTCGCCTTCTCGCGTCCGGCGAGTTGTTGAACCTCTTTCACGAAATCTGAATTGGGATCGGTATAGACGGGATCGCCACTGACGGGCACTTCGAATTCCAAACCATTCTGTTCGGCTGCGGCTCGCGCCCGGTCGATCAACGCGCCGGCGTCCTGTCCCGGCATGGCTCGAAAGTAGACCGTGCAGATGCTTTGCGGCGGCGTGATGTTGACCGCCCGCGTGTGATCATTAATGCCGATGTTCCAACTGACGACCGGCGGATCGAATTCGTCATTGTGCCACGCCGTGTCGGCTTCCAGTTCGTCGTGAATCTTCTTCATCTCGACGAGGTACGGAATCATCGCCAGGTTCGCGTTCAGACCTTCTCGTGTGCTTGAGTGAGACGCTTTCCCCTTCGATCGAGCGACCAGGCCGACAACGCCTTTATGTGCGTAGACGACTTCCAGCAGTGTTGGTTCGCCAATGATCGCGTTGGCATTACCGCCGACCATCTCCTGAAACAGATCGGATCGCTGGGCCACCTGAGCTGCTCCGCCATAACCGATTTCCTCGTCGGACGTGCAGGTGATGTAAATGGGGCGCTGCAGATCGCCGGGCGAGAACTGCTCGGCTGCCGCCAGCATGCAGGCAACGGACCCTTTCATGTCACACGAGCCGCGTCCATACAGCCGGTCTCCCACGACAGTCGGTTCGAAGGGACCGTGTTCTTCGCTGAACCACGGATCGGCGGGCACGACATCTGTGTGTCCGAAATAGGCCATCCCACCCTTGCCAGGCCCCTTGCGACCGACGACGCAGGCTTTGCGGACGCCGTTCTTGTCGTCGTACTCAATCCGCTCAGTCAGAAATCCGATACGCCGTAACTGCTCTTCGGCGTAGTCGGTGACGGGCACGTTGGAGAGCACGCTGGTCGATTCGAACGAGACCAGTTGTTTTGTGTATTCGAGTGCGTCCATGGTGGTACGACCTTCCATCACAGGATGCTTCGGGGAGAGCGAATCACAGTTGTCCGCGCAGGTGTTCTCTGAGTGCGTCGCCGTAGTCGGGGTCTGCCAGAGCGAAATCCACGAACGCGCGAAAGTAGCTGCCATAGTTTCCGATGTCGAACCGCCGCTCACCTTCAGGCAGCCTGAGTCCCACGCCTTTTGCTCCGCGCGCCAGCAGAATTCGGATTGCGTCCGTTAGTTGGATCTCGCCGCCTTTGCCCGGTTCAGTTTCATCCAGAGCTTCAAAAATTGCCGGGCTGAAGATGTACCGTGACGCTACGGCCAGTCGGCTCGGCGCTTCATCGACGGACGGCTTTTCGATCAGGTCATCGAGTTCGAATCGATCCGCCACGTCGCCACGTGGTTTTGCGATGCCGTACCGAGTCACGTCCTGCGCCGGCACTTCCTCGAAAGCCACCACGATGTCTGCCTTCGATTGCTCGAATTCGTCGACCATGCGGTGCACGATGTCCGACTTGGCGTTCACTCCGATGATCGAATCGCCCAGAGCAACGACGAACGACTGGCTGCCAATCAGTGACTTCGCACACAACACGGCGTGGCCCAGCCCGAGCTGCCGCCGCTGTCGCGTGTAGAAGTACTCGATGTCGCGGCGTTCGAATTCCAGCTCCTGGAGTTCGTCCTCACGACCGGTTTCGCGGAGATATGAGATCAGCCCGTCGTCGATATCGAAGTGGTTTTCGATGGACGTCTTGCTGGCTCCTGTCACGAACAGCATCCGGCTGATCCCGGATTGGGCCAGTTCCTCCACCACGTACTGCACGACAGGCTTGCGGCCCACCGGCAGCATTTCCTTGGGCTGAGACTTTGTCGCGGGCAGCAGCCGCGTTCCGTGACCGGCGACGGGGACAACAGCGATGTCGATGGGCATAGTCGATCCAGCGTCCTGGGAGCAAAACAGCTCATGCACGCTAATGGACGCCCGCAATCTTACAAGCGAATGATGAGCGGCAAGCGGGTGTTGTTTCCGGTGAATCTCGCGATCGTCCGGTGCGTCGCTTCCTTTCCGAGTTTCACGTCTCCTAGACTTCCTTCGACTTCCACATCTCGCTTCAAGGATTCATGCATGCTACATGCAGTTGTCATGGCCGGAGGCAGTGGTACGCGGTTCTGGCCCGTCAGCCGGCGCAGTTTGCCCAAGCAGTTCCTGACACTCTTTGGCGAGCAGTCCCTGATTCAACAGACGGTGTCGCGATCACGCCCACTGGTCGAGAACAACGCCTGGGTGGTGACCGGGGCGGCGCACGCTGTCGAAACCGGGCGTCAGCTTCCGGACATTGCGTCGGATCACATTCTCGTCGAGCCGTGTGGCCGAAATACTGCCCCGTGTATCGGTCTGGCTGCCATCCGACTGCTGGCGGAAGACCCCGATGCCGTCATGCTGGTCACTCCGGCAGACCACGTGATCACGCCAACTGAACGCTTCCTCGCCGCAGTCGAGCGGGCCGCGGACACGGTCGAGCAGAGCCCCGAGAAGTTGTGCCTGTTCGGCATCGTCCCAACGCGTCCGGCGACCGGGTACGGATACATTGAGCGAGGTGCCGAGTTGCCTGACGGTGATCGCGTATTTGACGTCGCTCGATTTCGCGAGAAGCCGAATCTCGAAACCGCGCAGGAGTTTCTTGACGACGGCAATTTCCTGTGGAACAGCGGCATCTTCGTATGGAGAGCTGACACAATCGTTCGGGAGCTTGAGCGGCTGCAGCCCGAGTTGTTCGCCGTGCTCGTACGGTTGCGTGAGCGCATCGGCCAACCGGACTGGGACGAAGCGCTGGAACATGAATTTCCGCAGATGCCGTCGATCTCGATCGACTACGCAGTCCTGGAGCATTCCAAAGACGTCTGCGTCATGGAAACTCCGTTCATCTGGGACGACGTCGGAAGCTGGGCGGCTCTTGCACGACTCCATTCGCAGGATGAGCACGGAAACACCGTGCTCGGCAATTTCAGCGGCATCGCTACCAGCAACTGCACCGTGCATTCCTCAGACGATCATCTGGTTGCCACCATCGGCCTCGAAAACTGCGTCATCGTCCATACACCCAACGCGACGCTGGTCGCGCAACTCGACGACGAATCTCAGATTCGCGATCTGCTGAAGACGATCGAAGCCGACGGGTACGACGCGCACCTGTGACGGCGCGAGCGACCGTGCGTTCGCAATCTCGACCGATCACGCGGCCTGATCCAGTTGGCGAAAGCCTGCGGATTGACCCGGTTACCCGGGCGATGCCGGGCAATCTCTCCACGAGGTTCGCGTTTGCGGCACCTGTCTCATGTTGGAGGGGATTCGCGGAACTAGAATTCGTGGCTTACACAGATGAAAAGTCCGATCGGGGAGGTGTTGTTCGCAAGACACACCACGATGGAGCCACCCTGTTCGGCACTGCACCATGAAACTGCACCAGTGACAACCGCCGGCTTCCCTCAGTCGGCCACAACCGGGATCAGTACCGCGATGATACTGCGTAACCTGGTTCTCATCGTTGGACCTGTACTGCTCATTGCGGGCAGTTACGGCCTGACAATTGGACGCAGCCGTGTCGCCGAAGCGGCGACTCCGCCCGTGGTCCAGCCTGCATTCGACCTCGCCAGACTCCGTGATGGCGCAACCGCCGGTCTTGCCGTCGACGGATCGGCAACTGGTGTCGTGAACGACATCAACCTGCTGTGCGACGAACGCGCACGTGTTCTCAGCGAGCGTCTGACTGCGGATGACCGGTTGATTGTCCGTGCTCCGTTCATTCTTGCCGGTGACCTGTCCGAAGCCGAACTCGATCGTTGCTGGCGTGAGGTCATCGCACCAACCCAACGAGCACTTTCGCTCGCCTACTTTGATTCCGATCCGAGCGAACCGATCACACTTCTGCTTTACGCCAGTGAGACTGCCTACCGCACCGCGGCACGGAAACTGGATAAGCGTGGGTCAGCCGATTACTACGGCTACTACATTCGATCGGATCGTCGCATCGTGGCGAACATCGGAACGGGTGAGGGGACGCTGGCTCACGAGTTGACTCACGCTTTGTCGCACTTCGACTTTCCGCACATGGCTGAGTGGTTTGACGAAGGTCTCGCATCGATTTACGAAGAGGCGGAGTTCTCCGAAGACCATCTGCATCTGACCGGCGTCTCAAACTGGCGTCTGAATCACCTGTTGAACGCCATGCAGAATCGCCGGCTGCAGACACTCGAAGCACTTGTCACCGCTCGTGACATTCGCCCGGATCGCCAGGCTGTGGACTACGCCCACGCACGCTACTTCTGCCTCTACCTGCAGGACCGCGGCCTCTTACCGTCCGTGTATCGCAAGCTGCGAACAAATTCGGCCAGCGATCCCAGCGGTCTCAGAACGCTGTGTCAGGTCTTCAATGTGGAGACGCTTGATCCGGTCGACCGAGACTTTCGCGAGTGGATCATCGAGCTATACGAGCAGACGCAGGCCAGCTAATTGTCAGAGATCAGAAAGCGAATGCCCGGCGGCAACGACAGGCCGTAGGTCTTGTACGCCACGATCGACGATATCTCACGTGCGTAATTGATTCCCCAGACCGACTTCTGCCCCAAACCGACTTCTGCCCCAGACCGACTTCCGACAGTGAAGGGGGTCACTTCGCTGCCTTGGAGGCGCGGCGCAGCCGGATGAGCAAGTGCCCGTCATCGGGTTTGGTCTTGAAAGACCCGGGACGCGGTTTCTTGACAATGCCACCGCCGGGCTGGTCTTCACCCACACAAATCGTCAGCACGTTTTCATCTAACTGATAAATTGCCCGCGCCAGCGACCCGGGACCGCCGAACGAAATATCCATCTGCTTCGGGCTGGCCTGCGGGGCCATCGACATCACGTACAAGTCGCTGGTGCTGGCCGGTTCTTCCGTCTGAAGCGTCATCTTCAGCAGGTTCGTTGGGGTGTCTTCTACGACCAGCATGCCTGACCAGCGAGGCTGACTGTCGGGCATTCCGTCCGTTTCGACCGCGGTGACATACCACTTTCCGAGCAACAGTTTCCTGTCGTCGACCGCCGGCGCCGGCAATCGTGCTTCCGATCGTTTCACCGGATCCGGCTTCGCCTCGTTGATCAGCCCGAAATTGAAGGTGACTCGCGAAGCCCCGACACCATCCAGAGCGACATTCCGAATGTACGTGACCCAGCGACCGTCCTTTGTCTTGCGGCCGCTCACCGCGCGGATCGCCTGCCTCATGTGCCCGTATCGGACGTCGTAGTTTGCAGACACATCGACTTGCATGTCATCCAGAAGCGCATTATGCGGACTCCCGATCAACTTCAGGATTTCGCGATTGAGATTGCTAAATGCGGCGTCTCCGTTCCCGAGATTCCGCGATCCGAGAAACACGTTGGGGTCCGCCTCCCCGTCTGCTGACTTCAGCCCCACGCGAATGGGCGGCAGCACGATTTCCTCACGGTTCACAGGTTCCTTCAGGAAGGTGATCTCGAAGTCCCGACCGGGACGCACGGTTTCCTCATCACGATCTTCCACCAGTGTCAGCCGCGTGATCAGTTCATGCTGAGCCAGAGTATCCAACAATGTGCACAGGCGGTTGCCGGACACGTCATCGTCCGCCTCAACATACGCATGAAAATTCTTTGCGGGAGTCCCGCTGCCGCCGGGATCGGGGTTCACGCCGCCGCTGATCCACTCGCGTGTTCGGACCGAATCATCCAGCACACTCAGATTCTCGCTCGAAAACTCCAGCAGAGAATTGATACTGACAGATCGCTTGGGCGCATCTGCGCCCTCGGTCGGAAGCTCAGCCGTCAACCGGATGCGTATGGGAAAGTGTGTTTCCTTCGAGGGCTGGTCCTCGACACTTTCACCGGCCGCATTTTGCTCAGACGAACTGCTCGCAGGTTGCGGATTCTCTGCAGCGGTCTCCTGGGGCAAATCCGAACCTGCATCGTCGGACTGGCAACCGGCTGACAGCAGAGCCAGGACGCCCAGCAGTATGTGAGGGAACAAACCAGGTCGGAATCGCCGCCAGGCGGGGCGAGTCTCTCCGGCATGGGTGGATTTCGTGTCAGTCATGTCGTCTCCAGTCAGAATGATTTGTCGCGCTGAAGCTGAGGCTACCGTAACCAGCAGGAGATTGTGAGCTTGCAGGTCGCGTTCTGGTCTTTCAGCTCTGTCGGTTCATCCATTGGATTCCGGGTTCAAAGACTCGTGCTAACTGTTCGAGTCGTCGTCGGCGGCCGGACCGAGCAGTTTCAACGAGATCAATGTGCAGACCAGAAAGCCGCTCATGCCGAGTGTGTGAAAGAATTGACGCTGCAGACCGCCGCTTCTCGGCTCTGAAAGGAAAAAAATGCTGCACAGCTGCTCTGCCGGCGGCGATGTGAGTTTCATGATTCACTTCGTGCGGTACGAGACTCACGCGTTTCCACGGGCGGAGTGCCTTGGGCGATTGAATGACCCCGCCCTTCCAGAAACCCAACTGCGACAGCTCCAGCCAGTCCAGAGACCGTGGGAATCCACTGGCCTCCTCCGAGTGCCATCCAGACGCAGAGTCCGAACCAGATTCCACCAATGCCGCCGGCCAGCCCGTAAATCAGTTTGCACATCAGAAGCTGAACCAGCGACTGCTGCTTTCCTTCAGGCCGTAGACGTCTCGCGACCACGCGATCGGCCAGTCGAGTCACTCCCCCGACGATCGTCGCCACGGGAAAGGCGAACATGGAAATAAACAGGCAGTACAGAATTGCCCACCCCAGCCACGCGCCGATCAATTCAGAGTTGTTCGAGAACACCATCCCGAGCGCCGAAAATGCCAGTAGCAGGGAGATCGGGATTGCAAAGCAAAGCAGGACGGCGGTCGCGCCTTCCAGGACGGCGGAGCAGATCCAGTGCGTGATGCTCCGCGGAAGCAGACATCTGAGGGCAAATCGTATTCGTGTATCGCCGTTCCGTTGGAAGGACATCATTCATTCGCCTGAATTTGACCGATCACCTGCTTCGCCTGTTCGTGGTGTGGCGAGTCTGGATCTTCGGCGAATTGCGTCAGAGCCGGGATGGCCGTTGCTGCGTCCCGCCCCACCTCTCCCAGCATTTTGATGGCTCTTTGGTGAACGTCGCGCCGGGACTTGTCTTCCAGCAATGGGATCAGGTGGGGCACGACGCCCTTTGCCGCCGGTCCAATTTTGCCAACGAGGCTTGCGGCGGCAGACCAGTCGTCGCCGTAACCGGTCTTGATCGTTTCGGTGATCAGTGGCAGCAGGGCGTCGGCCTGACGGGTGATCTCCCACAGCGCAGTTGCGGCAGTGAGGCGGACTTCAGAATTCTTGTCCTTCAGGCAGACCGTGAGTGCCGGCACGGCGGATCGTGCCTTTGGACCGATCTCGGCCAATGCCCGACAGACGTGCCAGCGAACGAACCATTCTGTATCCGACAGCGATTCGGCCAGCGCGGATACTGCCGCCGGAGACTCAGGAATGACATCCACCAGGATCATTGCCCCATTAATGCGGACTTGCACGTTTTCATCCAGTAGCGCGGCGATCGCATCGTCAGCGTTCCGGGAGATGAGCACAGGGCCGCGAGGATCGGATGTGTCGTCGGAAATACGTTTCAGTGCTTCTCGAACTGCTTCGTGCAGGACTGCATCATCCGTGTCACGGATTGCCTCAAGAGCCGGCAGGGCGTCGCGTGCGGCACCGCCGCAGAAAGCGAGCGACCAGGCTGCTTTGGACTGGACCTCCCGGTCTTCGTCCTGAAGCGCCTGGACCAGAGCCGGGACGACCTGTTTGTCATGCGGGCCGATTTCTCCCAACGCCCGCGCGCTGTACTTCCGGACTCGGACGTCAGTGTCCGAGAGCGACTTGACCAGCGCGGTCAGAGCGGGCTGGCCAGTTGCCCCGAATCGCCGCAGCGCCATCGCGGCACCGGCCCGCACATCAACGTTATCATCCCGCAACGCGACGATCAGTGGTTGCAGAGATTCGCCTCGTCCCGGGCCGATGGCTTCCAGAACCCAAACGGATGCACCTCGCACCTGAGAATCGGTGTGCCTCATGTTCTCGATCAACAGGGGCACGATCGGCAACAGTGCCCGTCGCGGTGCCGACTCCGCCCGAACAAACATGGCCAGGTTGTTGAGCGCAATAGCTCGCTGAAACCCATCGGTGCTGGTGATGGACTCAACCAGCTTCTCAAGCTCGGGAAACGATTCACCTCGGCCTTTACAACCGGGCGGTCCGGACTGTCGTCCGTGGCCACGCCGGCAACTTGAGACGGCGGTTCCGGGTCACTGCACCCACATATCAGAAAAAACAGCACAAGTACGCTTCTGTGAGTCATGGCGTTGTCCCGTGTTGAAGGATGTATCAGAAACAGCTTTCGGCATTGCGAGTGATTCGCCATTGTGATTCGGACTGGAGCTCTATGACAGAATTCCAGCTTCGAATTACACGACTAATCCCAGGGCGAAAAACTGTCAGGGAACCAACTCACGAAATTGTCCGTGCGACTGCCGGAATACGAGATACTCCCGCGCCCGAACTTCGCCTCGGAGAGCTGCGTGCATGCTTTCCAGGCCCAGGCGGCACGATCCGTCATTAGGCGAGCGGCAGATGAGTTCTTACCGGTAGCTGGATTCGCAAGAATTCAGGTACTCAGGGAAACTGAATTCTTGCGAATCCAGCTACCGACACTGGCAGGTACATTCTCATCTGCCGCTCGCCTTAAGATTTGAGGGATCCGGTTGTTTGTCTTTACGTAAGTAACGGGTATTGCAGCGTTGTCGCCGGCAACTCAATCGCACTGACAAGGAACTCACCATGAAATGCGCGTCGTTTCAATCGATTGGATTGCTGACTTGTGTCGTGCTATGCGGCTGTGGCGGGTCGGACGTCCCCGATGAATCAGCAGCGTCGTCTCTGCCAGGAACTGTCGAAGCTGATCAGCAGTCGCCCACCACGCCACCGGATCGCACAACAGCATCCGATACCGATCCGCAACCAGTCGCGAAACCGAAGCGGAAACGACCTCAGCTTCCGGCGGAAGCCTGGGAAAAGCCCGACAACCTGCCGTCCGATCTATGGGCTGTTTACGACAGCTGGAGCGACGGCGAGCCGACTACATTCGCGATCGGCCTGGACGGGACGCGTAAAGAACTGGTCAATGCGAGCGCCGGGGAAGTTTTGAAGTTCAAGTTCCTGGTGGCGAACGACTCGTATCGGAAGACGTGTACCACGTTCGACGGTGCCAGTCCGTTCGCAGCGACCGAAGACAGTTTTCTTATCGCTCCGGACGCTTCGGCCAGACTGATCATGACCGAAACAGGACCGATCATCGAACGGGCGGGCCCAGAGCCGGCTTCGATCAAGGTCAGCAATGCCAGCGATAAGTTCAAACCGATAGCCGTCGCATGGAGCCCGGACGGGAAGACTCTATTGGTCACTGTTCGTGAGTCGGTGGACATGGACGACGGGCGTGTCGGATCGGTCCATCATCTCAGGTGGGTCCACATCAAAGGCGACACGGCCGAAGTCGAACCATTCCGTGAGAAAGCTTTATCTGCCGCCTGGCATTCCAGCGGTGAGAAGTTCGTATTCACAGATCAGAGCGACAATCTGAACTGGACGATCTGTGTCTGCGACGCCGACGGTAGCAACGTCGAAAAGATCTGCCCGGGCGGTGGAGCAGAATGGGCGGGCGACTGGCTTGTCTACTGCCACTACGACAGAGAAGGCAAATCTCAGAACATCATGCGAGCCAACAGCGACGGCACGCATGTCGTGAACAACGCGCCTGGGTCATGGAATGAATTCACAATTTCACCCGACGGCCAGTTCGTCGCCATCACCGGTTTTCCCAGGAATGCCGAGCGACTTGATGGTTACGCACGAACGGAAGTCCTTGTTGCGAACGTCGACACGGGCGAGGTCACGTCGCTTGAGAACATCCCGGGGCTCCCCGGCGGCGAACCGTTGTGGTCGCCGGATCAGAAGTTCCTGCTGCTGAGGAATACTTACAACAAACTGCCGGCGTTGATGTGCATTCCGCTGGACCGATCGGCTAAAGCTTTTGTGCTGGCCGATGACGCCAATCAGGTCGCCGGCTGGATTCGCCAGTAGAGAGTGTGCCATCCTCTCTCGCCTTCGAACCAGAAGCACCGCGATAGCGCCCCATGAATGAACCAACCACCTCAACGTCCGAGCTGCACAACGACCAGGTTGCTCTGATTACCTGCCCCCTTGTTGGCGCTGCAGTTTTCGGCGCGTTCGGTGGACTGCTCCTGACCGTGTCCACTGTTTTTGGCGTCCGTGCCGAGTGGTGGCACGCCGCAATTCCGTGCGGCGTGGTAGGACTCGTCGTCGGATGGATCGGGGGATTGCGCTGGGTCCGTACTCGGCGTGAAGTTCGAGCGGCCGCCCGCGAGATGGGCTTTCGACCTCTCTCAGCAAGGTATCGGGAGAAGATAGCCCGCCGTCTGAAGTCGATGTTTACGGACACAATTACGTTGACCAGCGCGATGGGCCGATCGTTGCGACGCGTTCGTATGGTCATCGCCATCATGTCGCGAAGTTCGACGAGCTCAGACTCGAGCAGTTCGCGGCGTTCGGACCAGACGATTGTGTGGTTTGAATCCAAATCGCTGGACCTTCCACGGTTCACACTGCAACCAGAACACTCGGTGGTAACTTTTCTGGGGTCGTTCTTTGACCTGCCAGACTTTGACTTTGACGACTCACCGGAGTTCTCGCGCAGCTATCTGCTGAGCGGGAATTCGGAAGACGCTGTACGAGCCCTGTTCTCACCCGAAGTCCGTGACTACTTCGCCGCGCACTCCGGGTGGGAGCTGATGGGTCACAAGACGCGGCTGTTGATCTATCGGTCGAGGAAAGTTGTGGGCGCCGATGAGCTCAATGGGTTTGTTCGCGACGCAGTCGACGTGTTTCGTCTGATGGCCCGAAACGTGAAACATGTAGAAGAGTATCGTGCCGGGCTGGCACCGATCACAGATAAACGCGGACTGGCGGACGCCCTGAACGTCGATGGACCTGCGGCCAGCCTCAACCGCGCGATGTCGAGGACTCAGTTGGTGACGAGGAATGACCTTGAGGCATTCCTGGTGCAGTCACGACCTCGTCAGTTGACTCCGGCTCTTCAGAATCGATTCGCCACCGATCTTTTCATGCGCATTTGGAGCGGAACGTTCATTGCGGCTGGCATCGTGGGACTAATCGTCTCCTGCTTCTTGTGGGGGCAGCGTCCGGAGCAGTTTATTGTTGGTGGTCTGGGCATGGCGTTCGCAACCATTGGCGGAGTCGTGTTGTGGCTGTCAGGATTCTCCGGGCGTCGTGCCATCCGGATTCTCACCAACGGCATACAGTCGCAGGGCCAGATCGAATCCGTCCGCGAAACTTCAACCGTTGTCGGCAATCAGCGGCAGCATCAGGCGCATGTGCGATTCGATGCGCATGGATCAACGCGCGTCACAAAGTGCAATCTGTACGGGGGCGACGCAATGCACGCGCGGGAACTCTGCGAGGATCAGGTTCCGGTGAATCTGCTGTTTGATCCATCGAACCCTCAACGCGTGTTGCTCACGGATTTGCTGGCCGTGCAAAGCTAGTGATCCGTCAACGCTGAAACTTCGGGTTGGTGTTTTCGTGGTGTAAGCTTCCAGCTTGCGATTCAGTAGTGAATCGATGGCAAGCAGGATGCTTACCCCACTTCTTGGATCTGACAAAGCACTAGTGGTCTGTCAGGAATTAATTTTCGGGTAGGACGGACAATCCTGTCCGTCACTATGGCCGACGGACAGGATTGTCCGTCCTACCGTCGACCCGAAAACTAAGACCTGACGGAACACTAGATTTCGCCATCGAAATCGACGGAACCTTGTGATTCAGGGCACGGAAACAGAAGTTCGCCGACCCAGCGAGCATTCGTCGGATTCTGTTGGTCGTACAGCACGTAAATGTCAGCGTTGGCGTCTCGATAGGACATCGCCAGTATCAGGTACTGATACGGAAGAATCTGCTTTGCTTCGACAGTCTGGCCATCGACTTCGAACTGCAGTGTGACGTTTCCCGATCGGTCCAGGTCAGTGACCTTAGTCTTGCTGGCAGCACTTCTGAGATTCCCGGGCCTGGGCGACTCGATGTAGGAAAACGTCGCCGTTGTGAGTTTCCCGTCCACGTAGAGTGACGGCTGGTTCAGAATCCATTTCACGGCGGCAATCATGGCGCCAACAGACAGTGTCAGCCCCATTCCCGCGAGGACATAGGCCCAGTTACCGATCGCGTCGCGAAAGTAGAGCGGTCCAAGGACAAGCACGAGACAGCCGGGGACACCAATCGCGATGAATACTCCCAGCGGGTTGTCTCCTCGATGCTTCAGCGCATCAGGTAATTGCCGAGGCACAGATTGGGCCAGGAATTCGCTCAGCTCGTTCTCGTCGAAAGAGAGCTTCTGAATGTGTCTGGCTATGAAATCTTCAGGATCAGTCATTGAGGCTTCAGTCTCCTTGAACGCCGCCGTTTCAGCATTGCCGTCAATCCAGCCGCCGCGAGTACGACAAGCGCAATGGCCAGAGTTCTGACGTGGACTTTGCGAAGATTATTCCGTGCGTCGATCGAGTTCTTCGCTGGTCCTGCTGCGTTACGCGAGATCACTTAGTGCTGCGAGCAGTCGGTCGACTTCTTCCAGTGTGTTGTAGTGGACGAGTCCGACTCGGATCATTCCGTCAGGTTCCAGGCCAAGCCGTTCGGTCAACGGCAGGGCGTAGTAGTTTCCGTGCCACACAAACAGGCCGCGACTGCCGAGTTCTTCGGCGATCTGTGTCGGTGTTCGACGGGAATGGGTGATCGAGATGGTGGGAAGTCGCTCGGCCCGGCGAAGCGGGTCTGCAATTCCCCACAGACGGAACGAGTCGAGTGGACGCAGGCCGTCAATCAGATGCCAGATCAGTTGCTGCTCGTAGTCGGCGATCGCCTGGTAGGCCTGCTCCAGTGCGGGGCGTCGTGGCAGTGATTCATCTCCGGCAAGCGTGCGACCCAGATCGGCCAGGTAGTCGATCGCGGCCAGTGTTCCAGCAATGCATTCGTGATTCTGTGTGCCGGTCATCCACTTCTCCGGCAGCAGGTCCGATGCGGGGCGCAGCTTGTACGCCGGCAGTTCTTCCAGCAGCGACCGTCGTCCCCACAGGATGCCCTGATGTGGACCAAAGAACTTGTACGCGGAGCACGCAAGGAAGTCGCAACCAAAGTCATTGACATCAATGAGCCTGTGCGGAGCAAAGTGTACGGCGTCGAGAAACGTCAGAGCGCCGGCCTCGCGGGAGAGTCGGCAGATTTCCTTGACGGGATTCACCGAGCCGACTGCGTTGGATGCACAACCGACTGCCACCAGCCGCGTGCGGTCGCTCAACTTTGATTTGAAATCGTCGAGGTCCAGTGTGCAGTCATCCTGGATGATGTCGATGGACCGTATGGTCGCACCGGCATCGGCCGCGGCCAGAACCCATGGCGTGAAGTTGGCGTCGTGATCGAGTCGACTGACAATGATCTCGTCGCCGGGGCTCCATGTCCGAGCCAGAGCGCGGGACAGTGACATCGTCAACGTCGTCATGTTCGGGCCGAACGCGACCGTGTCGGGATCGTCACTGCCGAGCAAGTCCGCAACCGCCTGATGAGCGGCGGCCAGCACGGCATCGCTCTCGCGACTGGTCGGAAACAGACCTCCATGATTCGCATTGTGCTGAACGAAGTACGCGCTGACGGCATCGATCACACTTTGCGGCACTTGAGTTCCCGCCGGGCCGTCAAAGAAGGCCGCTGGCTGATCACCAGCCAGGCGGGCGAGAGCCGGGAATTGGCTGCGAATCGCGCCAATGTGGTCGTACAGTGTGGTAGACATGGGCCTGGGTCTCTGGAAAGGCACGTCGGGAAGAATCGGCGTAGGATGGGACTTCGGTCCCGTCCACGTCAAAGAGCACGGCGGAAAAATGGGAGGACCAGGGGGAACGCCGGGACAAACCGGACTGGTATCGGCAATAGAGTCGGTGCGCGGAAGGTCGGCGGGCACTCGTTAAGCTTGCGATGCCTGCACCACACCAAACAGACAGAATGTCGTCGGGAGTTGCACCATGAAACCGCCCGTCTATCACGATCAGCTCAACGAACTGCGGGAGGCGTTTCCACGACCTGTGTCGGACCGGCAGCACGACGCCTACTTCGTGTTCTCGATCCTGCGGGCGCTGGATCTGGTGGACTCGATGAAGTCGGAAGTCCCCCTGCTGGGAACGTTGCAGGAACTCGATTACGCCTCGGCCGAGGCGTCGCGAATCTCAGCGGATGCGTCGAACGTCGAGGACGTCAGCCGCGAACTCGTCGACACGCTGAACGGCCTGCCGATCTGGGGACATCCGCATACGCAGATCAATGTCGTGCCCCCATCGACGATTCCGAGCATCATCGGAGCTCTGCTGCCGGCGATCTACAACCCGAACATGGTCAGTGACGACACGTCGCACGCCATGGTGCAGGCAGAGGCGAAAGTCATGGCAATGGTCGCCGATCTCATCGGCTACGACGCGGCACAGGCGACGGGAGTATTTACGTTCGGTGGCACGGGAACGACGTTGTATGGTGTGAAGATCGGCATCGACAAAGCCATGCCCGACGCGATGGAAAACGGGATCGGCGGCGACGGCGTGCTGATCACATCAAAGCAGGGTCACTATTGTCGGCTGAACGTGGCTGGCTGGTTGGGGCTTGGCGAAAACAATGTCATCACAGTCCCAACGAGCCTTCGCAACGACATGCGGATCGATGAGCTGGAGACGGCTGCTCGCCAGGCACTGAACGACGGCAAGCGAATCGTGGCCATCATCGCCACGATGGGAACGACTGATGCTCTGGGAATCGACGACCTTGCGGCCATCGTCGACGTGCGCGACAGACTCGTGGAGGAATTCGATCTCGAATACCGCCCGCACGTGCATGCCGACGCGGTCATCGGCTGGGCATGGTCCGTGTTCAACGATTACGAGTTTGAAGACAACCCGCTTGGCTTCCGTCCACGAACCGTACGGGCGCTGGCCGGAGCTGCGCGACGCATTTCGAACCTGCACCTGGCCGATTCCGTCGGCATCGATTTTCACAAGACGGGTTTTGCTCCGTATGTGTCGAGTCTGTTTCTTGTGAAAGATCGAGCCGACATGCAATGCCTGGTGCGGGGCCGCGAGGACATGCCGTACCTGTTCCAGACCGGCGAACGGCATCCCGGGATCTTCACACTGGAAACGTCACGCGGCGCTGGCGGAGTACTCGCGGCTCTGGCCAATCTGCGACTGTTTGGCAAGACAGGGCTGCGAGTCTTGCTCGGCCATCTGGTCGAAATGGCGGAGCTGCTCCGCGAACACTTTGAAGGCCACAAGAGCACAACGGTTCTTAATAGTGACAACCTCGGGACCGTAACGCTGTTCCGGGCCTACCCGGATGGCGTCGACACGTGGACGATCAAAGACCGTGAGCGCAGCGACCCGTCTGCCCGCGAACAACTGCTCGCCCACAACGAATACAACCGCCGACTGTTTCAACATCTGCACAATGAAGGACTACAGGGCAAGAGCGTGCGAATTTCCATGACGGACTGCTATCGCCAGACCGACTATGGGGAACCGATTGTCGCGCTGAAGTCGTACATGCTGTCGCCATTCATCGAAGAGCAGCATGTTGAGCTGCTGGTCGACAGCGTACTGGCCGCACGAGACGCCATCCGGTCCGAGTGACCAACACGGTCTGCTTGACTAGTCGGTTAGTTTCGCAATTGGTGTCAGGAGCAGCGTTCGGAATTCAACTTCGGATCCCTCCGCCTGTAGTGCGATTTGCCCCGTGGTCGACGTACACATCGTTCCGTGATTGACCAGGTCGCCGTTCACCCACGCTTTGACGGCGTCCCCGACACACTCGATGACCATCGTGTTCCACTCACCCTTGGGTTTTTCCGAGTCGTCGGTCAAGTTGAGAATCCGGCGTGCCTTCCCTTCGGTGATTCCCCACTTTTCCTTTGGGCCGCGCCGCTTCACCATGTCGGGCACAGTGATGTCCTCGACGATGCACCAGAAATCGCCCGCATGGCGATGATTCATCTGCACCTCGATCGACTTGGGAAACATCTTGTATAGCGCTCTCGGCGTAGACGCGTGGACCAGGACACCGCAGTTGCCAGGCTTGCCCGCAAAGCGGTATTCGACCTTAAGGCGATAGTTCTCGTACTTCGCGTCGGTGATCAAATGACCGTTTGGTCGGCCGAGGCTCACGAGATTACCGTCGCGCACGATAAACGTGGCGCTGGCGTCGGGGTTCTTGTCCAGATGCGGCACGTCGACGTGCCAGCCACTCAGGTCCTTGCCGTTGAACAGGCTTGCCGTTTCTGAATGTGACGTCGTCGACGTCTCCTTTTTCAAAGCCTTCGCAATTGCCTCGGCTGCTTGAGCTGCGACGAATCGGTTGCCGGCTGCGTTAAGGTGGACACCGTCCCCGGTCAGGATTCCGCGATCTTTGTTATCAGGATTCTCTTGCTTGAGATGGTCGAGAAACGCCTTACGCAGATCACACAAGGTAACGCCGGTGTCCGTGGCAACTTTCCGACTGATCGCTGAGTATTCTTCGAGCATCAAGTCAAACTTATTTGAGCCGTCTGTTTTTTCGCCGATAGTGCTGGGGGTACAGAGCACAACTCTGGCGTCGGCTGCGCTGATCTTCTTAATCAGATCCCGGAGCCCGGCGTCGAACTTGTCCTTTGGCGTGCCGCGACCGTTTGCGCTGTGCCACACGTCGTTGATACCAATGTAGATTAAGACCACCGTCGGCTTCTTCGAGACGACGTCGCGATCGAGTCGGGCCTGTAGATTGGGCACCTTATGGCCGCTGATTCCGGCATAGATGACCTTCACACCAAGTTCAGGTCGCTGTTTTTCGATGGCCTCACCGATCAGTCGGCAGTATCCCCCAGGCCTTGCGCCGCCCTGGGTGATTGAATCGCCGAAGAATGCAATCACCTCGCCTTTCGCCAATGGCGAGTCCTTCGCAGTCAGGACATCTATACCAGTGGGCTGCGCAGCGGATGCTCTATCGAGCATGACGAAACCGGCAACAGCAACAATCGATGATAGGACAAGGCGCGTCATGACGGCTCTCTGAGTTCGGGTGAAGCGATGTTGGATAAAGTCAGTGAAGCAACGGTTATAGCGAGTCATTACAGACGAAGACGGATGCGGCGATTCAGAACGTCGGATTCATTCAGCGGAGTCTAGAGCTTCAATTGTCTCCAGGATCGCCTGAGAGTTCACGATGATGGCCATTCCCAGTCGCTTTCGAATGACGCCTTCCTGATACACCAGTTTGTAGTGTTCATTCAGGAAATGCTGTCCGTGAACGAGCCCGATGACTTTCAGTTCCCGGCGCCCGTCGTCTCTGAATTCCGTGTAAACAGGTCCGCCACTGTCACCCTCGAAAGTGTTGTAGTCGACGAGAAACGTGGGGTGCTTCTCGAATGGTGTGAGAGGAAAGCTGGCGACACATCCGAGTCGTGTCAGAGGAAATCCAGCCGGACTTGGTTTGAACTGATTTGCATGCGGGAATCCGACCGAGCGAATCAGCGAACCGGGGTCGGGTGAACGACTATTCCAGTCATCAGCGCCGGCGAGAACGCTCAAGGGAATCGAACTGGCCTTCACGTCATCAGGAAGTGGGATCACAGCAACATCATGTGTGTCGTGCTGACGCCAGAGTTGTTTGTTGTCCTTGCGAATCATGAGATCGGTTGGTCGGGCCGTCCAATTGCCCGAGTCATCCTGATCCCGCAGAACGATGGTGGCTTTCGGCCCATCCATCTTCTGGAACGTATGAGCTGCTGTGACGAGCAGCAGGTCGAGGGCATCATCGGCGTCCGCTCCTGGACGTCCAATAATGAAGCCAGTCCCGCTTGTCCTGGTGTTCTCAAGCCGGTACGTCGCTCTCACAACCTGAGTCCGCTGACTTTCAGCGTGGGCAGGCTCGAGAGTGTTGACGAAGCTGAATAAGACAATCGAGAAAATCACAGCGGTGACCGGGCTCTTGAACAACGTCATGCCTGCACTCGTTGGGTGGTGGTGTTTCAATCGCGGGAAGCTCAGCATTGTCCGCGTTCGGGGCCGGAGTGAAAGGCCATCGACACCGGCGGTCAAGCATTCAAACGACCAGGCGGAACTTCAATCCGTGGATGGAGATTACGCGGTTACAATGAAATGATGTCCGACTCTTCCGCACGTCGATCTGAAAAGGCCCGTTTCGACAGCACGCGATGGAGCATCGTGCTGGCTGCCGGCGTTCGGTCTTCACCGGGTGCAGCAGTCGCTTTGGAAGTTCTGTGCGAGTGTTACTGGTTTCCGATTTACGCGTTCGTTCGGCGTGAGGGTTATCAGCAGGCGGAGGCTCAGGATCTGACTCAGGGTTTCTTCGGCATGCTGCTGCAGCGCGAGGATCTCAGGCAGGTCCATCCTTCCAAAGGGCGGTTTCGTTCCTTCCTGCTGACGGCGCTGAAGCACTTTCTGATTAACGAGTGGCAGAAGGCTCGCGTGCAGAAACGCGGAGGTGGGAAACCTGTTCTGTCTCTCGACTTCGACTCGGCCGAGACGAAGTTCGAATTGCAGCCCGCCGAGCCGACGACGCCGGAGTCGGTGTTCCAGAGGCAGTGGGCACTGACTCTGCTGGCGAATGTGCAGGCTCATCTGCAGAGTGAAATGGAGATGGATGGCCGTGCCGCTTTGTATGAGGCTCTGAAGCCACACCTTGTGGGCGACCCCGACGCGCACAGGTACGCCGAAGTGGCTGAGAAGCTCGGCATGACCGAGGCGGCCGTCAAGATGGCCATGTCGCGTCTGCGGAAACGCTATCGTGAAGTGCTGCGCGAGGAGATCGCTCAAACGGTTGCCGGTGAAGAAGAGATCGATGACGAGATCCGCGAACTGTTCAACGCACTGCGGAGGCCCGGTTCGTGAACTGTACCGCCCCCGAGTTTACCTCGGGGGTTCTCGCGTCTCTGTACTACGGGCGGAGTTTCCGGGTGTGTGGTTTCCGGGGACTTGCTTCTGGGGTGTAGTGCAAAGACGCGAGAACCCCCGGCGAAATGCCGGGGGCGGGCGCGGGTGGATTCGCCGGGTGCGGAAGGACCCTGCAATGCCGGGCGTTATTCGACGGCTCCGCGGTCGTATTCGCCGCAAGTGCCGACGAAACAACTGAAACGCAGCACGGGGCTCATGCCGAACACCCACGCGACATTGTTCATGTACGGCAGTGCCAGGTGCAGAGGCGATTCGCGCAGACCGAAACCCAGGACGAGATGAACGTGGTCATCGAGCAGGCCGATTCGGGACAGCTCGTGGTCGTGCTTGGCGGCAGTCCGTCGCAGGGTCTGCCGCACATTCGGAAGCCGGTCTGTGTCAATGACTCGTTCGGCGAATCGAAAGACGATGTGCAGGTTGCAGCGGAATCGGGAATGACTGCTGTATCGAATGCGGCCGAGATCGACTTCCGGGTTGACCAGTTGCAGGTCCTTTTCGTCGGCGCTGATCGTCAGCTCGTCGGTCGCATGGTGCTGCAGTTGTCGGGCAACATAGTTCTCGACTTTCTCACGCTGCGTCGATCCGATGCTGTGGAGGTCGTAATTGCGCTGAAATGGCTTCGGAGCCTCGTCGCGAACAAGCCGTTGCAACCGTCCCTTCACACCCCGAGCGATTTCGGCCGGAACGATGTGTGGCTGCGTGCTGACGAAGAACTGACTGATGTCATCCGACAGCAACTGGTGATTCAGAATCCGCAGACCTGCCGGTTCACATTGCTCCTTCAGAATGGAAAGCCAGTCCGAGTCGGCCGATGCCCGGATGCGCCAGAAGAGACACAGTCCCCAGTTGAGCTGGTACGCAACGGCGACATTGTCCGGCGTGTAAATCAGCTGCAGTTCTGACCTGCGTGTCGGCGGAGCCATAGCGGAGTTGCCCCGTAGTATATCGAGCGAACGCCCGTACCAATCTGTATCGCCCCCGAGTTTACCTCGGGGGTTCACACGTTTCTGCACTACGGGCGGTGTTTTCGTGGGGTAGTGCAAAGACGCGGGAACCCCCGGCGAAATGCCGGGGGCGGGGTGCGACGGCAGCGTCCAGGAAAACTGCCAAAAAAACGAGTTACCTTTCCACGATTCCGCTGCTGAACAGGTCAGGGCACAATAGTGGGAAGGTGGCGGAAACATGAGCGAACTGGAATCTACACAGAAACACTGTCCGGAATGCGGGGTGGAGCTGGATTCGGAAAGTCCCGATCAGCCGTGTCCGGCGTGTCTGATGAAGCTGGGACTGGAGAGCTGGGCGAGTCGAGAAGACGGCGGGCCCGGGCCGGCTCGTCTGATCAGACCGCAGTTTGACCCGCCCTCGGCCGAAGAACTCACCGAGCGACTGCCGAATCTCGAAGTGCTCGAACTGCTCGGCCAGGGCGGCATGGGAGCTGTCTACAAGGCCCGACAGTCAAGTCTGGACCGTGTCGTCGCGCTGAAGCTGATTCGCCCGGATGCAGCAGAAGTCGCCGACTTTGCCGAACGATTCACCCGGGAAGCTCGTGCGCTCGCGAAACTCAATCACCCGAACATCGTGACTGTTCACGACTTCGGCGAAGTCGATGGCCTGTACTTCCTGGTCATGGAGTTCGTGCAAGGCACGAATCTTCAGTACCTGATCGAAGGCGGCGACTTCGAGCCGGCACAGGCTCTGGCGATTATCCCGCCAATCTGCGAGGCGCTGCAGTTCGCACACGATGCGGGCATCGTGCATCGCGATATCAAGCCGGCCAATATTCTCATCGACAAATCCGGCCGGGTGAAGATCGCAGACTTCGGACTGGCCCGTATCACGGGAAGCGAAGCCTCAGCCTTCACACTGACCGGCACGCAACAGGTGATGGGCACGCCCCGTTACATGGCTCCCGAGCAGATGGAAGGCTCGCACGACGTCGACCATCGAGCCGACATCTACTCGCTGGGTGTCGTGTTCTACGAAATGCTGACCGGGGAAGTCCCACTGGGACAGTTCGAGCCGCCGTCGAAGAAAGTGAAAGTCGACATCCGGCTGGACCAGGTCGTGCTGCGATCGCTCGCCCGCGAACCGGAGCGTCGCTACCAGCAGGTAAGCGAGGTAAAGACGGACGTCGAGGCTGTCACTCACGGCGAGCCATCGGTTCACCAGGCCCCGGCACTCCGGGATGAGTCCTCGTATCGGGGGCAGCCTGCCACCGGCCTGCGGCAGGATACCGACGGACTCGACACACGGAGTCCAGCCACGGCCGCGCATCGTGATTTCACACACATGAACTGGTCGCTGCTGCCGGTTGCGGCAGTCGTTGCTGTGACGCTGATGATGTGGTTCGGTGAAGGAATCCCCTGGAACGCCAGCCGGCTTCGCCGTGAGACGTTCGACATCTGGATTCCAGTGACGCTGGTCCTGAGTGGCATCGCTGTCGTGACGTTCCTGTTGTTCCGGACCGGATTTCGGACGACTCGCTTCGAATGGAAAGTGTCGGCAACTCTGCTATTGCTGATGATCGTGCTGGCGGGCGTGGCATCCGCGATGCAGATGGGTGGCGGCGGAGACGCCTTTGTGTCCCTCACGGCGGTTGTGCTCGGACTGTTTGCTCTCGCTTACGCCGGGCTGCTGATCGGACAAATGGTGCGGTGGCTGTCGGGAGACCGTGATGTGCCGGGGTCTGCAGCACCGGCACGCGGGGACTCGACCATTCGCTGGCTGTGCATCTACCTGCTGCTCTTTTCGGGACCGGCCATCGCGTCTCTCTTGATGGTGACTTTCGAGCCGGTCGATGCTCCGGATCTGGTGGCGTCGCTGCCTCCTGATATGGAGCCACTGGCTGCGCCGGGACCACTTCAACCGTCAGTCCGATCGGATCAGCTAAGCAACAGCGCGCCCGTGCCCGAGCACGCCACAACGCTGCCAGCCAGAACGCTGCACGCCGCCGCGGCCGCCGGTTTGCACGAACGGGTAAAAGAGATCATTTCGGGGGGCTGCAACATCAATGCCAAAGACGACATGGGAATGACGCCGCTGATGAAGGCGGCCGACGCCGGCCAGTGGCGGATCGCCGGACTGATGCTGGCTTTCGGGGCAGCGCCGATTTTGCAGGACAACTCTGGACGCACGGCGCTGATGCACGCGGTCGAGAACGACATCTCTGTCGAACGACAGAAGGGGAAAACGGCCGAATACATACTCGGTTTCGGACGCGATCTTCCCGAATTCGCACAGGAACTCGAACTGCTTCGGGCAGACTGCCGGGACGTTTTCGATGTGATGGCTCCCGAGATTCGCGGGCAGGGAGAGGTCGTTCTGAACCCGATTCGGCAGTCGCTACGCGACCTCGATCTGCAAGACGTCGATGGTGAAACGGCACTGATCAAGGCCGTTGAACAGCGTGACATGAGACTGGTCCGGCTGCTGATCGAAGACGGCGCCGATCCGAGCCTCGAAGACCATCAGGGACGCACGGCCCGTGATACCGCAGAGTCTCTCAACTCTGATGCGATCGCCGGATATCTGGCGAAGGCAATGCCGGACCTGCATACCGCCGCCGCACGAGGCGACGTGACCCACATCCGGTCTCTGCTCTTGTCCGACTCGTCTGTGGATCCCAATGACAAGGACCTCGCCGGGCGGACAGCATTGATGCGTGCCGCAAAGTCCGGTCAGGTGACGGCCGTACTGACGCTGCTTCTACTCGGAGCCAACGTCGACGAAACCGACAGCGAAGGTCGGACGGCGCTGATGTATTCCGCTGAAAACGGCCAGAGCGACATTCTGATCGCCATGCAGGATCTGCAGGAGTTCGTGGCAAACTGTCACAGCAATGTGACGTCGCCGGAAGAAACAGCGCAGCGTTTCAAAGAGCTTCCGGGGATTGCGCCGGATGTTCTCGCTGCGGTCGATCCTCAGTCATTCAGATTCCGGGTGCCCCTGGATGCGCGTGACCATCTCGGGGAGACCGCTCTCATGAAGGCCATGGCCGCAGGGCATAAGCAGTGGTACCGCACTCTCCGGCAGAGCAGTTACACGAACTACTCGGCTCAGGACAACCTCGGTCAAACGGCAATGATGCACGCGGTGTTGAACCGTCACACGGACATACTTGACCGCATTGAGAAGGACCTCGCTGTGATGGGGCCATACGCCGGAATTCACATGTCGGACCGACAGGGACGGACGCTGTTGCAACTGGCAGAAGAACTCAACGAGAAAGAATGGGCCAGTCGACTCCGGACGTATCTCAATGGCATGATTGATCGTCTCACACAGGAGATTGAGAAGTCGAATGACCCGAAATACTTAGCGGAGTGCTATGTGTTCCGCAGCAAGATGTGGCGTGCGCTCGGTGAGGCCGAAAAGGCTGACGCTGATCAGTCCGCGGCCGATCTGTCTGAAGCCGACTAACCGGGACTCGAACTGCTGACCGCCGCGCGTGCCGGGGACCTGAATCGAGTCCCGACGCTGATCCCTGATCGACGACCCGAAGAAAAAAGACGACGTGCCCGCCATGTTCCGTCACCGCGCCGGTTACTGCAGGGAACTCGGCGAAATCGACAAGGCCGATGCCGACGAACATGAATCGGAGCGTCTCAGACCATAATCCGGTCTTGCTGCCAATCACGTCGGAGCAATTTCGACATGCAGTTGCCCGCAGAGTGATGCCACTGGTAATGCCATATGGCGTTGAGTTTGTGATCGTTCGTCACGCGGCCCGGGATTCTTCGGACGTCGTGCCTGAATAGAGCCGGTATAGAACGTCCAGTCCGTCTGGCGACTTCAACATCGCAACGTTGGGGCCAAGAATGTCGGAGAACTCGCGCTGGATGTATTGCGTCATCTTGCTTTGGAATGGAATTCCGTCGTCGGCAAACATCGGATCGAAGTCGGCTGTTGGTATGATCATGACAGTTCCTCGGCGACGATATGGGCTTGAGTGGTATCATCGGCACGGGGCATGACCTGAGATGAAACGAGGCGAATTCCGATGGTTCAGAGCAATCGCATCGCGAATACCGTGTTGAGTGTGCGGCTGGGAGCCAATCTGCATGCCATACCGATTCACGCGGTTGAAGAAGTCCTGCCCGCCTTGCCGGTTGAGCCCATTCCAGAATGCCCCGAATTCATTCGAGGCGTCGTGTATGTCCGTGGTCACATCATTCCGGTGCTCGACGCTGCCGAGCGGTTGGGATTGAAAGACCACCAGCGACAGCCGGAGCCACACATCATTTGCCTGCGCGTCGGCGGGCGGTTGATCGGTGTCGAGGTCGATGAGGCGCTGGATTTGATCGAGATCGATCCGGGCGAGTCGGCACCCGCAAGTGACTTTGGTGCGCGGACAGGCTTCTTCAGCGGTGTGATTGACCAGGACGGCCAGATGATTCGTCTGCTCGACCCCGAGAAGCTGCTGGCCGACGGGGACGCCGAACAACTCAATGGGCTGCCTCAAACGGCGTGACCGCATTGCTATTTGGGTCGCACCGATCACAATAGTTCAGTCACATCGATCGTCGCGCTCGCGAACCTGATCAGTCCCAAAATCAGAATTGCCAGGGCCAAATGGCAGACGAATCCCTGCGCAGCACAGCCGCTTCACCCCATCCAGTTGCAGCGTCTCTGGACGCGCAGCAATGGGAAGAGCTTCGCCAAATGGCGGAAGCAGAGACCGGCATGGATCTGTCCGGCACCCGGTTCCCTCGACTGCAGGAGGCCGTGGCCAAGGTCGTTGACCGGCAACAGGCCGACGTCCCCCTCGACCGCATCCTGGCCGATTCACGGCAACGCAGCACGTTTCTCGAACGCGTCTGCGCCCAGTTGACGATTGGTGAGTCGTTTTTTCTCCGAAACGAACATCACTTCCGGGCACTCCGCGAGCAGGTCGTGCCCGACATCCTCGAACGGAATGATGCCGAGCGAGAAATCCGTATCTGGAGTGCCGGCTGCGCCACCGGCGAAGAACCGTACTCGCTGGCGATTATGCTGGATCAGATGCTGGCAGCCGAAGTCGCCCAGTCTTTTGCCAGTCCGGAACACGTCCAGGCTCACGGCCAGGCTCACGGCCAGACTCTGGCGAGTTCGGCTACAGATCGGCAATCGCAATTCGGCAATTGGAACGTCCACATCCTGGCCACGGATCTGAATCCCGCTTTCCTGGAGAAGGCTCGAGAGGCGCGCTACAGCCAGTGGTCGTTTCGCGGAACAGACATCAATCATGATCCAGACTACTTCGTGCCGGAAGGTAAGAGCTTTCGGTTGCATCGACGGCTGCGCCACTCGGTTCATTTCAGCTATCTGAATCTGGTCAAGGACGTCTATCCCTCGCCGCTGACCGGCACGATGGCACTCGATCTGATTCTGTTTCGCAATGTGGCGATTTATCTCAAGAAGGAAGTGACCCAGGCCATTGTGGGCCGGTTCCATCGCGCACTGCGGCCGGGCGGCTGGTTGTTGCTGGGGGAAACAGAACTCAACATCGCCTCAGCCGACGGATTCGAGGTCAAACACTTCGAACACGCGACGCTCTACCAGAAGACTGGCGGGCGGAATGAGACGACAGAAACCCGGGCGGCAGTTTCAGTACCCGTGCTGGCGGACGTCGCGGTTCCCAAACCGACCGACCCGGTGAATGCGGCACGACTTCCGGACTGGGTCCCGCTGCCTGCCTCTGGAACGGAAAGGACTTCACAGGCGACCGCAACTTCCTGGGAGCGGATTGACAACTGTGTCCAGAACAAGAACTTCGCCGAAGCGGAACGACTGATTGATAGAATTTCGACGCCCCCCGAACGCAGCGCGACGCGATTGAGGTATGCGCGGGCGTTGCTGATCTGTGCCCAGGTTACGCGAGCACACAAAACGCTCGACATCTGTATCAAAGACGATCCGTTGTCGGTGGAAGCACAATTATTGAAGGGCAGCTTTGCTGAGGAAGCAGGCGATCTGGCGTCTGCCGAACAGGCGTATCGACGGGCACTGTTCGTCGACCGCTTTTGTCCGATCGCGCATTTTCACCTCGGTTTACTGCAGCAGACAAAGGGCGACCTGGAAGCCGCAACACGCAGTTTTCAAATCGTGCAGCAGATAACCGGCGAGCACGAACCACATACCGTTGTGCAGTACGGAGAAGGTGTCTGTTACGGTCGATTGCAGGAGATGGTGGACAGGGTGTTGGAAGGTTGATCTGCGATCTACGGGAAGCGAGTAGGAGTTACTTAGATTCATCCGTCGTCATGCAGGCGCGCCGTGCGCACGCTTTCGAATCTCACGCAAAGGCGCGAAGACGCAAAGGCCGGCATTGAACTTTGCGTCTTCGCGCCTTTGCGTGATTCTTTGCTTGCTTGCGGCTACGCCGCTTTGGGAACGGGTCGCTGCACGTGCAATCGGCCAAAGTCTGGCGACTTCGGCTACCAGGTGAGCATGAAATGCCAACAACTGACAATCAAAACTCGCACATCGCAAATCCCACCGTCTGGGCTCGGCTCGACGCACAAATGGAGCAAATGAATGCAGCTTTGTCCGGTCGATCTGATCCGCAGGCGGTGGCGAAGAGAATGTCCGAGCGGGCGAAATCTCTGCGTCAGCGTATGGGGACCGAATCTTCCAGCGACACGCTGTTGACATTCGTGGCCTTTCGCAAGGGGCCACAGCGATACGGAATTCCGGTCGACGAGGTTATTGAGGTGCAATCCCTGGAGCACTTCAGCCCGGTTCCAGGCGCGCCGATATTTATTCCAGGCGTGATCCACTGGCGGGGAGCCATTCTGTCGCTGCTGGACCTGAGCACGTTATTTGAGATTCAGGAAACAGGGATCGCCGATCTGCACACCTGCATCATTGTTGAGACGGCTGGTCGGCGAATCGCCATTGCAGCCGGTGAAATAGAAGACCTGGTCAGCGTTCCCGAAACTCATGTGAAACGCGTGCCGGAACTGCCTGGCGAGATTCCCACCAGTTGGTTTATCGGCGTTCACGACCAGAACCGTTTGATTCTGAAAACTGCTCAACTGCTGGAAGATGCCAGACTTGTAGAATGGAATTGACAGGCACTTGATACGCGCCGGTCATTAAGCAACGCATTTGCAGAGGACAACATGACAACTCGCGATTCCCAAAGTCAGCCGCGGTCGAGTTCAATCGACGCCGTTGGATTGATCTGGACTTACGTCGTCGTGGGTGTCGTCGTACTGATTGGCATCCTCGCATTGCAGACGCTGAAAATGTACCAGGGAAACAGACAGCTCCACACGAACATGGAGGTGGTCGCGACGCTGCTGGCTCTGATCGTCGGGGCATTGGCGCTTGTTCGTTTTTATTCGAAGAAAGACAACACCTACCTGTTCGTCGGGGTTGGATTTGTCGGAACGGCGCTACTGGATGGCTATCACGCGGTCGTCACCAGCGACCTGCTGGCCTACATCATGCCATCGCCGCCTGAGTCGTTAATACCGTGGAGCTGGAACGCGTCTCGTACGTTTCTTGCAATCGTGATGGCGTTCAGTTGGTGGGCATGGCGACGTGAAGAGAAACTGGGAGCGGAAGGACGCATCGGCGAAGTCGCCGTCTACGCCAGCGTGCTGGTGTTGACGCTTCTTAGTTTTTGCGTCTTCGCGCTCGTTCCGCTGCCCCGCGCCTACTATCCGGAATTCCTGTTCGGCCGACCGGAAGAATTCATCGCCGCCGGGTTTTTCCTGGTGGCGCTGGTTGGATACCTCGACAAAGCCCACTGGCAGCACAATTCGTTTGAGCATTGGCTGGTTTTGTCGTTGATCACTGGGTTTCTCGGTCAGTCAGTCGCCATGTCGCGGTCCTTCGCGCTGTTTGACGTGATGTTCGATGTCGCGCATGTGCTTAAGATCGTGACGTATGGCTGCGTGTTGACCGGCCTGCTGATCAATGTTTATCAACTGTTTACACAGAACGAGCGGAACGCGAATGTCATCCGTCAGACGGTCACAAGACTGACCCCGGTCAGCAAAGAAATCGCAATTGGCGTGCAACAACAGGTAGGTGGTCTGACCGAAACAGCCACGTCGCTGAATCAGATGACAACAACGGCAGAACAATTCAAAGCGACCATTCAGGAGTTCGTGGACCGTGCCCGTGCTGTTCAGGATGCCATCGAGGAAACCGCAAGCCAGGCCGCGGAAGGTCGCACGCTGACGCAACAATCGGCTGATCGATCCGAGGCGGCGCGAGACAACGCGCAGTCCGCCGGCGAGAGCGTGTTGCGTTTTACTGAGCAGATGCAGCGGATCGGTGAAATCACCATCGTCGTGAACGAAATCGCGGAACAGACAAAACTGCTGGCATTAAACGCATCGATCGAAGCCGCCCGCGCCGGCGAAGAAGGGCGGGGATTCGCCGTCGTCGCCACACAGGTTCGTGAACTGGCTAATCAGTCGAAGGAAGCCGCCATTCGTATCAACGGCATGATTGGTGATTCGCAGAAATCTTTGCAGGACGTGGTATCGCGCATCCAGGACGGTAGCCGACTTTCGGGCGAATCGGCCGAGATCGTGGGGACCGTCAGTCATCGATTCGAACGGATCGCCGTCGCTATCGCACAAACCAGCGATGCCATGAAACAAATCGCCATCGGCGCTCAACAGCAGCAGGAGGGCGTCAGCGAAATGGTCGCCGGAATGACCGAAGTCGACAAGACGTCCAGAGCGTCGCTGGTGACCTCAGAACAAACACAGAAGTCGATCCTGCTGATCGACGATCAAATTCAATCGTTGAACGAGACGATCACGAAACTCTAGTGCTGCGTCAACTTTAAGTAGTGGGATCGGGTGGCTGGTGGTCGAGCGTAGCGAGCCCCCAGCACTTCAACTGGGGGCTCGCTACGCTCGACCCCAGCCACCCCAGTATTCAACATTGACAAAGCACTAGAGATTTGCAGATTGCGATTGTCGTACAGATGAGCGTTCCAATCGTAAATCCGTGCGACGTGGAGCATTGAAAGGAAATGCTGTGCTAAAGACATACGCGTCCAGTATTCGCTGGTTGAGTTGTGTGACCATATCGCTCACGTGCCTGTGTTCAACGCGAGCCCAGACGACCAGAAGGCTGGAGGACATCACGCCACCCGATGTGCTTGAGCATGTGAATCTGGTGCGGATGGAACTGGATCACGTGCGCGCGTTCATGGGTCGGCCGAAGGACCTCACCAGCGAACTGCCGGTCAGCGAGGCGGAACCCAGGGAGGTCTTTTTCCAGGCCGTCACGCTGTTCCGCAAGGCGGACCGCATGTGCTTCGAGCAGACTCGCGTGCGTGGCAGAGAACCGATTCCGCCTGAGGGAAGGATCCTGCCAGGGCACGTCTATGCTGCGGTGAATGCGGCGCTCGAGCGAGTTCTGTTAGTGAAGAAGCATCTGCGGCTCGACATGCAGTTCACCAAAGGGGCGCCCGATCCATCTAAAACGCCGAGCGATGTGCTGCGATCAATCGTCCAGGCCAACCGCCAGTTGAACCTGATGCTGGAACGGAAGTTCGCTCCCGGTGACGTGTTTCAACAGGTCACAGTCGCGATTGGCAATGCGGAGCGTCTAATCGAACAGTTCCCGGGTGAAAGTTCCACCATCCCCGATCCGCCGAAGTACGAACCAAACAAGATTCCGGCCGACGTCTACCGCCGGTTGCTGGGTTGCTTCGCGACGGTCCAGAAAATCACCGAGCAGTCGGGCCAACAGGTCTTGAAGCTGGGGCAGCTTGACGAGGCGGAAATCTCGCGCGCGGCACCCAGCGACGTGTATGACGTCGCCTCTCTGGTCGTATCGGAATTGGCGTACATACGTGGCGAATTGCCGGACGCGGCCCTGCCGCGAAAGGTCTATTTTCCCGGCCGAAAGTTTCCTTCGGACGTGTTGCAGCGAGTCGGCATATTAGAGAAGCAGTTGGCTCAACTGGGAAAACTTGTCGAACAGAATACGGACTGGCTCGGCACCGTGCCGTCAACTGTTGCAGTGGGCGAATAGCTGTCGAAAACGCGATGAGTATCGAGCGGTGTTTATAATTGTCTTTCGCTCCGAGGCTGTGAAGTGTTGAGTAGGCCGGAACAAGTGCAGCGCAGTTCCGGCAGACGACGTGTCATCAAGCGTCCAAATTGCCGGAACTGCGCTGCGCTTGTTCCGGCCTACGAGTGAGGAGTCGAACAATTCACAGGCTCTCCGCGAAAGAACGCACTTCTCTCAAGCATGTCCCACAAACGAAGCCGCAGCGAATATGACGAACGGCCCTGAATTTCAAACGAACGAGCGTCAATCCGGCAGCTTCCGCCAGCGGCTGGTGTGGTCGTACGTGACTGTGGCATCGATCGGACTGGTGATGCTGTTCATCGTGTTCGTCGTGATGCTGCAGTTGCGGTCGGCGGCACTTCGTTCGGCAGAACTTCGTGGTCCGACGGCTCGCACGTCTACCCTGGCCCTGGAAGGTGTCCAGCGTTCGCTGGCCGGACTTCGCGGCTGGATCGCACTTGGCGACCCCGCCCTCAGGCAGGAGCGGGCAGACGCCTGGAAGGAAGATATCGATCCGTCGCTGGCCACGCTGCAGGAACTTAGCGTCCAGTGGACGAGTCCGGAAAACCAACGACGCCTGGACGAGGTGACCGGTCATCTGCGCAGGTTGAAAAAGACGCAATGGTGGATCGAGGATGTTGCCCAGACATTGGGAAACCAGCCGGCGCGGGCCTTGCGGGAATTGAACGTTCAGCCCACCGAAGATGGAATTCTGGCGTCCATTAGCGCGTTGATCGAAATGGAGGAAGCACTGGGTAGCGGGAACGAGCGCAAATATCTGCTGGGCACGATGGCCGGCATGCGAAGTCAATTTGCCCGCTCCGGAGTTGTTCTGTCGAGGCTGGTTGACTCCGAACGCGATGTCGCGGAATTGGGTGTTGATATTGCAGAGTGCCTCAATACGCTGGAAGTCGCCACGCAACAACTCGAAGAGATCACCGCTCGACCGCGGTTGTTGACCGAACAGCAACACGGCACGCTGGCGAGCATCCAGGCCGAATTGCCGGCCTACAAAGTTCTCGCCGAGGACGTCATTGCGGCTCGTCAGGCCCCCGACTGGGACGTCGCCCGCTACTTATTGAACGAAGAGGCTGTCCCGATCGCTCGTGATGCAACGCGACTGTTGTCGGAAATGTCGCAGAGCCAGTCCGAACTGATGCGTGAGGACGCTCGTCACGTGCGCGCGGTCAGCAACTTTGCGATCACCATTTCTCTCCTCTCGCTCGTGGGAATGGTACTGGCCACGATGTTTGTTTCTCGCCGAAACACAGCTCAACTCACCAGACCAATCGCGGCGATCACTCACGCCACGCAGCAACTGGCTTCGTCCAGCCGCGAAATTGCGACAGGTGCCCAGCAACAAGTAGAGAGTCTGAAGAAATCAGCGATGTCGCTGAGCCAGATCACGGCGACGGCCGAAGAGTTCAAATCGACGATCCAGGAGTTTGCTGACCGCTCCCGCGCTGTGCAGGCCGCCGCCGACCAGACGGCCCAACAGGCCGACGAAGGCCGCACACTGACGCAACAATCGGCCGATCGGAGCGATGCCGCGCGGATTAACGCCCAGACTGCGGGTGAAAGCGTGTCGAGATTTGCCGAGCAGATGGAGCAGATCGGCGAGATCACAATCGCTGTGAACGAAATCGCCGAACAAACGAAGTTGCTGGCATTAAACGCATCGATCGAAGCCGCTCGTGCTGGTGAAGAGGGCCACGGTTTCGCCGTCGTTGCCACTCAGGTTCGCGAACTGGCCAATCAGTCCAAAGAATCCGCGGTCCGCATCAACAGCATGATCAGAGACACGCAGGCATCCCTCGATAACGTGGTGTCGCGCATCCAGGATGGCAGCCGACTTTCGCAGGAATCGGCCGAGATCGTGGGGAGCGTCACTAAACGCTTCGAACAGATCGTCGAAGCCGTCACTCAAACGACAGATGCGATGAGACAAATCGCCACTGGCGCTCAACAGCAGCAGCGGGGCATCACCGAAATGGTCACGGAAATGAGCCAGATTGACACGACGTCACGTGAGTCGCTGGCGACATCCGAGCAGACACAGAACTCAATCATCCTCATCGACGAACAGATTCGATCGCTGAACGAGACGATCGAAAAACTGTAGCCGAAGTCGCCAGACTTTGGATCTACTTTCAATAAACGCCCAAAGGACCAGATTCTGGCGAATTCGGCCACGAGCAAATCGCAAATGAACGAAACGGTCCTGAACATCTTCCGCGAAGAGGCTTGCGAGCGTCTGGCGGCATTGGAGCAGCGGTTTCTCGATCTGGAATCCGTCGACTCAGCCGACGCGCGGTCGCCGATCATCGACGAGCTGTTTCGGCATGCGCACAGCTTGAAGGGAGACGCCAAAGCCGTTGGGTTGCCGGAACTACAGGTGGCGGCACAGGAACTTGAAGATCACCTGGACGGGTTACGAGAGGCTCCGGAAAGTATCGATCGTGACTCGATCGATCGCGGACTGGCGGGTCTCGACGCGGTTCGGCGGACCTTCGAACAATGGCAGGAAGAATCGGCCATAGCCGATTCGCAGGTTGCACTTGAAGAAGAACCGATCAAAGAAGAGTCAACTCGGGAATCCGAAGAACCAAATCGCAAATCTCAAATCGCGAATCAACAATCCGAAGAGTCTTTCACCGTCCGTGTACCGTCGGAGCAGCTCGATCGGATGCTGAACGTTGCTGGCGAGTTGAAAATCTCGCAGAGGTCCGCCGACGCTCAGGCGGGACAACTGGCAAACCTGACCGAACTGCTGCGCAGCCTGCCAATCTCCGACGTCCGAACGACGAATAACAGCGATTCGGAAATTGCAGATTGTAGATCGCAAATCGAGAATCTTGTCGATCAGGTTGTGCGCCTGCAGGCCGATCACCGCAAGAAGCATTTGCACGAGGAACTGCTGCTGGATTCTCTGGAGGCCGACATTCGTCAGGCCCGGCTGTTGCCCCTGGCCATGGTCGCCGATTCACTGCGTCGCGCTGTGCGGGATCTGGCCCAGTCATTGAACAAATCGATTCGTTACGAGATCGATGTCGGCGACGTGTTGTTGGACAAGGCCGTCATCGAAGCGTTGAACGATCCGCTGCTGCATTTAATTCGAAACGCCGCCGATCACGGCATCGAATCGCCCGAGGAGCGCCTCGCAGCGGGCAAGCCGGAAGAAGCTGTGATTCAGATCGCCGCGTCGCGGGTGGGGAACCGAGTGCGGATCACGCTCAGCGATGACGGACGCGGAGTGGACTACAACAGGATTCGCGCACGCATCCAGCAAACCGAGGAGATTGACGAGGCGGAATTTGCCCAGCTTTCGGAAAGCGAACTCGGCCGCTTCCTGTTCCGACCAGGATTCACAACCAGAACGACCAGTGACGCGGTGTCCGGCCGCGGCGTGGGGCTGGACGTCGTTCTGGATTCTGTCCGCCGACTGCAAGGCAGCGTCGAGTTATTGCCGATTTGTAATTTGCAACCCGCGATTGAGGACGACGCAGATCGGCAATCGGAAACTGGCAATCGAAAATCCCAGGGCACCACGTTTGCGATCACAGTTCCGGTAACGGTTTCGACCGTCCGCGTGCTGACACTTCTCAGCGACGGGCAGCGTTACGGCATTCCCAGTTCCGACATCATCCGCACGAGTAGCGCCCGATTCGAAGACCTGCACCAATTGGAAGGCAGCCTGGTTCTGACCGTCGATGGTGAACCCGTGCGATGGGTTCATCTCGGTGATCTGCTGGGAGTTGATTCGACCCGGCAGCTGTCGCCCGGTCACCGTTGGCCGTTTCTACTGCTGGTCCGCAACGGCCAACGAATGGCTGTGGCCGTTGACGATCTGGAAGAGGAAATCGAAGTCCTGCTCAAGCCACTGGGGTTTCCACTCAGTGGCCTGTCGGGGATTGTCGGCGCCACGATCCGACCGGATGGCTCGGTACAGCTCGTGCTTGATCTTTCCGGCATGGCCGATCGCATGTGGTCCCAGTCGGCTCTATCTGATGAAGAGAAGCCGGTCGTGACTCGGCGCGTGCTGGTCGTTGACGACTCGCCGACGACACGCGCGCTGTTGAGGAACCTGTTGAGCGCTGCCGGTTTCTCTGTGCAGACTGCCACAGACGGCGTGAATGCCCTGGATCGGCTGGCGAGTCAACCGTTCGACCTTGTTGTCAGCGACGTCGAGATGCCGCGCATGAATGGCTTTGAGCTGACCAGGCAGATCAAGTCCAGAATGAAGTTGCCAGTCATCCTGGTCACAGCGATGGAAAAGGAGGAACATCGCCGTCAGGGCCTTGAAGCGGGCGCCGATGCGTACGTGGTCAAGTCAACGTTCCAGGATCAGGGGCTGCTGGAAATCGTGAAACAGCTAGTGTGATTCCGAATTTGCGATTTGGAAAATCCAGACGGGCGATCCAGAATGCGGAAGAACTCGCCAGAATCACAAAGTCGTCTCGTATTACAGCCTGGTGTGAAGAATTGAATCGCAAATCGTAAGTTTCAGAAGACGAATGGGATGAAGTGCATGATTCGAGTATTGATCGTTGACGATTCCGTCACACAGCGAGAGATTCTGAAGCGCTTGCTTGAGGCTGACAGCGAATTTGTCGTCGTCGGCGAAGCGCGAGACGGCAGTCAGGTTGTGGAGATGGTCCGCGAATTGAAACCAGATGTCGTTGTGATGGACATTCACATGCCTGGTATGGACGGGATCGAAGCGACTCGCCAGGTCATGAGCGAATGCCCGGTTCCCATCGTCATCGCCAGTTCGACTTTGAAGAAACGCGATGTCGATCATGGCCTGAAGGCGATCGAGGCGGGCGCGGTTTCCGTGATACGGAAGCCTGAGGGTGCCGCTTTGCTGCACCTGAAAGAGATCGCTCCGGAATTGCGTCATGAGCTGCTGGCGGCGGCTCAAGCCAATGTGTCCCGGCTGACACGGCGTGACTCCCCCGCCTTCAGCCCGCAGGTGCAAACTGCACATCACAAATCCGAAATCCACGCCATCGGCGTGTGTGCTTCCACGGGCGGGCCGAGCGTGTTGAGTGAGATCTTTGCGAACCTGCCGAAACCGTATCCGATTCCAATTCTGCTGGTGCAGCATATTTCGCAAGGTTTCGTGGAGGGCTTTGGCGAATGGCTGGCTGCGCAAACCGGACAGACTGTCGGCATGGCAACGGACGGCCAGCAACTGGCGCCGGGCATCTGGCTGGCTCCTGCGAGAAGGCACCTGGTTCTGTCCAGCCCCACGCGTCTGTCGCTGCCGACTCGCAAGTCAATGGATGTACATTGCCCATCGGGAGACTCCCTGTTCCAATCGCTGGCTCAACACTTGGGACCCAAAGCGGCTGGCGTGCAACTGACCGGGATGGGAGACGATGGTGCGCACGGATTGCTGGCATTGAAAAAAGCCGGTGGCGAAACGTTCGTGCAGAGTGAAGCCACGAGTCTAATCTGGGGCATGCCCAAGGTCGCTAAGGAGCTAGGCGCTGCCAACCATGAACTCAGCCCCGCGGCAATTGCCGGATCCCTGAGTAGACTGAATTCGAGACGCTTAATCGTGAAAGCGGAACAGGATCAGTAATGGCTGATGCTCGACAACTGCGCATTCTGTTGATCGAGGACAGTCGCACTCAGGTGGCGATTGTGCGTGAGCATCTCCGTATGGGTTTCGACGCGCCAGTCCATATGGAACACGACGAGAGCCTTGCAGGAGGTTTGGCGCGACTGGCCCAGGCGTCTTTTGATTTGCTGTTGCTGGACCTCAACGTCACTGACAGTGCCGGATTCGACACGTTCCTGACAGCAAAAGCCGCAGCCCCCGATTTGCCCATCGTGGTCCTCACTGGGGAAGAGGGGGCTGCCCAGGCCGTTCAAGAGGGTGCTCACGACTACATCGTCAAAGGCGAATGCACACCCGAATCATTGGCCCGCTGCATACGTCATGCCGTGGAACACCTTCAGTGACCACCTGCCCGGCGGCGGCTTTCGTTTGCAGTGGCCGAAGAGCGGCAGCTGTGGGGTCTACTTCGGTGTCTCGTCGCGACGGTCGAATTCCGAATAGCGAGGTCGTCATGAAAGTCCAACTTCCTGATCCCGGCAACCGACGACGGCCGCGCCCACTTCCGCGCGCTGCGACACACCTTCGTGAGTAATCTGGCAGCGAGTGGAGTGCATCCGAAGCTGGCCAAAGAGTGAGTATGCGCGTCACTCGACGATCACGCTGACTATGGATCGTTACGCTCACGTCGGACTCCTGGACATGAATGCCGCACTGGAGTCATTGCCTGCTGTCCGGGACCAGCCCCAGGAAGCTCAGCAAGCGGCAGCACCGGGAACGTCCTCGGATTTTGTTGCACCTATGGTTGCACCCGTGACAGGCAATATCAGGAGTCATCACAAAAAACGACCGCCATCGGATGTGACTCCAATGGCGGCCGTAATGTGAATACTCATGAGGAGTTAAGTGAAGAGTTGATAACTCCTGAGGAGTGGTGGGGGGGGGACTTGAACCCCCGACCTGCGGGTTATGAATCCGCCGCTCTCACCATCTGAGCTACCCCACCTGTCTGAAACACCCGACTCAAGTCGACGCCACCGAGTTCGGGAGCCCCTTGAATTCGCGGCGATTGATAGCAGGGTACTTAACCCGTTGCAACGGCCTCCCAGGGGAACTGGTCGCGACCGTAATGGCCATAACTGGCCGACTCGAAGAACGACCAACCTTCCGGGTGCAGCAGGTTCAGGTGCTTCGCAATGAACCCGTGCGACAGGTCGGGGAACTGATCCTTGACCCAGCCCGAGACGTCTTCTCCGGACTGCGTCATGGCGGTCACCATTTCGGGTTGCACCTGGCCGATGCCATACGCGATGTGCACCGTGCATTCACGAGCACTGCTGACTTTGCTGGCCACGACGGCTTTTGCGATGTGCCGTGCCATGTACGCGGCGCTGCGATCCACTTTCGAAGGGTCCTTGCCGGAGAACGCTCCGCCACCAACGGGCACGCGCGGGCCGAACTGGTCCACGACGATCTTGCGGCCGACCACACCTGCATCTCCCGTCGGTCCGCCAATCACAAACAATCCGGTGCCGTTGATCTTGTGAGGGCGGAACTCGATGTCGTCTCCCAGGACCGGCTTCACGACCTGTTCGAAGATCTGCTGTCGCATCTCATCATGAGAAACACCAGCGTCGCCCGGGTCCTGGTGCTGAGTCGCCACGATGTAATCGGTGGGCTGGCCGTCGGGGTTGATCGTGACCTGAGACTTCGTGTCCGGCCGCAGCCATGTCAAGACTCCGTCCCGACGCAGGTCTCGCAGGCGCTCGCACAGGCGTCGGGCCAGAACGTATTCCGTCGGCATCATTTCGGGTGTTTCGTCAGTCGCGTATCCGACCATGATGCCCTGATCGCCCGCTCCGCCGGTGTCGACTCCCTGAGCGATTTCCGGTGATTGCGCACGGATGTGATCAACGACCGTCAGCTCGTCGGCGGTCTTGCTGTAGCCGATGTTTTTCCAGACTTCGCGGCCGATCGCGTCGATGTCGATGCCCAGACGAATTTCGTCGGTCCACTTCACTTCGCCGGAAACGATCAGCAGATTGTCTTTGGCCAGGCACTCAATCGCCGTGCGGACTGCGGGCAGTGCTTCCGCCGGGCACAGGGCCAGAGTACGGTCCAGAATCGCGTCGGCGACCTGATCGCAGAACTTGTCCGGATGACCGTCTCCAACGTGTTCGGCAGTGCGGGGGATGCCAGTTCCCATGTCATGACTCCTTCTCGACGGCCCATGTCCTCACGGGCTGACTCGGTGTAAATACAGTGAAATCGGGTAAGGAGGCGGAGATTAGCAATGCCTGTCGGGAGATGCCATCACTCCGATGGGCTGTGCATGTGAGTCTCAATCCAGTCCCAGTCCGCATTCACGGCGTCGGCCTGTTTCGGTATGTTCAGTGCGACTGGCGGGCCCTCGATCGACAGATTTTCGCGTACCGGTCGCAGTGAACCGATCTGGTACGGGACCACATTTCTGAATGGCCTCTCGTGTGGCTGCGTCAGGTCGACTCGCACCCCAACCAGTATTCGAGCCAGACTTCATGAATCTGATTACTCCGGACATTCCACGGGATGACGCTCAAGAGATCACGGTAGCTGTTGAGCCGCTCAAGAACCTGATCGTCACGATCCTGGTCCGGAAGGGGATGTTCGGTGCCGAAGCGGAAATCGCCGCGGACCGACTCGTCGAAGCAGACCTGCGAGGAATTCACTCGCATGGGAGCCGAGCTCTTCCCAGGTACATCCAGGCAATGGACGCTGGCGATATCGACCCGCGAGCAATGTCGATCACGGCCGCGGACAGTCCGGCCATGGCGGTCGTGGAAGCCAGCGGCGGCCTGGGGCATGTTGCGGCCACGCGCGGCATGGAACTGGCGATTCAAAAAGCGCGGGAAGTCGGAGTTGGCACAGTCGTCATCAGAAAGGGGCAACATTTTGGTGCGGCCGGCCTGTATTCATTGCTGGCTGTCCGAGCCGGGATGATTGGCTTCTGCACGACCAGCACCGGCACAGCCACTGTTGCGGCCTACGGCAGTCGCGAATCCGGCACAGCCAATAATGCGCTGGCATGGGGAATTCCGACAGGCTCCGGTGCTCCGTGGATACTCGACATGGCGGTAGCCGAGTCCTCGTGGGGGAAGATCGAATCTCTTGGAATGTATGGCCTGCCGATGCCTGGTACCTGGGCGCTGGATGCGAACGGTCGGCCCACCACGGACGCCGCGGCAGCGACGACATTGCAACCGGCAGCCGGAGCGCGTGGTTCAGGTCTGGGATTCGTATGTTCGGCCCTGACATCCGCGCTGATCGGGCGGCGGACTCCGATTCACAAAGTGAAGAGTCCATTCGGCCCGGGTTCCGACCACTTCTTCCAGGCGATTGACCCGAGCCACTTTGGCGATCCACAGCGGTTCCTGAAAGAGATTGACGCGACGATCGCGGACATTCGCGCACTTGAGCCTGCGGAAGGCGTTGACCAGGTTCGCGTTGCCGGGGAACTTGAGTGGGAGCGGTCCGAACGCTGGAAAGGCGATGGCATTCCATTGCATCGGACACACGTCGATTCGCTGACGGAATTGTGTACATCTCAACGTTGCGAGCTGCCGGACGGCTGGCCAACGTGAAACCTTGTGTGTCGTTCTCGCGGCGTTACGACGTTCGAAGTTGGAACTGACCGACATGCTGGTCAGTTCCAGGCCGACAGGTGGCAACTCAGACAGCACTTGGTGTTCCCGCTCGGCGAGGCCCTGCAGCCGCGTAATGAGGTAAGAGGATTGGATGCAACACGGATCGGGATTGCCGTTGTCGAACGGTATGATGAGTACCTTGTCGGGTATCGCACGGCGGGGCAGGTTCTGGCCGGGCACGCTGAGTTTCCCGGTGGTAAGTGCGAAGCGGGAGAGGAATCTGATGACTGCGCCGTGCGTGAATGTCGAGAGGAAACCGGGTTGATTGTCAGAGCAGTCGAGCAACTCGAACAAACTCTGTTTGAATACGATCACGGTCGCGTTGAATTGAATTTCTGGCTGTGTCACCCGATTGACGAGAAAGCGACGCCGACCGGAGATTTCCGGTGGATCCGAGTTTCCGAGTTGCGGGATCTCCCGTTTCCGGACGGTAACAACGCTCTTCTTCAGCGACTGCAGATTCGTTCGGATATCGGCGCGAGTAATGACTTACGTTGACGGTCCCTTTCGAGCCTCCCAGGTCGCATAGACGGGACCACCATGTTTGGTTCAGGAACGTCATCCGCCGCGTGCTTCCGTCTTTGGTGGGTGGAGTTCCTCGGGAGAATCAGACCGTTCGCCCCGCGAGCACCGGGACAAGTCATTTCACGGCGGCGTTTGCAGTGAGTTTCGTCCGCTGATAGGCTGACCTCATTCGAACTGTCAGGGCTTTGGCCAGGCCGTTTACCCTCATCATTATGCGGAGCAATGTCATGATTCGTCGCTCTGAAACGACAGTGTCGCCCAGCTCGGAACGATCGGGTTTCACCCTGATTGAGCTGCTGGTGGTCATCGCCATCATCGGTGCATTGGCAGCCATTCTGTTGCCTGCCGTACAGAATGCGCGGGAGGCCGCTCGTCGATCTGAATGCCTGAACAACCTCAAGCAAATGATCATGGCGTGCCACAACTACCACGACGCCCATAAGTCGTTTCCGTCCGGCATCATCTCGGGCAACACGGGCTCCTCATCGCTGACGTTGCCTGAACCGGCGCTGATTCCGTTGGGGCCAGCAACCAGCGCCGGTCCTCCACCGGCTGTGACATTGACCGACTGGACCTACAGCGACGATTGGGGCTGGGCCGCATTCATTCTGCCCCAAATGGGACAGGGCACAGTCAATGTGAACTTCGCGCAGCCGAAGAGTTCAGCGAACAATCAGGGCGCCGTGCAGGTCATATTGCCGTCGTACGTGTGTGCGAGCGTCAGTCTGCCGAACCAACGACCCGCGGCTGGCGGTCAGCCGCTGGGTGGCTTTGCCTATTTGACCTACCGTGGAAACGGTGGTTCGAGTCCTCCTCCAGGATTGGGGACGGGAAGCCCGACCACAAATGGAATTTTTTACAGGGATAGCAGTGTCTCATTCGGAATGATTCGAGACGGCGAGTCCAACACACTTGCGCTGGGTGAAAGCATGTTTGGCTATTGGGGTGATGGACTGAGCGGCGTGGCTCGGATGGCCGACGACGATTTCAACGGTCAACCTGACTGGGGCACGGACGGCGCAGCGCCGTCTGCCAGTCCGTCAACTTTTGACACATACCTGAATGCGGGCGGCAATCACTTCTTCGGATTCGGGTCATGGCACCGTGACCTTGTGCAATTTGCTCTCGCCGATGGATCGTCACGGTCGTTCTCAAAGAGCATTGACTTCCGGATCGTTCGCGACATGTGCACACGAGACGGCGCGGAACGAGTTAACGCCCCTAAGTGACCGTTCGCACGGTGAAGCGGTGGACCCGTCAGGTCTGACTCGACTCAAACTGAACTCGAACCCGGCTCCGATCCGTTGGAGCCGGGTTTTTTCGTTTTCCGGCTGGAGCAAACCGGACGAACCTGTTGTAGTGTCTGGCTACTTTCGCGCGGGCTTGTCTTTTTTTCGTATCCGCATTTCGGAGTCATTTCATGTCCAGTTTGCGCTTACCAGACCAGAGGCGTCGTGGGTTCACACTGATTGAGTTGCTCGTTGTCATCGCCATCATCGCCATTCTGATTGCACTGCTGCTGCCGGCTGTGCAGCAGGCACGCGAGGCTGCACGGCGATCCCAATGTAAGAACAACCTGAAGCAGATCGGCCTTGCGCTGCACAACTATCACGACGTCGCGAATGTGTTCCCCCCCGGTGGCGTCACACTGGGAAACTGCTGCGGAACCAGAAGCGGCACAAACTGGGCGATCGCGATTCTGCCGTACCTGGATCAGACCCCACTCTTCAGGCGGTATGATCAGGACAAGTTCAATGAAGACGCTGCCAACACTTTCGTCCGCACCCAGCGCGTGCCCGTTTATGAGTGTCCGACGGATATCAACATCGGGAAGATCGAAAGGCCCGAGTCGGGCCCTGGCAGCGGATTGGATTATAGGCACGGTTCGTACCGATGCATGGGAGGCAAGACGAATGGAAACGGCTGGTGGGACGGGCGGCAGTACTCGGGACTGCCCTTTGAATGGCAGGGCGTGCTGCACACGCTGGACGGCATCCTTGCCCCGGAGAGCTTCTCAACGATCTTAGACGGCACGTCCAACACCCTCGCCGTGGGAGAGCAGCACACGACAACGCATACGCGTCGGGGCACGTTCTGGGCCTACACGTACACGTCGTACAATTCGTCAGACGCGGTCAGCCAGCCACGTACCCTGATCGCCGATTACGACCGATGCGTGAGTATCGGCGGAACTGGCGGATCGAACGCCTGCAAACGCGGCTGGGGCAGCCTGCATGTTGGCGGCATTCAGTTTCTTCGCTGCGATGGCTCGGCCAAATTCCTGAATGTGCACCTGGACACAAACGTGTTCACCAGCCTCGCAACCGTCGCTGGCGGCGAGACTGTCGGTGAATTCTGACACAGGCCGTCCGGCATAAGTACTCATCGCATTGGCCCCCGACGTACCAGTGCGGGATGTCAGGTCAGCGGACGGCGTTTGCTGGTCCCTGTTAGATCAGTTTGGAGTTGATATGTCATTGATACACAGACAAGAGCCACCACGAGACACGTGGCAGCGTCGGATTCTCGACCGCGTAGTGAATTGGAAAGCTTGTCGATGTTCCGTGCTTGCTGTGCTGTTGCCGCTGGTGACAGGAATATCGGGTTGTGGCAACTCGTATCAGCTTGCTGACGTGTCCGGCCGGGTGACCATGGACGGCGAACCTCTCGCCAACGCGACGGTCTCGTTCGTACATTCAGAAGGCCCAAGTTCGTTCGGCAGGACGGACGCCGATGGCCGTTACACTCTCGAAACAGTGGCCGACGGTGAAGGCGGGGCTCTGGTTGGAACGCACGTCGTCCGCATCAACGTCAGTGATGGAGGCGACGCCGAGTCGGACGAACTGGTGACTCCGCCGGAAGCGGCGCTGATTCCGGCACACTACAACACCGAGAGTGACTTGACGTTCGACGTCAGCTCAGGCGGGTCGAACGAGGCGAATTTCGGGCTGACCAGCGAGGCCAGTTCCGAACTGACGAGCGAGTGATCTCCATAGCGGTGACGCGACACACGGGATTGGATCCGGGCTGATGTGACGGTCCCACGCCACGTCGTGAAACCCGAATCGTCAGTCTCGGGTAGGATCACTGTCGAACACTTCGTTCCAGAAAACTGCCAACGGTCATCGGACTGGCCCTTAAGTGACGTGACGACCTAGAATCGCGTTCTTCCGTCTCGGGCCGGTCGATATCGATGGATGTGTCGCCGACGGGCCTCTCCCGATCGACAGCCCGTCATTCGTTTCGACTCGGAAGTCCTGCCAACTGTCCCGCCAAACCAGATCGTGCCGATGCCTGATTCCCGAATTGATCTCAGAAACTCTGCGCTGGCAGCACTACTTGCGTTCCTGTTTCCGGGGGCTGGCCATCTTTATCAGCGCCGGTATTTCAAAGCGGCGATTTACTGCGTTTGCATTCTGGGCATCTACGTCTGGGGCTGTTCGCTGGGCGAAGCGAAAGCCGTCCATCTGCGACTGGACAAGTCTGGCACTGCGGAGAAGCCCCGGCAGCGAACGATTGGTTATCTCGCCCAGGTCGGAATCGGGTTGCCCGCATTGCCGGCTGCGGCCCAGTTTCTGCGTCATCGCGGTCAGGAAGACCTTGCACTGACCGCCGGTGAAGTGATCGAAGAATTTGATACCGAATTCACCGGGCAGGTCCACACTGGTGCGGGCGGCAACAAGGAAGTCGTTGGCCACTTGGTTGGCCACTTGAAGGGAGAATTGAGATCCAATCAGTACGCGTCCGGTACCGAGTTCGAAGGCTGGCTGACAGGGCAGACCAGCAACGGCGAATCTGTGGATCTGGTGCTGCACGGATACGAATCCTATGGGAACGTGACGCTCGAGATTGGTCCGCGCGTCTGTGGACTCGATGACATAACGCCGGTGCAATTGACGACGGAGCGTGTTCAGGCTGAGTTCTCTGGGAGTCGGCGGCGGTTTCTCGCGCGAGTTGTCGACCCGGAGAATTACGAACAGTTGGGACTTGTCGAGGGCACGATCCCACGGTCGTTTTTCAATCATTTTCAGGCCCCTCTGAGTGACGAGGCGATGCAACATCTGAACGGCAGACTGGGCCGGTACTACGAACTTGCCCTGGTCTATACATGGATCGCGGGGCTCCTCAACATTCTGGCTGTCTGGGATGCTCTCCAGGGTCCGGCCTATGGCTACGGCGACGAAGTTCCCGAAGAATCGGCGGACGCAGATACGAAGAGCCCACCCGACGAATCCGCAAAAGCGACTCCAGTTGCGCCTGACCCCGGACCGCAACCCGCCGTGGCTGCAGTCCGACCTGCAGGCGACAGTCAGCAGACGTGATACCACGAAACAAGTTTGACTTTCATTACAGACCACCTGTGTGTCCGCGTACGACATTGAGGAAGACTGATGGCAGGATTCACCGCACTACTGGCCGAGTCCGGGAATACGATTGGGTATGTCTTCCCTCTGGCTGCCGCGATCAGTCTGGTGTACAGCGCCAGTCGCTATGAGCTGACCGAGCGAATCGTGCGACGGTCCACTCGATTGTTCATGACGATTGTCGGTTTCATGTTCTGCGTCCTGATCGCGCTGTGGATCCTCTCGTACAATCTGTAGACGGTCCGGCACCTGGACCTGCTTCGACTATCGGACCCAGTCCCTTTGAGGCGCGCACGATGCCACGCCGACCTGGTTCCACGATCTGCACACTCGTGATCGGAATCGAACTGCTTCTCGTGGGCTTCCTGATGATCGCTCACCGGAAACCGTCGGTAGAGCAGATCGACATTCCAGATACTGCAGTAGCGAAGCTGGCGAGTGTCGGCCTCGACTCGACTCCCGCGACACCCTTACCCGAAGAACAACGCCGCGCTTTGATCACGGGCGAATGGGAAGACGATTACCAGGCGGGGCGTGAATGGACGCTGCGTGACGACGGAACCGGCACGATGGTTGTGCATCTGGACGGAGTCGCGGCCTTCATGTTTGGCTCGACGTTGCGCTTCGAGCAGACGTGGCGAATTGAAGGTGACCGCATTGTCATGGCCGTTACAGGAGGCGAACCGCGAAGCCAGATTGATCTCATCCTGAAGATGGAGGGGAGCAGTGCGGCGCAGCGAATCATCGAACTGACATCCGAGCGGCTGGAGGTCGTCGATGAGAAAAAGAAGCAGACATTCGACTGGCGACGTCTTCCAGCGGCGCAGGATTCCGCCGACAGCGACGCGGATCGGCGCGTCGAATAGTGGGTCCTTGAGTGGAGAGACTGCGGCGCCGTGGCCCGGATTCGCGGACGTTACTCAAAGAACAACTCGTCCGGTGCCGTGCCGAAGCTGTTGAGTGCTTCGGAGTAGCGATAGTAGACCTCAAGGCACAGGGCTCCCAGGGCTGTCGTGTACACGCGGCCGCCCTGGCCGCCGTAGCTGGCACCTTTGGGATCCCAACTGCCCGCGTTGTCACCCTGGCGGTTCTGGTGTTCCACCAGCACGTTGCGGATTCGCTGATTCCACCACAGGCGATGTTCGCCGCCCATGTTGTGCATCGCATACGTGGCGTAGTACCACAAGTAGAAATTCTTCTGTTTCCACGACGGCGACGATTTCCGCATCAGGTTCGCGCCTTTTTCCAGCAGGTGATTGCGGACTCCCGTGCCGGTGAACTGACGGATCAGCATTCCGGCAGCGGTCATCGAGGAATGCGAAGCCGCGACGTTCTGGTCGGCGGCAAATGTGTAGCCGACAGCGCCATTGAAATCGCGACTGGCTCCCTGATCCGTCACGCTGTCCAGGTAAGCCAGTGCCTGTGAATAAATCGAACTGTCAAACTTGATGCGGGCCAGCCTGGCCGTCTTCAATGCCTGGATGAACCACGCGCTGACCGACGTGTCGCTGGTATTACCACGCGGCCCATATCGCCAGCCGCCGTCGGTATTTACCGCGTATTCGCAGTATCGAACCGCCTTCTGCGCGGCCGCGCCGATTCGGGGATCGTTGGCCCCCCCGTACGCTTCACACAGAGCAATCGTGCAGATGGAGTGTGTGTAAAGGCTGGAGCTGCTGATCAATCCGTCGTCTTTCTGCTGAGCCATAATGGCTTCAACACCACGCAGAACATTCCGACGATACTCGCCTTTGCGAGTCGTATGGCCGCCCCCCATAAAGGCCAGCACGGCGAGGCCTGTCACAGCCACATCGGCCGATGCCTCGCCCTCGTACTTCTCGGCATTCCACATGCCGTCAGGCTCCTGATGGATTGCCAGCCAGTGCAGTGCGGCATCGACGGCAGCTTTCGCTTTCACACCACCGGACCGTTCCATCGTGCGGAGAAAGTCGCCCGTGCCGAACAGGTTTACGTCAATCGGCCCCAACTGGCCCAGGGTTGGAGCTTCCTGGTCCCCGAACGCCTTGGGAAGCACGCTGAGTGTTCGGTTTGGCTTCGGAGCCCGGTTGATCGTGAAGACCTGCGGCTTGTCTGGCGGTGTCGGCTCTTTGTAGTTGTAGATATCAGCCGGTTCCGCAATGTCTGCGTCGATTGTGTTCAGCGCGAACTGCACATCCTCACTCGTCTCCGAAATCTCCAGTGGTGTGTCCTGAATCTCGATCTCATCCGCCATCACGTCAATCTCTGGAGCATCGATCTGCAGGTTGGAACTCTTGACGATGTCCTGTTCGACGACCTCCGTGGGTGTTACCGCAATCTGGATGTTGGGCGTTTCGACATCCTGCATCTCCTGTTCTTCCGGACGCTCCTTGATGATGTCTCGGATCGGATCATCGAGTTCGAAATCTTCGAGGTCAGGTTCCGCCACCGTGAATTCAAACTCCTGCAGCACACCAAAAGCATTCGGGTTGGGGGCCAGCTTCCACAGGATGGCAACCACCAGCAGGCTGGCGCCGATGGCGAGGCCAACAAACACAGCCCGCTTGTCAATAATCGGCGTGGCCGCACCGAGTTCGTCGGCTGCCGCGAGTTTGCCAAATTGCTCAGACTCAGACACCAGATGACCTCGCGATTCTGGACAGACGGATCACGCTCCGTTTAAGCCGCCAGCAACTATTGTTTCCGGACCTCGACCGTTGCCGAGACCTTTGAAATTCCCACCTGACCGCAACAACTCATAACCGCGGCGATGTGTTCCCATTTGACGTTACGATCGCCACGGATGACGACAGCCTGATCCTTATACCGGATTCTGGCCCGACTGAGATTCGACGTCAGCGACGCAAGAGTCAGCGGTTGGTTTTCTACGTGATAGTAGGCTTTGCCGCCTGGCAGATGCCGCACGTTGACCACAATTGGCCGTGTCGGTGGCGCCTTGGCCTTAATCTTCTCACTCTGTTTGGGCAGATCAATCGAGAGATCCTGCTCCAGTTGGATGAGCGACGTTGTTGTCAGAAAGAAGATAATCAACAGGAACACGATGTCGACCATCGGCGTCATGTTCAGCTCATAACCTGTATCGTCGGTGTCTTCAGCAAATACCATTGGTGTGCCCTGGAAGCAGGTCTGTTGTACTCAGAGAAATGCCTGTTCAGGCCGTGGCTGGTTCTGGCTCTTTGCGAGTCTCGTCGCTCGTGGACGCAGGCTTTTCCGTTCCGCTACGGCGTTTGATCACGGCAATTCCGTGAATGAACTGCTCGGTCAGTGATTCGCAGCGTGAGATGACCTTATTGAGTCTGAGATTGGAAATGTACAACACCAGCAATGCCGGAATGGCAACGCTCAGTCCACCTGCCGTTGTAAAGAGTGCCGTGCGAATACCGGTCGCTAGTGTTTGAGATTTCGCGGCGCTGGCGGCCTCGTAAGCAACGCTTTCGAAGCACACCACCATGCCAATGACTGTTCCCAGCAGTCCCAGCAGCGGAGCGACTGCCGCAATCAGGCTGAGCGCTCTAAGCGGAGCTCGCAGCGCTCGAATTTGATTGACAGCTTCAATCTGACAGCGGATTCGGATGTCTTCGAGTGTCGATATGTCAAAGCGAACAGCCATGGCTCGGCAGACGTGGCCAAACAACCCCGTCTCCTGCATCGCCAGATTGCGGAAGCCTTCGATGTCTTCTTTTTCGAGAAAGCTGCGGGCCGGCTCAACAAATCGATGCGACGATTGTCGGCCAGCGCGGTAGATCCATGCGCTATTCAGTGCAATCACAATCACCGCCAGCAAACACAATGCGATTCCGTGCATGATGTTGCCACTGGCCGCGTAGATGTCCCACAGCGTCTGTCGGCTGAGGATCGACAATGGTCCCAGCCCGCTGGTCCGCGTCCAGTTCTGAGCCGGGTCACTTCTCCCTCCGATGCGTTCGACGGTAAACGTCCCGCCGTCCGAACCCTTCGAGTTGATCGCGACGACTTTGAACACGGCACCGGCACTCTTGTAGATGTCACCAACTTCGAACGACGTGATGTCGTCGTCGGTTGTGACACGGAAGCTCTTGTTATCGCCCGGTTCCATCTCTTTATCGATGGCGGATTCAGGAGTCGGTTCGTCCTCCGTCAGCAGTGAATCGAGATCCAGCGTTTCCATGTCCTGTGCAAAGCCGGTAAGCGCCAGAACGACGGCCAGACCGAAAGCAAGCTAGAGTGTAGTTATTGACTTCATGCGTCCTGTTCCATGGGGAGTTATTCGAGGTGTTGGTTGAATCAACCGGATCAATCCCGCTTCTCATTAGCTTTGGCAATTTCCTTCAAGACCTGAGGCAACAGCTTCCTGCCCTCCTGGACTAACCGTCGCTCCCCGTCCGGGAAGTCTCGAATCAAGCGATCGAGCATCCGCTGTGCCTTGCCCCAGTCCTGTAATTCAATGCAGCACCTGGCACCTTCCAGACAGGCATGTGGTCGCGGAAACGTCTCGACGCTTTATTCAAAGTACTGCCGGGCCGCTTCGTGATTCGCCGGCTGAGTTGACTGATAGTTCAAGGCCAGGTGATAGCAGGCATCCGCCTTCACATCTTCAAAGGTCTCACCATCGGCCAGGCTCTTCAGGTTCGCCAGCCCTTTGGCGGACTGTCCCTGGCCCAGCAGCGACAATGCGGCATACAGGTCCATGTGAGGCCGCCGATCCGAAGTCGGCCACTCGGAAACAAATCGTCGATAGTGCAGATCGAGTTCCGACCATTCCTTGATCTCAGTCAGACTGCGGGCTGTAAAGACATAGACTTCCTGGATGGCGTCGAAGCGAGGATGGTCCCGTAGCAGGACCTGCAATGCATTCGCGCCCTTCTCGTACTCGAACAGGTGGAAGTGACTCCGACCGAGCATGAACAGCGCTTTCGCTCGACTCTCCTTAACTTTCAATGATTTCTCGTCAGTAAACGGTGTCAGAGCGACAGCACAATTGCTCCACTCTTCCTGTCTCCAATACAGAAATCCCAGGGCATAGCGAATCTGGCCATCGTCAAAGGCCTTCGGTGGTGCAAGGCGGATACCGTTCCATTTACTGTTGCCACGACTCAATCGCTGGTTGGAGGGGACAGGAATAACATCGCCCTTTTCATCGAGCTGATTCCTCCCGTATTCATCCAGCAGCGTGGCATAGGCATCTCTGGCAGAATCGAACCGCTGCGACTTGCCGCCGTGATAGCCCATCAATTGCAGCGCCGAGACTCGGAAGCGACTGTCTCGCAGTCCCGCCGTATAGGCTTTGAAGTGATCGAGTAGCTTGTCTGTGTAACCGAGTTCCGCGTATCGCCGACCGAGTGCATAGTGGGCGATGTCGTACATATCGTCGGGGGAGACACCATCGGGTTTCGGCTCCTGGGCGACAGCTCGCGGGTAGAGCCGGATGTACTGTGCGAAGCAACCCGCGGCCAGTTCGTGCTCTTTCAGTTCGCCAAATAGCTGCCCGGATCGCAGGCACGCCGTTTTGACGTACTTCTGCATGGATGCAAATCGTTCGTCGTTGGGCTTGACCCAGAGTAACCGTTCACGGGGTGGGATTGGTCTATCGGTGACATAGAGACTCTGAGACATCACGTGGATGACACGGATGTCTGAAATACCACCGGAACTGGCAGCGGAGATGACGCCTGCAGTGCGCGCGTTTGTCGAGTCGCTGATGGTTCAGATGGATGAGATGCAGGCCCGCATGCAGGCGGAGATTGACGAGCTGAAGGCGCAGGTCAAGAAGCTCACACCACAGAATTCGTCGGTTCCACCTGCGACTGTGCATCCGCATGCACGTGCTGGGGCAAAGCCGAAAAAGAAGGCGAAAACAAAGAAACCGCGGGGCGGGCAGAAGGGGCACAAGCGGACAATTCGCGAACTGGTGCCTGTCGAACGATGCACCGCAGTGATTCCCCTGCAACCGACAGAATGCCGACGCTGTGGTAACGGACTCACAGGGTTTGATCCGGAACCGCTTCGTCATCAGGTCTGGGAACTGCCGGCGATTGAACCACTCATCACGGAATACCAACAACACCGGCTCACCTGTCAATGCTGCGGAACGACCAGCTGCGCGGAACTGCCTCCGGGTGTCCCGAGAGGCCAGTTCGGAGCGAGGTTGCTCGCCTTCACGGCCTTGCTGATGGGACACTTTCGACAAAGCAAACGCCGGGCCGCGACGTTTCTGACGGACCTGCTGAACATGCCCTGCTGCCCGGCATCCACTGTGAACATGCAGAATCGCGTGGCGGCAGCGCTGCAGCAGCCGTACGAGGATCTCAGAAGCCGACTGGAACAGGAGCCGCAGGTGTTCATGGATGAAACACCAACGAAGCAGGCGAATCAGAAGGCGTGGTTATGGACAGCCGTGACTTCCACCTATGCCGTGTTCTCCAGCCGAGCCGCAACCGCTTTACCAAAACTGCTCGGCGAATCATTCCAGGGAATTATCAACTGTGACCGGGCGAAGATGTACTGGCGAGCCAGACACCTGCAGTGGTGCTGGGCCCATCTGGTCCGAGACTTCCAGGCTCTTGTCGATCATCATGACAACCAGGTGAAACGGCTGGGTTTTGACTTGCAGCGAGAAGTGAACACCATGTTTCACCTGTGGCACCGACATCGGTCCGGCGAGATACCGTGGGAAACCTTCCGCACGGAGCTACAGCCGGTTCGCGACAAAGTGAATGCGCTGCTGCTGCGCGGACGATGCAGCGGCAACAAACGCCTGACGGGGATGTGCCGCGAATTGTATGACCACCGCGAGTGGTTATGGACGTTCGCGGAACATGAGGGCATCGAGCCGACCAACAACACGGCTGAACGCGCACTGCGTCCCGCCGTAATCTATCGCAAGCTTTCGTTTGGAACTCAAAGCGAAGCCGGCAGTCGCTTTATTGAGCGCATGCTGACGATTTCCGAAACCTGCCGTCTCCAGAACCGCAGCATCTACCAGTGGCTCTGCGACGCCGTTGATGCCAGCCTGAGCAACGAAACCGCTCCACCAATCATCACCGACCCGTGAACCGTTACGTCGAACAGCTTCAGGTACTCGCGCAACACGATCTTCATCTTGGGGTAGTCGCGCTGCTGTGAGAAATTGATGGCCAGTGCAAATAGCGACCGTTCGCCGAATTTGTGTCGCGGGTTGATCTGGCGAATCTTGTTGAATTGCTGAAAACCGGCCAGGTACAGGTCGTCGGCAACTTTCCGCTGCACGATCCGGTAGCGCAGTTCGCGAGGCTGCAGCACGCTGGAGAGTGCCTGGGCGCAGCTGACGTTGTCATTCAGCTTCTTGATGTCGGGGAAGCTCTGATATTCGGCGGCCAGCATTTCCTGCCTGTCGATCCCGTCGGCCCACAGGATGCGGCATTCGGTCTGCTCCTGGATCCGATTCAGAATGCGATACAGCGTTGCACTGAATCCTTCGCCGTATACACCCTTGTACGAACCAAAGTCCTGGTTGAGCGACTCGAGACGCAGATGGGCCAGCGAGCGGTCGTAGAACTCGATGACTTGTCGGTTAGAGTCGTCCGGGTTCTGCAGATCGCCTGGGCGAGGCTCAAGCGTGGGCGTGCCGCCGCTGAGGCCGATGTCCAATTCCAATTCGTGTCGTTCCAGATCAAGGATTTCCTCGAGCAGTTCGCGGACCGTGTATTGTCCGGCGGGCAAATCGACCAGCTTGCCATCCAGATACATGTCGAACGACGATTTGTTCTCGCGGTCCGGACGCCACACAAAAGGAATGCCGGAGGCCTTCGAGACGATCTGCAGTGCTTCCCGTCCCAATGCGAAACGCGCACCAGTGGGCAACTTCCATTCGATGGTCTGCTGCAGCGGACGATGAGTCTTGAGCAGTCCGCCCAGCCGGATGACTTCCTGCGGATAGATGTAAAGGGCGTAGGTGTTGGCGGTGGGATCCTGCAGGGATTCATAGGCCGCCCGGCTGTAGAGCTGCCCGGCCGCATAGAGAAGGTCCATGACCTGATCTTCGTCCAGGTCCTGCGACCGGTCGGCGACGCCCGCGTACTGGTGAGCGGCTGCCGCAAAGCGTCCCTGTTCGCGGTACCATTCAGCCAGCTCCAGCGCAAGCTGCTGGAATCGCTCATCGGTGCCGTAGTCGGCTTCCAGTTCGGCAAATCGCTTTTCTGCTGCCTGCTGCGTTTCTTCACTGGCAGACTTGAACATCGCCTCGACGAGACCCAGCTCGATGCTCTTCAACAGCTCAAGCGATTTCGGGTCGACGAGTGACTGGGCGGCCCGGAATGATGCGATCGCCCGTTCCGGGGCGGCGTTCGGCAGTACGCGCAGCGGTGTTTGGGCCGTTTGAGTCTCGTCGCTTGATTTGACGCTCGCGATCTCACACTGACCGCGCAGGTAGTTCGCCTCAGCTCGAATCCCACGCCAGCTTTCCTCGGTGAAACCCTTGCCCGAGTAGACTTTCTCATCCAGAAGCTGATCACAGAACTTCGCACAGCCGATGTGGTCCGGGGGCTGAACGACGCGGCCCGTCTGCGTGTCCACAACCGCTTTCGAGAAAGTTCTCATCAGACTCATCAGCGCCCGCACGGCCTGTTCGGTGCCAGGCTGCCCGGCGACGGTTTTCTGCCACGTCTGCAGTTTTTCGTCCTGCCCGAGAGCAAAACTGACATCGATGCCCTTGCTCTTAAGAGTTTCGATGTGTGCCGCGGCCCGTTTCGTCACGGGTGAAAGCGGATACTTCACATACAACTGATTCAACATGTCGGACGACTTGCGGTACAGCGTCTGCTGCTGTGCTGCCTGAGTCGTGGCCGCAGCCTGAGTCAGGAAGATCTCGCCCAGTGCATACAGAGCGTCTGGTGCGTAATCGGGAGATTCCAGCACACGTCCGTAAGCCTCGGCCGCTTCTGCCAGCAGTCCCTTGCGATGGTAGATTCCGGCAATGGCCGCCTGGGCCTGTTGAAACCCCGTGGATTCAGGGCCGACCTGCCGCAGGTACTGCTCAACGCGGCTGGCGTTCGGTTCCTCTCTGTTGTTCTCCGCCAGGCCCAGCAGCAGGTACATGTCTGACTTCGTGCGTCCGGCGGGCACGGTGTCCAGAAAATCGCCGGAGGTCAGGTACGAAATCGCTTTCTTGAAATCCCGCCGCTCGTACGCCGATTTGGCGAGCATCAGGCGGGCCTTCTGTTTCATCCCCAGGTCGTAGCGGACGTTTTCGAGCCACTTGACCGCTTCGCTGGTTTTTTTCTCGTCGAGGTAGATCACACCCAATTGCAGTGCGGCGTTGTCATGAGCCTTTTCGAAGGCAGCGGGAATGGGTTGTCCGCTCGACTGGCGTTCCGAGATGACACGGCGGAAGTTGTGCACAATGCGGGCATACAGTTCGCGAGCTTCTTCGCTCTGGCCAATCTGGCGGTAAAAATCGCACAGAATTCGGTCGGCTTCCATCGAGGTCGTGTATCCGTACCTCCTGACGTCATCCTGAATTCGCTTGTGCAGTTGCTGCAGCTGCGGGAGTGAGTCCTGGCCTTTGGAAGACAGGATGAGCATCTTGTAGTTCAGCAGCGAACCCCCGCGTCGGTCCTCCGGGTATTTGGACAGAAACGCGTCGATGCGGTCGTTAGCGCCTTCGAAGTCCTTCAGTCGATAGGCCACAGCCACGAGCCGCTGTTCAGCGATCCGCTTATTCGAGCCGTCTCCCAGATGCCGCACGGCCTTCGCCAGGTACGGGCGTGCGTCCCCGTAGCGTTTCGTCTGGTAATAGCATTCGCCGATCAGCAGGTTCTGTTGAGCGACCTTCTCGTCCGGCTGACCCTTCACCTCCGAGAGCAATAACTGCACGGCATCGTTGTATTGCCGGTTCTTAAACAACTGCACTGCTCGTCCCGAGCGTGACGGTTGTGTTTGAGCCTCGACGGTCGAGATTTGCGCGGACAGCACACAGAGGGTCAGCAGGCACAGAACAACGCCGCTTACCCGGTGCCCGGTGGTGCGCGCGGCCCGATTACGAAACATCCCGCATGGGCGTGACTCGGCCATATCAGCACCTGACGGTCATGTTGCCGGAGTTGATTCCTGCTGCGGACACAGTCAGAGCGGAACAGGGACGCGGACGGCGTGCAAGCGACTGAACCGTCGTCATCGGTCGAGAAACGACGCAGTCCCCTCACTCCGCCAGTCGCGTCATTCGCCGTCCGTGTCCGACTCCGGACGCGGCTCCTGTGTCTCGAACAGGAACGACTCGTCGCGATACAGGGGCAGGTGACGGTAATAGACCTCCAGCGTCAGGACATTCATGCACGTCATGTAGAGTCGCCCGCCCGTGCCTCCCCAGCGGCCGTCCGGATTCCAACTACCTTCCGGGTGTCCCTCGCTTATCTGCGAATTAACCAACCGCTGGCGATTCATCCGGTTCCAGCGTTCCCAACGCTCCCCGCCCCAGTGATGCAGCACCTGGGTGATGTAGTAGTTCTCGTATTCGTTGTTGTATCGCGGGCTGCGCAAAGCGATACGCCGAATACTGCGGTCGTGAATCTCTGGCGTCTGGTCGGCTTGCAGGTACATGCGGCACAGAACGCCGATGGCTGTTGTCGCTTTGGACGTATCGCCGTAACGGGACATGTAGCCGTACTCACCGGTACTGGGTTTGTATACCAGGTCCAGGAAGTTGACGGCCTTGCCTTGCACATACCGCGGAATGGGAATGCCGGCCATGCGGGCACTCGCCAGAGCCATGACCTGCCAGCCGACGACCGACGTATCGCCGGGTTCGGCAACCCGATATCGCCAGCCGCCGTTATCTGGATGCTGCGCGCGGGCAATGAACTGAATCGTTTCGGAGGCGACGCGGTAAACTTCGCGGTCTCGAGTCATGCCGTATGCCTCACACAACGCCATCGAGGCCAGGCTGTGGGCGTACATTCCCGTGTGGCCTTCCGGTTCCAGGCGGTCCGCCGATGTTCTGAGATCACCTTCTCGGGACTCGAGGACCAGCCAGTTCAGGGCTTTCCGAACCGTCTCCTGGTGCTCGCCTTCGAGCTGGGTGTAACCAGCGCCAAGGAAACACAGCAGTGCGAGTCCCGTTGCTCCGGTTGGCGACTCGTAAACACCCGGACCCTGGCAACGGTTTCTGCAATCGGGTGTGTGAAACTTGAAGCTCCAGGCACCGTCTTCCCGCTGATGCCGCGCCAGCCATTTCAGTCCCGCTTCAACCGCCGCCTCACTTTCGGGAGTGGCTCCATTGGCCAATGCCAGCTTCGCGCGGTTTCCCGTCCGTCGGCCTTCAAGTCCCGATCCGGCCGGTGAACCCCACGCAGCTCCGAGTCCCGTCGGAGCCGACGGGATCGCAATACTCGATGCGGAGATGACACCTTCGCCCGCACGCAAAGTCCGCATAACGTCAACGCCGACTGCTCCATCGAGCCCACCGGCGTCTTCCGAAACAGCAATCTCCACCTGTGCAGCGTCAGCTTCCGCGGCCAACTCCAGGCTTACGTCGTCTCCAGAGAACGAGAGCAAGACTTCAGTACGTGGGCGGAGCGCATCCAGTTGCATCACGATCAGCCCGAGAATCAGCATTAGGACGACGTGTACGGCCAGGCTGACGAGTGTTCCGGTCGTTTGCTGTCGGCGTTCCTGCAGCCAGAATGCGATTCGATCCCGCAGCCCCTTTGGCTTACGGACTCGTTTTTTCTTTCGCTCGAGATCAATCTCAGGAATCTCGTCTTCGCAGACGTCCTGCTGCCCGCTGTACATCGCCCAGTCTTCGCCTGAGCTGAGAGACCAGTCGTCGTCCAGGTCTTCTTCGCCAGCGTATTCATCGTCGGCCCACGTGTCATCAGGCCAGGTCTCATCGTCGTACGATGTTTCGTCGGATGGTCGGTCTTCGTGGTGGGGTCGGTCTTCGTGCTCGTTCGTTTCCGAAAGTTCCTCGTCGGCAACCTCTGGTTCGGCAACCGTCAGTTTCGCCGGCTCCTGAGACGACTCTGTTCTGGGGGACTCAGACACATGAGGAGTGATCGCTGCCGCGTCGGATTCATCACGTGGGCGTTGAGGCAAGTCGTCGTCTGCGTCCGCAGTGGGCCATTCCGGAGGAGAGTCTGATTCGCCTTCCGGCTTGACGCCGTCGACCAGTGTTCTCTGACAGGACGCGCACGCGATGGGCGGTGAATCATCCAGTTCCAGATCGAGACGCAGGACCTGCACGGAACTGCCACAGTTTGAACAGTCCAGCGAAATCCAGTCATACGTGTCGAGTTGAATGACGGTGTCCACCGCCTGCTCCCGCTGAGGTTTCTGTTGTCCTGTACTGAAACGGCAGAATACCGGCACACTCAACAGCCACTGCCGGGCCAGTGTGCAGCGTGGCGGCGACACTTGAAAGCGGAATCCCTCAGAAACTCGCTCGGTAGCATGACCAGGGCGTCGACTTAATCCGACATCCTGCGGAGTTGGATCCAGCGCTGGCCATAGGACGTCCGTCCTTTCGGTGCGACCTGTGTTTCCGGCATGGCGACAGTCACCGTGACGGTGCCGGATTTCGCATTGAAGACGACTCGTCCCGAGGGCACACCTTCGCCAGAGTGGTACACATCCTCAATCGCGATACCGCGGTCCGGTCGGGCGATGGTCAGAATCGTCACGGCGGGCATCACGAATTCAGGTTTCTTAGCGCTGAGAACCACTCTTCTGGGTCGTTCCTTCGCAACACTGAAGTCGATCTGTATGTCGTCTGCCAGCTTGCGGATTCGATACGTCGACACAAACGTCGCTTTATTCGTGTCGCACCTTGCGGCGATTCGTTCGAACGACCCGCTGCAGTGAATTCGCCCGTCGTCATTCAGCTCAACAGTCCGATGTGCGGTCTGCTTCTGGTTGCGACCACTCCACATGGAGACTCCCAGATCCGCGGACATGTCGACGCGGTTCCCGTCGCGCGCCTGCAGGTCGTAATAGACTGATGCTCTTCGGCAACTGACGCGGGAACTGTCGATCGCAATCGTGTCGCCCAGCCGCACCTCTCGCAGTTGTCCATTCTGTACTGGAGCCACCTTGACCGTCACAGGTCCCTGTCGCAGCACGGGCATCGGCCCGCCGTGCATCTTCAGAAAGTCCATGTGGTACTTCGGGCCATTGCCCCACTCGCGAGGTGACGCGCCGCGGCAGTGGTCAACGAGATTCTGAGCACGCGCAAATGTGTCGCTGCCGATGTCCGCACGGATCAGTCGCTCGCCCTCTTCTTTGAACGTACCCGGTTTCCACAACAGCCAGGCCTCCAGACCGACTTCGGCTTCCCTGACGCGGCGTTGGTACGTCTCGTTGTCGGCTGTCTTCGTCAGAGCCCGATCGAATAGCTCGCGTGCCTGTGCGATCAGCTCGGGAGTCATCCATGCAAACTTCTTGTCGAACTCGTCGGCTTGAATCGGCTTGTCACCTCGGACTGACGCTTCCAGCAGGTTCACGTAGGCCAGCAGTTCGTCGGCTGCCAGGCCGTAGTAGCCTGTGCAGAATTCGTTAAGCAGTTCGTCCACATCGCGTGTCGGATCCCACAGCAGCTTCGACCAGACATAGTTCTTCAGGACGGCCAGATCTCCACCGGTCGAAACGTAGTTGCCCTGAATCGAGACTCCGGCGACACCGGCCTGGTGGTAATGGCGGATGTTCTGGGCAAGCGATCGCAGACACGGAAACGGCTGCAGGAAGTTGGTGAAGTTGCTGCCGTATTCCCAGATGTAGACTCGCCCCGGAGCCAGCTCGCACCAGCGGTCAAGGTTGCGTCGGAAGCTCGCGTTCTTCGGCGATTCCAGCACGGAACGCACCGTGTCGTGCCGCAGGCGAGGCAGACGGATCGATACGTTGTCGCGTGGTCGAGTCTTCGCAGGCGGCGCTTCGAGACTCATGTAAGCGAACGTGCCGATCTGGACTCCCGGTATTTCCTTCTCCAGCGCTGCAGCAGCGCTGTTGATCAAACGCAGTACTGTCGCCGAATAACCCGGTTTCTCGCGGCCATCTGGATCGACCCACTTCTCTTCTTCATAGATCCGTTTTGATTCCGGCGAGTAGTCCATGCCTCCATACCAGTCACCCATGCCCGCGAAGTAGATAACTCCATCCAGGTTCCCTTTTCGCTTTTCAATCTGCGTCTTCAGCAAACCAGTGAGCACGGTGTCCATACCCGGGGCCGTGTAGTTCATGTGGATGTTGTTGAAGGCGCGCTTGCCGTTCTTGTCCATCGGCAGGAAATCGGGATGCTCGGCGGCCAGCGGCTTGAGTAACGGGCACAGATTGTGGCCACCCGTGAAGTTCGTCCTACTGATCGTCCGTCGCTTCCAGGCGAACGAGTTGGCCTGATTCTGAGCCTCGCGGTTGTAGCAGTCGTGTCGCTGAAACGCGGGCTCAATGTGCGTGTCCTGTGCCGCGACGGTGATTGTCGGAGAACTGGGAATGTGTTCTTCGTTCCAGGACCACCAGCGGCAACCGAGCTGTTCTTCGAGTAATGCGAACACGCCGAACATCGTCGCATGCGGAGTCCCACCGCAGATTCGCAGTTGTTGTCCCTCGGTCTGAATCACGAAGCCCTCGCGAGACAGTTTCGCTGCACGTGAAATGCCGACGTCGCCCACAAGCACGGCTGCTGCTGGCAGTGGATCCGTCGCGCTGGTTACGGAGAACTCAGCGCCACTGATCTGTGAGAGGTACCGGGCCAGTTCACTGGCAGCACGCTTTTCCTGCGCGTCCGCATCACTCGCCACGACAACGGGAACCGGATTCTGACCATCCACCACCAGCGATATCGCTGGTTGTCCCGGAATCAAGTCGACTCCGCTGAAACGCGGGTCACCCAACGTAACTGCCGGGTGAGATGCAACGATCACGCTTCCCAGCCAGAATGCAGTCAGACATCGAGACATGAGATTCTCTCGTGTTGTTGATTTCCGTAATCGAATGAACCCGGAGTGAAACCGCCATGTACGTCCTCGGAAGAATCATGCTGATTGTGTGCATGACGCTCGGCCTCATTGTCTCTTTCAACTGCAGAGTGGCAACCGCCGCGCCGTGGGACGCCGCGGATCTGAATCCGGTGACGGTCAAAGAAGCGTCGAAGCACGCTCCCGTGACGATCGTCAAAGCTGGCAAGCCGGTCGCGTCGATTGTCGTGATGGGTAGCGCGGCGGGTGCGTCCGATCTGCAGAGCTTCATCAAACAGGCGACCGGAGCGGAACTGCCAATTGTCAAGGAGTTCGTTGCACCGGCGATCGTGCTTGGTGACTGTCCACAAGCGGCGGCGATCGGGCTGGAAAGCAGCAAGTTGCCGGTTGAGGGCTTTGCCATTCGATCAACAGCCGATGCCGTCCACATCGTCGGCAAACGATCCGGAAGAGCCGACGGACAGTTGTGGGGAGCGATTGAGTTTCTCGAACGCTTTGTGGGAGTCCGCTGGTACTTCCCACCGGCTGTTGAAGGCGGGCCACAGATTGGGCAGTCCGTTCCGAAGACAGCCGACCTGACCGTGCCGCCGGTGTGGATCGAAGACGCGCCGGTGTTTTTCAAACGCGAACTGTGGCCGCCAACGTCGCGCCCCTACAACGGCTCGGGAATCAAGATGGGTGTGCTGCATCGGTTCTTACGAGCTGGCACGTCCTGGCCGACCAGCCTGCGTGTACATCAGCCAAACTGGCCGAAGTATGAAGAGCTGAAGAAGAACCGCCCGGGCGTCTATCAGATGCGCAAGGACGGCACTCGTCAGCACGAAGTGATTTGTTACGGGCATCCGGACACGCTGACGACGTACCTCGAAGGCATCCAGAATTCACTCGACGGCAAGCAGCCGGCGTACGCACCAATCTCGGGCAAGGCGATCACCGTGTCGCCGTACGACGTCGAGTTGTCCTGCTACTGCGACCATTGCCGCAAACTCTGGGATGACCAGGCCGGGCAGTACGGCGGTGCGTCAAAAGTGATGGCCACCTTTGTCGACAAGCTGGGGCGAGAGGTGAAGAAACGCTGGCCAAAAGAAGACCTGACGATCATCTATCTCCCGTATCTGAACTACACGACGGCTCCGGCTGGATTCAAATTCCCGGATAATGTCGAAGTGCAGCTCTGCGGCATGCCGGGCCTGGCCGCTTATAAGGAACCGGCCATTCGCGAGGCCGAACAGGCCAACATCGATCGCTGGATCAAGACGACCGGGCGACGCATTCAGAACTGGCACTATTGCTGCTGGCCGGCTCACAAGACAAAGGCCGCGTACCAGTATCCACATGCGATCAAGCAGTTCTATCAGGAGAATCGCGACAAGACAGTCGGCACGTTTATTAACGGCACTCACAATCACTGGCCGCGTCAGCACATCAGTCTGTACTGCTGGCTGAAAGTGCTGTGGGACCCGGATTTCAACGTGGACGCGGCCGTCGATGAATTCGCCGTCCGCATGTTTGGCTCCGCGGCCGGCACGATGCGCAAGCTGATCGACCTGCAGATGCACGGTTGGGAGAAGAGCACCTGGCCCGGCGGGCGATTCTCACCCAAAGGCATTTACGAAGTCAGCTTCCCGCGTGAGACCGTTGCTCGGATTCAGACGCTGTTCGCGCAGGCAAGAAAAGAAGCGCAGGGCGACGCCCTCGTGACGGCGCGACTCGACTACTACGAACCGGCACTGAAGGAGTTTTTCGGGGAATCCGACCTGATGGCGGGACTCGGATTCAAGCCGCTGGTCGCGCAGAAGGTTGGCGAGATGCCACACCTCGACGGCAAGCTGACCGACACTCAGTGGCAGCGCGCTCCTGAAAACGAGTTCGTCCAGGCAACCGGTGCCAGTAAGGGCAAGCCGGCGCGTTATCCGACTTCGGTGCGTGCCGTCTGGACCTTCGACGGGATCATGTTCGGATTCCAGTTGCAGGAACCGACGCCCCAGTTGCTCGAAATCTCGAATGGTGGACACGACAACGGCAATATGTGGTGGGACGACAATGTCGAGATGTTCCTCGATGTCACCGGAAAGAATGAGGGCGAGTTCTATCAGTTCATCGTCAACCCGGAGATCAACTTCTGGGACTCGAAGCTGAAAGACACCACCTGGGAGTGCAAGGGCTTCAAAGCGGCGTCATTCCGTGGGAAAGACTTCTGGAGTCTGGAGGTCTTCGTGCCGTATTCCGCATTCCCGGAAGGCAAGAAGCCGGGTTCCGGTACAGACACAGTCTGGACTGGCAACTTCACACGCCATCGCGTCGCCGACAAAGGGCAGAAGTCGACGAAGCCGCAGCAGGAAGGTAGCGTGCGCGAGTACCAGCGAATGAACACGACCGGCGCCAGCACCAGTGACAACCTGGCAGATTTCGCTGAGATTCGGTTTATCGAGTAGTGCTTTGTCAGAGGGGAGTGTTCGGGTTGGGTGGCTGGGGTCGAGCAACGCGAGCCCCCAGAAATTGCGTACTGGGGGCTCACTTCGTTCGACCCCAGCCACCCGAAAACTATGCTCTGACAAAGCAGTCGTCACCTGGCACGTAGAGCGGGACGCGCACGCCTCCCGGCTTGCGGTTAAACGACGTATCGGATGAGGCAGGAACGTGGCGGCATGGACGCACTGAAGCAATTAATCGGACGCCTGCCCGACGAGCAACTGTTGTTGCTGGGCCTGACGGCGGTGTTCGTGCTGGGGATCGGATCGCAATGGATGGCGTGGCGCGTCCGCGTGCCATCGATCCTGCTGTTGCTGGTCACCGGGTTCACGGTTGGGCCTGTTGCCGGTTGGCTCGATCCCGACGAATTACTGGGCGAATTGCTCTTCCCCATTGTGTCGCTTTCAGTCGCAATCGTGCTGTTCGAAGGCAGTCTCAATTTACGACTGTCGGAATTGCGAGGCGTGGGTGGCGCACTGCGAAACATCCTGACCGCGGGTGTCCTGATTACATGGCTGGTTGTGACCGCGGCGGCTTACTGGATCCTGCAGTTCGAGTTTTCCATATCTCTGCTGCTGGGCGCAATGCTGACAGTCACTGGCCCGACCGTCGTCGGTCCGATGCTGCGGCTGATTCGACCAACGGGCAAGGTGAGCCCCATCGCGCGATGGGAAGGCATTGTGGTCGATCCGATCGGAGCGGTACTCGCGGTCCTGGTGCTGGAGACGATCGAACCGCTGCGTTCCTCGGCTTTTGGTGAAGCCATCTCCGAAGCGGGTGTCGGGCTCGTCGAGACCGTTGTCATCGGGGGACTGCTGGGCGGACTCACAGCCATGTTTCTGGCTGCGATGCTGAAACGCCACTGGATCCCGGATCACCTGCAGAGTCCCGTCACGCTGATGCTTGTCCTGGCAGCCTTTGTCATTTCCAACCTGCTGAAGCATGAATCCGGCCTGTTGACCGTCACTGTGATGGGTGTCCTGCTGGCCAATCAGCAGTCGGTGGTGATCAAGCACATTCTGGAGTTCAAAGAGAACCTGACGATCCTCCTGATATCGAGCCTGTTCATCCTGCTATCGGCGCGAGTGGAATTGGCGGACTTTGCATCCTTGAGCTGGCGTGGACCAGTGTTTGTCGCGGCTGTCATTCTGATCGCTCGCCCGGCGTCGATATTCCTTTCGACAATCGGTACGGATCTGTCCTTGCAGGAGAAGGTGTTTCTGTCATGGCTGGCGCCTCGCGGGATTGTGGCCGCGGCGGTGGCATCCGTGTTCGCGCTGCGTCTTGGTGAGACCGGTGCTGGCCTGGTTCCGGCGACCTTCCTGGTCATCGTGGGCACGGTGGTTGTTTACGGACTGACTGCGTTTCCTCTGGCACGGAAACTCGGACTGGCCACTGCGAATCCGCAGGGAGTGCTGATCGCCAGCGCGCACCCGGGAGCGCGAGCGATCGGTCATGCGGTGCAGGACGCAGGCTTCTCCGTCGTCCTTGTCGATACGAATCCGGAAAACATCCAGGCCGCGCGGATGGAAGGTCTGCCGACGTTCTATGCCAACATTCTGTCGGAGCGGGCAATCGAAGAACTGGACCTCGGCGGTATCGGTCGATTCCTGGCTCTGACGTCGAACGACGAAGTGAACTCACTGGCGTCGATGCACTTCAGCGAGGTCTTCGGGCGGTCCCGGGTCTACCAGTTGCCTCCCATCCACAGCAGTCACCGCACGGGAACGGCAGGGCACATTCTGCAAGGGCGACTCCTGTTCGACGCCGACGCAACCTTTGAGCGGCTCGATGGGAGCTTCGAAGCCGGAGCCGTTGTTAAGACGACGTCACTGAGCGACGAATTTCCTTACGAGACGTTTCAGGAGCGCTACGGTGACACGGCTCTGTTGTTGTTCACTGTCCCGAAGCCGGGGCAGCTTGTCGTGGTGACTCCAGACAAGAACCTCACACCGAAATCCGGCGACAAGGTGATCGCGCTCGTCGACGCGAGCGTGTCGGATCCAGAGACGGACCAGTAAGTAAGGCGAGCGGCAGATGAGACCTTACCTCAGCACGACTGGTAGGACGGGTCTCCAGGCCCGTCCGCACTCATGGTTATGTCCTGAACGGGCCTGGAGACCCGTCCTACCCTGGCAAATTCTCATCTGCCGCTCGCCCTAAGTACTCGTCCGACGAATACGGGTTTGCAATTGACAGGGCTCGGCCAGGCAAACGCCCCGCTATGCCCGCGAGCGCTTGAGAATTGCCCTGATTGCGGAGCCGCCGACACGGGTCGAGACTTCGCACTGAGATAACCAACTCGTTCCAAGGCTCTGCCTTGGAACGGCCTGCGCTGGAGGCTCTGCCTCATGTGTCTGGGACGAGGACCCTGAGTGAGTCGCGTGAGGCAGAGCCTCACTATCAGAGCGTTCCAGGGCAGAGCCCTGGAACGAGGCGTCAAATCAAAGAAAGCCGACGATTCCGAGTGACGCACGCTGTGGATCCGGCCCTGATATCTCAGGGAACTGCTTCGTCGTATCCGGGCGAGACTACAGAATGACTGCATCTGGTGAATTGAATCGATCTGAAAGCGTAAACGTGAATCAGGATGCGACCGAATCGCTCGACTGCTCGGCCGCATCGCTGGCACGTGTGCTGGACGAGTATCTGGGTGATCTTCGGACGCAACGGTCTCGGGAATGATGGAGGGATCGTGTGCCTCGCCGGAACCGTGACAGCCAGGTACTATGAAAAACGCCATTGATGCTGCCGGGAAGACTCGCCGTCATGCAGATTCGCTGCCCCCACTGCCATCAGCCGATTGAAATCGTCGACGATGATCCGTCCGGGGACATGACGTGCGAATCCTGCGGCAGTTGCTTCAATCTGGCGAGTGACGGTGAGACGGCCGCGGACGACGGCTCGCATGCCAGCACGCTGGGACACTTCCAGTTGCTGCACAGGCTGGGACAGGGAGCCTTCGGCACGGTGTGGAAGGCTCGCGACACCGAGCTGGACCGCATCGTCGCGATCAAGATTCCCCGCCGCGAACAGCTCAGCGGCGACGACGCGGAGAAATTCCTCCGCGAAGCCCGAGCCGCCGCGCAGGTGCGGCACCCGAACATCGTCGCCGTCCACGAAGTCGGCCGCGAGGACGGCCGCATCTACATCGCCAGCGACTTTATCGACGGGCCAAGCCTGGACCAGTGGATCGAAGCGCACCCGCCGACCGTCCGGGAAGCCGTCGAGCTGTGTGCGCAGGTCGCCGAAGCCCTGCACCACGCGCACGAAGCGGGCGTCGTGCATCGCGACCTGAAGCCGCAGAACATTCTGGTGCGGACGGTCGATGACGGTGCGTCGACGGTCGATGGCAGAACATCCGCCGACCATCAACCATCGACAATTAACCTTCAACCCTTCATCACCGACTTCGGCCTGGCCAAGCGGGAAGCCGGCGAAGTCACGATGACCGTCGAGGGAGCGATCCTGGGCACGCCGGCGTACATGCCGCCCGAGCAGGCTCGCGGCGAGGCGCATCAGGCCGACCGTCGCAGTGACGTGTACTCGCTGGGCGTGATCCTGTACCGGCTACTGACGGGCGAGCTGCCGTTCCGCGGCCGGTCGCAGATGCTGATCCTGCAGATCCTGAAAGAGGAGCCGCCCGCCCCGCGCAAGCTCGACGCCCGCCTGCCCCGCGACGTCGACACGATCTGCCTGAAGTGCCTGGAGAAGGACCCGGCCCGACGCTACCAGACGTCGGCGGAACTGGCGGCGGACCTGCGTCACTGGCTGACCGGCCACCCGATCCACGCCCGCCGGGTGAGCCGGGCGGAACGCCTCTGGCGCTGGTGCCGCCGTGAGCCGAAGCTGGCTCTGCTGACCGCCGGCATCGCCCTGTCGCTGCTGGTCGGCAGCATCGCCAGCACGATCTTCGGACTGGATGCCGCAGCGTCGGCCCGCACGGCCAGCAACAACGAGGCGAAGGCACTCGTCGCCAGAGACGACGCCCGGAACGCTCAGGGAATGGCGGTCCAGGCTCAGCAGGACGCCGAACAGGCCAGAGAGCAGGAAGCCGCGCAACGCACGCTGGCCGAGCAGAATGCCGAGCGGGCGCGGCGACTGCTCTACTTCTCGCACATGAACCTCGCTCAGGCGGCGTGGGAAAACAACCAGGTTGCCCGCACGCGGCAGCTCCTGGAACAGTACGGGCCTGGTACGGAATCTGCCGACCTGCGGGGCTTCGAGTGGGACTACTGGGATCGGCTGTGCCACAGCGATCTGCTCACGCTGAAAGGACACACCCGCGCAGTCATGAGCGTGGCGTTCAGCCCGGACGGGCAGCGGCTGGCCTCGGCGAGTTCGGACAAGACGGTCAAGGTGTGGGACGCGGCCACGGGGCAGGAGTCGCTCACGCTGAAAGGACACACCGGCCGGGTCTGGAGCGTGGCGTTCAGCCCGGACGGGCAGCGGCTGGCCTCGGCGAGTTTTGACAAGACGGTCAAGGTGTGGGACGCGGCCACGGGGCGGGAGTTGCTCACGTTGAAAGGACACACCGGCGCCGTCTGGAGCGTGGCGTTCAGCCCGGACGGGCAGCAGCTGGCGTCGGCGAGTACTGACGAGACGGTCAAGATGTGGGACGCAGCCACGGGGCAGGAGTTGCTCACGCTGAAAGGACACACCAGCTGGGTGAATAGCGTGGCGTTCAGCCCGGACGGGCAGCGGCTGGCCTCGGCGAGTTGGGACAAGACGGTCAAGGTGTGGGACGCGGCCACGGGGCAGGAGTCGCTCACGCTGAAAGGACACACCAACTGGGTC
>Ga0114999_10000037_pt1 | contig 164192 bp, 180 predicted proteins | sample ArcticOcean_MG_C_3_FD_89820 | JGI IMG/M metagenome (GOLD analysis project Ga0114999, IMG submission 89820) | Marine microbial communities from western Arctic Ocean - ArcticOcean_MG_CB8_126 | ecosystem: Environmental > Aquatic > Marine > Oceanic | place: Arctic Ocean: Canada Basin | collected...
GGATATAGGGGTTTGTACATTCTATCGTTGCCGTAGCCCTACGCCCACGCTAGAATGTTTTTGTTTACTTGGAACATGCCGAGGTGGCGGAATGGCAGACGCGGCGGACTTAAAATCCGCTTCCCGCAAGGGAGTATGGGTTCGAAACCCTTCCTCGGCACCACACTCAAACTTTTTCTACTTCTTCTACTGCCCTAGTCACACCGCAGGCAACGCCACTGTTTGAACACGGTGTCATGGATATCTTTGGTTGACTGCAAGTAGTCCATGATGATACGCATGACTTTGCTTTCAGATTCTATGTTGTAGGCATCCTTCATAACGCCTATGAAGGCAATCTGGTCAGGGTTCAGGTCAATCTCTATGGTCTGTTTCTCACCCGCCATGAATAATTCTCCCTATATTTTGCAGTCGAATGCCCCCAAGTTCAGGCTTCTTGGAACGAATCGCCTATTGGAGTCCATCCTATCTTACCAGCACACTATCGAACCGTTTGCCTGTTTGGCAGCACGGATTAGGACGATGTGATGTGTGAGACAGCGGAGATATAGCCATCGATAGAATTCCCGGTAAGCCAGATAATGTAGGTGTAGCACCACTACGGCTATGGCGCGGCATATCGAATAATGATGGTCAACGATTCCTGGGTATCACGCATGCCCTTTGGGACCTTGATGGACGGAGGGGAAAAACAATGTTGATTGTGTGCACACGGTGCAAGGGTACCGGAATACTCCGTTCAATCCGTTGCTACTATTGCAATTGCTATGGTCGTATCGAGTTTGGCGGGGAGTAACTGACAGCAAGTAAGGGATACCACGCCTACGCTTGATCTCTAACGGCGATGACTAGAACCAACAAAAAGAGGCACCCGAGCCCAGGTGCCTCTTGTCTTTTAGCTGCTTTGCCTGCTAGGGCTTATTCGCCCCAGGGTGTGATGGTGTCCTTGAGGGCTTTGTATCCCTGAAGGAACCCGGGACGCTCGCCTGCGTACACTTCGTCGAAGGAATCCAGCGCGTTGTCCAACCAGCCGCGAAGTTCCGTGTTGCCGGGGTTGGCGTCCAAATACGCATCGCGGATCAGGACGAAGTGGATGCGTGGGTCATAGGGCTGCTTGGTGCCGCCAACCCACTCATCGCCGTCCAGAAGACGGAGAAGCATGGCGTCTGCGGAGCCCAGGGTCTGCTCATGGATAGGCGGGCCGTCCATGCGGTGCATGACAGAGGTCATGTCGCGGCCGTTGCCGGTGGTGTAGCCCATCTCTTTCCACACGTCTGCCGTCTTGATGTCCTGACCAAGGTGCTTGGCAACCTTGCCGCCATAGGCGCGCAGCGGATCGGAGATGTCTGCCAACAGGTCGGTCAAGCGGTCACCGTCCAGGTCAGTCGCCAGGACGATGCAGTCTCGCTTCTCAATCAAGTCCCAGATCATCAGACCGTAGTTCGTATCGGCGATGTGCTGTTCAATACGCCCGGTCCAGTTCTCCATGCCGTCCTTGAAGTCGCTGGGGAGGAGGCTGATGATCCTATCGATTGCCTCTTTTTGCTCTTCATAAGGATCCACGGCGTACTTGCGGCCGACCTCAAACTTGGTGCCTTTCAGCAACCATGCGTGCAGACCGGCGTTGATGCCGTCCTCCATGGCCTGAGTGGGCTTCATGGCAACGCGGCCAAGATGACCGGTGTCATTCACCAGCTTCAGAAAGAGCCGGTTGGCGTAGGCCATCTGGACCCCGGGAGTGTTCATTTCTGTGTGGACGTTACCTGTGGCATCCACCTCAAATTTCCCCTTGTCCTGCGAATATGGGAGGCAAGGCATCGCGCGAACTACCGTGATGGGGCCGTATGGGCGTACGTTGCAGTACACGCCAGCCTGGGTTCGCAGGGGGGCGTTGCCGGACTTGCCCATCACTACAACCTTGTTGCCTTTGTCGTCGTTGACGTAGGCATCGCCTGCCGTTGACCACTTGATGGATGTGCAGGGCATGTTGCCGAACCAGCTCAGGGACTCTAGCTTGGTATCCTGCCGGAACTGTGACCACATGGGTACGCCGTAGAACGGTAGCCCAAGGATGTCGGCAGCGGCAACGGTACCCAGTAGTGCGTAGGCGTCTGTCAGAGAGTGGGCTACAGGTTTGATGACCCCGTCATGGTTCCCGCCCTTCCAGACCACTGCATCGGGATACCCGGAAGGCCTGACATCAGTGGTTTCATACAACGCGGCTAGCTCGCCGAGCAGATCACCGCCGGCGGCTTCAGTTTTTGCGATAGACAAAAGATCAATCATGGAACACCCCTCGCTCGAGTTTATGGATTCAACTGTCCTGGGTCGCTACAGAAGAATACCCGGGTAATTAAATCTCTCGTAGGATTCTATAGAAATTTCTTCTTCTTGGCTAGAAAGGGCTCTCCACAACAGGTTTAGTGGGCGTTGGAGGAGTCTTATGCTGGCGTGATAGACTTAAGAGTATAAAGATGAATTTCGATGTGCAGGAATCCCTCTTTCAAGGCCGCCGCAACCCATAGCCGCTGCAAAACCAGTGTCTGGCGCCTAATCCAACAAAAGGGTCAATATGCTTAGTGCCGTCAATGTAGGGAAGGCCTACGGGGACAAAACGCTGTTTGATAGCCTCACGATAAACATCGTGGATGGCCAACGTATCGCGTTAATCGGGCCGAACGGTTCCGGTAAAACCACGTTCATGGACATCCTGGCTGGTGAGACAGCCCCTGACATTGGGAGTGTTACCAGGAAGCGGGATATATCTATTGGCTATCTAACCCAGGAACTGCCTACCGGTTCTGACATGACGTTGCTTGATGAGGTTCTTGAAGAACCCGCTGATGTGACTGTCCTCAGGGCCACTATTGCTGAAGCCTATGAAAAACTAGCAGTGGAACCGGATGCGACAATCCAGAATGAACTGCTAGAGGAACTGGGAGACCTGGAAACATCGTTGGAGGCGGCTGGTGGCGTGTACCGGGAACATGAGGCTGAGGCAGTCCTCTCAGGGTTGGGATTCAAGGATACCGATTTCGTCAGGGCGCTTAACGAGTTCAGCGGTGGTTGGCTCATGCGAGCATCGTTGGCCAAGCTGCTCCTCCGAGCCCCGGATGTGCTGCTCCTGGACGAGCCGACCAACCACCTTGATCTTGACGCCAACGTTTGGTTTGAGAAGTACCTGATCGCTTTCCGTGGTGCCGTTCTGGTCACCTCCCATGACCGTGCTTTCCTGAACACTGTGGCAACGTCCATCCTTGCCCTTGAGCCCGGCGAAGCGATCATCATGAATGGTGACTACGACGATTACCTAGAAGCCCGCGAGCGCGACCTTGAGATCAAGGTATCAACGGCTGCTCGGCAAGACCGTGAGTACAACCGGCAAATGAAATTTGTAGAGCGATTCCGCTCCAAGGCCACGAAGGCCACACAGGTGCAGAGTCGGCTGAAGCAGCTTGCAAAGGTGAAACGCATCGAACTGCCCCGAGCGACGAAGCGTGTGCACTACGCGTTCCCGGCACCGTCACGAAGCGGGGTTGAGACGATTTCACTCCGAAACGTAGGGAAGTCCTACGGCGATAATGTCGTGTACACAGATCTGAATCTTGATTTGGAGCGCGGCGACCGGGTGGCTCTCGTCGGCCCCAACGGCGCTGGCAAGACCACATTGCTAAAGATACTGGCCGGGGTGCTTGCCTTTGAAGAGGGTCAACGCAAACTGGGATCAAATGTGACCACGGGCTATTACGCTCAGCACGTGTTGGAACTCCTCAACCCGGCCAACACACTTCTGGATGAACTGCATCAGGCTGCCCCGGGAGAGTCTGAACAGCGGCTTCGGCACATCCTTGGTGGCTTCCTCTTCAGCGGTGACGATGTGCGCAAACCCATATCGGTGTTGTCCGGTGGCGAAAAGGCCCGGGTGGCCCTGGCCAAAATCCTGATGCAACGGAGCAACCTCCTGCTGATGGACGAACCAACCAACCATCTGGATATAGCCTCCCGGGAGACCCTGGGCGATGCGCTGAGCGAGTACCCGGGCACGATATGCTTCATCACCCACGACCGCACGCTCATCCGACAGGTGGCTACAAAGATCATCGAAGTGGAGAACGGCCACCCGGTGTTCTACCCGGGAGACTACGACAGTTATCTATATCGCAAGGAATCCGGGGCGGCTCCCCCACCGGCGATTGTGGTACCAAGAGGGGATGCTGCATCAAACGGTTCTGCGCCGGCACGACCCGGGCAAAAGCGGAGCGATGTTGAGGAGATGCGCCGGGAGCTTACCCGGGAATCAAAGAGATTGACTACCCGGGTTGATGAGATTAACTCCTCGCTGGAGACCTATAGTACGAAAATTTCCAAGCTGGAAAAGAAGTTTGCCAGCCCTGAGAAGTTCAAGGACAGCGATCAACTTGCAGCATCGGGTGAGCAGTACCAGGGCCTTAAGAACGAAGAACAGACACTGATGGATGAGTGGGAGAACCTGTCTCTAGAAGCGGAAAACGTGGACAAGCAGCTAGAGGCACTCAACGTAGACTGAGGTCTTATCCACCTATGAGATACATCAAACTCGGCAGCAGGGACGCCTCAGTCATCGGCCTGGGAGCATGGCAGATTGGGACGCGCTACTGGGGTTGGGGTACGGAGTTCGGCCCCGACAATGTGTCGGCCCTCCTGGACGCTGCGAGAGATGCAGGCATCAACCTGATAGACACCGCAGAGATATACGGTCAAGGCGAATCTGAACTCCAGCTTGGTGCCAACCTTCCCCCTGCTGATGGCCATTTCCTTATAGCCTCTAAAGCCTCGCCGTGGCACCTGGCCGCTTCCAGCGTACAAAGGGCGGCGGCACGGTCACTCCAGAGGCTCCAGCGTAGTTCTATACACCTCTACCAGGTCCACTTTCCCAACATCGTCATGCCGCTTTCACGCACCATGTCCGGTATGGAGAGCCTACAGCGCGAAGGTCTGGTGGAGCAGGTGGGGGTGAGCAACTTCTCTCGAGCACGTTGGGCGCGTGCTGAACGGGCTCTTGGCGCTCCCGTCACCACAAACCAGGTGGACTACAGCCTACTGAAGCCCAGGGTTTTCCCTGCACTGAAGCCTATGCTGGACGATGGTCACGTAATGATTGCCTACAGCCCAATGGCAATGGGCCTACTCAGCGGCAAGTACAACACGGAGCAGCACCCCACGGGGGCTCGGGTAAAGCTTCCTGGGTTCAGCACCAGGAATTACGTGAACGTGCGGCGCGTGCTTGAGGTGATGGAAGGCATCGCAAAGACACACACCGCGATGGTCAGCCAGATTGCCCTGGCCTGGGTGATCGCCCACCCCAATGTCATCGCGATACCTGGAGCGAAGTCACCGGAGCAAGTCAGGCAGAACGCGGAAGCCGCCGACATCCAACTGAGCGAGTCTGAAATGGCGGCGCTGGACGAGGTGTCGGCAAGCTACAAGCCTGCGCTGCATATCCCTCGGCCGTTTGAGGTTGCCAAGTGGCTGGTGAACAAAGATTATCTGTGATGGGCAATCTTCTTTCACAAGCAATGTAAAAGGGCACCCGGATGGGTGCCCTTTTTCTTAGGCTATTTCTGTGTCTACTCGGACTTTATTGGAGGATCGTAGTTGGCATCGCCAAACATGCGGGCACATATGCTATCGCCACGGGTATCAAGCGACGAGTCGTACGCCATGGTGAACTCTCTGGCACCTAGAGGGATTTCATACTCTCGTACGATGTCTGTAGAGTCATCATTGCAAGAGAAGGTGCCGTCCACGTCCATCCAGACCAGGATCGTCCAATTGAAATCGTTTACAAATTCCTGGGGGACTTCCGCCCTGCCGCGACCGCGCTCATAGTGCGTCTGGTACGGGACGATCTTGTGGCCGTCCTCAGCAATTAACCGAGCGTTGATCATGACATCGCCAAACTCTTCAAGCCCTGTCCAGCGCAATGTTAGGGGAACGTCGGAGCTGCCACCGCCACTGCCGCTGTTGTCCGGCTCGATGGTAGGTTCAGGGATATCGAAATGTGGGCATACGCCCTCGGGGATGACAAACCCGGACAGGTAACCCATCACCTTTTCTTCAACACCACTCGGGATGAAGTCGTCTCCCTTGATCGCAGTAGAATCAGACTCGTCACAGGCTCCATCGCCGTTATGGTCGACATAATAGTAGAGGTCATAGTCCTTTTCCCCATCCACTTCCAAAACAATGGTCGCGCTGCCGTTCTCATCAATCATTGCGCTTCCAGCGTCAGGGTTGTTTAAGAACGACGCTGGTGGATTCAACTCCAAAATCGCGTGTAGTTCCGCCCCCTCAAACTCATCCAGCCCATTCCAGGTCAGAGTCAAATCTGTGCTTTCATCACACGCAGCAAGGAAAACGACAGAAACCAAAAGTGCTACGAGAAACGCGGTTGTTTTCTTAAACATGTGGCACCACTCCCCCAACGGTATTTTCAGTTCCGCGAGTATAATAGACACCGTAACAGAAGCTACTCTAGCCGCTCTCCATGCCTTGTTAATACCAGACTGCCTCATCCTTATGCCGTGTTTATGTGTTCACAGTAGGGTGAATGAGTACACCGCTACCCAGGAGCATTGGAAACCGGGGTTGAAAGGTATTTCCGGTGTGCGTGGAGGGGAAGATGAACTGGTTGGATATTGGATTAGTGGTGCTTGTTGGCATTAGCACCATTGTGGGGATGCGAATCGGCCTAATCAGCGCAACCCTGACTGTTGTTGGTCTGTTCATTGGGTTGTCCGTGGCCGGTCAGGTCACCGCAGAGGCACGGGCCATGTTTGATGCCTCTGTTTCAGACAACACCATCTTTACCATTGTTTCTTACACTGCCGTAATCGTGATATCACTCATTCTCTCTCGCGTTATCGCAAGAGTGACAAAGTCTATTCTCAAGGTGCTGACCTTGGGCATGTCCGGAATGATGGACAAACTTGGTGGTGTGGCGCTGGGAGCTGCTTCTGGAGTCGCCATCGCAGCCCTGGTTGTTGTCGGCGGTGCCAAAATCGCATATGACTTTGACGCGGAGGATCTTCAGGCCCAACTTCCTTCACAGGCTGCAGAACATATATCGAATGATCGGTTGGCTACCGTGGAGGACTCCCTTGGGAGGATAGGGGGCATTCTGGAGGAGTCACAAGCCGCGGTTACCTTGATGAATGTAACCGATGTGTTGCCAGAGAGCACATTGGATATGGTGCCCGGGGATTTCCGTTTGGTACTGGACATCATGAAAGAAAAGGGTATTGGAAAGGACGGCGTATCCATCCTTTCACCACCTTAGGCCAGGGGGTAGGCTCTTCAGGTCTACGGTCTTGCATGTCTGAACGCCCAGGTGGTAACACGTACCTTGGCGTTCAGTTTTGCGTGTCATTAGGGGCGGAACCTAGATGGCTAGCAACTGGTTCTCCCAACAGGACTTGGGTTGGGAATCACCATCAAACCACACCATGTACTGCTGCGGGTAATCTGGGCCCCGGGTGGGGTCAAACATTGTGACCACCTGAAAGATGGCCCCTTCACGGTCAAAAAGTATTGACGATGGGCTGGGATCCGTTGCATCCCGGTTGACCTTGATCCGTTGTTCTTCAGAGAACTTCGCCATGAACGGCCTCCTTGGCTTTCCTGTACTGTTTATGCCTTTTCCAAAGAGGCTTCCGGTACTACATAAGTGCGGTTCGGCTCATCATCGAACTTCACCAGCAATCCCTGATCACGAGGGGCGGGCTCCACCACCACGGCGGCTCGTCCGGTCCAGCTGTCCGGAAGCTCACCAATCGCTTCTTTGATTTTCACCTTTTGACCTGCATTGTATGCTGCCATTGCATTCCTCCATGTATAAGCGTTTTGGAGAACTCTACACAACGGCATGGGTCTCCACAAGGGCCATCCGAGAACAATCTAGGATTCCCTGCGTCGAAGTTGGGGGAGGACGAGGTGTTAGGCGATATTGCCAAAATCGCAACATCGCATTTTCGTCGCTATATGACTGGCTGGTCCCATGTTGAAGGGCGAATGGCACTATACATAGCCACGACCCGCAAGCGATACTTCGACAAATCAAGTCGATAGTTGAAAGGAGAACGTTGTGAAATACATCGTGCAAATAGAGATAGACCCGGAAATTGGTTCAGAGCTTGAAGAGGATCCTGAATTGATGCAGTCATTCCTGGGTACATGGCAAGCACTCAAGCCCATAGGCATGTACTTTTCCATGACCCGTCGTGCCGCAACCATCATTGTGGACGTTCCTAACGAGGATGGGATGTTTGAGGCGGTTCACCAAACCTGGGAGGTTACTCGGAGCTATCCTGAAATATGGCCCGTTGCGGAAATGTCTGAGTTTGGTTCATTGATGCAGCGTATAGCCAAGGCCTAGCAGTAGTCGATCCCCCATAACCTAAGCAAAACAGGGCCTCCAACTGGAGGCCCTGTTTTTTAGTGGTTGGAAAGACCTGGTTCGTTAGCCTGCGGGCTGGGCTGTAAATACCTGGACGGCTATCTTGCCATCCTTCATGACCAGGGTATCTGAGCCCAGGGTGAGAAAGCCTTCTACGGTAAAATTGATGTATGCAACATCTCCCACAATTTCCTGCTTTACCATCTTGAATGCGGCCAGAAACTCGGGCGTCACGCCTTTGAGCATGGCGTCAAAGAAAGTACGTATCTCTGCTATTCCGGTGTACGTTTTTTCCGCTGTGATCAATACGGAACTTTCCACATAATCTGACATGAGTGCATCCAGATCCTTTGTTGCAAATGACTCCATGTGGTGGCCCAGTATGGCCTCTGTCTGCGATGAGTTGGTGGTCATAGGTCTCTCCTCTTGGTGTTTTATTTCCTAACCATTCTACGTAAATATTTGATGCAGTAGCAAGCCTTTGGGTGCAGTTGCCACCCCCCCAATACTTGACACAAATGCCTCGCGAAAATAGGCTTGGTGCGTCACAAGATTTATGGGTTGAAGCAAGGTATAGGGGGAGGAGAATCATGGCAATCGCACTATCTCACGGGGGCGCTACACAGTACGCCTCGTCAGAGCGGTCACAAGAACTGCTGGTGGGTACGAAAGAGGGCGTGGCTATCCTGCAACAGGACGCAGCGGGCTTATGGAAGCTGACCGAGCGGACGCTACCTGACCTGCACATCAGCTCCATCATCATGCCACCCAAGACTGACCTGATCTTTGCCGGGGCTTTCCATGGCTCCATCCACGCCAGCGCAGACGGCGGTAGGACGTGGGAGCGTTGCGACTCCGGCCTGACCCAGGACGATGTGTTCAGCATGGCCTGGGTGGAGCGCGACGGCGGTGTCCGCCTCTACGCAGGCACAGAGCCCGCCCATCTTTTTTTCAGCGACGACTTCGGTGGAAGCTGGACTGAGCTGCCAGGTATTCGGGACGTGGAGAGTGTTCCAAATTGGTCGTTCCCAGCGCCACCCCACGTGGCACACACCAAGAACATCACCTTTGATCCGGCCAACCCGGACATTATGCTGGTCAGCGTGGAGCAGGGCGGCCTGTTGAAGAGCATCGATGGCGGACACACTTTTGGCGATCTTGAGGGGTTCCACAACGATGTACACCGTATCCTTGTCCATCCGGAAGACTCTAAGCGCATCTACATGACGGGTGGAGACGGCGTGTACGTTAGCCTTGATGGCGGTGTGACGTGGGATCATCGCACCAATACGACCGACAACATAGGCGGGTATCCGGACACGCTGGTGCTGCATCCGCGGCAGCCTGACCTGATGTTCATCGGTGCTGCACACAGCAACCCTGGGACATGGCAAACCAGCCACTACGCTGGGGCCAAGATCTCCCGCAGCAACGACGCCGGGAAGTCATGGAACCAGGTGAAGAGCGGACTGCCGGACGACCTGCAGGGAAGCATTGAGGCCATGTGTCTGGAAGACCACGGAGATTCCTTCTCCATCTTCTTCGGCACCACCTCAGGAGAGGTGTTCTCCAGCCAGGACGGCGGAGAGACCTGGAGACTTATCGTTGAAGGCCTGACGCCTATTTCTAAGGGTGGACACTATCGGGCGTTGACCACAGCCTAGCTTTTACTAGAGATTGAAAAAAGAAAAGGCCCCAAGTGGGGCCTTTTCTTTTTGTGTTTTTGTTCTAACCTGCTCAACGTATGAATGGAGCGCTCAATTTCATGGGTATGAACGCTGTAATTCTGTCAGGGCGTGTGGAGCCAGGGCATCGCCCTGGTGGGCTAGGCGGAGGCGATTTCCGCTTCGACCGGGTCTTCATACACGCCGGGGCTGGTCTCGCGGAGCCGGAGCAGAAACACCAGCGCCGGAACCATCAGCGCCATGCCAAAGATTCCAAGGACCGACATCCCCAGGTATTCAACCACCACGCCGCCCACAAGGGGCATGCTGATGGCTGCTGCCGCCGTAAACGTATCGTTGGCGCCTATGACGCGACCTCGCTCGGAGGGACTTGTGGTGTCGGCATACAGAGCGGTTGCTGCAATGTTGACGCATGACCAGCCAAGCCCCACCAGGAACGTCCCCGTGGTTATGACCGCGTATGTTGACGTTGCTACCACAAACCATGACCCGGCCGATGCTAGCACCAGACCAAGTAGCATCACGTTCCGCCTACCTACCCTGTCCGTTAGCTTTCCCAGCGGGAGTGAGAGGCCGAACATGCCCATGACGTGAATGGCCACCGATAGCGAAATGGCGGACAGCGAGAAGTCGTGCCTGCGCAATGCCAGAGCGGTCATGGTCATCATCATGTTCATGTTGCCCTGCACGCAGAACATGGCGACGAAGGCGGCCAACTTTGGGTAGTGGTTGAGGAAGTGGAGGATGCCCACTTTGCCTGTCTGCCGTTGTTGTATTTCCGGCGCAACGTAATCGGGATAGTAATCGCCCAAATTTGCTGCGATCTCCTTGGGGTCCGGCCGGACGCGCATCACCATCGCCAGGCTGATGAGAACGGCGACCGGCACGAAGAACCATGCCAGGGCGATGGCCTCTATATCCACCCTATCCGCAACCGCTTCAGCCGTTCTGATGAGTATAGGTCCGATCATGGCGCCTACAAGAGAACCCGTCAGAACGTAGCCAAGCCCTTCAGCGCGTCTGTTTGGCGGGAACATGTCCGCTGCCGCCACACGGAGTTGCTGCACCGCGCCGGTTCCCAACCCCATGACTAGGATGCCAAGGAGGAAAACCGGGAAGTACTCAAGCATGGCTGCAACACCGGTGATGGATGCCCCTAGCCCCACCAGTACGAGCCCAAGGATGACGCCCGCTTTCCTGCCATACGTGTCCGTGAGCCTGCCGATTGGGTAGGCGATGATCAATCGGCTGAGCCCTGTGATGCTAGTACCGATGCCAGCCAGGGCAGCTGAACCAATCATCTGGGTGACCAATAGAGGCGCCAATGTAGGTACCATCTGGCCGCCTGCGCCGGTGAAGGCCTGGGAGGATGCCAGATACATGGTGTTTCGCTTAATAAGCGGCGGGATCGGGGTTTTGGTTTTACTCTTTGCCACGTTGACTCCTGTTACGCCGGTGCCTGTGTCTTTGGATACGTTTCCGCGTCAAAGGATGCACCGTTCAGCGTGAACGAATCCTCGATGGGCACGCCTACACTGACGGTATTGCCAATCATGCAGGCTTTGCGAGCGTTTCGTATCACCTTTGCCACAAGGGCGGGATCGGACGGCGACTCGATCTCGTAGGTCGTCTCGATGCTGGTGCATATGCCGTATATCGATTCCTCGATAGCGGATCCCTCAGCCATCTCGTGGGCGATGATGTGGGAACGGACCTTGGTCAGCTCCACCTTGAACATATCGGCAAACCTGCCGATTTGGGACATCTTTCAAAATAGGATCGCCGCAACAAAGTAGTCCATCGATCCTGGCGCTGAATCGCTGCCGCCGAAAGCTACACTCTCATCGCAAAGGAACTCCCTGCCCTTCACTGTGACTTTCTTCATGTGTTTGTCCAGAGTCTCGCCGACTCCTTCTGCGGTGAAGTATCGTGTAGGCGTCTTCTGCCCCTGAGTTGCGTCTGCCATATTCTCTCCTGTCTTTCAGCAGGTAAGGCTACCAATGCCCCCACACCACTGAATCTGTGCCTATAATAGAGCAGTTCCTAGCCGGCCCTCAATAGCGGTTCGCCTTTGCGCACCCATTTGGGAGGCCACTAAGGGCTAAACCCGCTTCGATAAAGGATGGTTCATGCTTGGCGCCCTCTTTGCCGTGCTGTCTGCGGCTACCTTTGGAATCAGCAATGTAGCAACCAGACGTGGTGTAGTCGGCAGTTCTGCGTCCTTTGGCCTTTACATAACAGTCATTCTTGGTGTCCCGCTCTTTGTGGTGGCGGCTGCCGTAACGGGTCAACTACTGAACATCTTTGACCTATCTGCCAGAGCCTGGATGCTCCTGAGTTCTGCGGGAGTCCTGCACTTCCTTATAGGCCGCTACTGCAACTTCCGCGCTATCGATGCAATCGGCGCAAACCGCACCCAGCCTATCCAGATGACTAATACGGTCTATGCCATTGCCGTTGCCATCGTATTACTGGGCGAGGAATTGACGCTCTTGATGGGAATCGGCATCGGATTCATCATGATTGGCCCGATCGTCATGGTCGATCGGGCGAAGAAACCGAATCCCGCGCCTGTGGCCGCTGCAGCGACTGATGGCGATGAATCAAGCTCAGAACCGGAATTGGCAGCCCCTCGCAACGCAGCCACGTCACCTCGATACAAAGAGGGCTACCTATTCGGCTTCATGTCAGCAGCGGCGTACGGCACAAGCCCAGTAATGATCAGGTCTGCCTTAGATGACACAGGCTTGGGGATTGCAGGCGGCCTGGTGGCTTACTCGGCGGCAGCGGCAGTTCTGGTACTATCGTTCGTCATACCGGGCAAGCTTCGGGAAATACGCAGCGTGGACGTAAAAGTGTTGCCGTACTTCCTTGTGAGCACGGTCAGCGTGTTCCTGGCGCAGATGTTCCGATTCGCAGCCCTGGCCATCGCACCGGTGACGGTGGTGACCCCGCTGACCCGGCTGGGAGTCGTGTTCACGCCTACGTTTGGCTTCTTCGTCAACAGACACCTTGAGAGTTTCAGCCCTCGAGTGCTGATAGGGATTGTGATCTCCGCCATGGGTGCGATCTTGCTGGCGCTTGGCATCAACTAACGTTTCAACTCCCCGTAGCTCATGCTACAAGACATATTCAACGGATACGGGATGAGCACTGACAACCTAGAACAATCAGAAGATACAGGCCTTTTTTACGGCTGGTGGATCGTCTTGGCATCCATGGGCGCCATGGTGATAGCTAGCGTGTTCTACTGGCAAGGTTTCAGCCTCTTCTTCCCAGGGCTTCAAGGCGAGTTCTCCACAAACCGCGCAGCGCTTTCCGGCGCCATTTCCCTTTCGCAGTTGGAAGGCGGCATGCTGGGGCCTGTTGGCGGATATCTGGTAGAACGCTATGGCCCTCGTCGGATGATGACCATCGGAGTCGTCATGATGGGAATCGGCTATGTACTGATGAGCATGGTCAGCTCCCTGGTCATGTTCTACATAGTGTTCCTGGCCATCATCTCTGTGGGTATGTCCATCGGCATCCGGGTTCCGGCTATGGTGGCCCCGGCTAACTGGTTCATCAAAAAGCGTGGGAGAGCTCTTGGTATCGCGATGACCGGCAGTGGGCTTGGGGGATTCTTCCTTCCTATCATTGGCTGGCTGATTGCCAGCTACGGTTGGCGTCCAACAATGGTTATTGCCGGGATAACGATCTGGGTTTTGGGTTTTCCTATCGCGAGAGTTATGCGCAGACGACCGGAGGAGTACGGGCTGCTTCCGGACGGTGAGAAGCCCGTTCCGAAGCTTCAGATCGTAGAGGATGCGCCGGTAGAGACAACGGGACTTGCGACACCATCAATCCCGGAAGCTCCTAGCACGGTTGATGGCGAAGCTGATTTCAGCCTACGTGATGCGCTGAAATTGCCGGTTTTCTGGTTTTTGGCAATAGCGTTTGGTCTGCGACAGTTCGCCGTAGGTGCCATATCGCTACACCAGGTGCCCTATCTCGTAGATACAGGCAGGAGTTTGGAGACTACCTCCATCATCCTGGCGGCAGTGACACTGACCAGCATCATAGGGCGCCTTGGGTTCGGCACGTTGGCTGACCATTTCCCCCCGCGTTACATCATGGCTTTCAGCATGATGATGGTAGGGCTGGGTGCATTCATCCTGAGTCACGTTACTGAAGGCATGGGCATGCTTGTCCTGTACATCGCCGTATATGCCATTGGATGGGGTGGCGGTGCAACGACGATGAACGCTACCCGAGGGGCATACTTCGGCAGGCGCGCTTTCGGCACGATATCCGGCAGCATGGACTTTGTGCAGATGTTCGGACTGGTGTTGGGGCCGGTCTTCGCTGGTTTTGTGTTCGATAGGACAGGAAGCTACACAATCGCGTTTAACAGCTTCGCCATCTCAGCAGTAGCGGCTGGGGTACTGATGTTCTTCTTGCGCCCACCCAAGCAGGACTAGGCCTGCACCTAATTTCCCTACGGAGTAGTTCCTTCGCTTTTTCATAGCATCTTTGTTATAGAGATCAGAAAATACAAAACCCCATAGTGTTTGGTCATCCTGCAGAGCCTATGGTGACCATCAGAGATTGTGGGTGCAGGGCTTGGCCCTGCTAGTGGAGAGGGCAGACACCGACGAGACTGTGTTTCCAACTGGCAACGCCGCCGTCCTGGCCCGAGGCCTCTGCAGCGTAAACATCGCCGGAGACGACGAACGCACCGATGTAGATAACGATTGCCGCCACAAAGGGCACGAACAACATACCTGCGAAGGCCAATATGCCCCACGTCAGCTTAGGCTGCTGCTCAAGTGTCTCTGTTGTCTTTTCCACAGGATGCTCCCGCTTTATCTACCTATGAATAGAACGTATTACCGCACCATTTGGATGTCAAGCCAGGACTAGTCCTGCACCTACATTCACGGCGTCGTTGATTCTCTTGTCTTGATATATCCCAAAAGAAATACGTGTACAAGCTACTTGTAGACCTTCAGGTCACGTGGGTCCAGGGCACGCCCTGGCTAGCCCTCATCAAAGACCTTCTTGGCTACTTCGAAGGCGTTCACCGCGGTGGGCCACCCTGCGTAGAAAGCCATGTGCATGAAGACCTCGCCGATCTCTTCCCTGGTGACGCCGTTCTCCAGTGCTCGACGTGTGTTCATCTCCAACTGATTGGTGCGATACAGCGCCGCCAGGGCCGCGATGGTGATGAGGCTGCGATCGCGCTTGGAAAGGCCGGGGCGCTCCCAAACCTCATCGAAGAGGATGTCCCTGGTGATCTCACCAAACCTGGGCATGATCTCGTTGTATGGTCCGACTCCGTGTTGTGATGCCATGATGTGCTCCTTATTGTGATTTCTTTTGTACTCTCAGAACTACTCTATTGAATTGGGAAGCTGATGGTTTGACAGGTCAGTCCCCGTATACTTGGGTCCAGGGCACGCCCTGGCTTAGCCCTGGTCGTAGACCTCTTTGGCTACCTCGAAAGCATTGACCGCGCAGGGCCATCCTGCGTAAAAGGCCATGTGCATGAGCACCTCGCCGATCTCGTCCTTGGTGACGCCGTTCGCCAGGGCGCGACGCATGTGGCTGCGGATCTGGCTGGTGCGGTATAGGGCCGTCAGGGACGCGATGGTGATGAGGCTGCGATCCCGCTTGGAGAGGCCTGGGCGCTCCCAAATATCGCCGTATACCAACTCTCGGGTCAGCTCGCCTAATCGAGGCATGAGGTCGTTGTACGGCCCGTTGCCTGGTTGGTTTGTCATGTCACTCCTTTGTCGAAATTAGACCCGTATGTGGGGCAGGGCTAAACTCTAGCACGGTGGCGTCTGTGGTGTCGCCAACCCTTGCCTGCTAAGATGAACGTGTCTGATTCGCTCATATCTCCCGGGTTTTGAGGCATGTATGGAACGCTTGGATTTCTTCTCAGCTGTGGGCAACACGCCACTTGTGGAGCTTGCGCACTTGAGCCCAAAGAAGGGTGTGCGCCTCTTTGCCAAGCTGGAAGGGAACAACCCCAGCGGCAGCATCAAAGACCGGGTGGCGTCCTACATCATCCGTAGTGGCGAAGAGAAGGGTGAGTTGACGCCCGGCCAGACCATTGTGGAGGCCAGCACAGGAAACATGGCCCTGGCCCTGGCTGCCGCCACCAAACAACGCGGGTACAAGATGCGGGCGGTAGTGCCCCCGCAAATAGCTCCGGGAATACCTGACCTGTTGACGCTATTTGGTGTGGAGATCACGTGGATGGAGCCTCGATTGGGCATGCTTGGCCCCATCGAAGAGGCGCAGCGATTGGCCACAGAGAACGGCTGGTGGTTTGCGCAGCAGTTTGCCAACCCCGCCAACGTCCAAGCCCACTACGAGACCACCGGTCCGGAAATCCTTGCCGCGCTGCCTCAGGTGGATGCCTTTGTGGCTGGTATCGGCACCGGAGGGACTGTGACCGGTGTTGGCAGGCGACTGAAGGAGCAGAACTCCAACACAATCATCGTGGGCGTTGAGCCCAAGTTCGGTGAGCGACTCCAGGGGCTGCGAAGTCTGGAGGAGGGCTACATTCCTCCGTTGTTGGATATGTCGTTGTTGGATCGACGGTTCATCGTCGATAGCCCATCGGCGTTCGATGCGGTAAGACGCCTTGTGGAGATGGAAGGTATCTTTGCGGGTATCTCCTCCGGGGCAGTGCTCCATGCGGCGTTGCGTGTGGCGGAGGGCATGGACAGCGGGAACGTGGTGATGACCTTTGCCGACCAGGGTTGGAAGTATGTGAACGCCTTTCCATGGATGTCGCATCAGGAGCGGCCGGAGGGTACCCCTGACGATGTCGCCTGGTGGTAAAGGGCTAGCCCTACACCCATTTTCCGCTTCGCGATCTACAAACTTGCTATAACCAAACGGACAAATAGGAATTGAAACAATAATGGCAGAGCATTTAACGGTTGAAAAACTCATAGAGTTCATACAAGCGCAAGGGAAAAAAGGGAAGCGCGGCATGACCCTCGTGGCAATCGATGGGCCCAGCGGCGCGGGAAAGACTGCCCTCTTCGAAGCGCTTCAGGCATCGGACCTGGCCGCGACCGTTGTGCACGTTGATGACTTTTACAGCAAAGAAGGCGCAGACCCTTCGAGTCACCTCACACCTGAGGAGGGGTGCGATGAGTATGTTGATTGGATGGCACTTCAGGAGTTGGTGATAGACCCGCTGGTGGATGGCGACCCCGGCTTCTATCAGCTCTATGACTGGGTTGCGCAGAAGCCGGATGAGTGGGTGACGGTGGAACCCCGGGGAGTCATCGTCTTTGAAGGTGTGTACGCCATGCGCCCGCAGCTCCGGGATCTCTATGACGTGACGGTGTACGTTGAGACCCCCAAAGACATAAGGCTAGACCGTCTCAGCAAGCGGAGCGATAACCCGGTATGGGTAGCGCGTTGGGCAGAGGCTGAGGAGTGGTACAACACCAACGTCATTCCATCTGGCTACGCTGATGTGATTGTTTCAGGCTCATAACTACTGACAGGCTTCGCCCTGAGCATGAGAGCTATAGCAGCAATAATCCCGAGGCTGAACACCCAGAACGCCAGTTGGTAGCTGTCACGGACATCGGCAACCCAACCGGCAAATACCGGCCCACCAAGGCCTCCAGCTAGAGAGAGAATTTCCATAGACCCTATGACCTTCCCGAAGTCCCTACTGCCGAATATGTCCGCCTGCAATGCTCGCCTGACCGGAATGTAACCACCGAAACCAAAGCCGTAGAAGGCCATGGAAATCATGATCCCCCACGCGCTGTTAACGCCCATTGCCAGGACTACAAGACCGATTAACTGCGTCCCCATAGAGATGATCATGATGAGACGTTTGTCCATAAAATCGGCCACGGTTCCCATGACCAACCGCCCACCTATGCTGAATATGGGTATGGCAGAGGCTGCTACCGCGGCAAGGGCCAGGCTGGCATTGGCGTCCAGCGTCAGCGCCGGGATGATGTGGGCTACTACGCCGGTATGGGCGAATATCCACAGTGAGTTCACTGTCCCAAGTATCCAGAAGGCTTCCATGCGCATGATGGCTTTGTAGCTGAAAGGGGCCTCGGGAGTGCTTGGCGCGCCCGTTGGAACGTATTCCGGTTCAATCCCATCAGGGTGTAGACCGTACTGCTCCGGGCGATGTCTGAACATCAGGCTCAGAGGAATGCCGATGATCCAGAGGATGACGCCCAATATCACCAGGGCGTTTCGCCATCCGGTGAGGTCTATCAGCCAAACCAGTATCCCAACCATGAACCCGCTGATGCCCGCGCCGGTGGCCAGGAGTGCCATAGCCCTTGAACGCTTCTTGCGGAACCAGCTTGCTATAGCGATGTAACCTACGTTGGGGCTGGCGGCGCTGAACCCCACTGCAGAGACGAAGAATGCTGCATAGAACATTGGGAGGCTGTTGATACGACTCAACAGCAGCATTCCAATGCCAGCGATAATAACCCCTACCACCATGATGGGGCGTGGCCCGTAGCGGTCCGCCAGGATGCCTACGAGGGGTGCGGCTATGCCACTCTCGCCACGCTGAAGGGTGAAGGCCAGGGATGTTGCGGCACGGGACCAACCAAACTCGGCTCGAAGCGGATTGAAGAGGGCTGTGAACCCGTAGAAGAAGACTCCGCTGGTGTAGATGCTGAGGGTCATGCCGGAGAGGACGATCCACCAACCAAAGAATACAGGGTTACGTTGTTTGTCGCTGGAGTCCGGGCGTGTGGGCATAGATGTATGAGGCCTTTCTGCGTCTGCATTAGAGCATCGCGGGATATGGGCGTCAAGAAACCCTTTTATCGGCCAACCACTGTGGTATTATCCACAGGACTTTGTTATATCTATTAATCGCTTCTGGAGGCTGAATGTACACCGTTGACCTGACCGGCAAGAATGCCCTCATCTTTGGAGTCGCCAACCATCGCAGCATCGCGTGGGCCATCGCTCAAGCTTTGTACAGCGCCGGAGCGAAGGTGGCGCTCACCTACCAAACGGATCGACTTAAAGAAGGGGTTGAGGAGCTGGCCAAAGAGATCGGTGATGCGCCGCTTTTCCAGTGCGATGTCTCCAACGACGGCGAGGTTGAGGAGCTCTACAAGAAGGTCGGTGAGACCATGGGTACGCTTTCCACGGTGGTGCACAGCATCGCCTTTGCCAACCGCGACGACCTTGGCGGCGATTTCTCCAAGACGGAGCGAGAGGGATTCCGTATAGCACTGGACGTCAGCGCATTCTCTCTTATCCCGGTGGTGAGGTATGCCGCTCCACTGATGAAGGACGGTGGCAATGTCATTGCCATGACCTTCCTTGCGGGGGAGAAGGTGTTCCCCGGCTACAACGTGATGGGTGTGGCCAAGGCCGCGCTGGAGAACAGTGTCAAGCAACTTGCCGCGGAGTTCGGGCCAAGCAACATCAGGGTGAACGCAATCTCGGCTGGGCCTCTGGACACGCTTTCGTCCCGGGTAATCACCGGGTACCGAGACATGAAGCGCATCCACCAGGAGCGGGCACCGATGGCTCGGAATATCACCCATGAGGACGTGGGCGGCACGGCTCTGTTCCTTGCCAGCGAACTCTCTTCAGGCGTCACCGGCGCTATCATCCCGGTGGATGTCGGCTACAGCATCATGGGGATTTAACTAATACCAAGTATTTATGGATCAAAATAAAGGAGGGGCGGATTTTAAATCCGCCCCTCCTTTTGTATTTACTACTATGTCCGCCCATATGAGTGCAGGGCGTGCCCTGCCTACTGGAAACCTGCCAGTTCGTTGGGGAGTGACACCTCTATCAGGTGGAACTCCTTCTTGGTCACTGCAGCGGCAACGGTCTTCTCAAGCTCCGCAACCGTGGCGACCCGTGTGGCCCTAAGGCCATACGACTCTGTGAGCTTCACGAAGTCCGGGTTCACCAGCTCGGAGGCGATGAGTCGATTATCGAATGCTGCCTTCTGAGTCCCTTTCAACACACCCCAGGCGTTGTTATTCCAGATGATGGCCACAATGGGAATGTTGTACTGGGCTGCGGTGCCAAGCTCCTGCAGGTTCAACTGGAAACCGCCATCGCCGCTCATCAGCACTACCGGCACGTCGGGTCGACCGACTGCAGCACCAAGCGCCGCCGGGAACCCGAAGCCGATGTCCGCCCAGCCGTGGGGGCCGATGTAGGTTCGTGGCTCGTAGACCGGGAATGCCTGCACTGCCGAGTATGCAGCTAGGGTGGCATCACAGACCACCACGGCCTCACGGGGAATGACACGTCGCAAGGCATCCAGCGCGCGCTGATGGCCTGGCTCGTTGGCTGCGAAGGTATCGCGAACCTGCTGTCGTAGACCTGCTGCCTCTTCTGCCTGGGCGTTGCCTCTGTTCACGTTCTTGGCTTCAAGGGCGACTGAAAGTTGTTCAAGCACTGCCTTGGCATCGCCGTGGATGCCGACCTTTTCCGGGTAGTTCTTGCCGAGTTCCTCTTTGTCTAGATCGATCTGAACCAGGTTCTCAGGGAGCTCCAGGCCTACCTGCTTGGTCATGTGGTGCGGCATTCTGCTTCCCACCATCAATACGGCATCGCAGGTGGGGAGATATGCGTGGATGGGGTTCAGTCCGTAGGGGGCGCGGCCACCCCAGGTTACACCAGCGAAGAGGGGATGGTCCGCTGCGAACCCGCCTTTGCCTCCGTACGTGGTGACGACGACGGCTCCCAGCTTCTCCGCCACTACTTGCAACTCGGCGTTTGCTGCCGATGAGATGACTCCACCGCCCACCCATATGACGACGCGCTTGCCGTTCGCCAGGAGTTCGGCCGCCTGCTCGATCGCCTTGGGGTCGCCGGCCATCCGTGGCTCATCACGTTGGCCCAGCACCTCCACATCGGCAGAGGAGTGCAGGATATCCGTGGGCACTTCGATCTCGATGGGGCCGGGTCGCTCCGATTTGAATCGCGTGAACGCATCCAACATGGTCTGTGATATCTCTTGATGGGTGTGAGGTTGAGCCGTCCATCGGGTGACTGACTCAAACATTTGCTGCTGGTTGTGGGGCTCATGCAGGACGCCTTTGCCCTGGTTAATCATGTCGAGGGCGATGTTGCTGGTCACCTGAAGCACCGGCGACGATGCAGACCATGCTTCGCCCATGGCTCCCAGGGTGTTTGCCGCACCGGGCCCTGTGCTGGTGAAGCAGATGCCAGGTTTTCCTGTGGCCCTCGCGTAGCCGTCGGCTTCGTAGACCGCCGCCTGCTCATGGCGGGCGCTGATGAAACGGAACTTCTCCTGAACGTCGTAGAGGGCATCGTAGACGGCCATCATGTGGATGGATATCACACCGAACGCCGTGTCCACGCCTTGCGCCATCAATGAATGAATTACTGCTTTACCGCCGGTCATATCAGCCAAAGAACCACCTCCGGAGGGCGGCATCGCCGCCTTTGCTATGAATTTGTCAGCGCACAATACGGTATAGGTATGCTAGGGGATATGCAATGATGAGGCTGCGCCTCTTTTGCTATAAAGAGGGGATGGAAAGCACATTAGGGCTCATATAGACCTAGTAATGGGGGCAAGGCTAACCCGCAGAGCCGCCAACAAGAGGGACTTTCTTGAACTGGTGGTCAGCCATGAGTGCGCTTAATCCGAGCGATGGGATGTCTACTGACGCATTCGTGGGGCAACCCAACGTCACGGTGGCAAAGCTGCCAGATGGGCTTGGCGCGTTCGTCGTCCCTATTCGTGCTAGAGCAAGTACAGCCACGCCAGCGTCGTTATCGATGGCACTGTGCCCAACGATCGGGTTTTCACCCAGAAGTGTTCCGGATGCGAAGGCCTGGACAGAACAGCCGGAATCCCTGTAGTTCAGGGTCGCTTCGCCGCCGCTGATACCGAAACTCCCGGTGTTCACCCACACATCGAATATGGCCATTCCGTTGCCGTCCGCCACGATCTCCGGGGGCCAGAGGAATACGCTGGGTTGTGATGATGTTGGCGGCGATGTGGGTACTTGTGTGCCCACAGGCGCAGCCGTGGGGATAGGCGTTGAGAACGTTGCCGTCGGCTGGGGTGCAGCAGTCGTGTCATCATCGCTACCGCATGCCGCGATAAGGGCGACTATCGATACAACCAGCAATAACCACAGGTGCTTTTTACCTTTCATATTGGGCCCCCAAAATCGCGAGGTCCCGGTAGTCCACCAGACCGTCATTGTTCAGGTCTGCCCTGCGGTCAAAGTTCCTATCATCCGTGCCGGTGGCGTATGCCGCGCTCAGTAATGCCAGGTCTCTCCCGTTGACCGAGCCATCGCCGTTGATGTCTGGCGTTGTCGGCGGTCTAACGGTCGTCGGCGTTGGACGCACCCTCGTTGGTGTCACCGTTGGAGGTGGTGCAGGAGTTGGCGTGGGTGTAGGCACCGGAACCTGTGTCGGCGGTACAGTGGGTAGTGGCGTTGGCGTCGGCTCAGGTAGAGCCGGGAATGTCAGGTCAAGGGGGCGTTCTGCCGGGCCTCCAAGGAACAGCACCGTTTCAAGTGCTTGAACTCCGAACGCCGGTATGTGAAACGTTGTGTTTTTAAACAGATACGATGCCGATGGAGGGCTGACTGCCAGCCGTTCGTAAGCCCCGTTGGTGGTGGTAACTGACTGTGATTCATAGTCATCCACGCGTGCCACGATGACGAGACCGTCTGGAGCTGGTTGGCCGTTGACGGTGACGTTGCCAAAGTACACCACGGGAGGTGATGACGGCTGTGCAACGGGTTGCGTTGGAACCGGGGTAGGTGTAGCTGCGCCAGCGGGTCCAGGAGTCGGTGTCGGTCCTGAAGCCAGGCCTTCAACGGCAGGAAAGGTCAATGCCTTCTCAATCGTAGCGGTACTACCCCGGAAAACATCCGTTTCTTGGGCCTGGATATCCAATTCCGGGATGTGGAACGTAATGGTCTCAATGAAGTAGGCACCCGTGGGTGGAGAGACGATGAGGAAGCTGTAGCGTCCGTTCTTGGTGACGACGCCCTCAGACTCGTAATCATTGATGCGAGCCACAAGTGTGAGGCCGTCAGGAGCGGGGTTACCGCCGATGGTCACAGAGCCGGAGTAGATGGTGGGGGGAATCTCTTGAGCCAACGCCGCAGAACTGAACGTCGCAACAAGGGCGACGACGATGGCGATGAGGAGAAAGGCGGGTCCGGCCTTTGGTCGCACCGACGCCTCCTTGGTAAGTTTTCCATGGATAGACAGACTTTCCGCTACCCATCATACATGCGTAGGTAGTAGGGAACAAGGAAAGCCAGCTAGTACGGTCTACCGCAACTCCTCCGGGATCAGTTCCCAGGGGTGTTCAAATATCCGTTTGAGCTCTGCAAGGAACTTTGCAGCAATCACACCGTCTTCAACGCGATGGTCTCCGGAAAGTGTAATGTTCATGATTTTGCCGATGACTATCTCATCGTTACGGACTACCGGTACCTGCCGTATGGTACCAATGGCAAGCACTGCGGCGTTGGGTGGATGGATGACAGCAGCAAAGCTGGTTACGCCCAGACTGCCGAGGTTGCTAATGCTGAACGTAGAGCTTGTCAGCTCTTCAGGTTTGAGTCTGTTTTCTTTTGCTCTGGCTGCCAGATCCCTACCTGCCTGAGAAATCTCCAAAATCGACATGTCCTGGCACCCCATGATGGCGGGCACCATGATGCCCTTGCCATCGATGTCTATCACTACGCCGATGTTGATGAACGAGTGGTATTCCAGAGCATCGCCGGTGAAGCTAGCATTAATAGTGGGGTATTTCTGCAAAGCAAGTGTACAGGCCCGGACGATCATGTCATGGATGCTGAGTCGGATGCCCTGAGGTTGAAGCTTGGGGTTCACCACGCCGCGCATGTCCGCAGCCGCATCCATTGAGACATCAACAGACATGTAGTAGTGCGGAATCTCTTGTTTCGCATGGGACGTGAGTCTGGAAATCGCCTGGCGCATTCTGCTGAGTGGCACTCGCTCAGTGCCTGGGGCGGTAGCTGCTAAGTCGCTGCCCTGCGTGGTGTTGTCGGCGTAGGCGTTCACATCGCCCTCAGTAATGCGCCCACCGGGTCCGGTACTGGTGACAAGCGAAATGTCGATTCCCTTTTGCGAGGCTAATTTCTTGGCGAGGGGCGAAGCGCGTACCTCACCTGCTGGAGCGGGCGGTGTGGCTTGCGTGGGCTTGACCCCTGCGCTTGGTGTGGCCGACGGCGCAACGGGGCTAGGAGGTGGAGCGACTGCAGCCAGGCTTGCGGAGATGTCTTCTCCCGGCTTGCCCAGCACCGCGATGAGCTGCCCCACCGGCACTGTTTCGCCTTCTGGAGCAACGATCTTGAGGAGTGTGCCGGAGCCGATGGAAGGCATCGGAATAATGGCTTTGTCGGTCTCTATCTCAGCAATCTCATCGCCAAGGTTGACCTGATCGCCCTCGGTCTTCAACCACTGGACAATTCTGGCTTCCTGCATGTCGTAGCCCATACGGGGCAAGAGGACGGTGATGGCCACGACTTCCTCCTTGGTGTTTGGGTGCAATCAGTCAGCTGTAACCCTGCTTGGAGCCAGATTCTACCACAGGATTGGGGTGAGTCCGCTACATGTGAATGGCTTCATCCACGCATGCGAGGGCCGCTTCCTTGACCACCTCTGAGAGGCTGGGGTGGGCGTGCACCATGGTTCCAAGCTCCCGGACGGTGCCTTCAAGCATCCGGTTCATGGAGAGTTCGCCAAGCAGGTCAGTGACTTCAGGGCCAACCATCTGCGCACCCAGGATCTTCTCGGTGCCTACTTCCATGACGACCTTGGCGAAACCATCGTAATCGCCCATCCCCAGGGCTTTGCCGTTGGCGCGGAAGGGGAACTTGCCCACTTTGACCTCAATGCCGGACTCCGCAGCTTCCTTCTCTGTGATTCCGAAGCTGGCCACCTGGGGTTGACAGTAGACTGCCTTTGGCATAAGCGAGTAATCGAGTTCCGGGGGCGTGAGGCCTGCCAGTCGCTCCACTACATCCACTCCCTGGGCCGATGCAACGTGGGCCAACAACAGCTTGCCGGTGATGTCGCCGACGGCGTAGATGTTTGGCACGCTGGTCTGCATCCGTTCGTTTATGGTTATGAACCCGCGCTCTGTGGTAACGCCCACCTCTTCCAGACCCAGCCCCTCCGAGTTGGCCTGGACGCCGATGGCCACGATGATGCGGTCTGCCGTGAGTTGTTGCTCGCCCTCTTCGGTCTTGATGGTCACGTTTGCCTGGTCGCCTTCCTGGGTCATCGCCGTGAGCATAGCGCCAGTCATGGTCTTGATGCCCTGCTTTTCGAAGGAGCGCTCAACCTCTGCGCCAATCTCCTCATCGTCGTTGGGCAGTAGATGCGGCAGCACTTCCACGATAGTGACGTCCACGCCGTACGCGTTGTACACGTATGCAAGCTCACATCCGATAGGTCCGCCGCCGACGAAGATGGCCGACTTCGGCATGGTCTTGGCTTCCAGCGCCTCGCGGCTAGTCATGACCAGTGTGCCGTCGATGGGGAGGGTGGGGATGCTGCGGGGTCGGGCGCCTGTGGCAAGGATGATGGTCTTGGCGGTCAGGTTCTCTTCAGTACCCTCTACAGCAATCTCCGTGGCGCTTTGGAGTACGGCCTGCCCCTTAATGAGATCGATATTGTTCTTCTTGAGCAGGTAGCCCACGCCCAAGGTCATGCGTTTCACGACCTGCCGACTGCGATCGACTGCAACGCCAAAGTCAGCGTTGACCTCACCCACTTCTACGCCCCAGGACTCGGCTCGATTGAACAGGTTGACCACCTCGGCGTTTCGTAGGAGCGCTTTGCTTGGTATGCAGCCCCAGTTGAGGCATGTGCCTCCAAGCTCGTCTCGCTCAACCACTGCCGTCTTCATGCCGAGCTGCGCAGCCCTGATTGCGGCAACATAACCGCCCGGGCCTGCGCCAATGACAACAACGTCGTATTCAGCCATAATTCCCCCCACAGGTATCAGTTTCCAGACTATTTTACGATGCTCAGGATCACTCGACGATGCAGTACTACGAGGATGCGCTGTCCGCCGCTTCTTCCGGTGCCTTCCGGGGACGAGCGAAGCGGGCAAGCCGCAGACCAATCTCGTAGAGAATCAGGAAGGGTATCGCTACCATCGTCTGGTTCACAGGGTCAAAGGTAGGCGTGATGACCGCACCTAGCACGAACGCTACGACGACGATGATCCTCCGTCCTTTCGCCATAGTGTCTGCGCTGATGACACCAGCCTTGGCGGCGGTGAACATGATGAGCGGCGTCTCAAAAATGAGACCCATCCAGAAGATGAGCATCACTACCAGATTGATGTAGGTGCTGATGCGGATCATAGGTACAGCAACATCGTTTGCGTAGGTAAGTAAGAACTTGAGCATGGGTGGGAGCAACGCGAAGTAGGCAAAGGCTGCCCCCAGAGCAAAACAGATCAGTGCTCCCGGCACCATGAAGAAGAGGTAGCCTTTTTCTGTCTTGGTCAGCCCCGGTGCGGCGAAGGCTACAATCTGATAGGTCAGAATGGGAAGAGACAGTATCAGCCCACCAAGCATGGCTATTTTCACCGTGACGCCAAGCAGCTCTGTGACTTCTGTGTAGATAGGGCCGCCCGTGGCCGATAGGTATCCTTCAGCAGGCTTGATCAGGATCTCAACCAGTGGCTTGAAGTAGACCACGCTGACACCCGCACCGATTACAACGGCGATGACGACGATCATCAGTCGCCATCGCAGCTCTTCTAGGTGTTTGCGTAATGGGCGGGCACCATCTGCCACAAACTACTCCTTCGACTCTGGATCGTCGGTAGTGGGTTCATCGCCATCTTTTTCTTCGTCCACTTGAGCGGCGGCCCGGGTGCGCCTTGGTCGTGCCACCCCGGGGGCCTCAGGTTCTTTGTCTTCCTCTTCCTTGGGCGGCTCAAGGAGTTCGTCCAGGGTTTTGGGCAAACCTGCGGTCTGCTCCTTCAGGTCACGGACTACTTTTGCCAGTGACCGCACTGTTGAGGTCATGCGTTCAGGGCCAAGCACCAGGTAGGCGATGACCATCACAACGACCAGTTCGATTGGGCCGACGCCCATGATGTTCATTGTTGGACACCCACGTTGTTCCTAATAGTGGCGCAGTGTAGGCAATGATCAGTATTTCCTCGGTCGGCTGATGGCGCGACAGTGACGCCGTTAGCAACAAGAAGCTCTGCAACTCGACATAACGGAAGGCCTATGGCGCTTGTATAACAGCCAGAGACCGAAGCGGCAGGATGAAAACCAGGGTCTTGTAACGCGTATGACCCGGCCTTGTCCATCGGGTTTCCCGTAGCTACGAACGCCGCTATCTCATCGTCGGTGTAGTCGCGCATCGTGACCTGGGTGGCGTCGTGGGTCACGGTGCTGGTTCCGGCGTCGATGTTGACTATCGCAACGGCGGTGACCACCGTGTGCGTTTTATCGCGAAGCTCGCCCAGCATGGATACTGCTTCCTGGCTATCGGCGGGCTTGCCGTAGATGCGACCGCCCAGCGTGACCACGGTGTCGGCGCCTAGGACAATTCCGCTCGTTTGGCCCGCAGCAACCGCCTGGGCCTTCTTCAATGCAAGCTCTTCCGCCAGTGCTTCTGGGGTGATGTCCGGGCTGGGTGGAGTCTCATCAACGCCGGAGACCTGGACGTTGTACTCGACACCCAATTCCTTCAGCAACTCGCGCCGTCGTGGCGACTCAGAGGCAAGAGTTAAGTTCATAGTTGATTGGGTCTTATCGTCCGCCGCAGCGGTCCCCTCCTGGAAGGACAGATCTTCTGCCGCCGCAGTCTTGTCCCGTAGCGAAAGTATCACGATGCACTCTGTGTGGTGCGTGTTGGGAAAGAGATCAACCGGCTGCACCAGGTCCACCTGAAACGGGCCTGCAACCAGGATGGCCAGGTCACGGGCTAGGGCTTCCGGTTCACAGGAAATATAGGCTATGCGTTTGGGGGCAAGTTTGATAATGGCATGCAACGCGCGTTTGTCGCACCCTGCTCGGGAGGGGTCAAGGATGACGGCGTCAGGCACAATGTCCAACGTGCCCATGACGTCCTCTGTCTTGCCAAGACGGAACTCGATGTTGGGGATGCCCTCCGCATTGAATCGAGCGTCCTTGACCGCTGCAGACGACTCTTCGATGGCCAGCACTTGTTTGCATCGGTCTGCCAGCAGGACGGCGAAGACACCGACGCCTGCGTAAGCGTCAACCAACACATCGTCGGGCGTGAGCTGTAGCTGTTCACCTACGAGCTTTACCATGCCTTCAGCCGTGGGTGTGTTGACCTGGAAGAAGGAGGGCGAGGCTACACGGAACTCTCGCCCCAGCATTGATTCTTGATAGGTTTTCTGGCCGCTTTCAAGTCCTATATTCCAGCCGACCAGCTTGGGCTGTATGAGGTAATCTCCGGTATTCACTCCGTAGCGGATGGAGAGTTGCGTCGTCTCCGCGACGTGCTCCTGCAGCTTGGCAAGGGCATCGTTGATGGCGGGGTGCATCAGGTCGCAGCGGTCCACTCGAAGGAACCTGCGTGTTGTGTGGTTCACGTAGCCCAACGTGCCGCCGGGGCCTATGGTGAACCGGGCGTGGTTCCGGTAGCCGGTGGTGTTTACGCTTGCGACAGGCGGGAGCACGGTAAGCCCGTCCAACTCCGGTTTCTCAGCCAGCCGGGCCGCAATCCACTCTCGCTTCAGTTCAAGTTGATGTTCGTACGAGACGTGCTGCCACTGGCAACCGGTGCACGGCCAGAAGTACTCGCACTTCGGTGTAATTCTGTGAGGTGATGCATCCAGCACCTCGACAACCCGCGCAGCGATATGGTCGCGTTGCTTGCGAACCAATTCGGCTACAACACGCTCGCCGGGAATGCCGCCAAAGACCGTGGCGACCTCTCCGTTCCAGGTTGCAGCGCATTCACCGGATGAGACCATGCCCTCGAGTATCAGCTCAAGGCGGTCGCCAACGGCAGGTTCTATGGTTGTGGTGTGTTCCATCACTCAATACTATAGGCTTTGTATCTGTGACTGCCAAGACGCGCACCTTGACACCCCCTAGGGATAACTCCTATAGTTAGTGTTGATTTCCAAGCTATGCCTGTGAGGTAATGGATTGTCTGAAGTACACCAGATGGAAGGCGAGACCTTCGAGAGCATGCTTCGCCGCTTTAACAAGCGCGTGCAGCAGGACGGTATTCTTTCGGAGGCGCGACGCCGTTCCCACTTCGAGCCCCCGAGTGTGACTCGGAAAAAGAAGGAAGCTGCCAAACGCCGCAAGAGCCGCAAGAACTCGTAGAAGCGAAACGTATGAGCCTTAAGGAGCAGCTGACAGAGGACATGAAGTCGGCGATGCGCTCCGGAGATACACTCCGTAGAGACACCGTTCGAATGGCTATCAATGCTATCGGTTATGCCGAGAAGTCCAAGGGTAAACCTCTGGACGATGCGGAAGAGCTGGTGGCCCTGCAGCAGCAAGCCAAGCAGCGCAAGGACAGCATTGAGGCGTTCCACGAAGTGGGACGTGTGGAAGCTGAAGCCCAGGAAACTGCGGAACTGGCCATAATTGAAGAGTACCTTCCAATCCAGATGAGCAAGGAAGATGTTGAAGCCGCGGCTAAGGCCGTCATCGAAAAAGTCGGTGCGACTGGCCCCGGCGATAAGGGCAAGGTCATGGGTCCCCTGATGCAGCAGCTCAAAGGGCTGGCGGACGGTGGCCTGATAAACACAACGGTGACTGAGCTTCTTGGAGCGTGACCGCAACGGTGAAAACCAGATAAGGATAACCCCAGCCGATAGAATGGTTGGGGTTTTTTATTTCTGAGAACTGGGTGAATAACGAGACTAAAGGCCGTTCATCCCATCCGATCTAAAATAAAGGGATCAGACTCCGACGTTTCCACTTACGTCGGAGGGACAGTTGATGGATAATACTCCAGGTACTATCAGCGAAAGGTGTATGTAGCAGAAATGCGATTCGGCGTAGTGGTATTCCCGGGCACATGGAGCGACCGCGACTTCGGCATTGCGCTTGGCGAGGTGCTGGAGCAGGACGTGGAGTATGTCTGGCACAAAGACCGCGACCTTAGTCGATTCGATTGCATCATCCTTCCGGGCGGGTTTGCCTACGGCGACTACCTGCGAACGGGAGCCATCGCAAGTCTATCGCCAGTCATGGAGTCGGTGGTGACGTATGCCGAAGCCGGCGGCCTGGTGTTTGGGAGTTGTAACGGCTTCCAAATCCTGTGCGAGTCGGGGTTGCTTCCCGGTGCGCTCCTCCGCAACGATCATTTGGAATTTAGATGTCGGTGGAACCACTTGAAGGTGGAGAATTCGGACACGGCCTTCACTACTGCCTGTGAGCAGGACAAACCCCTGTACATCCCGGTATCCCACGGTGAGGGCCGTTACTACGCCACACCGGGGGATCTTGTTGACCTGGAGATGAACAACCAGGTGGTGTTCCGCTACTGCGATGCTGACGGCGTACCCACCCAAGAGTCCAACCCCAACGGCTCCTTCAACAACATTGCTGGGATCATTAACAAGAGGGGCAACGTTGTGGGAATGATGCCTCACCCTGAACGGGCCTGCACACCCCTCCTTGGCGGCGAAGATGGCCTGCGGTTGTTCCAGTCCATAATGGGGACACGACTGACCGGCGCTACCGGATGACGGGAATCCTTCTTGCCCTGGCGGCAGCGCTCATCTGGGGTATCGGCAACGTCTGGGTCCGTTTGGCCTTACAGGGAATGCGCCCAACCACGGTCTCAGTGTTTTCCCTCTTTGTTGGCCTGCTTGTCCTGTTCCCTCTGGCATTGATATTGCACTGGGACGATGTGACCGGCATCACTTCTGGCGTTATGCTGACCATCTTCTTCTACGGCATGGCCAACTTCCTCACCGGGCGTTTCCTGAACTACTCAAGCATCAGCCGTATCGGCCTGAACAAAGCTATTCCCATAGTTGCCTCATCGCCCGTCTTTGCCCTTACGCTGGCGGTTATTTTCCTAGACGAGAGCGTGAACGCCTACATCATCCTCGGTACGATGGTTGTGATGGCTGGTGTGTTGCTGATTGTGACGGAACGTCGATGAGGGACGGACTGAACCGCACGCACGTCATCGGGTACATGCTGGCGATAGGGGCATCGATCTCCTACGGCGCGAGCCTTGTGCTGGCCAAGCAGGTGGTGGAGGACGTGCCGCCGCTGGTGGGCTCAAGCATAGGCATGATTTTCGGCATGCTGGTGTTGGGAGCCCTCTCGGCGAAGAACATGGCCGGCGACCGCAAATCTTCTCGCCGCTCATTCGTGTGGGCTGGGTTATCAGGACTGGCAGCGGGTGGCGGCATCGCCTTGATGTTCCTTGCCATGTCGAAAGCACCTGTGGTCGTCGTTGCGCCGATGATTGCCGTGAACCCATTGACGGCTATCCTGTTCGGGCAGATATTCATCCGGGACATGGAGCGGCTGACGCCACGCCTTCTGATAGGCGCACTTCTGGTAGTTGTTGGCGTCATCATCATTAGCCTTGGTCGCAACGTATAACCCTCATACAAGGAGTTGGCATGACCATCGAAGAGAACAAAACAGTAGCTCGTCGGTATTTCCTGGAGGTCTGGAACGAGAACAACCTGGACTTGATAGACGAGCTGCTGGACCCCGGCTACGTCAGAATGGGCGGGCGGCAAATATATGGCGCACCCATCACACCCGATGTGCAGAAGGGTGTCATCACGCGCTTCAAAGAGGCCTTCCCTGATGCTACCTTCACGATCATCGATCAGATCGCTGAGGGCGATACAGTGGTTAACCGCATGAGGGCCACGGGCACGCATAACGGCACCCGGGAGTTCATGGGAATACCGCCTACGGGCAACAGCTTTGAATGCGACATCATCGCGATACTGGTCATCAAAGACGGCAGGATCGCCAGCAGCATGGTCAGCGACGACGACCTGGGTCTGCTCCAACAGCTTGGAGCGACTATACAGCTTCCTGCATAAACCCGTATGTGGGCCGTTGAAGTATAATCACTGAACCCTTTACTACAGTGCGGCTACACAAAAGACAACGAGGGGATGGAAGGCAACCAAATGGGCATGAATCCACGATGGACCTATGGCAAAGACACTTCGCTCACGCTGAGGATGTACCTGGTGATGTTCATGCTGGCAGCGCTGTATCTGTTCTTTGTGACCGTGATGATGGCTCTGGGTGTACCGATAATCCTTGTCACAATAATTGCAGGCGCGATGTTCATGTTCCAATGGTTTGGGTCAGAGAAGCTCGTGCTCAGATCGATGCACGCCAAAGTAGTGACCGAGCAAGAGCAGCCAAAGCTTCACGCTATGGTGGACAAGCTGGTTGCAATCGCGGATATGACCAAGCCAAAGGTGGCCCTGGCGATGACCGATGTGCCCAACGCCTTCGCCTCCGGTAGGAACCAGAAAAAGGCTATGATCTGCGTCACGGACGGACTGGTCCGTCGATTGGACGATGATGAGCTTGAGGGCGTTATCGCTCACGAGCTAAGCCACATCAAAAACGGCGATGTCCGTGCAATGATGCTGGCCAGCTTCTTCGCCACCGTGGCGGCCATGCTGATGAACATGCTGATGTGGATGACCCTCTTCGGTGGTATGGGTAGACATCGAGGAGGAAGCCACGGGAACAGCGCTGCCGGTGCGTTGATGATGGCGTACTTCGTATCCATCCTGGTCTACTTTCTGGCGACATTGCTCATTCTGGCATTGTCGCGATACCGGGAGTTCGCCGCCGATCGTGGCGCTGCGATGCTTACCGGGGCCCCGTCCAAGCTGGCATCAGCCCTGGAGAAGATATCCGGCATTATTGCTCAGATTCCCACTGACGACCTTCGTAAAGTGGAGACGGCCAACGCATTCTTCATCGTATCGGCACTAAAGGGCGAGAAATTCGCGGGCCTGTTTGCTTCACACCCTCCTATGCAAAAACGTATCGCAAAATTGCGTGAGATCGAGCTGCAGATGGAGCGAGGTCGCTAGTGGCCCTCTTCCGTAAAGGCCGGGGTGCTGCCAAGGCTGATGATGCTATCCTGGCAATCGCCATAGCGGAGCCGACCCTGTCCTCGACCCACCAGATGTTCACCACGGGCAAGGTGGGTCTGACCTTCAAGCCGAACGATAGCGAGTTCTTCTCTGACCTTGAGAATGAGATGCAGGAGCTATTGGCTGCCGGGGAAAAGATGACCGGGACACGCTACAACATCGTCACGGACGAGTACGGCTACCGGTGGATCATCATGGCGGATGACCAGTTTGAAGACCTGGCAATGGCGATATATGCCGTGGGGCAGAGCTTCAACGAGCATGGTTGTAGAGACCAGTTGCTGGCGGCTGTTTTTCCCTTCACCCATGAGGGGAAATCCGTAGAATGGATATACACCTACAAACGCGGTACGTTCTACCCCTTTGTCCCGGGCCCGGACGGTCAGCATAGGGACAACAAAACAGAGATTGACCTCTCTGGAAGAATCAGCAAGTTGCTTCCCATGGAAAAGAAGCTTGATAAGTGGTTTGCCCTTTGGGGTGTTCCCTTTGATGCTGTGTAGGTCACCAAGAACCATTTTTGTAGCTATTGCGTATAGAGGGATAGAGGCCCGCATCGAAGCCTAAATTCGTTGCGCTGCTACCAGCTACGCGATATAATTTCCCCAGGTGAAATGATGGAATCTATGGACAACGATGCCTTTCCAGAAGACGACCAATTCCAAGAAAGCGGTTCGCTGTTTCGAGGTCGTGGGCGACTCATCATAGGCGGAATCCTGTTCTTTGGGGCTCTGTTTTATTTTGCCTTCCTGTCGTTTCAGGGCTCCACGGTCTATTACCTCACGGTGGATGAGCTCCAAGACAAGGGAAGTGCAGCGTACGGCGTGCAGAACCGGGTTTCCGGAAAACTGGTGCCCGGCAGCTTCTTGCGAGAGACCGAAGGGACGGTTGCTAGCTTCGTCCTGGCTGACGAGGATGGTCAGTACGTCATGAATGCGAGCTTTGACGGCGTTGTTCCGGACCTATTCTTCAACGACCACTCAGAGATTATTGCAGAAGGCAGCTACAGCCCTGAAGGTGTGTTCCACGCAGACCAGATTATTGTGAAGTGCCCGTCTAAATACGCATCAGAGGCGTAGTCAGATTATTGAACCAACAAAGAAAGGGTTTCCACTTGTGGAAACCCTTTCTGCATTATCGAGATGTTATAAAAGGACGGGTCAGTCTGAGTTGACCAGCTTCCTGAGTTCCTCTTTGAGCCTGGCGGGTGCTTTTTCCTTGGGCAGGTCTTTGAGACCCTCAATGGTTGCCCGGAGAGACTTGACGAATGCGCCGCAGGGCTGGCAGTCATCAAGATGGATCGTCAACTCGTCAATCATTTCCTGGGAGATGTCTCCATCCTGCTCAATGTATGAAGAGGCCATTTTCTTGACGTCAAGACAATCTACGCAATCGTCAGACTTGAAAGGCCAGAAACGAAGTTTAAACATAGGCTCCTACTCACTACCCTATACTGCACTCTAGTAAATCATGCATCAATGGTCAATAGCTAGGGCCGATTGCCCCTGCATTTTCTTTGATGCATGCGTTAGCATGTGGGATGCATCGCGAGGCCGGTGCAGGAGCCCCAAAGGAGCCAGGTGGAGACCAAACAGGAATTCGGTGAGATCGTTGAGCAGTACACAGATTTTGTGTACAACGTTGCGTACCGCATGATGAAAGACCCGCAAGAGGCAGAGGACGCTACCCAAGAGGCGTTCATAGCTGCATACAAGGCGTGGGACAGGTTCCGTGGTGATGCAGTGGTGATGCCGTGGTGAGTACCTGGCTCTATCGTATTGCCACAAATGTGTGTCTGATGCGTATCCGCAAAATGAAGCGTGCGCCAATCTTGTCCGATGCTGGCTACGAAGACCGAGAAGTGCCGGACTGGGCTGAGAACCCCGAACGATGGACATTGAACCAGGAGCTGAAGGCTACCCTGGCTGACGGTATAAGCCAGCTCCCGGCTGACCTTAGGGCCGCAGTGGTGCTACGTGACGTGCAGGGCTTGGAGAATGATGAAGCTGCAGAGGCGCTGGGTATCAGTATCTCAGCATTGAAAGCAAGGCTCCATCGCGGTCGTGTGATATTGCGTAAATACCTTGAGGGGTACGTTACTACGAAGACCGACTAGATACTGAACATCGATGAAACGAAGAGAGCGCCACCAATTGATGGCGCTCTCTTTATGTTCGTTAGTGCGCTGAATTAGATGACGAGGGAGTTGAACACGTCTTCGGCAGTTCGCCCTTTGACGTTTGCAATCGTTCCTGCCACCCGTTGCTCAAAGGAGACAGCCTCGGGATCCTTGTAAACCAGACCAAGGGGGATGCCTTTCGCCTGAACAAGGGCGAATGCTGCATCACGATCAGCGGAGTTGTGCCCTTCCGGAATGTCATACACCACCGGAGGGATATTATTCTTGGGATCGCCCTTGAGTATGCTATACGTGTCGTTGTATGTAGTGCATGGTGAGTTGACGTGGACGATGGCAAAGCCAGGATGCTCCATGCCCTGCAGTATCAGGTCAGCCATTTCCTTCACCTTGGAGGAGAAACTTGAAGCGACGAATGATACCCCAAGCGTCATGAACAAGTTCAACGGGTGTACGGGATTCTCTATCTTGCCGAACGGTGTGGATGACGTCACCGTACCGAGTTCAGTTGTTGGGGAACTCTGGCCCTTGGTGAGGCCGTAGACGCCGTTGTCCATGATAACTACGCAAACATTCAGGTTTCTGGCTGCCTGCGGTGAGATGTGCTCGCCACCGATGCTCAGGAAATCGCCATCGCCTGCGACGACGACGACGTTGAGGTCAGGGTTGCCCATCTTCACGCCCATTGCCAATGGCAGTGAGCGACCATGGATGCCGTGGAAGCCGTAAGGTTGCGGGCCTTCCAGCAGGTGAACGGTGTTACCGGAACAGCCGATACCCGCAACTACCACACTTTGCTCGGGTGGCATCTCAGTCTTGACGTTCCACTTTTGCATGGCCATTTCAATAGCCCTGCGGACGCCAAAGTCCCCACAGCCGGGGCACCATTTGAAATCGTACTCTGGATTTTTCTTGCTCATACGTTCACCATTCCTTTGGTTCCGGCTCCCAAGCGCTCTTCTATGCGTTGCGCCAGGTCTTCAACGTTGAAGGGTAGGCCGGTGTACTGTGTGATGGATTCGGCTTTAACGCCGAGAGACCGTAGGTAACCCGAGAACTGACCTTGGAAGTTCAACTCAGGAACAATCACAAGATCCTTTTGCAGGAGTTCTTCCAGAAGTTTGGCTGGCAGGGGATGAAGGAACATGGTGTAGTACCAAGCCATCTGCTTGCCGTGCTTCAGAATGAGTTCATATGCTTCTTCTGAGGGGCCCTTGGAGCCACCCCAGGGCATGATTGCCACTGAAGCCTCGGTATCCTTGCTTTCGTACTCGCCATCTTCCAACAGCTTCAACTTGGAGAACCGGCGTTCCATCATGTGGATGTGGCGCTCAGCAAGGTGGGTGGTGTCACCGTAGGGGTCATGCTCGCTGGCATTGGCGATGTAGGAGCCAGGAGTCCCTGGCAGAGGCATGGGCGAAAGTTCCTTCGCCTCATAGCGGAGGTACCCTTCCGGGCCTTTGTAGATATCCCGGTTCTCTACCTTGAGTTTGTCCAAATCCGGGCGAGGAATGTTCTGCGCTCGCTCTGCCAGCATCATCTCACTCAGCAAGATGACCGGACCTTGATACCGCTCTGCCCAGTTGAAGGCAGCAACAGTGGCGTAGAAGCACTCTTCTACTGTTCCGGCAGCGATGACGGGGAGTGCTGAGTCACCGTGGGCGGGATGAAGCGCCAACTGGAAGTCAGACTGCTCTGTCTTGGTAGGGAGACCGGTGGCAGGACCGCCACGTTGGACGTTCACTATTACGAAGGGAACCTCTGTCATCCATGCCATGCCAATGGCCTCACTCATGAGTGAGAGACCTGGCCCGGAAGTGGCGGTCATGGCCTTCTTCCCTGTGTAACTTCCGCCGATGATGGCGTTGATCGCTTCAATCTCAGAACTTGCTTGGTAGGCGAATTGGTTTTCTCCCACCAGGCAGCGCTCCATTGCAATAAGAATGGGTGTGGCTGGGGAGATGGGGTAGCCGACGAAGAAGTTGATGCCAGCAGCAAGAGCGCCAGCGGAAACAGCCTCATTGCCCTTGATCAGAATCTGTTCGTTATCGGGCTTCTTCGGTTCGGCCATCTCTGCCAGGCTGAAGCCGCTGGAAGCCGCTTCAGCACGGCCAAGGTTCATAGCTTCAATATTGGAGCGGATTATCTCATCGTCGCCGGTGCGACCTCGGGTGAACCGCTTGGTCACAAAGTCGTCCAGGTACTCCTGAGGCATGTTCACCAAGTGGGCGAAAGCCCCAATGACTACCATGTTCTCTGCCCGGGCGTTACCTGTGGATTTGGCTAGCTCCTCGAACGGGAGTCCGAAGCTCTTACCGTCCGAATCAAGTTCAAAATCGCCGGTGTTATAGATGATGACGCCATCATCCCTGACTTGACTCTTGTGGTTGTCATACGCCTCCCGGTTAAAGCAGACGAGAACGTCAATATCGTCGCCTGAGCTACGCACGGGAGTGGTGGAGATACGTGTCTGTGTCCAGGTAGGGCCGCCGAGGATCTGGGAAGGGAATGTGGAGAATGTTTGAACGTGAAAGCCAGCCATAGAAGCTGCCTGCGCTAGCCCATCTGCGGAGGTGACCATTCCCTGGCCGCCCTCTCCCGCGAATCGGATGATGAAATCTTCCCGCTTCAATTGGACCTCCCGTTCAATCTCTAGTCTGATCGATGGTCTGCTGTATTTCGTAATTGGATGCCCTGGTTACCTGTGGCATCCGGTGTATGAATATTTTTGGGACATAAAACTATACCTGGTCTCCATGGAGGATTCCGCCCTCCAAAGTATCATCGAAGAGCAGACGTTGTCAACATAAATCCGTATGTGCACAGCTTCACAAAGTCCATATTATTACGATTATCGTAGACTTGGGAAGATGTGGTTGCGGAGTCATCTTAGGCATGGGGAAATTTGATGAAATCAGGGCATAGGGTGCGGTAGGACAGAGTTTTGCGGTTCAGCTAAAGGCCTTAAAATACGCATCCTGGACGCCTAAGAATTCCGGCGCCAAACGGCTCCTGCGATGGATACCAGTGAACCACCATCGATATCTGCCGGGCATTGGGCGTAATCGGTCACGGTGCCTGACACGTTGCTACCGAGCAGCTGCATGGCCAGGTAGATTGGAGTCAAGCCACAGACACGCCGCCGGTCGTCCTCTGCCTGGAGACCCTGGAAGAAGGCTGGTGCATCTCCCCGGCTAATGGCAGCCAATGAACCTGCGTCGTCTTCCCGCAAGCTGGCGCGGTCTTGTGCCCCAAGCGGTGCAGCATCGCCAAAGGCAGGTCCAACATGGGCCAGATCGCCTGATGCTACAACCAACGTTCGTCTCCGCTCCATTGTGAACCGCAGGGTATCCAGCAGCGTCTGAAACTCAGGATGTGATTCCGGGGAGCCCTGATTTTGGATGAAGGACTCCATGTGGCCACACAGTATGGGCACCACCGGAGGCAGCTTGCTTTCGGGTAGAGGCGATCCGTTTCCTCGATGGAGCGCGTAGTGCAGCCACACCAAAGCTAGCTCTATGGAGTGCTCTCTAACGTGGTGTAGCTCTTCTTCTAGGGCTACGGCGGCTCCCTGGCCACGGATGAGCGCCTCAACAACTTCCAGGTCGGTTGGGAGGGTGCCCCAGGGCGTGGCATAGTGCTGCCGAGTGAGGTTCAGCTTTCCCGGTCCGCCAGCGTGGTCCGTGCCCAGCACCACGATAAGGTCGTAGTCGCTCAAGTCGGGGATAACCTGCTGCCAAACGCTTGCGTACACCTGGTGGCCCCGGGCGTAGTCGATGTGGGGCGTCAGAATGCCGACGACTTCTCCCTGCCGTTGGCCTAGCAGGTCTGCCGGAGGTGCTTGAGCGCAAAAATCGTCGAGGGTTCGTTGCAGGTCTATCGCTTCCGTCGGATAAACGGCACCCGCAAGGGACGGTCGTCGATACGGCGCCTGCCGATATGCCACCAACGCTCGCTGACATGCCTCCTGGAATCGCGAGCCTTCCAACAACAGGTTCTCGTCCAAATCCTGAAGTAGTTGTTCCATCTCCGGGAGGAGTACGTGGATGCCGTAGCGCGATCCCAGGTCAGCAACCAGCATTTTTACGTCCCGCGTGCCATCGCAGAGGGCCAAAACCGATGCCTGACGATGGTTTATGAGCATTGCCTGGTCGGTCAACCTCAGAGGGTCATTAACGGAGAGGAGCTGTTGTCCGCCCTGTTCGACCCTTCGGATGTCGAGGGGCCGTAGCTTGGGATGATGAATGGGGTTTTCAGCCATGCGTGTTCCGCCGCCCAGTGATTTCGTTCGCTTGTAGGTGGAATCATATGCACCAAACCATGTCCCAGGCAACCATGACCCTATGCTATGATGCTCTGACAATCGGCAACGTTGGAGGGGTATGTGCCTGACCCAAAAAACCAGTTAGGACGGGCTTTCAAGGTCAATGCAGACGCCGTGGGGGAGCCGGGGAATCGACGATTCCGATTGTTGATAGAGGCTGAATTTGGCAGTGCTAGCCTGTGGATGGAGAAAGAGCAGCTCTTTCAGTTAGCTACTGCGATCCAACGGTTGCTCTCAACCGCTGATATGAGTGCGTCTGATGTGCCAAGTATTGCACCGGACCGCGCCGGCGACATGGCATTTGATTTCCAGGTTGGTCAACTCATGATCAACGATGAGTCCAGGGGGCCGATCCTTCATCTCCAGGCTAATGACCAGGAAGAGACCGACCCTCGTACGCCGACACTGGGGACGCTCTTGGATCTGAAGCAGTTAAAGTCTTTATCGGAAGAGGCGTTGACTGTCTGTGCCGCTGGGCGTCCTAGATGTCCGCTTTGTGGTGTTGCGATGGGTCTGGAGGGGCATCAGTGCGTCAAGACCAACGGTTACCACAAAGAGCTTTTGGATGATCTACCAAGCCGATAGCAGCCGATTACCGACTGCTATCGGCTATGTAAGCAGATTAACCCCAGGATGCGTCTTGATTCCTGGGAGACCAGTTTTCTTGCTGTTCAGGTCGGCGACGTGGAGTGGTTGCTCGTGACCGAAGCCAGCCCATGATCAGAATGCCACCAATCGCCCCAATTGTTGCGCCCAGTGACTGGGAGAAGACGAAGGGGTAACCGGGCCTCATGCTATCGATGAGCGCAGGTACTCCGCCTGCGGCTGCGCCAGCCAGGGCGCCAACGCCACCCCAGACTACACGCTCAAACCCAACGGCCAGCCTTTCCTGTACTTGCTGTGAACGAGCCGCCCAACTAGCCCAGTCCATGTCTGTGCGACGGACGGCCTGTTGCTGCGGCTGCGGTCGGTATCGAGGTGGTGGCGGGGTTATGATCGGTTCTGGGGCTGCATCTTCAAAATCCAAAGGCTCATGGATTTGGTCTGAGAGATGCTGTGCCATGACGGATGAAGCTGAGGGGGCTGAACGTGCTCGAGAAAACGTGGGTTCTGGACGAGGCTGGTACATAGTAACCTCCCTATCTACTTAAACTCAGGCGCTCACGGGATTGCCCCGCGGCGTAATTCAGGACCCTGAACGACCACAAGGTCGAACGAAAGCTAGTATACAGACATAACGCAAAAAGTCAAACTGCTTAGCAAATGGTAATCGTTAAATGAATGTCGTTTGGAATTCATATTCCATCCAATCTGATGGACTGAAAGGCTCAGCTTTGAGCAGAAAGCCGATTTACCTATTGACAAAGCTACGCGTCGTAGCTAATTATGAATGTGGTCGTATCTAAATTGGAGGTGTTCAAATGGAAGGTTATTGCTTTAAGTGCAGGGTCAAGAAGGAAATGAAGGATCCGCAGGCGGTCACGTTGAAGAACGGTAGACCCGCCAACCAGGGTGTTTGCCCAACATGCGGAACAAAGATTTTCAGGATCGGCAAGGCTTAACAAGAACCGCCCCTACACAGGGGCGGTTTTCATAGGTGCTCCGTACTAGCCCGCCATGTTTGCGATGATTGCTTGCGGGTTGGTATGGAGCACTGTCGTCAGCGCCTCATGGCTGAGTCCGGCGCCGATTGCTACTTGCTGAGCTAGCTGCTCCGTGAGCAAATCCTCAGGCTTGTGCCCGTCGGAATCAACAACCAGGTTGGCGCCCACGGCTATTGCGGTTCTTGCCACGTGTCCGTTCGTCAGGCTGTGGCCTGCTCGGGCTGTCAGTTCAAGATAGATGCCCGCCCTCTTTGCCATTTCCGCTTCCTCTTCCGTCAACATCCCCGGGTGTACCAGGATGTCTACGTCCGGGGACTCCAATGCCGCACGGTTTGTCCCCTCTGCTACCGGCTCTTTGATGGTCTCTCCGTGCACCAAAACGATTTTCGCACCTAACGATTTCGCTTTACGGGCAGCCTCGCCAATGCGTTTGGGCGGCACATGTGTGAGCTCAACACCCGGGAATGCCATAATTCCCATTTCTGCAGATGCCATCTCGCACTCTTTGACCAGGATGTCCAACACTCGTTCCTGATCGCCAAGCCCGGCATGGTCTGTGACTGCAATGGCCGTGTACCCGTTGGCTACAGCCCTTCGGATGAGTTCAACGGGAGACAGGACGCCATCGCTTAGGAACGTGTGGGTGTGAAAATCGTAGAGCATCAGCCCTCCTGGAGTTTCCAATAGAATTCATTGATATCTGCTTCACATCATAGCGCATAAAGCGTTCAGTCGTGGAGTATACTTGTGCCCATTCCACTCAGGAGGCTGACGTATGACCCAGGCATCCACCCAATACGCTCGACCAGAACTCCTTGCCGATGCCGATTGGCTTGAAGCTCATTTAGATGACGCGAATGTACGAGTCATCGACTGCGCGACGTTTGATCTGTATCAGAAGGCACATATCAAGAATGCTGTAGGGCTGCGCGTAAACCCGTACATCAAGGACGCTGGTGACACTCTGCATGTGATGCCGCCTGATCAGTTTGCCAAGTTGATGGGCGATTTGGGGGTTGGCCCGGATACTACTGTAGTCACATACGACACGGCCGGCGGTGTGCCCGCATCACGGATGTGGTGGGCGCTGAACTACTACGGCCACACCAATGCCAAGGTGCTGAACGGTGGCTGGGAGAAGTGGTTCCATGAAGGGCGACCGGTCTCTCGAGATATCCCGAAGGTCTCTGCGCCGGCGTTTACGTCCGCTGCTAACGAAGACCTCTTGTGCCCCCTGGACTACGGTAAATCCCACGTTGAAGACTCCAAGGTGCTCTATCTGGACATGCGCTCTGACGGCGAGTGGACGGGAGAGGTCACTAGAGGGAACAAGCGAAGCGGACATATCCCCGGGGCTGTTCACTTGGAGTGGACCAACTTCATGAACGCTGATCCGAACAGGACATGGAAGTCCGCGGCAGAGTTGAAGGCATTGCTTGATGCTGCAGGAGTGACGCCTGATAGAGAGGTCATAACGTACTGACAGGGTGGTATCCGTGCGGCGCACGGACTGCTGACCCTCAAGCTGATGGGCTATGACCGGGTCAGGAACTACGATGGTTCCTTTGCTGAGTGGGCTAACCTCGACGACACGCTGCTAGTCAAGTAAGCGAGTCGATACGCGTTGGCTGCCAAACCTCGATATTACCTGGCTGTATTCGGTGACCCAACTCTGCCGGACCATGTGACGGTGGAGGAGGGTCACTTTGGCGTGAACGCTGGCTGGCCCCGCGGCCTGGCTGAGGGTGACCGTGTCTTGCTGTATTGCACCGGAAGCTATCGCCTCTATCCAAAATCGGTGCCGGGCATTGGCGTTGTCCAAGAGGTGGACCATGAGAACTATCGATTCTTCTTCGATTACAGGAGGCTTGAGAATCGGGTTCCGCTGGATGAATTGCGACTTGCCCTCCATCCCGATGACCGAATCAAGCTGGCCAACATCCGCTTCGATAGTTTCTGGCTGTTCCCGATAAAGCCAAAGTCCTATCGGGACGTGATTGAGTTGAGCAAACCCCAGGTAGAGCAGCGCTGACTAGGTGCAGTCTGCTAGATCCGGCTCGGCTGTAGACTTCCCGTTGATATCGGCCCAGGAAACGTCGCCATTGGCTTTGACCAGATATTTGTACCTGGTGAACTGGTCTGACATATAGTTTGTGGACCCGGGTGCACGGTCGTCTTTCACCAGGTCATGCCGGAAAAGCAGGAGCCCCGCAGTGTCAGGGGCCGCAAACCGCAAGCCATCCCTCCATGTGGTGTCTGGGAATGCTGACATGTCGTTTGTAGGCGAGCCAACAGGGGTAATGCTACCCAAGCCGTTATCAATCATCGCCAGCATCACCGCGTTTTGTACGCTGCTGTATTCCGTCTTGCGTATATCATTTGGCACAGCCGGGATCGACAAGGCGCCACCGCTGCCTGCGCCACCTTCCTCGCAAGCGGCAACGAACAGGACTCCGACTATCAGTAGCACAATGAGTTTCACGATGCCTCCCCGGCTCCGGTAATGCATATCTCAATCAACGGACACTCCAGGCAAAGGGGCTTGGATTTTTTGCAGACGTCCTTGCCCAACTTCACGATGAGTGCATGGTACTCGTTGAAAATGGAAACGTCAGCGGGTAAAGCACCCATAAACAGGGCGCGGTAGTCTTCATAGCGGTCTTGCTTCGGCGGGATACCGAGTCGATCCACGATGCGCTTGGTGTAGGCGTCTGACACGAAGCTGGGGGCGTCGGCGGCGTAGAGAACGATATCGTCAGCCGTCTCCTCACCTATGCCGTACACCGAGAGTAATTCAACGCGCAATTCCTCCCACGGCTGGCCTAGCATCGCCGAGAGGTCCCCGCCGTGCTGGTCATAGACGTGTTGCGCCAGTGCTTTCAACTTGCGGGCCTTCACGTTGAAATACCCGGATGAGTGAACCAGCACTGCCAGCTCTTCTACCGGCGTTTGCTGGATACCTTCAAGGGAGGCGACACCAGCGTTCTTCAGCTTCTCCATTGCTTTTTCCACGTTAATCCATGCCGTGGACTGCGTGAGGATGGCACCTATGCACACCTCGAAAGGGTTTGTTGCCCCCGGCCACCAGTGTTGTGGGCCATATGCAGCGAAGAGCCGATCATAGACCTCCGGGAGTAATGCATTGGCTGTGGGGGTGCTCATACCTCGTACCAACGAGCGACTTCTTCCTCCAGGGCAGCCAGATTAGGGTAGGCCTTCTCTACCCGAGCGATGAACGCGTCCCCTTCTGCTTCGGTCGGCATCACGTCCGTGTATGGAGCATCTATGTCGTAGACTGAGCGACCATTCTCCGGAAGTACCTCTTCGATTGGCAGGATTTCACTGCGACGATGTTTGAGCACCGCAGAATAGACCCCCCGGTAGGTGTACGGGTTGTAACTCCCATCGCTTTGGCTGCCGATCCCCATAACTGAAGCGGTCTCCAACAACTCGCTCCATATCGCTTGCATCACGTTCGGTCGGGCATCGCCTGCTTCACGTTCGTGCCTTGGGTCAGCGGTACTGGCTTCTCGAGCGCCCTCAATGGCCTGGCGGACTACCCTTGACGGTACCGGTACCAGGAATGTGGTGTTCGGCGCAGCAAGCAACGGCTCAGCATCGTCGTTCGCTGGCACGGCGAGCTCAATGAAGCGATTGCCAATGAGGGGTGTCTCGCCGATAAGCATGTCGGCAGCGTCGGGGTTGTCGACGTGCCACCGAGCTACTGCGCTCCTCGACCACACTCCCATCGCCCTGCGGATGACTGCGTGAGTAACGCCGTTCACATCGGGGTACTTGGCCAGGACGGCGTCGGAGACAAAGCCCTGGCGAGCCACGTCCCACTGGAGCAGATGTAGGCGTCTACCGAGGCCGTGGGCGATGTGGGCCAGCTCTCGAATCAACAGGCTCTTGCCCACGCCCGGAAGTCCGGCGAAAAACACCATTCGCTGAGTTCCAGCCAACTCCGTCAGTCTTGCGCCAATCAAAGAATCAGCAGGTAGTGCCGTTGTGGTTTGGTTGCCTTCCGTCATTGGTGCATTATCCCCTATCGCGCTATAGCAGCACAGGTACTTCGCCGGCTATGGTTATTGCCTGGCGGGTCAACGTGCAGATGAATGCGTAGGCCTCTACGCCTGCATCCACTGCCTCCCGAAGCGCAGCCCCAAACTCGGGATCGTTGTTATCGTAGGGACTGAGACCCGTTGCATCGTCGCGCTGAATCACGAAGATCGCAGCGGCGCGGTGCCCTTCTTCCACGGCCTTCATGAGTGTGCCTATGTGTTTGCGACCTCGTTCCGTGGGGGCGTCCGGAAACCGCGCAATGCCGTCCATCACCAGGGTGACCGATTTCATTTCCATATAACACAGCCCCGTGGGGCCCTGGAGCATCATGTCGAAACGACTGTCCTGGAACGTTACTTCCCGTCTGCCGTCAGTGGATCCATCAAAATGCGGCAGGGCACCTTCACGCCACGTCTCCCAGATGAGGGCGTTGGGCACCCGTGAATCAGCAGAAACAAGGGCGCGCCCTTGACCCATATCTTTGGACGGGGAGTTTGTCTGCGAACTCGGTTTACTACCGTAAGGCGAAGCGTGTTCTGCTATGGCGTTTTCGGGGTTCCTATCGATGGCGACCAAAACCAGGTCGTAGGCCGTTTTGCGGTGTTCGCCGGGCTGATGTGAAAGGTAGCAGGGATTGCCTGGTTGCAGCAATTCTCGCATACGACCGGAGCTCGCCACGTGCACCATGGCCTCTTTGCCATCCAATAGCACCAACGCAGCAAACCGGTTGAGTCGCGTGAGGAATTGGGCTTCAAGGAGGGGAGGGAATTGCATGCACCCTCCGGTTAGCTCTGCCGGAGGTTGAGGAACTTCAATAATAGTGGATGAACGCTCTGAACCAAATCCATTGCCTGCTGAGCGGCATCGCGGATGGTGAAGTGCGCCTCCGGTTGAATACGGAGCTTGAAGAAGTGGTAGCACTCACGCAGGTTCATGCGCGTCACCACACGTCGAAGATGCGCGTGGGTCACAGCGTACTCGGCCAGTCGAGGCGATATAGCTGCGAGTTTGGCGTACGCATTGGCTGAGGCATCCATGGCCTCTCGATAGGTCGCCGACAGACCACTATCGATAATGAGGTCAGGCTCTACGAACCCCTCAACTACCGTGAGCGATTGTGGCAGGTACGATTGCATGCGGTGTCGCTTGAACTCCCGGTACGCGCCATAGTCCATCAGGTACTCAAAGGTGTACTCAATCTGCTCCAACTCCCGTACTGTGGAGTCGTGGGGCCCCAGGTCGCCCAACGCCGCCGTGATGACCTCTTCCTGTTGGTCGGTTGAAAGAGCAGCGGCGCGCTTCCAAATGTCGTCGTACGAGGCGTGGGCGTTGCGATACAGGAGCGCCGCCACCAACCGAGTCTGAGCATCGTGGTCGTAGTCCACCAGTAGCGCCGACACGGAACGAGCGCCGGGATCTGACGATGGCGAGGCTGGAAGAAGGTTGGCTGACTGCTCTTCCAATGCCGCCCTACTTAGCTCCAGATACTCGTTGCGCTCTGCGTGCCGGACGAGAGTTGGCGTAATGGACTTCGCCTGTTCCTTGAACTCCTCGCCCAAGGTCCGTTCTTCATCAAGAGCCGACGAGAGGAGTTTGCGTACGGCGTGTTCAAGCGTTCGGGTATTCATGGTCACGCCTACGTTTGTCAGAGCCGATGCGGGGAGCACGAACCGGCAGGTATCCGTAGCTTCACGTCGCAGTCGAAGTTTGTATGCGCCGTCACGCTCTCCGTCGTTCTGTGGGTGGATGGTGGCCAGGTAGGCGATGGTGCCGTCTACAAGCCGCTGGTACACATCAAACAATGTCTGGCATGCCGCCACGTAGACCGCCTTGGCCTCCGGGTATGCGTCCAGTTCTTTAGGGGTATAAAAGGCATTGCGCTCCAGGAGTTGATAGCGTGAGGATTTTTCCGTGTAGGAACCCAGGCGGTTGTCCTCCAGGGTATCGCAGGCCAGCCGGGACACGTTTTCAACAGCCATGTGGATGATGGCGTGCTCTGCAACAGAGGCATGACCATAGCCCAGAACCCAACGCTCGTGGAAATCCGCCGCCTTCTCAGCAGTGACCATTTCCTTGATGGCGTCAAAGGCTTCCGGCCTGCGGGAGGTCATTGCGAATATGACAGCCAACTCCTCCTCAGTCACCTCTCGAGGATCTAGGGGATAGACACGGCGGAGGAACGAACTCTGTTCTGTGGCTTCCATAGTTTTGCCCCGTTTGGATATAGGCTTTGGATATAGGCTGTTGTTGAGGATTATGGTACTGCATGCCCTGGACAAACGCATCGCCGATAATCGTTAGATTCTGCAGATTCTGCACAAACTTGACACCCCTGCATAGAGTCGGTAGCATTCTTTAAACAGTAGTTGGTGCCCGTGGCGGGCAGTAGCTATTTCGTAGCGGAGCTCAGGCTTCGATGATCTTCTGTAGTCACGGCATGTTTGTTGTTTACAGCGACAACTATGGGGACAGAAACGCATAGCAGACGGGAAGTCCGGAGGTGGACGATGCCGGCGCGATTTCAGCAGGAGATCGAAAAAATCCTGGAACAGACGGAGGATCTTCCTCCGCCTAGCAAACCTGAGAAGCCGCCCAAAGAACAGAACGACTCCCCACGCCCACCTTCGTCCGGGCTGAATGGTTCGCTCACCACTGGACGCGCCATCGCCCTTGGGGTACTGCTCCTTCTCACGTTTGCCATGATATTCAACGGCACCTGGCAGACGCTCTTCCTCTGGGGTGGACTGATACTCGGTATCTCCGGATATGCCCTCTTCTTTGTTCGCGCCGATAAAGCCTCATCCAGGCCTCACTGGCGTGGCAAGCTTGTTGAATACGACGAGAGCCCCAGCGGGCCTACATGGTGGGATCGTTTCCGTAAGCGGTTCAACCTCTAAGAGCCCGTTTAGCTAGACTTCACTTCATTGACTCCTGAACTATGCCTGTGTCATAGATTTTGCTATGTTTTCGCGACTCCCTCGTACTTCAACACCACTCAAGGGCTATGCCATGACCGATACAGCCGATATTAACTCCGAGACAGCTGCAAGCATTGAAGCGGTCGATCGATTCAATGAAGCATTCGGGCTTCGAGATGTCGACGCGATCATGGACGCCATGACGGACGACTGCGTGTTCGAGAGCACGGCTCCGCCGGACGGTTCGCGTTTTGAAGGCCAGGAAGATGTGCGAACCCTCTGAGAGGAGTTCTTCGCCGGTTCCGTGACATCGACATTCACTACGGAAAAGGTGATAGCCACGGGAGACCGGTGTGTGGTGCGATGGTCCTATGACTGGGAAAACGTTAGGGGAAAGCCTGGTCATATCAGAGGGGTTGATGTGATGTTGGTCAGAGACGGAAAAGTCGCTGAGAAACATCACCTACATCAAAGGCTAGGCCACAGAACGGATCAAATGAAAAGAGTCCCGCCCAATTTGGGCGGGACTCTTTTCATTTGATCCGTTCTGTGGGCGTCCTAGTTGCGAGTGGTTGTTAGGCTGCGCACTCGCCCTCGCCGCGCTCCACCTTGTAGAGCACGTCCCGGTTCCAGTCAATGTAGTACCCGATGGAATCCTTATCCAGAGGCGGCACAGTGGAGACCGGTGCTAGAAGGCCTTCATATGACTCAACGCCGATGCGATCCACATAGTCGTTGAAGATCTCGTCAGCCTTACGGTTTGCCACGTAGTCGTCCACGATGACGTGAACGGCTTCCTCAATGCGCTTCGAAGGAATCTTCACCTTCAGTCGCTTGCCGATACGAACGGGAGCTATCTGGCTTCCGCCCATGTAGACCTCATAGGAAGGTACCTGAGCGTTGCCGTTCTTAGTTGCGGCGCCCTGGAACCCAATGTTGCCCATGTGGTGGTGGCCGCAGCCGTCCGGGCAGCCGGAGACGTTGATCCTGATGGCTCTCGCCAGCTTGTCATCCGCCTTGTAGTCGCGTAGTGCGTCCCAGAGGTTCCCTGCCATCCCTTGGGATGAAGTGATACCCAGGGCGCAGCTCTCCGTGCCGGGGCAGGAGACTACATCGCTCAGTTCGTTGGCTCCCGGCTCTACCATGTCCACGGCTGAAAGCTTCTGAAATAGAGCATAGAGGCCTTCGTTGGGTACCCACTGAAGGGCCATGTCCTGACGGAGAGTCAAACGAATGCTGCCTGCCAGGGTCCTGGCGATGTCTGCAAGCTGGAAGAACTGTTCGTCAGTGACGTTGCCAAGCCGGAGCTTGATGAACACCGCGCTGTAACCGTCCTGCTTCTGCTGAGTGACGTTGCTATCGCGCCATCGATCGAAGTCCTCATCGTTGGTCGGCAGCGCCGGGTAGGCCGTAAGCGGCGGAGGCGTCGGGTCTTCGTACTCGCCAGCGGTCAAGGCATCCATGTCATAGGTGACGTCAGCCAGTTCCTCGGTCATGACCTTCTCAACCATGTTGCGGAATTCATCTATGCCAACACGGTTGACCAGGACCTTAACGCGGGCCTTCATCTTGTTCTTCCGGAGTTCAGTGGCGTTGTTGAAGACACGCAGGCAGGCTTCAGAAACTTTCAGGAACTCCTCTACCGGTACGAAATCGTACAGCTCCTGAGCGATCAGCGGCTGAATGCTGGTGCCGCCACCGACGACGATGCGGAAGCCCTTGCGCTCCACGCCGTTCTCTTCACGGATGACTGCATGGAAGCCGATGTCATGGATGGCTGTCATGACCCAGTCATGGGTGCAACCACTGAAGGCGGCCTTCCACTTTCTGGGCATGTTGTGCGTGTATTCCTGCCGCACGAATTGGCGGACGTAGGCAACTGCGTAGGGTGACGGGTCAAAGATTTCTTCCGGGCAGACGCCGGTAAGTGGGCAGCTGGTCACGTTGCGTACAACGTTGGAGCAGGCCTCTCTGCTGCCCAGGCCGGTCTCGCCCATCGTTCGCATGACCGTTGCAGCATCGTTCAGATCCATGAAGTGATACTGCACGTTCTCTCGCGTCGTGATATGACCGCGCTTCAATGGCGTGTAGTCCCGTGCAATGGTGCCAAGGACGTCAAGCTGATCCGGAGTCATACGACCCAGGGGTATCTTCACGCGCATCATCTGGTTATCTGGCTGTCGTTGGCCGTAGACGCCCTGTCGGAGCCTGAAGGCTCGGAACTCCGCTCCGTCCAGTTCACCGGATTGGAAGCGCTTCACTTCGCCTTCAAAATGGTCTATCTCTTCCTGAATCACCGGGATGACGATGTTTGGCTTGAACCTACTGTTGGCAGTTGTCATGGTCCCCTCCTCTGAAACACCTGTTTTGGAAAAACAAAACCCCGCTCTGCCAGTGGCATGCGGGGTCAAGCCGATTATATGTGTGCAGCTACCCCAGTAGGGTACAACAGCATATATTGTTGATTGAATAGGTCAACATATTGGCAGTAGTTTAAGATGCCCTGTATATCGGTGTCAAGGCAGACATGATTCGCATGGGCAGGAGCGCAGGGGATTTTTTGCGGATACAGGCCCATGAACAGGTTTGCATGAGCAGCTATAATGTAGCCGCTACATCATATGACTTAAAGCATACGGCCGGGAGGCAACTATGGCAGAGGCAAGACCTGAGACAGTTCGACAGGTAGTGAAGTACAACTTCTACCAGGTGGATCCACTATGGCGGAGGCTTCCTGACGCCGAGCGTCAAGCACATCGAGAAGAGTTTGACGCCGTAGTGGCTGAGTTCTCCGGCCGGATAGAAATACGACCCTACTCGCTGGTGGGCCTCCGTGCAGAAGTGGACTTCCTCCTCTGGATTTTGGGCTGGACCCTGGAAGAGATGCAGGAGTTCTCAGCCGCGGTGAACGTTACAGGCTTGGGTAAGTATCTGAAGACCGCATACTCGTATTTATCCCTCTCACGCCCATCCCCGTACGTTGACGACCATGAACACGAGGGCCAGGAGGGTCGACAGAAGGTCATTCGGCCCCAGAGCCCGGATCATCCCTACCTGGTGGTGTATCCATTTGTGAAGACTGCGGAGTGGTACCAGCTACCGTTGGAAGAGCGGCAGCGGATGATGAATGAGCACTTTGAAGTAGGCCACAAGTACCCGGGGGTGCGGAACAACACTAGCTACTCCTTCGGCATCGACGACCAGGAGCACGTGGTTGCTTTCGATGTGTCCAATATCGATGAGTTCCTTGAGCTCTTGATGGAGCTTCGGGAGTCTGAAGCACGGCCCTTCACCGAGCGTGATACGCCTATCTTCACCTGCATTGCCGGAGAAATAGACGACATACTGGCGGCCCTGGGCTAATAGGAACGATACATGCTCAAAAATGCCCCATATGCTCTTATGGTGATAGGTGCGGCTTTGCTGATTGGTGGCATCGCTATCGGTGCCCGCTCAGGTGACGCACCACAGATAGCGTTCTTCATGGGCGTAGTTGGCGTCGTGATGCTGGCCTTCGGGTCCACCCTGTACCTGTTCACAGAGGGCGTGGGGGGCAGAAGGACCGGGGGCTAGGCGTCAGGGAGTTCGAGCACCTTCGTCATGATCCATGAGGTCTCCTCTTCCATCCTCTGGTCGCCGTCGGTCGGGAACACCCACCACTGGTTCTGCACAGTCTTGTTGATGTGTTTGTAGCCCTGGGACTCGTACAACCGGACAGCGTCGTCGTTTGTGGTGCCCACTTCATGGTGTATCGATTTGAACTTGAGCCGGATAGCCTCTGATTCGGCATAAGCGATGAGTGCTGCACCTACGCCCAGGTTCCGGTGGGCTGGCCCCACGTTCAAACTCAACGCTCGGAGCGAGTCAGTCCGGTAGTGTCGCGTCTCTCCGATGCTGATGGTGCCGACGGGCGAGCCGTCAATCTCGGCGAGAAGCAACCTTCGAGTGCCCTCAGTGTGTTCCTTCCAGCGGTCTCGCACCTGCTCAGGAGCGACGTCCGGGTCAAGTGTCTCTACCAGGGACTCGATGTCACTCTCTTGCGCGGGTCTTGTGGATATTTCCGGTGGTACTGTTCTCATGTCCCTACCCTAACACAACGATGCTACTTGCCTTCAAGACCAAATAAACCTCAGAGCCGGGCTGGAGCCCCAGCGATGCTGCCGCTTCCGGCGTGACTTCGGCGAGGATCGATTTTCCTGCGTCTGCGGTGACCATCACCGTTTCACCCACCCGGTCGAGAGCCGATACAGTTGCTTTGAGGACGTTGCGGGCGCTCAGACCTACGGGTGCTTCAGCCGCTAACATCACATTGGACGCTGCCACGGACACGGTTATCGGGTCGCGTATGTCGCGGTCGATGGTGGGCAGCCACAGGGTGAAACCGCCGAACTCCGCCTCTGTGGTACCGCTCTCTGGATGATGAGCAACCACGCGTCCTTCCAGCAGCGTCTCCAGGTGTGCAGGGTCAACCAGAGGTAGGACTGGTGCCTGGTGCAGGAACTTCTGTGGTGTATCCAATGCTACTTGTTTTCCATCTGCCAGTACCAAAACCCGCTCTGCCAACACCATGACCTCTGAAATTGTGTGTGAGACGTAGATCATGGGAATGCCGGAGTCATGGTGTACGGCCTTTAGCTGCCTCAGTATCCTCCCTCGGAAGGGCATATCAAGGGATGCCAGGGGTTCATCCAATAGGAGCACTTCCGGTGATGCTGCCATCGCCCTTGCCAGGGCAACTCGTTGGCGTTCGCCGCCGGAAAGAGTATTCGGCATACGGTAGAGCAGCGGTTCAAGCTCAAGCATCTCCACGAGCTTGTTGGGTCTCATGTGTCTGCGGTTCTTGGGTGTCCGGTTGTACCCGTACAAGATGTTCTCTCTAACCCGGAGGTGAGGGAACAGCAACCCGTCCTGGAATACATAGCCGACTCTGCGTTTCTCTGGCGGCCGGTTGATGCTACGGAATCGATTGCCGGATAAGAACAGTGGCCTGTTCCAAAGCTCTAGGTTCCCGGAATCTGGCTTGGTAATGCCTGCAATGCAGTTGAGGGTTGTGCTCTTGCCGCTGCCGGAAGGCCCAAAAATGGCTGTGATACCTGCAGAGAGCGATACGTCCAACTCCAATGTGAAGTCGTCGTAGCTCTTGCGGAACTGTAGGTTGAGGAACGCTTCACCCATAGTTAAACCACCGCTCGTTTCAACATCCATCTGTGAGCCAGCAATGCAGCCAGGGCCACTGCCAGAGAGAACACGATGAAGCGCACCGCAGCATCGTCGTCGCCGATCTGAAGGTTGGTGAAGATGGCCAAAGGCAGGGTCTGCGTGTGACCGGGGATGTTCCCTGCCACGATTATCGTAGCACCGAACTCGCCCATACCTCGCGCGAAGCCAAGCAACGCGCCTGCCAGGATACCCCTGTAGGCCAGAGGCACAGTGACTGTGATGAACACCTTCCATCGGTTAGCGCCCATTGTCCGCGCTGCAAGCTCGAGTCGAGGGTCAACGCCGGCCATAGCCACTTCCATCGATCGCACCATCAGCGGCAGGGAAACCAAGCCGGCGGCCAGCGCTGCGGCGAACCAGGTAAACAGAATCTCAATGCCAAGGTCTTTCTGTAGGCCGCCCAAAGGGCCGTTGCGCCCCAACAACAGCAGCAAAGCATAGCCGGTGACAACAGGCGGGAGAACCAAGGGAAAGGAAACCAGGGTGTCCAGGAGAACCTTGCCGGGCATGGAGGTCTTGGCCAATGCCCACGCAATGAGCAGACCAAGGGGCAAGCCAATGACGGTGCCTACCGCTGCCACACGGAGCGACAGCAACAGGACATCGAATTCTTCAGACGTTGGCACGTTCTACACTCTCACGGTTTGGAAATTGTTCAGATGGTAGCTGTTGTGGGCGAACAGGGCTAGTCCCGCCCGATAACGAGGTTATGGTCTATCTATGGGAGAAAATCTATACTCGACGAATAGGTTGCTCACTTCTGCGGAATGGAGGAACGCCTGGAATGCCTCCGCCCCTGACGGGTTGCCAGCGTGGCTCAATGTCGCAATAGGATATCGAATCGGTGAGTGGCTCTCCGGCGGGAATGCCCACAGTGGCCGGAGGGAATCATCGCTGGAAGCATCGGTGCCGTAGACGATTGCCACATCCGCATTGCCGCTGCTGACATACTGCAATGCCGTCCGTACATTCAGCCCATAGATCAACTTGCCCTGCAGGTCGACCCACAGGCCCATGCCTTGGAGGGCTTCACGGGCGTAGCTGCCAGCTGGGGCCAGCGCCGGGTCTCCCATGGCGATGCGTCTCACATTGTTGTCGAGCAGCCTTTCGGGCGTGAAAACAACGGCGTCGCGTGGGTCTGCTCCGACGATGACCAGGGTGTTTCCAAGTAGGTCACTCCTTGACCCTTGGGCTAGGAGGCCCTCTCCTGCCAACGAGTCCATTGGGCCGGGGCCTGCTGCCAGAAAGACATCGGCAGGTGCGCCGCGGGAGACCTGCTGGGCAAGCGACCATGAACCGCCGAAGCTGAACTTCACCTCTATGCCCTGCTCCAACTCGAACCGCTCACCAAGGGGCTGGAGTACGTCGGCAAGGCTGGCGGCAGCGAACACGGTCACTTCAGGCTTTTCGCTGCCGCAGGCGGACAGGGTGAACCCCAAGGTCAACACCAGGGCAAGCACGAGTAACGCGTGTCGCAGTCCAACTGTCATGGGTTTCATCACACATAGAATAGTAGCATGGCGTATTTTGACTGGTCAGGAGCGGCGTGGAGCACTGATGATCCGCAGAGGGCAAGGAGCCTAAGGCTTTGGGTCTGCCCTTTGCGTCCTTTTGTAGCCGCAGGTAGCTTAGGTGCAGGATGAATCCTGCGGGTCAATGGCTAGCCCTTGTGGTATAGTTTTGCCACTACCATCTAGGAGAGCATTTGCTATGACCAATACTTCATATCACCTTGGTGCGCGTTCCATCCTGAGCACGCCCGCAGGTGACCGCGTCTACTACAGCCTGCCATACTTGGAAAAAGAGGGGCTGGTCAAGTTAGACAAGCTTCCCTTTTCTATTCGAGTGTTGCTTGAGAACGCACTTCGCAGCGTTGACGGCTATCTAGTAGAGGAGGCAGACGTTGTCGCCGTTGCCAGCTGGACGCCCAAGGCCCCGCCGCAGCGCACCTTCCCCTTTATGCTGGGTAGAGTGCTCATGCAGGACCTGACAGGTATACCCGCCGTGGTTGACCTTGCGGCGATGCGGTCGGCGATGGCACGGATGGGCGGAGACCCGCAGAAAATCAACCCACTGGTGCCCGTAGACCTGGTCATCGACCATTCGGTGCAGGTAGATTACTTCGGCTCGTCCACAGCGCTTCAGCAGAACGTGGAGCGTGAGTTCGAGCGAAACCAGGAGCGATACAGCCTCCTGCGATGGGCTCAGGGCGCTTTCAAGAACTTCCGATTGGTCCCTCCCGGCGCTGGCATTGTCCACCAGGTCAACTTGGAGTACCTGGCAGACGTGGTGACCACCCGTGAGACGGAAGACGGATTGGTGATATTCCCTGATACCGTCATTGGCACAGACTCCCATACCACCATGATCAACGGCCTTGGCGTCCTTGGTTGGGGCGTTGGCGGCATCGAAGCAGAGGCGGTGTTGCTGGGCCAGCCGTACTACATGCAGGTGCCGGAAGTCATCGGCGTCAGGCTGAGTGGTACGCTGCGAGAAGGCGTGACCACAACCGACATGGTGCTCACCCTGACACAGATGCTACGAGCTCGCGGCGTGGTTGAAAAGTTTGTAGAGTACTTCGGCCCCGGGCTGTCCAACATCCCGTTGGCTGACAGGGCCACCGTGGCGAACATGAGCCCGGAATACGGTGCGACCTGCGGCTACTTCCCCATGGATGACATGACGTTAGAGTACCTTCGAGGTACCGGCCGTGACGAGCAGCAGGTCCAGTTGGTGGAGTCCTACGCTAAGGCGCAGGGGTTCTTCCGAACGGACGCCTCGCCCGACCCTGAGTACACGGATGTACTGGAGCTTGATTTGGGCGATGTGGAGTCCTGCCTCTCCGGACCGAAACTCCCGAACGAACGGGTAGCACTCGGCGATATGAAGCGCAGCTTCCGTAGCGCCTTCCCTGATCAGACGGCAAAGGCAGAAGAGAACATTCCGCTCACCGCCGACCTCACCATCAACGGTGAGGCGGAGAAGATCGGACATGGCTCGGTCGTGATTGCGGCCATCACAAGCTGCACCAACACATCGAACCCATCCGTGGTCATTGGCGCTGGACTGCTGGCCCAAAAGGCTGTAGCCAAGGGTTTGAAGAGTAAGGCATGGGTGAAGACGAGCCTGGCCCCCGGTTCTCAGGTGGTGACCGATTACCTGGATGCTGCAGGCCTGACACCATCACTGGAAGCACTGGGTTTCCACACGGTGGGCTACGGCTGCACAAGCTGTATCGGCAACAGCGGCCCGGTGCCGCAGCCTGTAGAAACAGCAACTATGGACAACGACCTAGTGGCCGTGTCCGTACTGAGCGGCAACCGGAACTTTGAAGGACGCATCCACCCTATCGTGAAAGCCAACTACCTGGCGTCGCCTGTGCTTGTGGTGGCCTATGCCATCGCCGGTACCGTGGACATCAACCTTGAGACGGATCCCTTGGGCATCGGCGAGGACGGCCAGCCCGTATACCTGAAGGACGTGTGGCCTTCTCAGAAGGAAGTAGCGGACACCGTAGCGAGTTCCTTGAGCCCGGCAATGTTCAGAGCCCGCTACGACACCATCACCGAGGGTTCTGACGCCTGGAAGGCTGTACCTTCTCCAACGGGTGACTTGTACGAGTGGGATCCCAACTCCACCTACATCCAGGAGGCTCCGTACTTCTTGAACCTGAAGATGGATGTGGATGAGCCTGAGGACATAAAGGCGGCCAAGGTCCTGGCGGTGTTGGGAAACTCTGTCACAACGGATCATATCTCCCCGGCCGGTGCCATCCCGGAAGACAGGCCGGCTGGTCAATATCTCATCAGCAAGGGTGTACCTAAGTCCGAGTTCAACATCTTCGGTTCCCGTCGCGGCAACCATGAAGTGATGGCACGAGGCACCTTCGGTAACATCCGATTGCGCAACGGCCTGACGCCCGACAAAGAAGGCGACTGGTCATTGCACCAGCCCGACAACGAGGTTACCAGCATCTATGACGCCGCCCAGAAGTACATCGCAGAGGGCGTTCCCACCATCATCTTTGCGGGCAAGGAATACGGTTCCGGGAGCTCACGAGACTGGGCGGCCAAGGGCCCGAGCCTGCTAGGTGTGCAAGCTGTGGTGGCTGAGAGCTATGAGCGCATCCATCGCAACAACCTGGTGGGCATGGGTGTCATGCCGTTGCAGTTCAAGCCGGGTGATAGCCTGGAGAGCCTTAGCCTGACCGGCAAGGAGACCTTTGAGATCATTGGTATCTCTGAGGGGATATCACCGGGGCAGAATGTTCAGGTGCAGGCGGTCAAAGAGGACGGCACACGCGTGGCCTTCGATTCCATTCTACGCATAGACAACCAGGTAGAAGTGGACTACTACAAGCAGGGCGGCGTGCTTCACACCGTGTTGAGACGGCTACTCAAAGAGGGATAGGGCCCTCGCGGAAAATGGCAAAAGAAGAAGCCCCCGCTCATTGAGCGGGGGCTTCTTTCAATGTCAGGGATTATGGTCTTAGTGGCCGAGGTTCCGAGGAGCAGTGGCCGTTGCATCTTTGAGGACGTCCATGTCCTTACCCTCAAAGTATTTGTAGTTCACCTGGACAAAGGACTGCTCTTCTGCAGGGACTTGGTCCTCCGCGAATATCGCGTTGACGGGGCAGACCGGCTCACATGCTGCGCAGTCAATACACTCGTCAGGAGCAATGTACATCTGGTTGTCGTCAGCGCTGGTGTAGATGCAGTCCACCGGGCACACATCGATACACGCGCCGTCTTTCAGGTCAACACAAGGCGAGACGATTATATAGGTCATAATCCAAGGGCCCCCTTTTCAAATCAGTCTTCAAATCAGTCTTATTGTCGCCCACAGACGCCCGCGTTGTGCGTGTCCTCATGGGACGCAGGCAACAGTGTAGCGGAGCAGCCGCCAAAGGTCTACAAGGCTTTTACTCGTTGATCATCCGTTTTGCAGTCTTTGTAGCAAGTTTAAGCTCAGCCATGTCCTTGCCTTCAAAGTACTTCACGTTGATTTCCAGGTACTGACGCTCGTCGGCGGGAACCCGGTCTTCCAGGAAAATGGCAGTGACAGGGCACGCTGGAACGCACGCGCCGCAATCGATGCACTCGTCAGGTTCAATGTACATCTGGTTGTCGTCGTCCGTGGTGTAGATGCAGTCCACCGGGCAGACATCAATGCAGCTACCTTCCTTCAGTCCAACGCACGGGGAAACAATAACGTGAGCCATTGCTGGGGAGCCTCCTCAAATCCGATATGGTTCTTGTTGATGAGCCTACGAAACGATGCAGGCCAAAGCAGAAATATTGTAACACACAGATAAGTCAGGGCAAGTCCGATAGCCTGGACCACCGTGGTTTAGAGATTGATGCCGTAGTTGCGCTTGCGGACTGAAAGGCTGACGAACGTCTCTGTACGACGTACGCCGACGATGGTACCCACAACGGCCTTGAGGAAGTTGCCCAGCTCTTCTGACGTGGGCAATGTCACCCAGCAGAAGATATCGAATGAACCTGTGGTCACGGAGACCCATGAACTCTCCTTGAGTTCCACCAGGGTGTTGGCCACATCATCGATCTTGTCAGGGTCTACCTGGATGCCCACCAGAGCCTCGGTGTCGTAGCCTAGGACCTCCGGGTCTGGTAGGGCGACGACCTTGATGTAGCCTTCCGAAACCAGCGCCTTTAGCCGACGCCGTACGGTGCCTTCACTAACGCCTACGTCTCTGGCAATGCGGGCGTTGCTGGCCCTGCCGTTGCCCTGCAGTATTTGGATTATCTTTCGGTCTAATTCGTCCATCATAGGCATGCTCCTGGCTAGTCGATTGCTCCTTCCATCGTATGGGCGAGCGACGAAATCTGTCAACGGAATGGTGTTACATTACTGTTACATCCCATAGCTCCCTGTACGGAATGGCTGGAACTAGCTACGAAGCGACCGAATATTGCCTCTTAGGTAGAGCAGCCAGATGGGTAGCGCTACGATTGCCGTAGAAAGCTCCTGGCCCGGCGGTTGGTTGAACCCCTCGTCCAGGATGTAGAACCTCAGCGATTCAAAGGCCCCGGACGGCAGGCTGCTCACGGTGATGATGCCGAATATCAGCAGCAGCGTTAGCATGTAGACTTTGCCGATAAGTCCAGACGATCGTTCTTCGGGCGTCTCCACTTTCCTGCGTCCCCAGGCGTGGGCTCCCCACAGGATGCCTCCGAAGAAGGTGAAGCTGATTCCCTTGAGCAAGCCCTCCTGGAAGGCGCGTTTCAGCCCTTTATCGTCACGTTCTTCCTGTAGGACGTCCTGTTCCTCCTGGTAGACGGCCCATTCTGCCTGCAACACCTCAAGCTCCCCGTCCAGGACGAGTTGCTCGGCTTGTGTGGCGTCTCGCTCTGCCTAGGTGGCATCCAGCTTGGCCTCAATGACGCGCTGTCGTTCGTTCAATGCGTTCTGCCTGATCTGGAAGTTGTTCTGCTGGGCCTGCAACACCTCGCCCTTGGACAGCGGCGCACGTGGCGCGAAATCGTTGCTGGAGTAGACGGGATAGTAGCTGAAGTCGCGATCCAGGGTCTCCGACATGCCTGCGTTCACTAGGTGTCCGATGCCGCCGACCATCAGCACGAGGCTGACGACGGACAACAGGGCCAAATACATGCGGAAGAGGTTGCGAGTTGGGAACTCCTGCTTGCCCCCCCGGCGGGCTGCTTGAACCATGTACAAACCGAGGGCGATGGCACTGGTGATGCCCAGGATAATGAGGAGGGGTACCACCATGCCGATAACGTTATCGGGATCCATGAGTCTCCTTTGCGGCGTGTTGCCTGGTTAAGAGACACGCTAACACCCGATGTGGTTCCCGGCTTAGCCGGTTTTGCTGCGGGCCGCCTTAGGCGGATTTGTTTCGGGGTGCTGCTAGCGGCATGTGGCCGTGCTCAGGAGCGGCCCTGCTTGGGCGAGAGGCTGACGTCGTCCAGGAAGGCGGCGGCGATGTTGCCACGAGCGAACTCGATGCGGATTGTGTGTGCCGCTGCTCCATCAATGGCCCCGGGAGTGTCCGACAGCAGGAACGTCCTGGCGTCGCTGGGCAGCGATGAGAACGGTGGCCCCAGGAAGACTTCTACCAGCCACTTGGCGGGGTTCACGTGGATGGCGACCTCGAACTCCGGCGGCAGCATGACGAGCGACTCAATGGTGTCTGTTGCGCTGAGGGCGTTTGGCGCAAGCACGGTGGTGTACGTGCCTGTATCGAAGTCGCTGTCGTCAGGGATGTGGACAGTCTTTGACGCTATCGCCGGATGGCCGCCGGGCTCTTGTTGGTTGATTGCAGGCAAGCAGACTCCTTGCCGCTTTAGGCGATTTTACTGGCGCGGGGCTAGATGTATTTATTCCTCTGTCAGGTTGCGTTCCCAAATCTGCTCAATGAATCCGTTATCAAAGAGGATTGTGTACAGAGGCTCCAATTCTGATTGGGCCTTGCCGGATGCCGGGTCATTAGAAACAGTCGAATCAATCACCACGGTGACAGTGCCTGGCTGGTCATGCTGCCCTGCTCTTAGGGTCGTATCATCGTTGGGCCCCAGGGTCATGACTCTTTGCCCCCTTGCAAACCGCGACATAACAACTCCTTTGATGGGTATGCGTACACCTGATGGGTTAAGCGTATCAGACGCGCTGAGGTGGTGCCCATCCAGAACGTCAGGGATGTGGACAGCCCTAGACGCTATACCCGGGTGGCCGCCGGGTTCTGGTTAGGGGATATTAACTGTGTGCCGTAGCTGGGATGTGAGGAATTGCGAAATGATAGGGATAATCACAGGAAATTGCTCCAAGAGCCCCTTGAAGAACTACAGAGGGTTGTGTCACTATCTCCCCAGCAGAGAGGTCACAGAAAGCACCCCTGTCTCGGGTGATACGCGTAAGGCCACTTTGCTAGGCGCTCCGCGGGTGCCCGCCCAGTTGTTTGCTGGGAGGCCGAGATAACCGCGGAGCGTCTCACGTTTATTCTCAACATCCCCAATCTCCTGTCAATATCGTTTTGCCTATCAAAACGCGGCCCAATTACTCAGTTTTCTAATACCTCTATATCAAGCCTCAGAAATGGGGTCTACCACGAAGCCACCAACATTCATAATTGAGAATGTACCAGCAATAACCAAGTGCTTACCTCGCCAGGGAAAGCACAGACGACAAAGGGGAAAAGAGAGGGTTTTCGTAACAAAAACGGCTAAGCCGCCCGAAGGGTGCTAAAGCGGCTAAGCCGCCCGTTAACTGGAGGCGCGTTTGCGGCGGTTGTTGATGTAATCGACAAGCACGTACTCGCCAAGCTTGTCAGGGCTTGAGTAGAAGGCCCGGCCCCGGTTGATCTTGGTCAGCTTGTCCACGAAGTCCAGCAGGTAGTAGTTGGACTCCAGCATGAACGTGTTAATGGTGATGCCTTCCTGGGTCACGCGACGCACCTCTCGCAACGTCTCCTGCATGGTGCGATAGCTGGGCGGGTAGCTGAACACCGGGTACGTCCCTTCCATGTGGGCCGTGGGTTCACCGTCCGTGATCATGATGATCTGACGTGTTGCGCCCTTGTGCTTGTTCAGCAGCTTGCGGGACATCATGAGCGCGTGCTGCATGTTGGTGCCGGAAACCCAGGCGTTCCAGTTGGTCTCTGGCAACTCGTCTTCCTTAATCTCGATGGCCATGTCTGAGAACCCGATGAGGTACACGGCATCGCGAGGGTACTGGCTGCGCACCAGGGCTATCAGCGCCAGGGCAACCTTCTTTGCTGCGGCCCAGCTGCCCCAGTGGCCCATGGACTTGCTCTGGTCGAGGAGTACACACGTGGCCGCCTGGGTGGACTGCTCTCGCTCCACAAGCTCAAAATCGTCCGGGTGCATCTTCAGCGGTGTGCCGGGGCCGTTCCTGAGGATGGCGTTGTGCAGGGTCTTTTCCAGCGAGAGGTCAAAGGGGTCGCCGAACTCGTACTTGCGCGTGGCTCCCGAGGGGTCTCCCTGCATGCCGGCCTCGTACAGGTCATGGCTGGTCATCTTGTCCTTCTGCAGGTTGGCGAAGACCTCTTTCAGGGCCTTTGAGGCTATCTTGCGTATGCCGCGGGGCGTCAGCTGCATCTTGTCGCCGTTCTGGCGGATGTAGCCTGCCTCTTCCAGCATCTTGGCTATCTCTTTAAGCTGCTCCAGATTCTTTCGCGCTTCCTCGCCGAGGAGTCGCTCTATCTCGTCCATGTCCAGGTCATCGAAATTGCCCTTGCGGGTGACGTCCTGGAGGTGCTTCTCAAGCTGATCCATATCCTGAAGATCGCCCATCATCTGCATGGCCTGCTGTAGGTCGAGCGATTCATCGCCCATGAAGGGGTAGCGCTGGTCCATGTCGTCGGGCGGTAGGAACTGGGACATGAGTGAACCCAGCTTCGCCAGCTCGTGGGCCGTCTCATCGTCGATGAGGGACTCCATCAGGTCTTGGAGCTCCTGACGCTGCTCGTCGGACATCGACCGCATTAGCGAGTCCATCTGCGCCATCTGCTCACGCATGTGCTCCATTAGCTCCTGGAACGACTGCGGAGGGTTGTCCCCGAACATCTGGCCGTGCTTGTCCATAAACTCCTGGAAGTTGGGCTCACCGCCCGTCTGGAGCATCTGGTTCATGTCCTTGAGCATGTCGCGCATGCCTGACATGTCCCCGGGGCTCATGCCCTCAAGGCTATCGCGCATGTTCTGCACCATGTTGTTGGTCATCTGCTGCTTCAGGCTGTCCAGCAACTCCTGAAACTTCTCAGCCGCCTTGGAGTCCATGAACTCGTAGTCGTTCAGCTCTTTGATGGCACCGCCCAGGCTGTCCGGCAGGCCATCCAACGTCTCTTTGTTGCGATCCACCTGCTTGCGGAGCTGCTCAGTGAGCTGGTCCTTCATCTCGTCCTGACCGGGCTCACCGCGCTTCTCTTCCGTCTCTTGCATGCGCTTGTCCATACCCTGGCGTTCTTGCTCCAGGATCTCGTCAAGCTTCTCCTTCATGTCCTTCATGGTGTTGTCCAGGTTGAAGCGTTCAAGCTGCTGCTGACGCTGCTGGCGAAGTCGCTCCATCATGTCCCGCAGGCCGTCCAGGCGGTTGCCGTCCGGCGTCTGCATACCGCGACGCATCATGTCACGCAGGGCACGGTTAACGTCGCCGTGGTTCATGAGGTCGTCAGCGATGGCGTCCATGAGCTCATCGTTATCGGGGGCGAAGACTTCCTGGGTGCCGTCCCATTGCGAGTACCGGAACGTCAGCATTTTTGTACTCCCTGCGGTTACCGATGGAGCTTGTTCAGACGTTGGAGTGAAGAGGCTTTTTGAAGGTGATTCAGGTATGGCACCAGCCTAGTCTCGATAGCTGGGGGTGTCAATGTGGGGTGATTTATCACTCTTGAGGTACGAGGCTGTTGCTCCACGTACCTGGCCGCACGTATACTTGAAACAGCCACTTTCTTTAGGTGGTCGTCACATCGAAAAACACCATTGGGGAGAGCAATAAATTGGAGTGGGAACCTGTTATCGGCCTGGAAGTCCACGCGCAGCTGCTCACCAAGAGCAAGATGTTCTGTACCTGCCCGGCTAACTACCAGGATTCCCCGCCCAACTCCACCGTGTGCCCCGTGTGCCTGGCCATGCCGGGAGTGCTTCCGGTCATCAACCAGCAGGCCGTCGAGTTCGTCATCATGACGGGCCTTGCCCTGAACTGCTCCATCGCCGAAAATGTTGAGTTCGATAGAAAGAGCTACTCGTACCCCGACCTGATGAAGGGGTACCAGATATCGCAGTGGGAGAACCCCATCTCCTTCGATGGTTGGCTGACCGTTGAGCGAGACGGTGTGCAGCAGAAGATCGGCGTGACCCGGGCCCACCTAGAAGAGGACGTGGCCAAGCTGCAACACGCCCGCGACGGCGCTGGTGAGGGGTATGCCCTGATGGATGTGAACCGTGCTGGCGTGCCACTGATGGAAGTCGTTGGCGAGCCTGACCTGCGTACCGCCGACGAAGCCCGTGAGTACATGACCAAACTTCGCTCCATCCTCAGGTACATCGGCGTGTCTACTGCCGACATGGATCAGGGCAGTTTCCGATGCGATGCCAACGTCTCGGTGCGGCCCAAGGGCTCAACGGAGTACGGCACCAAGGTGGAAGTGAAGAACATGAACAGCTTCCGCTCCGTCCACGACTCAATTGAGTACGAGATAGAGCGACAGATCAAGCTCCTTGAAGGCGGAGGCCGGGTGGAGCAGGAGACCCGGGGTTGGGACGAGAACCGTGAAGTGACCGTCTCTCAGCGCTCCAAAGAGTACGCCAATGATTACCGCTACCTGCCTGAGCCTGACCTGCCGCCGGTTTTGATATCGCGCGAGTGGGTCAGCGATTTGAAGTCGCACATGCCGGAGATGCCTGTCGACCGTCTCGCGCGTTTCCAGAGCGAGTACGCCCTCTCCGAGTACGATGCGTCGTTGCTGGTGTCTGCCAAGTCGACTGCTGACTTCTTTGAGGAATCAGTGAAGTCGCGCGTACTCGAAGGCGATGCCATTGCCAAGCGAGCAAAGTCGCTGGCCAACCTGGTCAACAGCGAGCTTGCCAGGCTGCTCAACCAATCAGACATCGAAGTGACGGACAGCAAGGTGACCTCAGGTGGCCTTGCCGAACTTGTGGACCTGCTTGATGCACGAACCATCAGCTCTACTCTAGGCAAAGAAGTCCTTGAGGCGATGTTCAACACCGGCGATGCCCCGGCCAAGATCGTAGAAGCCAAGGGTTTGTCGCAGTTGACGGACTCCAGCGCGATCCTTCCTGCGGTACAAGAGGCGTTGGCAGGCAACCCCCAGGCCGTTGAGGACTACTTGAACGGCAAGGAGACTGCGGTCAAATTCCTGGTGGGTCAGGTCATGAAGATCAGCAAAGGCAAAGCCGATCCGGCAATCGTGAACACCCTGCTGGAAGAGCAACTGTCTGCAAAGAAGTAGTAGACACACGCTTTCATAGGGCGTGAGGTGGTATAGTAGTGAGGTTGGGTTTGAAGCCCACTTCCAGAGATCACAATCGAGGCAGGGTTAATGGAACCGTTTCTGAACGCAGCGATGATTCTCATCTCGGTAGCACTCATCGGTGTGATATTGATGCAAATACGTGGCGAGGGCTCGGGCGCGTTCGGCGCTGCCCAGAGCACCTTCCGTGTCCGACGAGGCGTTGAGCTTCTGTTCTTCAGGCTCACCATCCTTCTGATTGTGGTGTTTGTAGGGGTTGCCATCCTTAGCGCCCGCTTCTCAAATATCTAATTCCACTGACTGGCCTGTGGGTTATCAGTAACCAACGATCATGCTCCTTAACCTCTTATTCCCCTCTCACTAGCCAATCCCTCTCGCGTTAACAAATCCGGGTTGGTCTACATGGGACAACGTGCGATAATTGCGAAAATTCACGGACAGTGACGCTGCCAATTACTTGGGGAGTCAAATGGTTGAAGGACAAGGCCCCGATAACGAACCTACCCTTGATCTTCCTGAGATGGTGGAATGTCCTCACTGTGGGTTTGCAAACCTGCCCAACTCCAACTATTGCGGACGCTGCGGCCTCTCCATCTTTGACACAGACCAGGTTGAAGAGACCCCTGAGCCCTTGCCTGAAGGTATGGGCGAACAGGAGGCACCCTCAAAAAGCCGCCTCCTCTCCCCTATTTACATAATTGGGTTCGGGGCGTTTTTGCTCGAGTAGGGGGATGAAATTGCTAGGGATATGAAAGTTCAACAAAAAAAGGCAGAGAAATGGTGTTACTAACGGAGGAATCAGTGGCAAAGATGGCTAAGCGCAATGGATACAAAAGCCCATTTGGGTATGTGAAGCACGGGTGAGTGGGGCTAGTTGTTTTCCTGCCTGGGATCCGTAATCATGCCCGCTCGCGCTGCGTAGGCTGCCGCCTGGCTTCTATTGGCAAGGTGGAGCTTGTCCAGGATGTGCCGTAGGTGGGTCTTCACGGTGTTTTCAGAGATGAAGAGTTTGTCTCCGATTTCCTTGTTGCTGGTCCCCAGAGCTACCAACTGCAAAACCTCTTGTTCCCGCTGGCTCAACCCGGAGTCCTCTTCGGCTGGTGCAGACGCTTGGGTATGGCCTTTGAAATCGTTCAGTAGGTTGTCAGCCATGCCTGCAGAGAAAACGACACCGCCGCGGGCGACCTGTAACACAGCCTCAGCCACATGCTCCGGGTCTTCTTCCTTGAGAAGGTATCCGCGGGCACCGGCTCTGATAGCGTTGAAGAGATCCTCTTCTTTTTCAGAAATGGTCAACACCAAGATACTGACGTCAGGCATTTCCAGTTTGATTCGTGCAGCGTCCTCTACGCCATCACAGTTGGGCATGTGCAAGTCCATCAACACAACATCCGGATTGAGGGCCTTGGCCTATTCTACAGCTTCGTTCCCGTCAGAGGCCTCGCCAATAATCTCCAACTCTTCATGGTCGGCCAAAATACCTTTGAGACCACGACGGAAAATCGCGTGGTCATTCACTATGAGAAGCGTAGTCCTTGCCATGATCAGAGCCTCACTTTCTGACGGGGAACCGTTACATGGACTTCTGTAGAAACCTTTGGCTCGGACTTGAACTCCAATACCCCACCCAGAATCTCAGCCCTCTCCCGCATGATGTTCAGCCCATGGTGCTGGAAAACACCGTTTTCATCGGTAACAGCTTCCGGGAATCCTACTCCGTCATCCCGTATCCATAGCTCAACACCCGAGGCAGTGTCTGCAAGCTTGACGATTACTTTGGTAGCCTGTGCATGCTTCCTGATGTTGGTCAGCGCCTCTTGTGTAATACGAAGCAACTGTAGTTCACCCTGCAGTGATGATTGCAAACCCCAACGAAACCCTGAATCCCATTAATACGGCTGCGGTGATGATTGGCGTCAGTGAGTACAACAGATAGCCGCTATCAATGCCGTTGGTAAACAGGACGAGGAGAATAGCAAGGGCCATATCACCTGCCAGGAGGATGTATGTCTCGTTGCCGGTCTCTCTCCAACGCATAGGAGAGAGCACTTTCAAGAGAGTGTATATCCCTACCAGGGTCAGGATGAAGTATTCTTGCTGACCCAACACCTCTGGCCCGGGCACAACCTGGATTAAGATTACTGCAAGCCAGAAGGCTGCGAATCTGTAGCCTATAAGGAATCGATGTAGTCTAAGTTCGTAACCTGTTTCCATAATTCGTCACTACTGTCCAAGGTAGAACCGGTGCTACGTTCTGTCAATTGAGTATACATAGGTAAACACCTAGGTTTGCACCACATTTTGATGGTGTAACGGGAACTTTCCTTAGCAGTTTCCTAGATACCCAAGTTGCCGGGATGCAGAATCCCTTTGGGATCAAGGGCCATTTTCACGCTGCGAAGGGCGGCCATACCCGCTTCTCCACGGTCACGGAGCATGAGGTGGGTCAGTTTCAGGCCAACTCCGTGGCAGTACTCCATAGAGCCACCCAAATCCTGAGCCGCCGTAAGGATATCGTCCACGGCCTGCGACATGAGAGCGGTATCGCCATCCTCTGAGGACGAGGGATCTGAAATCATGAGAGAGAAGTACTCCGGACGACCCCACAGCGACCACTCGCGTACAGGGATGCTTCGATCAATCAGGAGGCTTCTACAGAATCGGTAGTATTCCAGGACGCTTGACGATGGAATGGCTACGTGAAGGTAGTCCATTCCCCATGCCCGGCGACGCCGTCGAGCAGAGGGCCCTACGTCCTGAACTTCCCTTTTATAGCGTTCTGCGGACTCGTGGCGCTCTCTCCAGAAGGTCTCAGCTTCCTCCGCGGGTAGTTCCTCACCACCGCATGCCTGACAAATCTTCCTTGCACGGTCTCGCTGGGCTGCTACCTCTTCTTTGAAGCCGTCAAAGGATAGGTAGAGCGTTGTCTCGCTCTCAGGTGATTGAGTGATGGCCTCCCGGGGATATTCCTCCGCGAAGTCGATCATCGCAGGACGTAGGCCTATGGCGTACATCTCCTGGACTGCGTTGAAGCCCGGGGTGAACTCTGTGAACCGAAATCCGTGAAGGGATCGCTCTTCGGGTTGAGGGAAAGCCTCAAGTGTTGCTTTGGTGATGATGCCCATCGCGCCTTCTGCGCCGATGAACAGGTTATCTAAATCAGGACCGGCAATCTTTGGGACGGACGGCGTCTGGATCACATCGCCGGAGCCTAGCACCACTTCAAGGCCTTGAACTTGCTGGCCCATGCTGCCGTACTTGCCTGCGAGATACCCCATGCCGTTGGTGGAAATCGCGCCGCCGACGGTGGCAATGGGTCGACTCCACGGGTCATGGCCCAACAAAAGACCCTGGGGTATGAGGGCGTTTTCAAGGTCATCCAAGATGACGCCGGAGCCCACGGTGACGCGATGACCCTCTCTGTCTATCTGGTGAAGCGCATCGAGAGAACGTAGATTCAGGACAATGCTGCCTTCTACCGGAACGGCGCCACCCATAACGCCGGTGCCACCACCCCTGGGAATGATGGGAATGCCGTGCTTGGATGCGTACGAAGCGAGGGCGGACACTTCTTCCGTGTCTTTTGGCGATGCGACGACCAGTGGGGGAACCTCTACCTTGCCGGCCCTACCGAACGAGCGATATCCAGCCAGCGCGTCACCTGCGAACCGCTCCAGGTCGTTGGGGCTGTCAGAGACTCGCTCCGGGGCAAGAAGGCGTTGCAGGTCAGTGACCAGTGAAGATGCCATTAGCTGGAGCGGTTCCGCCACTTGGTGCCATCTGCACCGTCCTCCAACGACACGCCGAGAGACTGAAGCCTATCGCGAATCCGGTCAGCCAGCTCAAACTGCTTGGCATCTCGGAGTTCCTGCCGAATTTCAGCAAGGAGTTCTACAAAGGGACTGGCGGGCCGGGCGGGCCGGGCGGACTCATCATCTTCGGCGTACAGTCGCAGACCCAGAACGCCTGTTAGCTCCCGCAACGTTTCCTGGGCAGTGGCGATGCGCTTTTTCTCGTCGTTTCCCCGGTTTATCTCCCGGGTCAGATCGAACAGCGCAGCCAGAGCCTGGGGCGTGTTCAAGTCATCGTCCATAGCAGCCATGAAACGCTCTCGGTATGGTGCCGGGTCTACTGCCTCCGCGGTGGCGTCTCCGCTGTCACTTGCATCAAGTGCGGCCTGCATTCGCTCCGCAGCCCGTTGTTGACCTTCAATGTTCTCATCCGTGTAGGCCAGGGGACTATGGTAGTGGGAGTTCAGGAAGAACAACCTCATACCGTCTGAGCTGAACTTGGAAAGGGCTTCTCTAACGGTCACCATCTTTCCAAAGGACTTGCTCATTTTGCCATCGTCTATCTGAAGGAGGCCGTTGTGCACCCAGTGGTCGGCGAAGGGTTCCTCGCCGGTGAACGCCTCAGTCTGGGCAATCTCATTCTCATGGTGCGGGAAGACCAGGTCCTGGCCGCCACCGTGGATGTCCAGGTGCCCACCAAGGTAGTGGACTGCCATAGCGCTACACTCGATATGCCAACCAGGGCGGCCTGGCCCCCACGGGCTGTCCCAGGAGGGTTCGCCTTGCTTTGAGGCTTTCCAGAGAGTGAAGTCCATGGCGTGGTCCTTCTGGAGGTTGGGCTCTACACGCGCTCCCGCCATCATGCCATCCAGTGTGCGATGGCTGAGCTTGCCGTAACCCTGGAACTTGGTGACGCGATAGTAGACATCGCCGTGTGATTCGTAGGCAAAGCCCTTCTCAACGAGGCCCTCTATCATCTCGACGATCTTTACGATCTCGTCCGTGACGCGGGGATAGATGTGGGCAGGCTGCACGTTGAGGTTGGCCATGTCCATCAGATACTCTTCAACCAACTCTTCAACGAGCATCACCGGCGATGTCTTCTGACTATCAGCCGCGGTGATGATCTTATCGTCGATGTCCGTGAAGTTCTGGACGTGCTTGACGGTGTAGCCCAGGAATTCCAGATAGCGACGGAGGGTGTCAAAGTAGACATAACTCATCGCATGGCCAACGTGGGCCGATGAGTAGGGTGTTACGCCGCAGACGTACATCTTGACCTCGTCACCCTTGGGAGCGAAGTCGCGCTTTTCGCCTGTCAGCGAGTCATACAATTTCATGTAATTTCCTCTAGAAGTGCTACGGTCTGGGCAATGATGCCCTCACCCGCGCCGATGACGCCAAGGCCGTCGTTGGTCTTAGCTTTGATGTTGATCTGTTCCGGTTCCACGGCGAGGCAAGTGGCAATGCACTGTCGCATGGGTTCCAGATATGGCTTCATGACTGGTTGTTCGACGATGATTGTAGCATCCAGATTGACCAGCCTCCACCCATGCTCGCGAATGAGGGTGGCTACCCGGCTCAATAAGTCTTTGCTATCAGCGTCCTTAATCTCCGGGTTGCTGGACGGGAACTGCCCGCCGATGTCTCCAAGGCCAGCAGCGCCCAGTAGGGCGTCGATAGCGGCGTGGAGAAGGGCATCGCCATCGCTGTGGCCCAGGAGACCCTTTTCGAAGGGTACAGTGACTCCTCCCAACACCAGCGGCCGGCCTTCCACCAAGCGATGGATGTCATACCCGGTGCCTACGCGGATGGCAGCACCTCCGGGACGACTCTAGACGCCAGGATTGCCTCTGCCATCGCCAGGTCCTGGGGCGTGGTCACCTTGATGTTGCCGTAGTTGCCCTGGAACACCTTGACCGTGTGGCCCATGCGTTCCAGTAACGTAGCCTCGTCGGTGGCGTCTGTATCGCTATTGGCAAAGGAGGCTTCCAGCAGGTCTCTCCGGAACACCTGTGGCGTCTGTATAGACCAAAGGCTGGAGCGATCCAGTGTCTCCACCACGTGCTCTTCTCCGTCCACCACTTTTATGGTGTCTGTGACGGGGACGGCGGCTACCGCGGCACCGGTCTCTTTTGCGGCTTCCAGCCCTCGATAGATCATCTCTTGATCCACACACGGGCGGGCTACGTCATGAATGATGACCCACTCAACGTTGCCAAGCTTCGCCAGGCCTGCCTTGACCGAGTCTTGGCGTCGTGCGCCGCCGATGCAGAGGTTCCAGCCGACGGCCCACCCTCTACGCGTAAGCACTTCCTGGCCCTGGGCGAAGCCTTGCTCCGACAGTACAATCACACCTGCTGCGACTTCAGGAACCGAGGCCAGTACGCCAAAGGTGCAGTCAAGGAGAGGCCTGCCTCTGAGAGGGGCAAAGACCTTGTCTATACCCTCCATGCGGCGGCTTTCGCCTGCTCCTACCAGAATGACCCCTACACGACCAGCCAACGTTACGCTCCGTTTTCAGTAAAAAGGAGAAGCATGCCTACACGCCTCTCCTATGCGATGTGACTTCCATTCTCCCTATGGATAGACGCCGAACCAAGCATAGTCTAGGGCCTTCTGAGTGTCAAAATACCCTGTGCGGCTAGGGATTTTTCCCGTACTCACTCAGCGCCTTTTCGTAATCGTCCATGGTGTTCAGGTCTATGCGGACAATGGGCGAGTCCATTACGACTGTATGGATGCTCTCCTGATGGCGACCTACCACTTCCCTGATGCCCTGCTGATCCTCTGTGATTGCCAGCAACTCTTCCTTCAGCGAGGCATGGAAGATGATGGGATGACCACCTCGCCCGTTGTAGGTGGGATGCGTGATGAGCGCGCCGGAACGCAGGTGCTCCTCGATGACCTGTCGAACTAGCTCAGGCGGACGAGGTTGGTCTACGGCCAGAAGAAGAATGCCGTCCACGTCGTCGGAGACCTGTGATACCCCCCGCCGGATGGATGTGGTCTTCCCCAGCATGTAGTTAGGGTTAATGACCGTCTGTAGAGCATCTGCGCCTATGACGAAGGGGGCAATGTCAGTGGGGTTAGGGCCGAGCACGACGATGATGGAAGATGCCCCTGCCTCAGCAAGGGACGACACCTGGTACTGAACCAGCGGGAGGCCTTTCCAGGGCAGCAAGGGCTTGGGTTGGCCCATACGGGAACTCTCACCAGCAGCCAGGAGGACAGCGGTGATTCCTGGCACCCTTAACTCCCGGTGGATACGGCCTTGCCCTTTTCACGGGCAATGTTGAACAGCCTATCGTCCATCTTCATCGATGCGCCACTGCCACCCAGGCGAACTGCCACAATCTCAGCCATGATGCTGAGGGCGATCTCTTCCGGCGTGCGCCCTCCAAGGTCTAGGCCGACAGGGGCTTTGATGGCGCGTATCCGTTCCTCAGGGATTCCCTTACGGAACAGTTCTTCATAGATCATAAGATTCTTGCGCTTGCTCCCCAGGATGCCCACATACCCTGCAGGAGAGCGTACAGCGGCCTCTGCAGCCATATCGTCGTACTTGTGGCCTCTGGTGGCCACGACAACGGCCGTGTTAGCGTTCATGGCGATGTCTTTAAGCCCCACATCGTAATCGGCAACTACCGTTGAAGCTGCGTCAGGGAATCGATCGGCGTTGGCGAACTCCTGACGGTCGTCCACGATGTGGAACTGGTACCCCAGTGGCTGGGCTAGCGCTGCCAGGGCCTTGGAGATGTGTCCTCCGCCCATAATGACCAGAGTGGGTGGTGTGGTGTATGTCTCAACAAATATCTCAAAACCGCCCTTGGTGGTGATGTATTCACACTTGCCATAGGCGATGAGTTCACGGAATTTTATGGTTGCATCTTGGTCCAGTGCCTCTACGCCGAGCGTACCCTGGGTTGAGCCTTCCTCTTGAATGAAGAGCTTTGTCCCCACCTGGAGCTCCGACCCTTCAGGGGTTCCTACCAGCGTGGCGATGCCTACCGGCGTCCCGCCCTGATACGCCTGTTCTACTTTCTGTACCTGACCAAGGAAATCGCCGGGTTGGTGGATGGGGTCTAACAGGAAGTACATGGTTCCGCCGCAGATCAAACCATCACGAGCGGCAATCTCTTCTGTCAGCTCATACTCACGGACTTCCGTGGGGCCACCGCTGCGGAGCAGGGTCTTTGCGGCGAACCAGATATCACCTTCGACGCAACCGCCACCCAACGTGCCCACGCCACTGCCGTCAGCGCGCACAAGGAGCTTGGCGCCGGGTTTTTGGGGCGTAGAGCCATCGGTTTGGATGACAGTGGCTAGGACGCAGGCTTCACCACGTTCTAACGCCTTGGCTGTCTCATGAAATACATCCTGCATATCGGTAACACCTCCACGGGACTGCGTCTATTCTACCTTACCTGCGATGGATGTTGCATGCCCTGTAGCTGCATAGCTTCCTGCAGGCCATAAAAGAACAGCGTCCCAATCTACGCGAGTGGGACGCTGTTCAAGGTTTCGAGAGATATGCCGTTTAGTACAGGTGGCAGTTCACAAAGTGTCCTGGCGCCATTTCTTTCCGCACTGGTATCTCCTGGGAGCACACGTCCATGACGTATGGGCAGCGCTGGTGGAACCGGCAGCCTGATGGCGGATTGATCGGGCTGGGAACCTCACCGCGCAGGATAATCTCCTCACGCTGGGAGTCCGGGTTGGCTGTCAACGCGGCGGAGAATAGAGCCTTGGTGTACGGGTGGAGAGTGTTGTCATAAAGTTCGTCCGTCTCCGCCTGCTCCACGATCTCACCCAAGTACATAACTGCTACTTCGTGGGCCAGGTATCGCACCGTTGCCAGGTTATGGGCAACCAGGAGGTACCCTACATCGTAGCTCTCCTGCAATTCCTTCAGGAGGTTCATGATCTGGGCTTGAATTGACACGTCTAGAGCGGATACCGGCTCGTCAAGCACGATGAGCTTGGGGCTGCCGACAAGGGCGGATGCGAGAGCCAAGCGCTGCCTCTGGCCACCACTGAACTCGTGGGGGTAGAGGGTTGCCTGTTGTGTCCTTAGGCCTACTTGTACCAACAGGTCATCGACGCGCTCATAGGCTTCGGCCTTCGTCACCTTCTGGTTTACGACCAGGGCTTCAGAGATGATATCGCGTACACGCATCCTGGGGCTCAAGGAACTCCAAGGATCCTGGAATACCGCTGACACATCTGTGTGATACTTCTTGAGTTCATCACCCTCAATGGTATGAACATCGTGTCCATCAAGGGTGACTTGACCGGTGGTTGGCTGTTCCAGTCGTAAAATCAGCTTGGCAGTGGTGGTCTTACCACAGCCGGATTCTCCTACAAGAGAGAGAGTCTTCCCTTTTGGTATTGAGAAATTCACGTGGTCGACTGCCTGCACCCACCCAACGGTCTTCTGCAGGATCAATCCTTTGGTGACCGGAAAGTACTTTGTCAGGTCCTGGGCTTGAAGCAGAATCTCATCTGCCATGTTTCCTCCAACTGATCCGTATCGAATTTAGAATGTCTTAGGCTGTTGCTTCTGCAACCTTTTTCCATTGGCCTTCCAACCGCCAGCAGTCTGCTGTGTGGCCATCTTCGGCCTGGAACATGGGTGGATACGCTTCCAGGCACTTTGCATCAGCAAATTCACATCGGTTCGCAAAGCGGCAACCAACCGGCAAGTCGAACAACGCCGGCGGCTGACCTTCAATGGAGTAGAGCTTCTCAACATGAGCATGTTCCATTGAGGGAACCGAGGCCATCAATGCCTTTGTATAGGGGTGTGATGGGTTATTGAACACAGAGCGCAATTCACCCTGCTCCACAATTTTGCCTGCATACATCACCGCAACACGATCGCACATCTTTGCTACTACACCCATGTCATGGGTGATGAAGATGATGGCTACGCCGGTGTCTGCTTGTACCTGTTTCAACAAGCGGAGGTACTGGGCTTGAATGGTGACATCCAACGCCGTTGTAGGCTCGTCGCAGATGAGCACGCGAGGCGTTCCAGAGATTGCCATTGCTCCCACTACGCGCTGCTTCATGCCGCCACTCATCTGATGAGGATAGTTAGTTATGCGGCTTTCAGGGGCTGCAACACCCATCTTGCGTAGGATGTCTACGGCCCGTCCCTTGAGGCCTTTATTATCTTCACCGCCGTAGTACATGCCCAGGGCTTCAACCATTTGGTTGCCTATGCTATATACCGGGTTCAGAGATGTCATTGGGTCTTGAAGAATCATGGATATCTTCTGACCACGGATGAACCTCATCTCTGACTCAGGGCGCTGCAGGATATCCTCACCGTCCAGGATTATCTGGCCACTCACGGTGCGCGCTGCCGGTTTGGGTGCCAGTCTCAGCATGGATAGAGCTGTCATGCTCTTACCGCAGCCGGACTCTCCCACAATGCCCAGGGTTTCCCCCTCGCGCACCTCAAAGTTCAGGTCGTCTACCGCTTTAGTGACACCCCACTTCGTATAGAGGTACGTGCGGAGATTACGAACTTCTAGAACCACATCTCCGATTTTCTTCTCGGGTTCCTTGTAGATCTCAGAGCTGGTTGTCATATCACCTATACCTGACGTAGTTTCGGATCCAGTTTGTCCCGTAGCCAGTCACCCATCATGTTCATTGAGAGCACTGTGAGCATGATGGCAATACCCGGCATCACCGCAATCCACCAAGCGCTTGCAATGTGATCACGTCCATCGGCAACCATGACACCCCAGGCCGGGTTCGGCCGTGGGATCCCGGCGCCCAAGAAGCTGAGAGTCGCCTCAAGCAAGATCACTGTTCCTACCTGGAGGGTAGCCAGCACAATGAGTGTGTTGGTGATGTTAGGGAATACGTGCTTGATGATGATCCGGGTATTAGATGCCCCGGAGACTCGTGCACGGGCGATAAAGTCCATTTGCTTGATGGCCAATACCTCCGCACGAATCTGTCTTGCATAGCGAGACCATAACAAGACTGAGATGACGCCGATAGCTGTCCAGAAACTTGGGCCAAACACAGCCACGAGAACCAGCGCCATTAAGATAAGTGGCAGCGATAAGAATACGTCCACGATTCTCATAATCAAATGGTCCACCCAGCCGCCAAAGTACCCGGATACAAGTCCGAGTGTTGTGCCTAGAGTGCCGCCGATTGCGAGGGCTGACAGGGAAACCATGAGCGAGATGCGTGATCCGTGCATGACGCGGCTAAGGATGTCACGTCCCTGCTTGTCGGTCCCCAAAATATTGGACCAGGATGGGGGTTTGTCTTCTGTTCCAGTGCTCCAAACTGGCGCAGTCAACCTCTTGCTGAGTTCCTGCTTTAGCGGGTCATGAGGTGCTGTCCAAGGAGCAGTGATTGCCGGAAATATCAGCACTGCGAATAAAATCGTCAACCAAAGGACAGGGTAATCCTTGATTGCTACACCAATGTAGTGCTTCAGCTTTGACGGACTATACCAAGACGATTCTTTTGGCAGTTCGAGAACGTTGCCTTCAGTAGCCATTGTAGGTTCTCCTTTTTTCCTGCTGGTGATTACTTGTGTTTATGTGAAGCGTACGCGTGGGTCAATGTAGGCGTACAAGATATCGATCAACAGGTTCATGCCGATGAACAACACTGAGATGAACATGGTCACCGCTTGGATCACCTGATAGTCACGGGCGTTCACAGCCTGGAGGGCCAACAAGCCGATACCAGGCCAGGCGAATACGGTTTCAATGGTTACCGAGCCGGTCATCTGACCAACCACGATTGCACCAAACACAGTCAATGGTGGGATGGCAGCGTTCTTGAGGCCGTGCTTCCATATCACCTTCCACTCAGGAAGCCCCTTGATGCGGGCAAGCTTGATGTACTCACTGTCTAGGACATTGAGCATGGAAGATCGGGTGAGGCGCATGAAAGACGCAACCGAGAACCAGCCGAGTGCTATCCCGGGCAAAATCATGTGGTCAAACCCGCCGCGTCCCGACGTTGGGAACCACCCTAATTTCACTGCGAAAATCCATATCATGACGATGGCTAGCCAGAAGGATGGTAAGGATTGGCCTAATAAGGCAACCAGCTTCCCAACGGTGTCTAATAATGTCCCCTTTTTCACAGCGGACATGACCCCAATTGGAACTGCTAATACCACGCTTACTAGGATTGAGAAGCCAGCTAGTTGAAGGGTTGCCGGAAGATGAAGGAATACCAATTCCATGGCTGTTCTTCCCTGCCACTTGAACGAAGGTCCGAACTCTCCGCGGGAGGCGTTCTTCACAAAGGTGAAGTACTGAACATACCAGGGATCGTTCAGGCCCCAGAGTTCGCTGATGCGTTCAAAGGTCTCGTCATCCGCCTCGTCAGGAAGCAGGACGTCCAGCGGGTTGCCTGACAGCCGCGCTAGCGAGAACACAATGATACTTACCCCAATAAGGGTAAAGACCGATTGGATTAGCCGTATGAGAATGTATCGCTGCATATCCCCCTCAATTCTTCTGGGCATTCCTGCTAACTAATCGTTAAAACTCGCCGAGTATACTCGAGCAAAGTCACGAACGCTACTATATTCAGGTTTAATTTGGCCCAGAGCCTCAATATACACGTGTGTACGTCCTTGGCTCCAAGAAAGATTGCATTAATTGGTTACTTGCATTTCGCAATCTGTACTGGCTAGTGGTGAATGGGAAATTTAGTTTAGGCACCACAAACCCAGTTGATAATTTCAACGTAGAGAATAAGTATCATAGGACTATGAGGCTGTCAAGACTGTTTTGTAGGATAGGGATGTGTTTATACCGGGGTTTAATCAAACAAAATTGCACGTTGTAGCTACGGCCAGTGGTTGGTTCTCCCGTTTTCGGCTGCCCAAAGCCCAAATGCCAGAAATCCGCGAACTCCCATGGGTTTCCCTAGCATTGTGCTTTCAAACCATCGTTTCCGCTGGAGGACATATCGAGGGCTGGCACCGGTTGCTAAGAAGAATTGAAGGCCTCCAAGGAGGGCTGTTGTCAGTGTGAGAAGGCCTATGCTCCATCCAACAATGATTGAAGCGGGTTTCAGGATGATCCAACGCATAATTCCCCCTTGGTGTTCAACTGACGGTACCTCCATGCTCTGCTGAGCGGGCCTCAATCGAAATTTGTGTTTGAGCCTCACATCGCACTCGGCCGGCGATGCGACATCTAGATTCTATGATTTCATGGCATTTAACGCTGCACTGGCTGCCTCTCGCTCAGCGTCCGTCTTCCTCTGACCGGTACCCTGACCCAGTGATTCATCGCCAACCAGAACCTCTACGGTGAAGGTCCTTGCGTGTCCGGGCCCGGTCTCATCCAACAGCCTGTACGTGGGAGTTCCACGCCCCTGGGCCTGCATAGCCTCTTGGAGTGCGGATTTTGAGTCCTGAGGCACCGGGTCAGCAGCTATGCGATCGAGTTGTTTCTTCAGTACTCGAAGGCCAAAGGCTTCAGCTTCCTCGTATCCTTTATCAAGGTAGATGGCACCTACCAACGCTTCAAGGCCCGCCGCAAGGTTGGAGGGTTTTGTCCGGCCACCGGTTCGCTCCTCTCCCTGTCCAAGGTAGAGAAACTCCCCCAAACCCAGGTCCAAAGCGGCTTCACTCAAACATTCTCCGCAGACGATTGCTGCCCGGGCGGCGGTGAGGTCACCTTCTGGCATCTCCGGGTAATCCTGATACAGCCTATTAGCTACTGCCATACCTAAAAGAGCATCCCCCAGATACTCAAGCCTCTCGTTAGAGACCGGAGCGTCCAGGGGATGCTCATTGATATACGAACTATGGATGAGACTGAGCTGAAGCAACTCTGAGTTTTGAAAATGAACGCCTATGGCGACTTCAACAGATTTCAGTTGCTGTGACTCCATCTCGATTCTACCTATTGTCCAGCAGTGAAAGCTCCCTTGGGCCACGGGGGCTGGGGGCGCTTTACCTCACCGATGTAGATGTGCTCACTCATCAACTCGGAAAGCATTTCAAGGACTCTAGGGGCTTTCCCTGCCGGAGGCTTCAGCATCTTCACGAAAGCTGCAGCGCCGTTGGGAAATACGAACGTAGGGGTGCCAAACACTCCGTAGGTCTCCACAGCTTCAAGGTGATCTGCCACTACCTGGTCTTTCACTGCGGTGTCTTCCATGTCAGTGCGTAGCTTTTCCAGATCAAGGCCCACACTTCCGGCAACTTGCATTAGGACCTCTTTGTCGCCGATGTTGACCCTATCCTCGTGTCGAGCTCGGAGGAGGGCAATATGAAACTTCTGGAATGCCTCTTTGCCCTGCTTCTTGGCAGCCTCTCCAGCGCGAAGCGCCCATAGCCCGCGATACTCATAGTCATCTGCCTGTTCCCAGACTTTCCAACCCGGCTCCTGCTTGTTATTAGTCTGTTCCAGCAGGAAACCTCTCCAGTTGATGTCCAACTCTTCGCCAGCTTCTTCTTTTGCAGACTCCAGCCACACGGCTGCGTTATAGACGAAGGGTCAGGTGTAGTCGAAGAAAACGTCGAACGATACCTTTTCCATAAATCCCCCCTTTACACTTTGGGCTATTGTAGTGAGGAACAGTAACTGCGTCAAAGCCCTGTCCCTGCGGTGATACTTTATTTGATGCCGAGTGTTCGTTTAAAGATTTGAACGTAACGCGTTTCTATAAGCCCTTGCTACTAGGAGGGCTTTGTGCGAATATGGCTGAGGGGTACTGCAGGAGCGGTAAATGGACATCGTTGAGACGCATGACCTAACAAAGATTTACGATACTAGGCAAATTGCCCTTAATAGTGTCACTCTCTCTATTCCCCAGGGTTGCATCTTTGGACTGATTGGCCCCAATGGTGCAGGGAAGAGCACAGCTCTACGCCTCATCATGGGACTTCAACGCCCCACTGCTGGTGTTATTAAGGTCTTTGGTGAGCCTATGACCCTTGCTGCAGGACATTTGCGCCGCAGGATAGGGTTCCTCTCTCAAGGCGGCAACTTCCCTACAGATATGACCCCTATCACTTACCTTGATCTTGTAGGGAAACTCTTCGGCATCGGTTCAAGCATACGGAAACCCAGACTCTCAGCCTTGCTTCACGCCATGGACCTCCTGCAAGCATCGTCGCAGCGGATAGACCATCTATCCAGCGGCCAGCGAACTAGACTGGGCATTGCTGCGGCCCTCATGAACGACCCTGACATGCTTCTTCTGGACGAGCCTACCATCGGACTGGACCCGGAGGGTCGCCATTATACCCTGGACCTCTTTGAGGAGCTACGGAACAAGGGCAAGACGATCATTCTGTCCACCCACATCCTTCCCGATGCGGACCAGACCTGTGACTACGTTGGGATTCTGAACCATGGGAAGCTGGTTTTCACCGGCTCTGTGCGAGAAATGAAGCAGCTTAGCCTCGATAACACTGTCGACATGATGGTTGAGGGTGAGGTAGAGCAAGCGCTCCAGACCATTAGCGTTGAGGTAAGAGGTATTAAGTTTGAACGTATGGGAGCAAATACCGTACGGGTTGCCTTTGACCATGAGGGAGAGTTCACATCTGTCCTAAGCCAGGTGTTGGATGCTTTCTCTCGACACGGCGTGATCCTGAAATCAATTCACCCCGCAGGAAACCTGGAAGATGCCTTCCTGAAGACCCTTGCTGAAGACAGGCGACGAGGATTTGCTCGCGCCTTCGAATCTGAGGACGCCATTGGACAAGTGGTGGGCAAAGCAGGATCAGCCGAACCTGATCCCGATGCTCCAACATCTGATGAGCCGTCTACTGATGAGGTTGTTTAATGAATGCGTTCATCTCTCTTCTTGAATATGATTTAACGGTATTGGCCCGCTCCTGGATTGTCCGCTTCTGGTTCTTTTTGACCATCGTCGGCGGCGTGGCCGCAGTCATCGTCGCAAAGAACTTTGAGGACACAACGTCATTCCTTCTGGGTTGGGCGCTTGTCATGTATATGGCTCTCGGCAGCTTGGTAGTGCTGGTGAACAGCGTCAGTGCCATCTCTCTTGAGTATCGATTCCTGGGAGAGTCCATCATCAGCAGAGGAATAGCGCCGACTCCCTATGTACTGGCCAAGCTGGTCTCCCGCTCCTTTGGTACGATTGCAATGTTCCTGATCATTGTGGTACCAACGGCTTTTGTCATGAAAGCAATGGCTTTGAATAACGACTTGACGGTTGAAGGTATCTGGGTGGGTCTGGCCTACTGGACGCTCATGCTCACTGTCCTGTCCTTTCTGGGGATTACCGTAAGTGTCCTGTTCACCAATACCTTGCTGGGCCTGGTGATCCTAGGCGTGTTTTGGTACATCAGCCTGGGTTTACTGAACGTGGCGTATGCCAACGGCTTCACTCCAGAAGGCGTCTTAGGCAATCTGCCTTTGGTTTTGCAAGGAAAATCATTAACCATTGAAATTACCACGTTGGTCACATTAGGGATTGTTCCGCTGGTGGTTCTTCCTTTCATTGCATTGAAGGCGCTGAACAGCCGGGATCTTTAGCCTTTTTTCCACTAGCAGACTTACTTTGAATGCGGAAACATCGATTGATACCGCTATGCCCAAAACCTCTCACTCTTCTTGATGCATCAGATACAATATAAGAGGGAAAGATCGGTTTTGTCCCGTACGTAAATGCCGGAGGTGTGTGCTATGGAAATTGTTGAGGTCATGGAATCCGGTGACTACGAGCAACTGGTGGTTGCTGTAGACAAGAATGCCGGGCTAAAAGCATTCATCGCCATCCACGACACTACGTTAGGCCCTGCCCTTGGAGGTACCCGCATTTGGCCACACCCGACGGAAGAGGCAGCACTCACCGATGTCCTTCGCCTGGCCAGGGCGATGACGTACAAAAACGCTGCAGCGGGCCTCAACCTTGGTGGCGGTAAGGCACTTATTTGGGCCGACCCCCCGGACGGATAAGCATGAAGGGATGATGCGCGCATTTGGCCAGTTCCTGGAGGGTTTGGGCGGCAGGTACATCACCACGGAGGACGTGGGTTCATCGCCGGAGGATTTGGTGGCGATAAGCCAGGCCACGTCCCATGTTGTTGGCCTCCCTCGCACGTTGGGGGGTAGCGGAGACCCCTCCAAGGCAACAGGTTTCGGTATTTACCGGGGAATGAAGGTTGCAGCCCGGCAGGCACTTGGTACGGACTCGCTAAAGGACCTGTCGATTGCGATTCAGGGGTTCGGAAAGGTCGCGGGGTATCTCACCAATCACCTGCTAGTGGAGGGCGCTCGACTCACCGTTACGGATATCAATCCCGATGCCCTTGACCGCGCCAGGGCTTTGGGCTGCACCATCGTCGAGAATCCAGACGCTATCTACGATGTTCCCAGCGATATCTTCGCGCCGTGTGCGCTGGGCGGTTCCATCAACAGCGATACAACCCCCAGGCTGCAATGCAAGATAGTCGCAGGCTCGGCCAATAACCAGCTTTTGACCCCGGAAGATGGAGAGACCCTGTGGAAGAAGGGCGTCCTGTACGTTCCCGATTACGTCTTGAACGCCGGGGGTGTCATCAACCTCTCTTATGAGATCGGCCGACCGTACCAGGAGGAAGAGGCTATGGAGCGGGTTGCAGGCATCGCTGACTCCGTAGAGAAGGTGATGAGTATCTCCAAGGACGAGGACATTTCACCTGCCAAGGCCGCCGATTGGCTGGCGGAGATGCGCATCAAGAGTGTGCGTCGCGCCAAGGGCATCTACCTAGAGCGCTAGCCCCTTTAAGGAGTTTTGCTTACGAGGTTTAGCTATATCCCAGATTCATCACTAACGACTATTGGTGTTGGATTTACTACACTTCTTCTTTGGTAACCGCAGGAATACAGGTCCAGGGTTAAACCCTGGTTAGCCGAAGCCCATGCGATGAATTTCCTCATCGCCCCAACCAAGGTGATGAGCCAGCTCATGTATCACCGTGACCTGCACCTCTCTTGCCAGCTCCTGCATGTTGGCGCAAATCGATTCTAAAGGTCGTTGGAACAGCGTCACCCTGTCTGGCAGCACCATGGAGTAGTTTTCTCTGTCCGTAAGCGGGATACCCTCATAGAGCCCCAGAATTCCGTAGCGGTCCGCTCCTTCTGTGTAGTCCAGCTGCTCCGACGATGGCCACTCCTGGGCCATCACCTCCACATTGTCCAGGGCATCGTGGACCTCTTGGGGCAGCGCTTCCAAGGCGTCAGACACCAATTTAAGGAACGCATCCGGTGGTAGACCATCCAATTCTATTCGGCTCCCACGCGCGTGCGGATATCCTTCACTCGGTCAAGCTGCTCCCGGTCAGGGCCTTTCTTGTCGGTGCCGGGTACTTCCAGCAGGAACGGTACATCGCGGAAGGCAGGGTGCGCCATGATGACCTCGAACCCGGCCACCCCGATATTCCCCTCACCGATGTTCTCGTGCCTATCCACGCCGGAACCGAACTCCACCTTGGCGTCATTGGCGTGTACGGCTGCCAGGTTGTTCAGCCCTATCTCTTTGTCGAACTCCTCCATCGCCTTAGCCAGCGTGTCTTGTTGGGACACATCATAGCCGGCAGCGAAGGCGTGCTCCGTGTCCAGGCATACTTTCACCTGCGGGCTTGCCAGGCCCTTCATGACTCCGCCAATCTCCGCGAAGCTGGCGCAGATGTGGTTACCCATACCAGCCGTGTTTTCTATTATGAGTTGGGTATCCGCTGGCGAGTTCTTCAGTACCTCAGCCAGAGCATCAGTGGTCTGCTTGAGGACGGCGTCGTATCCAGCACCTTTGTGGCTGCCGCAATGGAAGATGACCCCCTGTGCACCTATCTGCGATGCAGCGCCCATGTAGTTGATGAGGGCTGCGATCGACTTCTCCACCAACTCTGGGTTGGGGCTGCCGAAGTTCATCAGGTAGATTCCATGGAGGAACGCTGGGCCGATGCCCATCTCCTCGCTCTTCTGTCGGAACGCAATGACCTGGTCTTCCGGCGGCGGCTTGAAGGCCCAGCCCTGAGGTGGCGAGCAGAAGAGTTGCACGGTCTCCGCTCCTATCTCCGCACCCCGGTCTATGGCGTTGCTCAGGCCTCCCGCCGATGAAACGTGTGCACCTATTTTCATATGGTTACCCCAACCCAATTTTCGTGACGATTTCCCATTCCTCTAGTGCCACTGGCTGGACGGACAGTCGCGCACCACGCTGGGCCACCATCATCTTCTCCAGACCCGGCAGTACCTTGATGGACTCCAGCGTCACCGGCGATTCGAACTCCTGCTCAGCCTTGATGTCCACCATGTACCAGCGAGGTTGGTCCGGGCTGCTCTTGGGGTCAGGGTGTGCCGACTTGGGATCCCACGCGGTGGAGTCGGGGTAGCCGGAACGCACTACGATGGCTGTGCCAACAACAGCCATCGGTGCCGCGTTGCTGTGGTAGAACAGAATGCCATCGCCCTCTTTAATGTCATCGCGGAGGAAGTTCCGGGCCTGGTAGTTACGGACGCCGTCCCACTCGGCCACGCCGTCGTTTTGCAAATCCGTGTATGAGTATGCATTGGGTTCTGATTTGAACAGCCAGTATCGACGTTCTGCCATGTGTGTTGCTCCAGTATGGATTTCTGGGGTCATTGTAGCGCAATCGGACGTGGTATCAATTCAGCCCGTCGTTCCCGCGAAAGCGGGAATCTAAATGGCCTCCTGCTGGACCCCGGCCTGCGCCAGGGTGACGGGGTCCACAGGTATTCCCTAGCCACTGTTCACCGCTGCTGCCATAATACCGACATGACATCCCCGAACCCGACAACCGTCTACGATTTGGGTACCGTGGAGTACCAGCGCGCCTGGGATATCCAGCGTGATCTTGTGCAGCAGCGCATTGAGGGTTCTATTGGCGACACGTTGTTGCTGCTTGAGCACCCCCATGTCTACACCCTGGGTCGACGCGGCTCTATGGACGATGTGCTCATGTCAGCTGACGGCTTGGGATCAGTAGGCGTGGCCGTCCATGAAGTGGACAGGGGTGGAGAGGTGACGTATCACGGGCCCGGCCAGCTTGTGGGCTACCCAATTTTGAACCTACGGGAAATTGGTGGGCCTGTACGTTACGTGCGTGGGTTGGAATCAGCCTTGATTGACGCCCTGGCTACGTTCGGCATTGATGCTCGCACCGTGGAAGGTTTGCCCGGCGTGTGGCTTGGCGATGGCCCAGATCAACGAAAGATCGCAGCTATCGGCGTGCGGGTAAGCCGTGGAGTCAGCAGCCACGGGTTCGCGTTGAACGTCAGCACAGACCTGTCTTACTTTGAGCACATTGTTGCCTGTGGAATCCCTGGTTTGAACGTGACCTCAATGGAGCAGGAGTTGGGCCAAGGTGTGGATGCTGGTATCGTGCGTCAGGCTGTGGTGGCTGCCCTTGAGACGCGTTTGGGGTTGGCTACGCGTTGGGCGGACAAGATGGAGGCCCAGAACCTTCTGCGACAGGTATCGGTGCCGTAACCAGGGCTATGCCGGATCCAGGATTACTGCTTCAACCCCGGACAGCAAATCCTGCCACTGCCGGATGTCCAATCGAATGGCCTCAGAGCGTCGCCACAGACCCGGAGCCCAACCGTCTGCCTCATCCAACTTAGTCATGGCGGCCTCTAGCAAGTCTTCCGCCTCGGCTGCCATGCCGCGCCATCGCTCGATGTCTTCAGCGCTGCCTTCCAGATCAACTTCGTTCCACTCAGCAATGATCTCGTACAGGGCAGAAGCCCCTTTGTACTCACGTGACTGCGCATCCAATGCCAGTACCGTGGATTTCGACTGCCGATGGCTGGTGTCAAAGGTGGTGTGGAGGCCGGACGGCACGAGTTCCAGAAGGGCTTCACTCTTGGTGACAGCTACTTGGGCGTTATCCTTTGCTGTATCGAAGGCTTTGCTGGACTCGTCGAAGAACGTCGCTGCTTCGCCGAAGTTGGTGTTGATGACAGCAAGTAGTCCTTCTTGAATCAGCAGAAGAGCATCGCCGTGATTCGGACCTAGGTCATCGTTGATGAGCGCTTGGAGTTCTGATTGGATGGTAATTGCCATGTCCAAATCGTCCTGCGCGCCCTTGAGTGTGCGTACTTGATCCGTCAGTTCAGTTTGATCACTCTGGGCCTGGGACAGGTTTGATTCCAGGCTGGTTAGATTCGTCCGGGCTTCCAGGAGGTCAGCGGACGCGCTTTCGGATGACTCTCGGGCTTCTGTCAGGAAGTTCCGGGAGGATTCCAACGATGTTTCCAGACCGACGCGGGAGGCTTGTGCATCGCTGAGCTCGGTCACCACGGCGGCGAGCTGAGTATCGCGATCGGAGAGTCGACTCTGTAAGCTGGCCAACTCTTCCTTCTGTATCTCTGTTTCTGCTTCCAGCGATGACACGTCCGGCTGGTAGACTGCAAACCCCACGAGGTATCCGCCAATAAACAAAACGATGGCACCTGCGCTTATGGAACTCCAGAGCCAACCTGTAGACATGAACACCCTCCGCTGAAATCCGGGCCATTGTATCACTATCCATACAACGGCCTCCACAACCATTACGTTACTCTTCAAGCAACGGACGTATTTGATGCAATCTTTGGCTGGGGTGAGGCACCTTGGCGTACAATAGTGGCAGCTACCTATTCTGCCGATCTTGAGGGGTCATGGCATCACTGGTGACACTGGATCAGGTGAAGGTTCACTTCGCCGTACGCAAGATGCTCTTCAGCACTCAGACTGTGCGAGCAGTGGATGGCGTTTCGCTATCGCTGGATGCCGGAGAGACTGTGTCCGTTGTAGGTGAGTCCGGTAGTGGCAAGACTACGTTGGGCAGGGCATCACTTCGACTCGCGCCTATCACGGAGGGAAGCCTGTCATTTGACGGTCAGGACATCACCAATGTGCGAGAGGGTAAGCTGCAATGGTTCCGAAGGCGCGCTCAAGCCGTTTTCCAAGACCCGTATTCCAGCATTGACCCGTTCATGGACATCCAGCAGATACTGGAAGAGCCACTACAGATACACAACATTGGAGACCGGACAGACAGGGTTCATCAATCTCTGGAGGATGTGCGACTCTCCCCTGCCGGCGAGATAGCTCTGAAGTACCCGCATATGCTCTCCGGCGGTCAGCGCCAGCGCGTAGGCATCGCCCGGGCGTTAATCCTGCAACCCGAGTACATCCTTGCTGATGAGCCCGTCTCCATGATTGACGCATCCAGCCGCACGGAGATCCTCTACCTGATGCGCGATCTGCAGGACCGCATGGGCATCGCGTTCCTCTACATCACCCATGACATTGCCACCGCGCGATACTTCTCTGACCGCATCGCCGTCATGTACCTGGGTAGAGTGGTGGAGCAGGGGATTTCCGGCGAGGTGCTGGACGAGCCTCTGCACCCGTACACCAAAGCCCTCATCGCTGCGGTGCCGGAAGCAGACCCGAACAACCGACTGCACGATAGGCCCTCAGTCCCGGGCGAGACGCCAAGCCCTACCAACGTCCCTACAGGCTGCAATTTCCATCCACGATGCCCCCAGTTCATGACTGGCCAGTGCGACGTCGTCGATCCGATGTTGGTGCAGGTGCGGCCAGGCCGGTGGGTTGCGTGCCATCTTTATGCTGAGACTGAAGGCGGGCAGGCTGGGACTGAAGGCGCGTTTGTGGGGACGAAAGCCGACACAGAAGATAGCAAATAAGCGCTAGTTGCAGGAGAACACATGGACCTCTACACCCTGATCCGAGACATCCCAGACTTCCCGCAAAAGGGCATCATCTACAAAGACATCACGCCGTTACTCAAGGATGCTGCCGGGTTCGCCGAAGCCGTGGACGCCATGGCTGCACCCTTCGCAAATGAGCGCATAGACGCCGTGCTTGCTGTGGAGGCTCGTGGCTACATCCTTGGGGCGCCGCTGGCCTTGAAGCTCAACGCAGGGTTTGTGCCCGTTCGAAAGCTGGGCAAGCTGCCCTTCGATACCCACAAGGTGGAGTACTTGCTGGAGTACGGTTCTGATACGATCGAGATACACCAGGACGGACTGGAGGCCGGGCACCGCGTATTGATCGTCGACGACATCCTGGCTACAGGCGGGACGCTTGAAGCGACGGTGAAGCTAGTGCAAGGCACGGGCGCTGAGATAGCAGGCATGACGCTACTGGCGGAGATTGGCGGCCTGGGCGGTCGTGACAGACTGCAAGGCCATCGACTGGAAATCGTCCTGACCCTCTAGTAAGGGCAATGCTCTTGACCCTGATAAACCGGGGGCACGTCCCCCGGAACCCCCTTGGCTCCTTCGGGGCGCAACTAGACCGACAGGTCACTATTGAGGTCGCTCCATTGAAGATGAATCCGGAATTCCACAGTTAGCTGTTGTAGGCGGAGATACAACGTACTAGGAGCGAGCGCTTGCCAAAAGTTCGGCCACGATATCCAGCGCCGAGCTCACTTGCTTGGCCCAATCACCTTTGAGGTGCCGTATGGGGCCAGAAGACAGGCGGAACAGTGCAAATGCCTCTCGTATATCCAGTTCCTGTTTGTTCCATCCGAAGTTGGATAGCGCTGAACTACGTATTTGATCTCGATAAGAGCGGAACGCCTCTGGAGTAGCGCTGAAATCGGCCATCCAGTGGAGATGTGCAAGAAGCATCCCTACGTCCAGCAGCGGGTCTCCAGGGCCCACCTCCTCAAAATCGATGAGGGCTAGCTGCCCTTCAGTAGTGAGGATGAGCTGATCGTCATGGAAGTCATTGTGCGCCAGGCAAGTCGGTATCCACGCCTCCGCAAAATCGCCAAGCACGTTGGTAATGGACTCAAGCTGCTTGCGTGAGCCATCGTCCCAGACGACATGCTCCAAAAGGTCACGGCTCATCTGGTAGCCGCCCAAAACGTCCAGAGTGTGACCCGGAGTGGCTTCTGGGGCCGCGCGGGAAGACCATAGCTGGGCTAGACCACCCAAAAGCCCTTCAACCGGCGGTGGGCAACCTGCCCTGATGCTACTGCGGACCGTTTCGCCAAGGACTTCAGGTGTCCATATCACGCCGCCCTCTACCCAGGTGCCTACGGGTTCTGGGACACAGAAGCCTGATTTCTTGGCCAGGGCCAGGGTTCCCATGTATTTGTCCAGGTGACTGGGAGGCATTACTCTGGCGAAAAGTGTCAGACCTGGTGTGTGGGACCTTCGCCAGCTGATCTGATGTTTGAGTACCGCGCGGTGGGCCGGGCGATAGCGCACGGTCTCCACTTTCAACCCTCTGGGGGGCAGCGAAACGTGTTCATGTATTGCGCGGCTTGCTTCAATAGCAGAACCCGGTCTTGGAGTGGAACTTCGTTATGGCGCTGGGAGGTCCATTGATGTTCGAGCATGGTGAGGTCAAGCAGTTCAGCTTTGATGTGGACATCAACAAATCGGAAGACAGGTACTGCAACGCTATCTACATCAAGCCAAATCAGGAGCTTTCTGGAATGACTGCGCCAATCCATGTTGGCACACCTGCAAATACCGAGGGTTGTTCCGGGGGGAGGTGTAACTACTGCAAAGTCGGTGGATACGCCTGTGGCACCCCCGAACCAACTAACCACGTTCACCTACATCCTCAACATTGAGAACGTGGACAATAGCACTCTCCATATGAGGAACATCCGCGACATCCTGCCTCAGGGCGGTTTCAGGTATTTGTTCAACTCCGCAAGTTATACCATCACGGATGAACCATTCGACCCCTTAAACGACAACTTTGCGTTCCTAGACGGTGGAATTCTGATGTCTGACGGGGACCTGATGGCAACAGTCCTAGAGAACGACCGGCAGGAGCTTACGTGGTCAGACCCCGGTGGCGGCGGTGATCCTAAATGGATGTTGGCTCAAGCTGGAGCCGCCACGGATACGCTCATTATCAGGTTTCAGGTCTTAGCTAATCTGGATAGTTCCGGTACCTACTTCAATGAGTTGTTCGGCGATGTGGGTGCAGGCTGTAACGCGCCGCAGCATCTGGTGGGTCTGGGTATCTTCACCCAAGGTCAGGAGGACGAGGAGTATTGCTTCCGTTATTCCTGGCCTACCAGCGGGGTTATTGTGCCGAGCTACGATGTGCAGTCGACCGCCGGTAACCTGGTGGGGCAGGGTAACGCAGACCTTATCGCCAACCTCAACACGGCAGTCCTGAACTCCTGGCACCTTAATTAACGCCTCGAATCGGATGTATGCAACCACGGGATTTTGGAACATTTACAGGAGCGAAGAGGCTATGAAACTTAGTGGGCTATCGCGCATCGGCCAGAACAGGCCACGGCTCTCGGGGAAGGAGCGCGGCTTCACTCTCATGGAGACCGTTGTGGGGATGGCGATACTCGGAATAATCGGGGTGGGTTTCATGTCGGCATTGTCGTTCTCGTTCCAAGCTACGCAGGTCAACGATGAAAATGTGGTTGCGGAGAACCTTGTCCGTACCCAGCTTGAGTCCATCCGCAGCCAGTCCTATTGCCAACCAGGCAGCACTCCCCTTGTCATCCCTACAGACGGTGCTTGCGGAACCTATGCGGTCCCGCCCGGAGGGCGTCACGATCCCAACGGGGTATTCCGTTACTGTTGAGCTGGATACCTACTGTTGTGATGCTTTGTCCGACCCGTATTCCATTGCGGAGCTACAGCAGATCACGGCAACAGTACACAAAGACGGGATGCTGGTGTCCCGGGTGTCAGATTTGAAGGTGAACCGTTGACTACGCTTTGGATTGCAATGAAGCGGCTTCTATTTCGGCCAAATCGCGCCCGAGGCGAAAATCCCCTTTCCGCAGCGGGAGGATTCACAATTGTGGAGCTTCTGGTGGTGATTGGGATAACCGGCATACTGGCGCCAATCATCGTCGCATCCATGTTTCAAATTGCGTGGGGAACTGACCGCAACAATAATGAGAACGTTGCTTTGGCAGACCTGGATTCGGTGAACTCCTGGTTGAGCAGGGACTTCTCTCAAGCCAAATCCACAGACCTCATCGACTGCAATTCCGGAACTCAGAATTCCGTTCGAATCGACTGGGTGGATGAATCAAACTGGGCTTCCGAAAACCCCAACCACTACGCCAACTACTACATTGCTCCAGGGACGACGAATTTATTGCGTGACTTTGACGGCTCACTAGGCACAATCGGCCGGAACGTTACGGGCATGTCGTTGTGTGAGGTAATCGCATCAGGGGTCATACAAGTGAACGTTACAACCGCTTCAACTGGAGCGTCTACGTCCACTAAAGCGCTCTATTTCACCGTGACTCCACGGCCGGAGGCCGGCCAGGGCTAGCCCTGGCGGAGCCAGCAGCGGGCAGTGTGGCCTTCTTCCACCGTGAAGGGGGGTGGGGCGTCCGTGAAGCAAACATCGGTGGCGTAGGTGCATCGGGGGCTGAAGCGGCACCCGGGGGGAGGCTCGACGAGGTCGGGCGGCGCTCCGGGTATGAACTCTGGCTTCGCCTCGGCATGGAGCTTGGGCATGCTCGCCAGAAGCTTTTCTGTGTACGGGTGGGACGGTCTGAGCAGCACACCCTCGATGTCACCGTACTCAACGATGCGGCCGCCGTAGATGACTGCCACGTGGTCGCACACATCGCTGGCCAGGGCGATATCGTGGGTGATGAAGATGAGGGATAGACCCAGCTCTCGCTTAAGCCGTTTGAGCAGGTTCATGATTTGGGCTTGAACCGAGACATCGAGGGCCGAAGTAGGCTCGTCGAGGATGACGAGTTTTGGTTCCTGCACCAGTGCCATCGCAATGACGACTCGCTGTTTCATGCCGCCGCTGAGTTCATGGGGGTAGCGACCGAAGACGTCTTCTGTGAGGCCCACCAGTTCCATCATTTCCCGCACCTTGGCGTAGGCCGCCGGCTTCTTGATGCCGCCTTCTGCCAGCAACGCTTCGCCTATTTGGTGACCGACGCGCACGACGGGGTTGAGGGAGTTCATGGCACCCTGGAAGCCCATGGAGATGACGGTGCCGCGATAGGTGCGCCTGAACTGATCTTCTGGGAGTCTTAGGACTTCTGTGCCGTCCAACATCATGCTGCCTTGTAGCTGTTCCGCGTTGCGAGGGAGCAATCTCATGAGGGCGAGGGCGAGGCTGCTTTTGCCGCTGCCCGATTCTCCGACGATGCCCAGGGCTTGCCCGGCTTCTAGCTGGAAGGTTGTGCCATCGACGGCTTTAACGAGGCCGCGATCTGTGCGGTATGCGAGCTTGAGGTCTGTCACTTCTAGAAACGCCATGTCTGACACCTTACCATACGAGGGCGCGCCCTCGACCCATATGACCTGACGGTTACCCAAGGGATGTCACCCGCCTTGACGGTTTGCCTACTTAGTCTGAAACTGCCGGCGCGGTATCGACGTACCAGGGAATGATGTGAGTACGTAGGGGGTGGAGCATGTCGAACACACGCAGGGTTCAACGCGCCTTGGTTCTCTTCTCAATCTTCCTCATCATCGCGATGGTGGCCGCTGCATGCGGTAGTAGCGGCGCAGATGTGCCGACGCAAAGTGCTGCGACATCGGTCCCAGCTACATCTGCGCCACCAACTGCGACGGCACCCCCACCAACGGTCGGGCCCACGGGCACCCTTGAAGTGCGCGTCACCGATCAACCCGCCGCCGACCCCACGGAGATCGTGCTGACGGTTGAGAACGTGGAGGTCCATGGCTCTGGCGGTGACGATGAAAGCGGCTGGCAGATGGTAGCCGCAGGGCCATTCGAGTTCGACCTGCTGAAACTTGACGGCATCGAAGAGATACTTGGCGACGCTGAGTTGGAAGTCGGCCGATACCAGCAGATTCGCCTGGACGTTGTGAGCGGTCGAGTGACCATCTAGAACGGCAACAGGCCCATCGGTGTGCCCAGCGACAAGCTCCGCATCGTGGGTGGCTTCGAGGTGGTGGAGGGGCAGACGACAATCGTGACCCTAGACTTCGACGCACAGCGTTCCATCGTGTTCGTCCCCATGCGAGGTCCGACGCTGAGGCCTGTGGTTAGGCTGCTGGTGCGCAGTGGTGGGCAATCGTTGGGTGATGCGAACGAGGTAGCGACGCTGGACGCTGACGGCACGTCCACTGCCACAGAACGGCCGACGGAAACGCCACGTGTTGCACGACCGGGTCTTGAGCTTGTGCGAGTAGGCGTGCCCACGAACAACAACCTCCAGTTCATGAGCTTCTGGACGGCGTTGGGTGCTGGGTACTTTGAGGATGAAGGACTGGACATCCAGGTAGTGGTACCACCGAGCCCGATGGCTACCCCAAACCTCCTGCTACAGGGCAGAGTGGACGTTGCGGTGCTGCCGCCGCCCATGTTCTTGCCGCGCATCCAGCTTGAAGAGCCCATCGTGATCTTCGGCAACCTGCTTGTGAACGACCCGAACAACCTGATCGTTCAGGCGGAGGTCATTGAGCGGCTTGGCCTCTCTATCGATATGATGGTGAAGGAGAAGCTGCGGGCCATCAGCGGCCTCAAGATCGGTATAGCCCACGGGCCACCCACCAAGCTGCGGGTGCTGTTCAACTCCGTAGGAATGGATGCCGATGTTGACATTGAGATGGTGATCATCGCTGGCCATGAGTAAAATCAGGCATTCGAGGATGGGCTGGTAGATGCCCTGTACGCACACACACCGTACATGGAGACCGCATTGGTAGAGCAGGGTGCGGTAATGCTGATAAACCAATCAGCTGGCGAGGTTGTGGAGCTTAACGGGCAGCAACTGAGCCCTGCCCTCGTGACCACGCGTGACTTTATCGGCAGCGACCGCGATGTGTTGGTGAAGTTCGCTCATGCCATACAACGGGCGCAGACGCTAGCTAGGACGGATGAGGACGCGACTGTGCAGGCCTTCTTGGACGCTGGCATCCCAGACCTGGAGCGAGAGTTGGTGGAGACGATCGTTTCGATATACACCAACGCCATCCCCGAGAGTCCTGCGGTGTCTGTCACGGGTGTCGAACGAGCGGTGGAGTTGTTCCCCGCACACCTGGAGCCACCGGATCTCAGCGGCATCGACCTGAGTCTGTACGTCGACACAGGAATCGTCGAGGAATCTCAGTCGTAAGCGGGTGTGCCATAATGGGTTGCTAGAACACCCAGCAAGGAGACGGACATGGCAAAGAACTACGATTACAACGCTGATGTGATCACGGACTTCCGGGCCAGCAAGGGCGAGCCGGGCGGTAGGTTTGAAGGCAGGCCGATACTGCTCCTGACGACCATCGGAGCGAAGTCGGGGCAACAACGAACCAACCCGCTGATGTACTTGGAAGACGGCGACCGATGTGTGGTATTCGCGTCCAAAGGCGGCGGGCCTACCAACCCGGACTGGTATCACAACATCGTCGCGAATCCCACGGTGACCCTAGAGGTGGGGAGCGAGAAATTTGAGGCGAAGGCCACGTTTGCTGAGAGTGCTGAGCGAGATGCGTTGTTCGCCCAGCAGGTGGCGCTGCAGCCGGTGTTCGGTGAATACGAGCAAAGTGCGCCGAGGACGATCCCGGTAGTGGTGTTTACCAGGCAGGTCTGAGCCCTGCAACCATGTGACCTGGCGGGGGGCGAGGAGACTAAAGAGGCCTCTGGACCGCAGGCCAGTCCCCGGCCATACACCTCAGGGAAGTTGAACGGTTCAGGGTTGTGGTGGCGGATTCTTCGGTCACCCTTCTGCTGAAGGCCTCCCTCAGAATGACAGGTGTGAAGGTTGGGGATTAGTCGCCGGGTTCGGCTTCGGTCATGAAGAAGTTGAAATCCCCGTCTTGTGCGACGACATCCAGAATCATATCGCCGAAGTCGCGGTTCATCTCGGGATCGACCAGCAGAACCGGCTCCCCTTCCCACTTATAGACCATGTCCATCATGTCAGGGAAGTCCAACTCGAAGGCCAAGTCATCCTCATCCCACATCACTCGCATGACCTGATCTTCTGGATGCCCTTCGTCTTTGCGTCCGTGCAAGAGTGCGGCCAAGGCTTCGTCAGTTACTTTGAAGAGCATATATTTATTATAGCATCACGTATCGCTGCGGCGAGGGGATATATCGCTGAGGCGAGGAGACTAAAGACATATTACCTGCGGCAGGGGACTAAAGCCGTCTGGCCCTCAGGCCAGTCCCAAGCACACGCGTTGCAGGACTAGCCTTGCTAGCGCATGTTGCGAAGTCGGGGGTTAAGGACAGGCTCGACAGCCAGGGCGATGAGCACGAAGGCCATTGCCGTTAGGACGATGAGCAGCCCCGGCGGCAGTACCCACCACCAATAGCCCACATAGACCGCGCCTGTGCGGAAGCCCTGCTCCAATATCTGCCCCCACGTGGGTATCGATGGGTCGCCAAGGCCCAGGAAACTCAAGCCAGCTTCCGCCAAGATGGCTGCAGGAGTGAAGAAGATCATTTGGGCAAACACAAAGGGCGCGGTCTGCGGGAAGATGTGTCTAATCATGATTCGTGTCTTTGACGCACCCAGCGCCTGCGTTGCTTCTACAAGCTGTCCCGATCGTAGCTGAAGCACCATGCTGCGGATGAGGATGGTCAGGCCGGGCCAACTGAAAGCGACAAGCATAAGGATAATAAGAAAGAGGTTGGAGCCCAGGACGATCACCATGAAAATCAGGATGGGCAGTAGTGGCACGTTGGCCACCACGTCCGTGAGTCGCTGAATGACGGTGTCCACCCAGCCGCCCATGTAGCCGCTGACAATGCCCAGTGTTGTGCCGATGGTTGTGGTCAGTGTGGATGCGAGCAGACCGATGAACAGCGCCACGGGGAACCCGAAGAGCAGCCCCACGGCCAGGTCCCGCCCCTGGGAGTCTGTGCCCATGCCGCCGAAGGCATCGCCGCCCACCACGGTCTTGACGCTGCCCAGGCTGTCCTCAGTGCTGAAGAACGTTGCTTCAATGACGAACTCGTAGTCGCCGCGTAGGGACTCGAAGGCTGCGTCATCGCCCGGGATTGGCACACCAAACGCCGCCTGATCGCCCAGGCCACGTAGGTCACGCTCATCGAAGTTGGTGCCGAACTGTTCGTTGTGGAAGTCAGCAAGGGCCGCCCGCACCGTCTGATCGGCGCTGAGTAGTAAGCGAAACGGCGTCTGCTTGTAGCGGATTATCGGCGCGGATTCACCGTCGCGAGCACCTGACGGCACGTGTTGAAGCAGCCGCACTGTTGTGCCGTCGGGTCGAACGAGCGATAACGTAATCAACGGTGGCCGACCCTCGAACTCAACGTCGTTGAGGGTGAACGAGATGAACGTGGGGAATTCATCGGAGTTGTGGGAAAACGACAAACGATAGGTCTCTGCCTTCACTCGCCCCACCGCGCGGAGGTCGTCTGGCGTGTCAGAGTCCAACACCTTGTGGGAGACACGGTCAGTGCCGGGGAATAGGTTCACCCAGACCGGGGGCACCGCTTTCGGGTTGTCGGCCCAAACCGCGGGGTTGCTCCACTCTTTGGTGCCGAAGTCCAGCGGATAGGTTGCGAGCACCCATATCGATATGCCTACGAGGAAGGCCAGCAGGATGAGGCCGGCTTTGCCGGTGTAGCTGCTGATGAGGACGCTGAAGGCATCGCTGAGTTTAATGTTCATGCTTTACTTATAACCGGGGGCACATATGATTGGGGACTGACCTGCGGGTCAGGAGGGACGAACCTTTTGGGCTCCCAGAATCTTGACGATGAAGTCTTCATGCGTACCTCACTCGTGGATCGAGGAGGAGATAAAGGACTTCCAGCACGAACCTGGCGACGACGTACATCAGTGTGAAGATGAAGGTCAACGCTACAATGAGGCCTTCATCGGGCGCTCCGGCCACAGCCTCGAAGTAGAGTCGACCCATGCCGTTCCAGTTGAATACCGTCTCAACCAGGATGGACCCGCCCAGGGAGCCCACAAGGCTAAGGATGAGGCCGGTGACGATGGGGGGCGCTGCTACTCGCAGGATGTGCTGTCGCATGACTTTGCCCTCTGGCAACCCTTTGGCGCGGGCGACTAACACATGGTCTTCCTGGGCTACATTCAGGGTCATGGTTCTTACGGAATACAGGTAGGGGCCTACGCTCACCAGTACCAGGGTGATGATGGGCAACAGCGCGTGTTTCAGCAGGTCAAAGAACCTTGCAAAGCCTCCTTCCGGTGGAGGGGTGCTGTACATGCCTCCGCTGGGCAATATGTTGAACGTGAAGGACAGCAGGAGGATGAGGAGAATGCCCGTCCACCATGCAGGTAGCGCGAATGAGACCGCTGCCCCGAAGGAGACTGTACGGTCAAGCTTGCTGCCGACCCGGGTGGCCATCTTCACACCTACAGCCATGCCGATGACTGCCGTGATGATCAAGCTGGATGTGAGCAGTAGGGCGGTGTTGGGAAGGCGCTCCAACACAATGTCGGACACCTTGCGGCTACCTTTGGAGCTTCGAAGTGTTCGGGCATCGCCAAGATCGAGGGTGATGACTCTGAAGACCGTGTCCGGCATGCGTTGCCACCACGCTTCGTTGAGGCCGTAGAATTCGATCAACTCTTCACGGCGGACTTCCAACGCTGCCTCAAGGGCCTCTGGGTTACGACTCTGGGTTGCCTGGGATGTACGGAGGCCGCGAATCTCCTCGTTGATGACGGCGGTGAGGATGCGATCGGAGAATCCAGATGCGCCCAGGGTAACTACAAGCAGCACCAGCACCGTGAGCAGAACGCCCAGCAGCGTGGCAGCGCGGAGTCCGAGGGTGCGCACGAGAGCCAAGGTCACCTCTTTGTTGTGATACGTATCCTCAAATAGACGAACCGCCTGCCCCAAGGCAGGGCAAGACCCTACACCCACATGACCTGCCGGTGGAGATGTTTTCGGTTGCGGCTGGGCCTGTTACCTGATAACAGGCTTCAATAGACATGAGTGGTGAGTTTATGGTTCCAAGGGTGCGTGTTGAGACAATACTACCCGTTTAGCCCTGACGTCGCCTGCGGAACATGAGGCCCAACAACGTAAGCCCCGCCAACGGGTACGCCAACTCAATGTTGCTGCCACGGCCGCATCCGCCACCGTCTTCGTCATGGTCTTCTTCTTGCTGCGGCGCAGACGTGGGCTGTACCTGAGGCACGGCTGTTGCTGCGACTACCGCAACCGGGCCATCGGTAGTGGCTTCAAGGTCGACGCGACGCTGGGTCATGGTGGACACGGCATCGCTGAACCCGCCAAGGAACAACTGGTACAACCCCGGTTGCAGTTGATCGCCTACGGCTTGATTGAGCTTAATCTTGAACCCGCCGGAACCTGTGCCTCCGGATTCGGCCAACCCCTGGGCCAGGACTTTGTTCTCCGCGGGATCGAACAACGTGTATTGCAGTCCAAGTGAGCCTGGGCCTTCAAGACGGATGGAAAGCTCGTTCTCTGCTCCTATCTGCAGCGGCTGTGATGGCGTTTCCGTCAATCGAACCAGCTCAGCGGAGCCAAAGTCCCAATCGCCGGTGGAGAAGGGGTAGTCAGGATGGCGATTGGCCGTCAACTCGGCGAACTGGGCGGGCGGGTCGTATCGCGTCAGCTTGAACGGGCCGTTGCTGATGACCATGAGGCCGGTATCGTTGAACCAGTCGATGACTGCCTGATAGCGGTCGGTCGCTTCACTCAGCGTCGTCAGCGATTCACCATCGACCTCGAAAATGCCCTCGGGAACGATGTCATTCTTCAGGAAATCGAGGAGTGTGGTGCGAACGAGTCGGGAATCGCGATCCATCACCAGGCTGATCCAAGGCACATCGAATCGACCGGCGGCGGTGTCACTGTAGGCCGCACGTCGTTTATCGAACACCAAGTCATCCATTGCTGCCAGGATCTCCCACGGCATGGACACGCTGGTTGGACTGGCGTAGGAGGCGATGTAGTTGTCCTCAAAGTGCCAGAAATCGACGTAGACCTCCAGGCGATTGTCGTCGAGAATCCGGAAGCCCTTGAAGGTGTCCAGGAAGGGACGGGCGGTGACGGCCAGGGCTCGCTCCACCTGGGACTTATCCGTGTCGTAGGCGATGTCAAAGTTCTGGTAGATGGAGTAGAGCACGTCCGCCATGTTGATGGGTATGCCGTGATGCCACTCTGAGGAGAAGTACTTGGAGTAGTCAAAGGTGACCTTGCTGGTGGCTCTGGTGCCACTGCCGATGGTCTTCCATGTGTCTGTCTCTGTATCCAACATGAACGCGTCTGAGGGCACGGACATCTTATCGGTCGGACCAGCGGTGTTCACGTTAAACGTTGCTCGCATGGGCTCCGGTACGCCGGAGAAGGGGTGATTCCACAACGGCGGGTCGTTCAGGTTCTTCCAGACGTCATTGCTGTACACGTCTGTCATACCGCCCACGGGGTTCCATGTGGTGCGTTCAGTCCAGACCCAAAGGTTGCCTACAATCAACTCGCTCTTGCCGGGGATGGAAGCTTCACGCAGAGTCCAGGGCGATTTGGGGCCTGCGACAAGATCTTGAGTGACGCCGATGAGTCCTTTATCGGCTGCGAAGCTGTTCTCCACCGTGGCCACCCAGATTCGAACGGAGTCCTCCAGGGCGAGTTGAGTAGCGGTGCGGTAGAGCTCGTTGCGTTCTTCCAGATTACGGAACTGCCCGGTGAAGATTCGCTTACCTACCTCGTCGAGCTCTTCGTTCTCGTACTGCCAGAAACCTGCTTCACGCCAGCCGGGCATGTTGCCCGTCCACGGCGCGGCGAACTGGTTGATAGAGGAGAAGTCGTAGCGGTCAGGCGCGGAACGGCCCCAACCCTCTGTGTAGATGTGCCAACTCAAGGTCTGGGGGTTGGTTGAGTACACAGTCAGGATAGCTGGGGCGAAGTTCTGGTAGACAGGGTCTACCTGGAAGCCTGCCTCACGAAGCTCCGCACGAACCAGGTCGCCAATCTCCCGGCGCTCGTCTTCTATGCGGACGATGAACTTGATACGGATAGGACGGCCGTTGAAGTTCCATACGTCGTCGACCATCTCCGCGCCGGCGTCTTCCATTGCGGTCTTGATGAGGGCACCGGCGAACTCAGGATCGAAACGGATGTTGAGCTCCCGGATGAGGTCAAACACCGTGAGTTGGTCAAAGTCTGAAGGGCTGACGTGGGTGACCATGGGGTCAGCCATGCCACGGTAAATCTCGCCAGCAACGAAATCGCGGTTCACCAGGAACTGCATGGCCCACCGGACATCGCGGATGGAGAAGGGGTTGAGCTGCCCTTCCGGCGCTGGTGCCGGGTTCAAAATGAGGGACAATGTTGTGGCAGGGGCCTCGAAAATCTGTAGGTCGTCGGAGCCGCGAAGCTCAATGGCCGCCGCCGTCTTCAGTCCGAAGAGGTAGAGGTCCATGTTGCTCTGGGCAAGGTCGAGGGGCGCGCGGTCCACGTGGAACGCCTTGAACAATACTTTGTCGACGGCAGGGCCTGTCTGAGACTGCTCGGGCTCCGCGGCAAGGGCGGAGGTGACGCCAAGGGCCAAGGTCAGAATCAAGATGATACCTACTGCGAACCACGACTTACGACGAACCTGCATTATTCTCTCCTGCAAGGGCGATGCCCTTGACCCATATGACCTGGCAAGATTCATCCTGCACCTACAAGGGCGATGCCCTTGACCCAAATTCCCTGACGCCAGGGTTCAACCCTGGACCTATGTTCCCTGACGGTTGTACATGCTGTTTATCCGCTCATGGTTCGATAGGCTCACCACGAACGGAGCTTGGCCCACTTAGCTCCCCCACCATGGCTCTCCCCCGAGTGGGAAGGGGATGCTAGCTATTAGACGTTCTGCCAGTGCTCTGGCTGCTTGGGCCTGGCAACGAAGTAGGTCAGGCCTGCCACGACGACAGCCGTGCCTGCTACGCCAGCGATCAGGAGCCACCACGGCGCCTGGGTGTCCTCAACGATGGGCGCTGGAATCTCCGGTAGCTCCGGTACCACGATCCCAGCCTTTAATGCGTCTATCTGGGCTCGGAGCACATCCTCGAACTCTCCGCTGATGCCATCGATACGCGATTCGAGGTCCGCTATACGCTCGGCGAGCAACTCCTGGGTCTCTTGAACGTTATCGAAGCCGAACTCCATGAAGAACGACGACGTTGCTGCGTTACCGGAGTCGTCGAACACGTTCACAGCGTGGGCACCCTCGCCTGAGATGGGTATGAAGACCTGGCTGGTGAACCTGCCAAGCTCGTTGGTCCTCTCTGTGGCAACGGCCACGCCGCTCACGCGGATGATGACATTGATGTCCGGTTGGAAGTTGAAGCCTTGCAGCGTCACCGGCTGTCCGCCGGGGCCTGCCGGCGGGTTCAGGAATACTTCCGGCGCCTGGATGGGCGCACGTCTGGTGAACCCGATCTTCTGGTTGACGGGGCCGAACTCGCCAAGGCGGGTGTCAGCCCACGTGAGGTATGCGTCTTTATCCGAAGCAGCAATGGAGAAGTAGTCGCCAATGAACTGCCCGCCGGGGAAACCCTTGTTTGCGTTGGAATGGAAGTCAGAGACGCGGGTATCCGGGGTGTCTATGTTCAGGGTCTCGTCCGTGAATCCCCAGGAATCGCCCCCATCGTCGGACGTGGTGTAGTAGATCTGATAACGGACCTGAGCACGGTCGTCCCGGAAGTCGCCCCACATGACGTGCAGCGTGCCATCGGGCGACGTGGCGATGCTTGGGAAGAACTGCAGATGATCGGTGTCATCCCCGTTCAGGGTTACGGGCCGGGCCCAGGTCTCGCCACGGTCTGCTGAACGTACGAAGTAGATATCACCATCGTCCGTGGGGTCGTCCGGGGGCTTGGCGGTGTACACCACGTACACCTCATCGTCCGGGCCAACCGCTATCTGCGGAAAGGCTGAGCCCCAGTATCGGAAGAACCCGTTGCGGGGCAGGAATCCCGGTTCGTTGAATACCGATGTGCGAATGGGCTCGCCGAAGGTCACCCCGCCATCGTCGGAGCGGGCGACGTAGTTCTCGGCCAGCCCTTCCATCGAGTCGTCGTCGGTGGAATCAAGCCATGTCACGTAGAGCGAGCCGTCGTTGGCAACTGCCGGTTGGGAGCCTTGCAGGACACGCTGGGTGCCGACCGCGCCGCTGGGTGCATCCTGGAGCTTTTCGTCCGCAGTCTCAGCGTCCAAGTCTTCTTCAGATGAACCGCCTCTGGCGAAAATCCGTCGCACTACGGGGCCGACTGTTGTAGCGTCGCTCCAGGTCTGACCGCCGTCCGTGGAGCTGACCACCTTGATGGCCGTCTCAAGGACCGGGATTCCGAAGAACGGGAAGTTTCCGCCGAAGGGAAAGATGATGGGGAACCGCGACGTGAACTCTGTCATGGTCACGTAGATGGCGTCCACGTCCGGGTCGTCCGCGCTTGGACCGATATCTATCCAGGGCTTGTCCAGGAAGCCGATGGCGATATCGCCCTGGAGCTGGTCGCCCAAGCCAGGCGTGAGGTTCTTGTTGATGCCGCTACGGAAGGTTGAGACCGGCTCACCCCATGTCCGTCCACCGTCCTCAGACTTGGCGATGCCGATGCTGGAGACGACGGCCTGGTCTGCTGCCGGGCCGATAGTGAACTCTTCAACGCCGATGGAGATGAAGATGATGTAGACGTTGCCATCGCGACCAAACGCAACGACAGCGTCACCGCCGGAACCGATGTCTTCTGCAAGATAAGAAGGGCGGAACGGGCCTTCCCAAGTCACACCACCATCAATGGAGACGTAGTTGGTGACATTGGGGAAGTTGTAATCGATTGAGCCCATGACCAGATGGTCGGGGTCATTGGGGTTCACGGCTATGCTGGGCTCCGTCTGCAGCGGTGCGCTGGAGAAGTCCCGTGGTATCAGGATGTTCCTACTGAAAGCCGGTGCGGGGTCGCGAAAGGGAACCAGGCCTGCGCCCTGCACCGCGACTGCGTTCGGCGGCGTTGTAGGGGCCATGAAGACTTCTGGCAATGCTTCCCAAGCCAGTCCGGGGGGTGGCGCATTGCTGCGTTTGGACTGGTTTGCGATGCCAAGGGCCGGGCGAGGGTCAAAGCCTCGCGCCATCAGCCCAACGGAGCTTGATAGCAGGTCACTGATGGGCGTGAGATACGTGAACGGAGCGGGATTGGCGAAACCTGCCACCGAGCTGAGGAACGGCGATGCGACCTCAGGAATCTCTGGGTTTGCGGTTGGCACTTCTACGCCTACCGCGGCATCGTGTCCGTCAGCGCGCACTGCGCCAGCACCGCCGGTTAACAGCAATGTCAGGGCCAAGATGGCCAGGATTGCTGCGATACTCCGATTCATACTCCGCTCCTCGTTACCCTCTTTTTAGGCTATGGACTTAGTTGCCAACCAGGTTTAGGGCACTGTCCATGCGATTGATCATTATCAGGAAAATGTCGTTCTGCAGGTCTCCGGACATTGTGCCGAACTCAACGGCACCGGAATCGAGGAAGGCTAAGACGGAATCGCACGTGTCCGTGTACGTCCCATCTATCCAATCAAAGTAGGTGGGTAACATCCTGATGACTCTATCCACTTTGGTACCGAGGCTAGGATCAGATTTCACGGCTTGATCCTTCACGCTCTTCCAATACTTCACGGCCTCTTCCTGGGTGTCAGGCATGCTCTTCCGTAGCTCGACCAAAAGCAGTCGGTCGCTGTCCATCGGTTCGATGCTGCCTTCCAGATCGGCCAGGTGACCCTGCAATAAGACCATGGTGGATACCTCGTCCTCAAGGGTTGCGACTTCGTTCTGGCTGGTGACAAGGGCGTTCTGCGCCATCGTCTCCGCACGTTCTGCATCCGTAACGACGAGCTTTTGCCGGGATATCTGCTCCATGAGGCCTTCATTGGTGGCCTTGTTGCGTGCAATCTCCTGCTTGTAACTGGAAACCTCGTTCAGGAGGTCATTGAATCGGGCGTCTTTCTCAGCAATCGATGCTTCCAGCCGGGTGATGCGCTCCACGTTGGTTTCCAGTCGCGAGGACGCTTCGGATGTCGATGGCTGGAACAGGACATACCCAATGCCAATACCGATGCCCAGCATTATCATCAAAGCTGAACCGGCCATTGTCAGGAGTCCCTTTGTTGACGACCAATCGAACATGACCTTCTCCTTGTTCAGGCACCCCTCGCCATTGTGACGGGATTTTTTCTGAAATACTGTGGCCAGCTAGGCCGGCCTTCGTGATTTTGTTTGTTAGGACTCCGGAGTAGTTTCCTCTTTCTCTAAGACCGATGTTGAAAAGTAACCCTTGCTCCGATAGAAGGAATCCAGCCCAAAAATAAGCATTGGGTTGGTATCGTCTACCGCTATTTGCCATACGGTCCAGCCAGTGATTGATGACCCGGGGTAGAGCTGGGCGGTGAGGAAGGGTTCCGGCGGTGTCAGCCACGATGGTGTTCCGTAGGCGTGGCCCTGGGTTGAGAGCATTCCGAAATCGAGCTGATGCACCCGGTCTGTCTGGCCTTCCGGCCCGCTGGAATAGTCCATACGGATCTGAAGCACAATGTACTCCGTGCCATCTAGGGCGGGGGAGTTGAACTGATACGCTTCTTGCAGTATTTCCCAGGCAGACTCTCCTCGAAGGACTTGAAGGACCGTAATGTCATGGGCTATGGGGCTACCGTCAAAGTACCTGCCAAGCACTCGCACCGGATAGTTGATGGGGGCAGGGTTTCGGTACGTGTGGCCGAAGCCCGGTATCCCGCTGACCAGGTTAATCTCACCAGTCTCCATGCGGAGGATGAGCGCCCGGGTATCGTCGTCCATGGCGATGGCCCAACCAAGGGTGACCAGTGCAGCCGTTGTGTTTGGTGAGCGACTCACGATACCGATGACCACTCCCTTTTCCGTGATAACGGGGCCGCCGCTCTGCCCTGCATAGAAGGTGTTGTCTGTCTGGAGGTAGGCGAATTCGTCTGGATCCTGGGGTAGGAACTCCGATATGGATCCGATGGTTGTGGTGGTTGCTTCGTTGAAGGGCGTATAGCCTACGGCCATAACCCGGTCTCCCACTTCTGCGTCAGCTATGTTGCCCAACGGGGCTGCTCTAAGGTGTGTCCCGCCACTGATTCTCAGGATGGCCAGGTCACGAACTTCATCGCGTCCAAGCACGACTGCCTTCTCCTCCGTGCCGTCTTGATGTATGACCGTCACGGTGGCCTCTGCGCCTACAACGTGATTGGCTGTTAGGACATAACCCATCTGATCAATAATGACGCCGGAGCCCTGGCCTGAGCTGGTCACGACTTGCACTACGGACTCATTCAATGCTTTGAGTACTTGCGGCAATGTAGGTGTTGGTATTGGCGTTGGCATTGGGGTTGCCGTTGGGACTGGTGTTGCTGTTGGTTGGGGAGTAGGGGTAGCTGTTGGCACCGGGATGGCAGTAGCTGTGGGGGATGGTATTGCTGTTGCTGTGGGGAGCACCGCTGTAGGTGACGGCTCCACCACTTCCGGTTCTGCTGCTTCACTTCCGCAGGCGATTGCAGCAACCATCAGAATCGCTATTGGCACTGCCAAGAATTTCATAGACATATCGCGGACTCCCTACGTGCTCACGCGCGACGAGCATCGCGCTCCTAAGAGACGGCGCCAGTATATCAGATATGAATTGGATATGAACCGAGGTTAGGGAGGTAAATTTTTCAATCGTCGATGTAACAGACGTGGCTACATCGCTGGGATGTCCTTTCAGATGTAGCTACGTAGGTGAGGGGATATCGGATTCAGGGCAGGGTTTAACCCTGCACCCATGTTCCGTGACCGACATCCGGGTTTGCAGTGTTTTACATGAATTGTCTACTAACAAACCACAAATCAAAAGCCAGGAACTGATCCCTCTGGACTCCCAAAGACAACCATGGTTTAGCTTCTCATGGGGGCACATGTGCAGGGGCCTGGCCTACTTGACGGGATGGTGAGCGGTGACCACGGTGTGCAGTCCGCCTCTGGTGTTGTAGTCGAGGGTGAGGGTCATGCTGCGAGGGGTGCACGCTGCTACAAGATCGTTCAGGATGCGGTTTGCGGCATGTTCCTGCACGATGCCCACGCTGCGATATGCCAGGAGGTAGTACTTCACGGACTTCAGCTCCAAGCAAGTATCGCCGGGGACGTAAGTGACCACCAAGGTGCCGAAATCAGGCAGGCCGGTCCAGGGACACACGGCGGTGAACTCATCGGTATCGATGGTGACTTCCGTGTCTGAGCCGGCGTAATCGTAGGGGAAGGTCAGCAATGAATCGGACTGCACCACAGACTCGTCGTCGATGGGACCAGCCCACTCAAGGCTCTCGTATTGCTGCTTCAAACCATCTGTCTGCTGCATGGTGACCTCCCTTGTTCGCCTGATTGTGGCTGTCATTGTACGGCATTTCGTGCGGAGAGGGGCCCGGCGGGATCGCTGACTCTATTCGTTGACACAGCTAGGACTCGTCCATAGAATTGTGCCTACTCTGTTCCGGCCCAACCTGTTTTGTGGGTGAACCTATGGATACCGTTCAAGCGTTGTATGAGCTCCAGGAGATGGAGGGCGACCTCCTGAAAAGCAAAACCGATCTTGCGGATGTGCTATCACGCCTCGACCATAACGAGGGTGTTGCAAAGTCACGAGACCGCGCTGTGAGGGTGAAGGCTGCGTTCACCAAGCTTCAGCTACAGCAGAGCGAGCTTGATGTGGATGTGCAGGAGGCGGTTGGGCGTTTGAAGGATCTGGACAAACGGTTGTACAGCGGCAGTACGGCGGCTTCCAAGGATTTGCTGGCTCTCCAACATGAGATCAAGTTCACTCAGGAGAAACATGAGGGGCTTGAGGCGAAGTTGCTGGAGAAGATGGAGCAGGTGGAGGCGGGGAAGAAGGCTGTGGCGACTATCGATGCCGATCTAGCTGCTACGGAGTCGGCATGGGAGGCAGAGCAGCCCAAGCTCCAACAGGAACAGGTGCGTTTGGAACAGCACGCCAAAGAGGTGGCCCAGGCGTATCAGACGGCTGAGGCTGCTGTGGACGCTGCTGACTTGAAGATGTATCGAACGTTGCAGAAGTCAAAGGGCATGGCCATTGCTAAGGTGGAGCGGGGCATGTGCAGCGGGTGCACTATCGCGGTGCCATCGCACGAGCTTCAACAACTCCGCACGGCGACGAGTCCCATGCGATGCAGCAGTTGCGGTAGGTTCTTGTTCTCCCAAAGATAGCCAGGAGGGCTTAGCCCTCCACCCATGTTCCGTGACCGACGTTCAACCTTTTGTGTTTCTCCCCCCGTCTTAATCTGAGAGAGTGGGGCACATATGACTGGGCCTGGCCTGTGGGCCAGAGGGTCGCAGGAGACTTCCTGCTCACGAGCTCCTTGCCAAAGGGACGAGCCTTCTGGACTCCCGGAAAATGTCCTGCCTGCTACAATGATGCGGGGCCGGTGGGCCGGGTGGCCGCTTTTCCTGGCTTGTTCAGGGGGAGAGGAAAGTCCGAGCTCCAACCGGGCAGGGTGCTGGATAACGTCCAGGCGGGGTGACCCGACGGATAGCGCCACAGAAACAAACCGCCTCGGTTCGCCGGGGTAAGGGTGAAATCGGGAGGTAAGAGCTCCCGGCCGTTCGCAGTGATGCGATGGCGGGCAAGCCCCACCCGGAGCAAGGCCAAATAGGGGGACTATGGGTGCCCGACCCGTCCCCGGGTTGGCTGCAAGATCCCGACGGTAACGTCGGGGCCAGAGGGATGGCCACCACCTGTCCGCTCACCAGGATGAAGCCTTTCGAGGCGTAAACTGATGGTTGGCAGGTACAGAACTCGGCTTACAGGCTCACCGGCCCCTATTTTTTGATGCTAATAATTGATGACAGCGCTCTACTAATATCATCAATTTTAGTAAATAGCTTTCGCACAGCACTATGGCGTCTTCTGTCGGCCTGTCCTCGAACGAGTAGATGCGACGAATCGATCGTTGCACGCCGTCAACAGGTTTGCCGTCAATGATTATTGGTTCCTCGGCAGAAAACCTCCGATTCCCCCTGTCATCTGGTTTCCCCAGTGGAATCTTGGCTGTTGCCAGAGCAGGGATTGTCAGCCCTCCGACGAAATGTATTTCATACGTCGAATTTACGTTGAACGGCTGGAGGTGAACTGTATTGACTTGTAACTTGTTGAAGAATTCGAAATCATCATCTGAATTCATATCTTTTTGCCTGGCTTCGTACCACATCTCAAATTGGGCTTCGGAATGGAATTCTTTTTGCATAACTAGGGTTACGCTACGCGCAGAAGCTACAAAAGCGTTGAGATTAGCAATGAATACCGGGTAGTCATCTGACCCACCTTTTGCCTGTACAAACATTAGTGTTGCTTCATTGAGCTTTTGTTGAGTGTAGGTCACAGCAGCTCCCTAACCAAAAAATAGCATTTCGTCGTTGCAACTTGGTGTCATAACTAATGTTACATAGATTATAAGATGTGTAATGATGGGAACAGGTGGATGTATCCCGTATAGTACCCCCCATGACCACTGACCTTTCAGCACGCGCGATCAAGGACGGCTTAGGCACCACCGTTATGGGCTGCCGTGTGCGGTCGTTGGCCAAGACCGGGAGCACCATGGACGTGGCCAGACGCATGGCTGAATCGGGGTGCAGGGAAGGCACGTTGATCGTCGCTGATATGCAAACCTCGGGGCGAGGTCGCTTCAACCGACCGTGGGCGTCACCGCCGGGAACCAACCTCACCTTCTCCATCGTGCTGCGGCCATCGCCGGAACTGCTGCGAGACGTGAACATGTCCGCCACTGTGGCCCTGGTGCGCTGCATTCGTGACGTGGCGGGACTTACCGCGACCGCTAAATGGCCCAACGACGTGCGTATCGGCGGTAAGAAGGTGTGCGGCGTGCTGGTTGAGGGTGTGTTGGCTGGCGCTCTTGTTTCCGGCCCCCACCCCGCCCCTCCCCCCAGGGGGAGGGAGCAAGACAGCTTTGCTGTTCTGGGCATCGGGCTGAACGTGAACTACGACCCCACCCCTTTGCTCGACCCTCCTGCGGTCGCGACAAGCCTCGCCTCGGAGCTAGGTCGGGACGTATCGCGACTGGACGTGCTGCGGGCGTTTCTGCGCACTTTCGATGCACTTTACAGAACGTTAGACGCCGGTGATTCGTTGTACCAGGAGTGGCGAAGCTGTTTGGATACCCTTGGCCAGCACGTCCGTGGGCGCCAGGGCGACCGCATCGAAGAAGGCATGGCCTCAGACGTCGACCGCAACGGAGACCTGATCCTGACTAGGGCGGACGGGTCAACGGTGTCGCTCAACGCTGGTGAAGTCCAGGGGATTCCCCTGGACCCACGTGAGCAACGCTAGGTGCATGGTATCGATGGGACAGGGTTGTGCCTGGGAGGGTTCGGATTCTTCGCTTTGCTCCGAATGACATAACGAAGAATTGAAGCTAGGCGTAGCTTGGGCTACACTAGATAGTACACTCGCTATCGCACGCGTATTCGCGTGTGTGTGTAAAGGCATGGAGGAACAGTGGAATCTCAGGGCGCTCAACGTCTACCGGGAATGCGAGACCTCTTTGAAGAGGAGAATCGTCGCAGTCGCCGTGTGCGGGATGGCTTACAGTCGTTCCTAGCGCTGTACGGCTATCACACGGTAGATACCCCTGTGGTCGAGCCTACCGACATCTTCCTCCGCAAGTCGGGCGGCGAGTTGGCCTCCCAGATGTACACATTCGTTGAACCGGGCGGGCACCAAGTCAGCCTTCGCCCCGAGTTCACGTCCCAGGTCATTCGCCTTTACCTGCAAGAAGAACGTAACCAGGCAACCCCTGTGCGATGGCAGTATGCGGGGCCGGTGTTCCGCTACAGCCCGGGCGAGACGCGCTATGGCAGACAGTTCACTCAGGTAGGCGCAGAGCTTATCGGCGCGGCTGGCGCATCGGCAGAGGCAGAGGTCATGGCGATGGCGTGCGGCGCGTTGGCATCGTTAGGTCTGGTATCGCATCGTGTGGTTCTGGGCGATGTGGGCGCGGTCTACGGTCTATTGAAGCAATTCAAATTGTCAGAGCGTGCGACCTACTTCCTGCTGTACTCGATGGGCGAACTTCGCGATGGCGAGGCAGGTCTTGAATCGGTGCGAGCACGGGGTCAGGAGCTTGGCCTCTTCGATTCAGATGAACGCCGAGGCGGCATGGAGGCCCTGGCCCAACACCTGGCAACGGCAGAAGCGAACGGCAACAATGATGGCTCCATCGGCGTGCGGACATCGCAGGAAGTCATGGAGCGGTTGGAGCGCAAACTTCAGTCGGTGGACAGTCCTGAACAGCTTGAGAGCGCTTTGGTGTTCACGCAGGCGATATCGGGAATAAAGGGATCTCCCAAGGAAACGTTGAAAGCAGCGAGAGACCTGGCGACGGCCCACAAACTGGACGCATCGCCCCTCTCGACGATTGATGAAAGCCTTGCAGCCTTCGCACTGCACGACCTGAAGGGTGTAGAGGTCAACATAGACCTGGGCCTGGCCCGGGACATTGCCTACTACACCGGCCCGGTGTTCGAGGTCTGGGCTGGCTCTGGCAACGGCGTCCGGCTGGCAGGCGGTGGCAGGTACGATGGTTTGGTGAAAGCCCTGGGTGGTCGCCAGGATGTTCCAGCCCTGGGCTTTGCCTGTACGCTGGAACTGGTCATGGACGCGTTGAACGATGATGCTGGCGAGGCTCGCCCGGCGAAACGGGTGCTCGTGGCTCCTCGAACGAACGCTGCGGTGAAAGCTACGCTACAGGCTGCTGCATCGCTGCGACTCGGTGGCGAGGTTGCTGCTGTGTCGCTCGAAGGGGCAGCGGACCAAGACGACGCACGAGGCCAGGGTTTTGAAGCGATAATCATGGTGGACGAAGACGGCACCAGCGAACGGATATGGCTCTAAGATGATGGAAACACGAAACGAATTACGATTAGCGATTCCCAGCGACGGCGCGCTCTACGAGCCGACGAACGAGTTCCTGCGTGCCAGCGGTATGCCGAACAAGCGTATCTCCGCACGAGGCTACACCGGGAAGATCGCAGCGGTTGAGGGTGTGAGCACCCTGTTCCAGCGAGCGTCTGACATCCCCGGCAAAGTGGAGGACGGCACGGCGGACTGCGGCATCGTGGGGCTTGACCGGTTCCTTGAATACCACCAGGAGGGTGGGGACTCGTTGGTGGTCATGGAAGACCTGCGCTTCGGCGGATGCGAGCTTGCGCTTGCTGTGCCTGAGACGTGGCTTGATGTGACGACGACAGCCGACCTTGGAGACCTGGCCCTGGAGTTTCGAGAAAAGGGACGGGAACTCCGCGTGGCTACCAAGTACCCGCAGCTCACGCAGCGGTTCCTCTACTCCAAGGGCATCAACTACCTGACAATGATTCCATCCAGCGGCACGTTGGAAGTCGCGCCGGCCATCGGGCAGGCAGACCTCATCGCGGACGTGACCGCCACCGGTACCACCCTGCGGGAGAACCGACTGAAGACGCTGATGGACGGAACCATCCTGAGATCGCAATCCTGCCTCATCGTCAACCGGAAGACGTTGGCAGGGGCTGAGACCAAGCTGAAACAGATCAAGGCCATCCTTGAACGGGCTGAGGGCTACCTGCGGGCGCAGGACTACTGCTCCATAGCTGCCAACGTGCAAGGGGCATCCCATGAGGCTGTTGCGGCGCTTGTCCTGGAACGCCCAGACCTCTCCGGCATCGAAGGGCCGACCATCGCCCCGGTGTACAGCGCCGAGGGTGGCGACTGGTACTCCGTAACCGTGCTTGTGGAAAAGACCAAGGTTTTGGACGCAGTGGAGCACATGCGCGAGTTCGGCGGGAGCGGCATAACCGTGACCCAGCCAACGTATCTGTTCTTTGACACGTGTCTGGCCTACGAACGATTGACGGCCGCAGTCTCAGGAAACAACTAACACAGAGGATTGGACAACACCATGCAGGTGATAAAAGGGTTTGAGGCGGGAAAGGAAGCCCTGGACAGGGGCTCTCTTCGCGTTTGGGACTCGGCATCGCCTGAGGTGCTCGACCGTATAGAGAAACTCTTCAACGAGAGGCTGACGCCTCGTGAAGTCGTTAGCCGCATTTTGGAATCGGTTCGATGGCGCGGCAACCCGGCGGTGCTCGGCTACACGGGCATGCTAGACGGCGTGGAGCTAGAGTCGCTGGAAGTCTCAAAGGCTGACATCAAAAAGGCCTACGACGCTACCCCGGACGACCTTCGTAGGGCGATGGAGACGGTGGAGGCTCGGGTTCGAGCGTTCCATGAGGCGTGCATGCCCAAGAGTTGGATCGACGACGCGACAGGACTCGGCGAGCGGTTCACGCCAATGGCACGTGCTGGCGTCTATGCCCCCGGCGGGCTTGCCGCATACCCCTCAACGGTGTTGATGACGGCAGTGCCTGCGAAAGTGGCTGGTGTTGACGAGATCATCCTGGCCACTCCTTCGAGTAAAGAGACCGGCCCCAACCAGACTGTGCTGGCAGCGGCATACATCGCCGGTGTGGACAGAGTGTTCCAGATGGGCGGCGCCCAGGCTATTGCAGCGATGGCGTACGGCACTGACACCGTCCCCAAGGTGGACATCGTGTGCGGCCCCGGCAACATCTTCGTCACGCTTGCCAAGCAGATGGTCTACGGCGAGGTAGCGGTGGACGGCCTCTACGGCCCCACAGAGACGCTGGTCATTGCTGACGACTCCGCTGACCCGGTTCTGGCGGCCGCCGACCTGCTGGCCCAGGCTGAACACGATGCACTGGCATCGCCGGTGTTCATCACCACCTCTGAAAAAATGCTGTCGAGTGTCGTCGAACAAATAGCAAAGCAGCTAGAAATGTTGCCCAAACGGGACATCGCCGCCGCAGCCCTTGAAGGACAGGGAGCCTTTGTCCTGGTGGACACCCTGGACGAAGCGATTACGCTGGGCAACCTCTACAGTCCGGAGCACATGTGCCTGCTGGTGAAGGAGCCCCGAGAGTTGATGGCCAAAGTGCGAAACGCAGGTGGTGTGTTCCTTGGAGAGTCGTCGCCGGAAGTGGCAGGCGACTACATCGCCGGGCCAAGCCACGTTATGCCCACAGGCGGCACCGCGCGGTTCAGCAGCTCCCTTGGCGTGCACCAGTTCCTGAAGGTGACATCGGTCATCGGGTTGGAAGCGGAGACGTTCCGAGCCCTTGGCCAGGACGCTGCACGGTTGGCTGAAGCCGAGGGTCTGGATGGCCATGCCCGGGCGGCACTGCTTCGACTCGAACGAAACGACGGAGGCGCGCTGTGAGCCCCACCGGAAAGAGTACTGACGTTGACAGGCTTGTGCGCCCCATGATCCTGGAGCTTGAGCCTTACAAACCCATTGAGCCGCCGGAAGTGCTGGCCAAACGGGAGGGCATTGCGCCTGAGGACGTCATTAAGATGGACGCCAATGAGAACCCCTACGGGCCTTCCGGCAAGGTGGCCGAGGCGTTGGGGGCGTTCTCCGGCTACAACATCTACCCTGACCCGTTCCAACGGGATGTCCGTGCCGCGCTTGCTGCATACACCGGCGTCCCAGTGGAGCGCGTGATTGCGGGCTCCGGTGCTGATGAGCTTATTGAACTCATCGTCAAGCTGACCATGGATCCTGGTGACCAGGCCCTTGACCTGACGCCGACCTTCGGTATGTATGCGGTGACGATGAAGATGGCGGGTGTGGAGGTCGTCGAGGTGCCTCGAAACGAGGCATTCGGCGTTGACATCGAGGCCATCCGGGCGGCGATTACCCCTCGTACAAAGCTGCTGTTTCTGTGCAACCCCAACAACCCGACAGGCACGTTGACGCCGGAAGCCGATGTGCGCGAGCTGCTGTCCCTGGGGCCTGTGGTTGTTGTAGACGAAACGTATCACGAGTTCTCCGGCTTCACGGTGTCGCACCTGGTGGACGAATTCGACAACCTGGTGGTGTTGCGGAGCCTGAGCAAGTGGGCAGGGCTGGCGGGTGTGCGGCTGGGGTACGGCATTATGACGCCGAAACTGGTGGACTACATCATGGGCATTAAGCAGCCATACAACATCAGCGTGCCTGCGCAGACGGCGTTGTTCGCGACGTTGCAGGATACGGACCTGCTGCTTCAGCGCGTACGATCACTGGTGGAGGAGCGGGAGCGGATGCGGGGGATGCTTGTGGACTCTCTTGGGGTGACGTGCCTGCCGTCCAAGGGCAACTTCCTGCTGTGCAAGTTTCCGCCCGGTCAGGCCCCGGAGCTTCAGGCGAAGCTGGCCAAGAAGGGCATTTTTGTGCGGCGGTTCGACGACGCTCGGCTGGGGGACTATCTACGGATAAGCTCAGGCAAGCCGGCAGATACGAATGCACTGATTAACGCGTTAAAAGATTTGATGGGCTAGATTGCCACACCCCATATTATGAGGGGACTGGCCTGAGGGCCAGGTGGGGACGGATTCTTCGCTCCGCTCAGAATGACAGACGAGTAGGGCGCAGCAGAATGACAAGGTCGGAGAAACGATATGGATGAACGAAAAGCATCGGTCAGTAGAGAGACACGGGAGACCAAGGTTTCCGTTGAGCTTGTGCTCGATGGCACCGGACAGTACACGGTGGACACCGGCAATGGGTTCTTCGACCATTTGCTGTCGCAGCTGTCACGGCACTCGCTTATCGATCTGACGGTGAAGGCCACGGGCGATGCGGCACAGACCGGCTGGCACCACACAGTTGAGGATGTGTCCATCGCTGTGGGTCGCGCGCTGAGCGAGGCCATCGGGGAAGGTCGCGGCATTGTGCGCATGGGCCACGCCCTCGTTCCCTTCGACGAGACGCTTGCCCAGGTGGCAGTCGACCTGAGTGGCAGGGCTTACGCGGTTGTGGAGACGGCTATCTACGGCGAGATGGTGGAGAGCCTCCCAAGCGACCTCATACGGCACTCGCTGGAATCGATGGCGATAGAGGGCAAGTTTAACTTGAACGCCCGCATCCTTTCAGGGCAGAATAGCCACCACAAGGCTGAGGCGTTGTTCAAGGCGTTCGCCAGGGCGCTCAAGGACGCTGTTGCTATAGACCCGCGACAAGGCGACGCTGTGCCGAGCACCAAGGGGACTATTTCGTAATCGAAGCAGAATAAATCAGTGAAAGAATCCCCGCTTCAAGCGGGGATTCTTTGTTTTGTGGTGGTATGCTTTGGGGCGTTGAGTCAGGTGTAGCAGGACAACCATCTTAGATTCTTCGTCATCCCGAGATTCGGGATTCCTCAGAATGACAACACAAAGGGGGCAATTATGCCACTGGATCCGCAGATAAAAGTCGTACTTGACCAGATAGCAGCGCTAAGGTTGCCGCCCCACTATGAAGTCGGAGCTGTGCAGGCTAGAGCCAACGCGGCGTCGCGACCACGCACTCCAGGGCCGGAAGTGGCTTCGGTAGAGAACTGGAGCATTGCAGGCCCGGACGGCCAAGTACCCATACGTATCTACAAACCCGCAGGCGACGGCCCGTTTCCTGCAATCGTGTGGGCCCACGGCGGCGGCATGGTCATCGGGACGCTTGAGACGTGCGACTATATCTGTCGGAAGCTCTGCGTGAACGTGGGATGCGTCGTGGTGTCGGTGGACTATCGCCTCGCCCCGGAGCACACCTTCCCCGCGGCGCCTGACGACTTCTATGCAGCAACCAAGTGGGTGGCCGACAACGCCGACGAGCTGGGCGTGGACGTGGGACGCATCTCCGTGGGTGGCGAGAGCGCCGGGGCCAACCTTGCGGCGGCGGTTACGCTGATGGCCCGGGATCGTGGCGGCCCCTCGCTGGTGCACCAGACCCTCATAAACCCCATGCTGGACACGAACTTCGACACCGCATCGTACATCGAGAACGCCGAGGGCTACTTCCTGACGCGCAAGACGATGATGTGGTACTGGGAGCAGTATCTGGGCAAGCCCGGAGGTACCAAAGACCCTTACGCGGCTCCGCTGTTGGCCAAAGATGTATCGGGACTGCCGCCTGCGCTGCTGATTGTGGGCGAGTTTGATCCGCTGCACGACGAGACTGAAGCCTATGCCGCGCGACTGCAAGCGGCAGGCGTCGCCACGACGTACTCTCGATACGACGGAGGGGTGCACAACTTCTTCAACATGCCAGCCACCGTGGACAAAGCAACCCAGGCCGTCGCACAGATGTCGGATGCGCTGAAAGCGGCCTTTAAGGGCTAGCCCCCCGATAAACCGGGGCAGGCCTGCATCCCTGACGGATGTTTGAGGGGGGCGAATTGATTCACGACACAGGTGAATGGTGTTTGAACGCAGATGAGTGTAGAAGGAGCGCCTTAGATTCTTCGTTGATGCGCTCCTCAGAATGATAAACAAGGAGTCGGTACGATGACCCAGGACGGACAGAAGATGGAAGATATCAAGGTGAAGGTGGAGCCGGGGGCTGATGGACATAACGTTGTAGCCCTGGAGGAAAGCGGCCCGGTCACTCTGGCATCGGGGCTTTCGCGCGACTACGCAGAGCGCATTGTGGTGGCGTGGAACTTCTGCGAGGGGTTTGATACGGCACCACTACGTCAGGCCAACCTGGGTTCAATCATGTCGGCACTGGACTAACGTAAACAAGGAGCGTTTCGATGAGTCGAGAGGTATTCAAGCAGTCTATCGGTTATCTGCTGGAGGTCGTTGCGGAGATCAAGCCGGAGCAGTGGGATCAACACGCTATAGGCAACTGGACTTTCCGCCACCTGGTAGGACACTCGTCCCGCTCGTTGGGTCGGATAGAGGAGCATGCCGCTGCCAGCCCGGTGGAGCCGACCGGCGTGGATGTGACGACTAGTAGCGACGACCGTGGTTTCGCAGCCGCCAAGGCCCTGGGCGACGACCCGCTGGGCGCGCTGAAAACGCTGGCCGACCGGGTGCTGCCGTTTGTTGAGAGCTTGCCCAAGGACTACATGCTCGATCTGCCTCAAGGGCAGCAATCTGTCGACGATTTCATGCCATCGCGCATCCAGGAAGTCACGGTGCATGCAATGGACATCGCTGCTGCTATTGGGTCGGACATCAAGCCGCCCGTGGAGTGCCTGCGCCACTCTCTCTACTTCCACGCTGACCGCGCCATTGAACGCAACCTGGCGGTGGAGTTGGTGCTTGCCCTGACGGGTCGAGAGCCGTTGCCGGAAGGCTTCAACCTGGTTGGTCCAATCTAAGTAATAGAGGTATTGTTCAATTGAGTCGTGAAGCATATAAATTGGCGGTTGGGTTCTTTCTGGATACTGTGGCTGTAATCAAGCCTGACCAGTGGGAGAACAATGCTCTGGGCGTCTGGAACCTGCGAGATCTGGTGGGTCACACAGCACGGGCAATAACCAACGTAGAGCTGTATGCCAAAGTAGGCGCTGGCGGGCGTACTGTGGACAGAGCGAACTCCGAGGCTGTTGTGGAACGTGGTAGAGAGGCCGGCCGTCAGCTGGGCGATGATCCACTGGTTGCTGTTAGAGCACATGCGGAGCGAGTGCTGGCGTTTATGGATGGCATACCGGATGACCACACCCTAGACGCGGTTGCAGGGAACATGACGCTTCTGGGGTATCTGCCATCGCGGGTTCAGGAACTGACAACGCACTCCATAGACATCGCCAGAACGATTGGGCACGAAGCGGAGCCACCCGATGAGTGCTTGCGAGTTTCGTTGTACTGGTACGTTGACCGATTAATACAGCGAGGTACGGGTGTGGAAGTCGTGCTTGCACTGACAGGACGTGAACCATTACCGGACGGGTTCAACGTATTCGGGTAAAGTCGCACCTAAATTAGTGGCGCAATCTCCTCGGCAATGATCTCCAGGTGCTCCATCTCGTCGAACACGGGGTTGAGCATAAGGTGCGTTGCTCCAGCCTCTACTAGCTCAGCCAGCTTCTCAACGATGACTGGCGCGGTCCCCACGATGGCCCATTTGTTAGCCAAATCCGGGTTGCCGTAGTAGGCACCTATCCACGTTCGCATTCGTTCCATCCCTCGCGCTTCATCGCTGTCGATGGCAAAGTAGACGCGCTTTGACATGGGGAAAGTTGCCGGGTCACGGCCTTCTTTTTCTAGGATGCTCTTAAGCTCTGTAATCTCCCTCAGATAGCCCTGGTTTGTGCCAGAACCAGCGCCCATCCAACCATCGCCGTACTTGACGGCACGTCGCATGGCGTCAGGCACCCTGGCGCCGAACCATAGGGGTGGGTGTGGCTTCTGTACGGGCTTGGGCTCCATGCTGATACCTTCAAGCTGGGTGAATGTGCCTTTGAAGTCGACTGATGACTGCGTCCACAGGGCTTTCATCACGCCGACGCCTTCTACGAACCGTGAAACGCGGTGTTCCGGGTCAAGCCCGAAAGCGGAATATACCTTGGTGGTGGTGCCCAACCCCAGACCGACGGTGAGACGTCCTCCGCTGAGGTTGTCCAGGCTGGAGAGGCTCTTGGCGAGTTGCACCGGTTGTCGCAGATTGCTCACGATGACCGATGTGCCGATGCGTATTTTGCTGGTCAACGCGGCCACGTAGGCTAACTGGGTTGTGGTCTCCAGGATAGGCAGCTTGCCGATGACCTGGTCTGATACCCAGAGATCGGCGAATTCAAGGACCTCGGCACGGATGGAGAACCTCCGGATGAGGTCTATATCGATGTTGCCGTCGGGAAACCCTTGGGGCAGTGCAATGCCAAGTTTAACTCCGCTTTTGGTGCGCATGAGGACTCCTTAGTGGCCCCGTTGTACGGGGCGCCCACTTGCCTGACGGTAACTTAAGGTTGATGCACCTTTGACTCGCACAGGATAGGGGGATATAAATTGCGATAATTATATCATATACAGAACTGTTGACCGTGGCAGGGGGCCAAGCTACGCTTCTGCTATGAATACTACGTACGGAGGAACCCGTGGCAATAGCTGACCAGGCACGTGTAGGACTCGCACTACCTCAGGCGTTCCCGGAGGGCCCTGCTGATCCAAAGACGATTATTCGATTCGCTCAGCGGGCGGAGGTGCTGGGCTATGACAGCCTGTGGGTGCAGGACAGGCTGATGGGTCACGCTACGTGGCTTGAGCCGCTAAACCTGCTGTCGTTCGTGGCAGCTGCTACAGAGACCATCCGACTTGGCGTGGCGACGCTGCCGCTGCCGTGGCACAACCCGGTTCGCCTAGCCAAGAGCCTGGTGACGCTTGACCAGTTATCGGGCGGTAGGCTGACGGTGGGCCTTTCCCTTGGCGGTACGTACTTGAACGACACCGTGGTTGGTGCTGTGCCCGAGCGAAGGCTTGCCGCGTTCAACGAGGGGCTGCGCCTGATGCAGAGACTGTGGACGGAGGAGGACTTCGACTTTGACGGCGAGTTCTGGACACTCCGCAACGCCACGATGGATCCGAAGCCTGTACAGAGTGCGGGCAGGGGCCACATGCCCCTCATGCTCGGCGGCGGACACCCTGACGCCATACGAAGAGCCGTGCGCGTTGCCGATGGCTGGATGGGTGGGGCATCAATGACTGCGGATGTGTTCAAAGGGCATGTCGCTGTGGTTAAACAAGCCCTCGACGAGTACGGTCGAGACCCCAGCACATTCACGATAGCCAAAAAGCAGTTCCTTGCGCTGGATGACAGTGTGGAGCGCGCTACTCAACGTATGCGCGATTGGGCTGGTCACCAGATAGGAAACGCCGACCTTGGCGAGCAGGGTAGCCTTCGGGGTCCCAGCAGCGTCATTGCGGAAGGGCTGCATGAGCTTGTGGACGCGGGAGCTAACTTGATTGTGCTGAACCCGGTGGATGATCTACTCGACCAGGTGGAGCATCTGGCACTGGTGATGGGGATGCGTCAGGAGTTCGAAATCTAGGCAGGCCAAGGCTGAGCCTTGACCCTTGTGCCTGCCAGGGCTCGCCCTGGACCCATATTCCTACGGTTACCTAACTAAGCTGAGCTTTGACCCATGTGCCCGCGGTTACCTAACCAGGCTGAGCTTTGACCCATGTGCCTACGGTTACCTAACCAGGCCAAGACTGGGCCTTGACTCTTGTTCCTATGGTTACCCAACTGGGGCGCAGGCTACCCCAAATGTGGCTTTGCTACCCGCCTGTAAAGCAAAAGAGGCTAGCCTCTCCTAGCTCTGTACGGAGCGTGGCGTCACGATGATGTAGAGGGTCTTGGTGGCGGAGTTTGTGCCTTCAGCCGTAGTGGTGAGGTTCAAGGTGACGGCGCCGGATAAAGCTACCTCGCACGCCGTCAGGCCAGTGACGTGCCTACCTACCGTGGCCAATGATCCATCCTGGTCCCTCATCAGCTTTGTTGTCCCTGGTTGGATGTAGTAGTTGGCGTAATGGTAGGGGTCCTCAGACGCCCAGGTGGACTGGTCCAACCAGTCAATCCGAACTGATGTCTGCGTGCCGACTGAACAATCGACGAAGTCTGTAGAGTCGGCTTGCGTGAGGTCACGACTCATCCATGAGGACACGTTGTCCATATCTGCCAGGGCAACGGTCTCGTTGTTGTTGCGGTCAGTCCCTTTCATGATCTGGATCATGGATGATGTTATTGCGGGTACCAACAGGCTGGTAATCGCTACAGCAACCAGCATTTCTACCACTGTGAACCCCTCATTTTTGACCAGGCCTGAAGCGCTCCGCCTCAGGGTCAGACGTGGACGGAAGGTGTTCAGCAACCGCAAAAACGTACTCATCGTTTTGTCTTCAAATCCGACACTCTTGAGACCAGCATCCCGTCCCGACGGACGCTTGCTGTGACCTGCTGCAGTTCTGCTATGGGGTAGGGAACGGACAACGCATCGCAGCAATACGTGTTGAGCTCAACGGTTAGCGTATACCCTTCCAGGGTCGTTATACCCGCAGGTGGCACGGCGTAAGTCCCACAGTCGCCGTCCGTGGGAATCACGTACGGTGTGCTACCGGGCTCGCAGTAGGTCTGGCCTCGCAGATACTCCAACTCGGAGCGGATGAGGTTCTCTGCGATTACTTTCTCATCATTGATTTCAGTAAAGTGAAACGAGGATGACAACGCCGTCATGAATTCTGCGCCTACCAGCCCCAACACCGCCAGGCCCATGATGGTTTCCACCATAGTTAGGCCGCGCTCCTGACCGGAAAAGCGAGTCATCTTACGCACGATGCGCACAAGCAAGTGGCCTGGGGCCTTATACCTGTTTGAGCTTGTGTTTTCCATCCGCATCACTCTTTCAATACCACACCGCTGTTGTAGCCTAGTTCAGGTTCCAGGAATTGATATCGGCGGAACCGGAACCGGCGTACATCACTACGCTACCCTGTCCTTCTAAGATGCCGGATTTCGATTTCACATCGTAGCTGGGAATGATGATTCCGGCTGTTGGCCAAGAATAATAAGCGCAGTACTCGGCGTCCTCAGAACCTGGCGTAATCACCCCGGCAGACTTCAGGTCATTTGGGGCATGGCAGCCATTATCGGCGTCTGCAAAAACCTCGTTGAAGTAGGTACCTGAGCCGCTCAGTGTGGACAGGACCTGGAACCGGATAATCAACGTGTTGTTGTTCTGCTTCGCCTGGGCAAGGTTCCAGTTCGGGTCGCCACCGCCCTGGGGCTTTGACCAAACGAACTGTAGCCTTCCACCGGGCAATGTAGACGTTTGAAGCTGGGTGTCCGAGAGGGCGTAGTGACCGTTAACGTCTGTGAAATCGTCAGTCAGCGGATTAAACGGTTCATCGTCGATCTTGTAGGAGGTGGAATCAGCAACGTAGGTGAATACGCCTGAGGGCAGTGCTGGACAGCCCAAGGCTGGGAACCAGGAAGAAGGTTCCCATAGTAAGCAGCATGAGAACGAGGAGGGTAATCATGCCCTCTTCCTTCTTGCCGACTTCTTTGCCTGTCTGTTTAGTCATATGCTTTTGATGCTCCCGTTCATAGGTTCACACGTTGGCGCGTGACACCTGTGAACATCTAAATACTGTAGCTCCAGAGCCTTAAACGAACCATTAGGATTTAGGGGGATTGCATGAACATTTCCAGCCACTATCGATCCTTAGATTCGAAGAGCAGTCACCCGGAAGAATGATTCAGTGGGTTTTCAGGAGCATTGTCTGTTGATGTTGGGGTGTATTGACGGGTTTGGTGGGTATAGTGGGTGTTGTGGGAACGGGGGGGATAGGAAACTCGTTGTTGTTACAGGTATGTCAATTTCTGTGTGGCTTCATCCGATAGAATGCATGCCAGTAAAACAATGGAGGCTTGTCATATGCCTGAGCTAACCCTGTTAGCAACATCGGTGGGAGCGCTGCTCAAGGAACGCAAGGAAAACATCGCGGTAGCCGACTCGTCGGCAGGTGGTTTGATCTCTGCGGCGCTGCTGTCCATACCCGGTGCATCGGCCTATTACGTTGGGGGAATCGTCTCCTACACTGGCGTGTCACGAATGACGTTACTAGGTATCTCCGAAGACGATATGGCGAAGATTGGCATGCGCGCCAGCACAGAGCCGTATGCGGCGTTGATTGCGAAGAGTGTACGAGAGAAGTTCGGCACTACGTGGGCGGTCAGTGAGACCGGAGCCAGCGGTCCAACGGGCAATCGCTACGGCGATGCTTCAGGACACGCGTGCTTCGCCGTTTCCGGCCCCGTTGAGCGCACCATCACGGTGGAGACAAGAAGCAGCGACCGTGAAGCCAACATGTGGGCATTCACCAAAGCGGCGTTGGAACTGCTGGAAACCTGCCTTAAAGCCTAAACAGCTTCTCGGCAGTGCCTCCCAGGATGGCTTCTACACCACTCGGTGACAGGAAACCTGAGTCGCGTATCCATGCGGGCTGGCCCGGGTGGCCCATATCGTACGGGTAGTCTGTGCCCACCATGATGTGGTCTTCGCCGAACACGTCCACTACGTACTGCAGCGATTGCTTGGAGTGCACCAGGGCATCTGCGTAGAAGAGTTTCAGGTACTCGCTGGGCGGCTTATCGATCTTTGGGCCTTTCAGTCGATGCTCCCAGCCGTGATCCCATCTGCCGCGGATGAACGGGCACGTGCCGCCCCCGTGGGCCAGGTATATCTTCAAGTTTGGGAATGCCTTCATGACCCCGCCGAAGATGAGGGAGCCTGCTGCCACAGCCGTGTCCGTCACAAACCCGATGAAGTTGTTGAGCTCGTACTTGGCCAACCGGTCTGCGCCCAGCGCGTTCACGGGGTGGATGAAGATGGGGATTCCCAGGGCCTCAACGGTCTTGAAGAACGGGGCGAACTCCGGGGCATCCAGGTTCACACCGTCCACGTTTGAGCCGATGGCCACGCCACGGTGACCAAGCTCCTTTACGGCCCGCTCCATCTCCTTGGCTGCTGTCTCAGGCTCTGCCAGCGGTGCGACGGCCAGCCCGGCGAACCTGTCCGGGTGCTTGGCGACGCCTGCTGCGACGACATCGTTGACCTTCTTGGCCGTGGCCAGGTCTCGACCATAGAAGTCTGAGAAGGCAGAGACCATCTGCATATCAACGCCGGATGCGTCCATGTCCACCAGCCGATTTTCCAGGCTGAGGAAGTCACCGCGCATGTTTTCCAACCCCGGTGTGCGCCCCACCATTTCCCTGCACTCTTCAGGAAGGTAGTGGGCGTGGACATCGATTACGCGAGTCATGGCGTCTCCTTCAGCGTTGATGTCGCGCATGATACCACCTGGGGGCGCGCCCCTTCTGCTGGGGGCATTGCCCCTTTTGCTGACGATGTGTACTGTGCTTCATACATTCAAGTGGGGGTATCTTGTATGGCAAAGAGCGATGCGACATCGGTTGAAGACTACCTGGCTGACCGTCGCCCGATCGACGGGAGACGGTCAGCACTGTGCGCGACGTCATCCTGAAGTGCTTGCCATCTGGGTATAAAGAGGTGATGGACTTCGGGATGATTAGCTACGTAATTCCACTCTCCACTTACCCCACCACATATAACAAACACCCATTGATGTACGCGGCGCTGGCATCGCAGAAGAACTACTGCTCTGCATACCTGATGAACATCTACGGTAAGCCGGAGTTGATGGAGTGGTTTGAGGAAGAGTACAGGGCCAGCGGGAAGCGGATGGACATCGGCAAAGCCTGCGTGCGGTTTAAGTCGTTGGACGACCTGCCGCTGGAACTGGTTGGCCAAGCCATCGCCCGGACGTCAGTGGCCCACTACATCGAACTGTACGAAACGTCGAGAGCCAATACCAAAATGGGTTAGGTTGACACTCCATCGCCTCGAACTACAATTACTCCAGCCAAAGCACAGGAGGGATTACGTGCACGTCAAGCTTGTTACGGTCAAGATCAAACCGGAGTTCCATGACGCCTTCATCGAAGGGATATCCGTGAACGCAAGGAGCGCCGTGGAGCAGGAGCCCGGCTGCTTCCAGTTCGATATCATCCAGGACGAAAGCGAGCCCAACACTGTGCACTTCTACGAGGTGTTCAAGGATGAGGCAGCTTACGATGTCCACCACACCATGGACTATCAGAGGAAATGGTCAGAATTGTCCAAAGACTGGCGCGACGGCCCATCGGTAGTGCGAACGGGCTCAAACGCACACCCGGCTGACGGCAACTGGAAGTAGATTAAGGAGACTAAAGACGCCTGAAGGAGACATAACTGTGCATATTCTGTTTGTGACTATCAAGATCAAACCGGAGCATCATGATGAGTACCTGAAGGAGCTGCTACTGAACGCAAAGGGCGCGAACGAGGACGAACCCGGCTGCCTGCGTTTCGACGTGGTTCAGGACGGACAGGATGCCAATACCATCCACCTGTACGAGGTGTACAAGGATGAGGAGGCGTTCAAGGATCACCAGGCATCGGCGCATTTCAAGCGGTTCGGCGAGGTTGCTGGCGAGTGGCGGGACGGTCCGTCAGTGCTCAACATCGGGCCGAACATCTACCCGTCTGACAGCGACTGGAAGTAAGCGACAGTTAGGGAAAAGCGAAAAACAAAACGGCCCAAAACAAAAAGGAGAACACTATGCCAAGGATCAAGTTGATTGCAGAAAAGAGTGACGTAGAGGCGGATCAGCATGCGGAGATCGATTCCATTGTGGAGACGTTGGGTCGCGTTGCCGGCCCCTTCGGTGTACTGGCGTACAGCCCGGGACTTGCCCAGAAGGTCATGGAGGCCGGCGCTCACGTGCGATTGAAGTCGTCAATCACCATGGGAGAGCGGGAGATCACCATCCTGGCAGTATCGCGAGAGAAGGACGCTCGATACGAGTGGGCTTCCCACGTGGGCACAGCTCGCAAGAACGATGTACCAGAGGAGGCCATCTTGGCTGTGCGCAACAGCGCAGACGTCAGCGGCCTGGCCGAGGACTATCGCGATATCGTGACCTTTGTCCGGCAGCTCCTACAGACCAACAAGGTGGATCAGACATTGTTCGATTCCATGATCAAACGTAAGGGCATCCGTTGGGTAGTGGAGATCACGGCGACGGCTGGTCAGTACCAGTACATCTCAGCTATCAATAACGCCTTCGACCTGCAGCCTGCAGCGGACGCAGATCAACTCGAAGTCGCCCCTTAGGGGCCTTTGCTGGCAACACGCGTTGTCATAGCTAACGAAAGAAGAGGGCTCTGCCTGAAAAGGCGGGGCCCTCTCTTGTTTCCGATTACTTACCGCTAATTGTTTCGCATAGCCAGTAACTTGGCGTGGAACTCCGGGTGGGCCAAAACCGCGTTGGGAAGATTGGCTGGCGAGACCCAGTCGATGTCATCCCCATCGGCGTCTGTGACGTGTAGCCCTAATTCCTCACAGATCATTGCTCCCTCGGCAAGGTGGACTGTCCCAAAGTTGTGGAACACGCACGCGCTGACCCGCCCATTAATCAGTTCTACAACGGAAGATGGCACGGAGCCAAGGGTCAGAACTTGCTGCATACCGGATATCCAATCTTGCTCCTGGATGACCATCTCTTTGTGGCCACGACCTCCGGACTTCTCAAGTATAACCACGCCTATCTGCTCAGTGGTGGTAGGTAACATGAAAGGAACCCCGTTCAGGGTCACGCCGCCGCCTCGTACAGCACAGAACTCAAGGCCCATTGCTGGCAAGATCATGACTGCTAATTCCAGTTCGTTGCCTTTGCGAAGGGCTACGTTCAGCCCCCACTGCTCACTGCCACGGAGGTAGTTGGCGGTTCCACATAGTGGGTCTATCACCCACGTGTGCTCGCCTTCCCGTTGGTCCGCTACAGCTTCTTCAGATACAAGGCCGAAGTCACCCTCAAGTCCGCTCAACGCTTCAACGATAGTCTGCTCTGCGCTGATGTCGGCATCGGACACCACAGAGCCGTCCGCCTTGGCTCGAGGCTGCTCCGGACGCTGTGCACGCGCTTCAAACCTGGCGAGTAGCAGATCGCCGCCCTTTCTGGCGGCTGCGAGGGCCACGCCCATATATCGTTGAAGTTCGGCGTTGTCGGTCATGCTTGTTCATTCCCCTGGGTTATTCAGAATCAGCGCTTACGGTGTTTCTTGCCCAGCGCACCCATCAATGGAGAGCCTGCGCCGACGAGAAACCCGAAGTCGTACCAGTTGCCGCTCCTAGCGGTGTTGTATAACTCGTGGCTATTCCAGGCGCCGAACACGTGAAGAAGCAATACTGCCCAAGCGATAAGGCCGTTCCAGAAACCAGCGAACAGGTCTGCATACCACATGAGTCCACCAACTTTCTAAGCGGATTGGCCGCACTATACATGAGGGGCTGGGACGCAACAAGAAGACCGCTTAACGGTGTGAGCCCTGTTGGCCTAGAGTCCCTCAAATTTGACACGGTACAGGCCGTATAACTACCCTTGGCAACAGATAATTAGGGAGTCGCGCATGCAACAGAGCCCCGCCGGCCCGGAATCCGAAGGAACAGAACCACAGAGCACGCTGTATCAGCGCGTGGGCGGCATACCATACTTCAAAGACCTGGTGGAACGGTTCTACCGGTTTGTGGAGGTGGACTTGGCGCTGCGGCCCATGTACCCGGAGGACCTAGAGCCGGGCAAAGACAATTTGGCCATGTTCCTTGTACAACTCTGGGGCGGGCCACCCTATTATTCGAGGGATAGAGGGCATCCGCGTTTGAGGATGCGTCACATGCCTTTCGCTATCGGGCAGATTGAGCGTGATGCGTGGTTCCAGCACATGCGTGAGGCGGTGTTGGCTACCGATGCCGCTGAGGGCGACGTGGAGTTGTTGCTCGATTACTTCGACAAGGCCGCTACTTTTATGATCAACCGGGACTAATCTGCTGAGACTAAGGCCCTACTTGATAGCGATCATGAACATGCGTTTGAAGGGCATGATGGTCACCCCATCAGCCCGGGGTGGGTAGGCCTTCCGGACACGCTGTCGATAGTCCTCTACAAATGCCGCGCCGTCTGACTCACTAAGCTGGTCAAGCAACGGGCGTAGCATCGTGCTCATCGTCCACGTCACCACCGGGTCCTCACCCTCAAGCTGCTGGTGGTAGATGGTCTCCCACATGTTCAGCGATGTGACGTGGGGTTTCAGTATCTGGTAGTATTCGTCCATCTCCTTGACCGGGTGCTCCCGCTGAAATGGCTTCAACCGCTCCTGCCACGGGCCTTCCCGCACGACGTCTGCAATGGACGTGTGGCTTGGGGCTGAGAAGTTGTTGGGTATCTGAATTGCCATGACGCCACCGGGCTTCACCGCATCCAGCAAGCCGGGGAACAACTTCTCATGATCGTTCAGCCAGTGCAGGGTGGCATTGGTGTAGAGAAGGTCGGCTTGGGTGTTGGGCTTCCACGTGTTAAGGTCAGCCAGCTCCCACTCGATGTCACTGGTGACTGCTTGAGCCTTCTCTATCATGTCAGCCGAAGAATCGATGCCGATGATCCTGGCGTTTGGCCATCGCTGGTTCAGGTAGACCGTGGCGTTGCCGGGCCCGCAACCAAGGTCGTAGATGAGCTTGGGGTCGGTTGATGGTATCTGAGCCAGCAGATCCAACGCGGGACGCAGTCGTTCATTGCCAAAGTTCAGATAGAGCGTGGCATTCCAGTCGCTAATGGTCATGTGTATCTCAGTTGTTCAGTATGGGTACGTAGGTAGTTTGTGGCGACTATGCTACTGGCCGGACGTATCGATCCCTGTCGTCCACGCCGCCCTCGACGATTCCGAAGTCGATTGTCCACTCTTCCTGTCTGTACTTGATGTAGGGGACGTAGTGGTTGCCTACGCTGTCCGTCCACAAGGTCCCGGGGAATATCACGCTGTACCGCCGGAACTCCTCCGGAATCACCTGCGGGTTTTCTATCAGGTATTCGGCATGTCGCTGGCCAAGCTTGGATTCAATCGCCAACACATGCTCCACCATGTCCTCGCCTATGAGGTCAGGCTGGCCTTCTTCGATGAAGATTACCAACTCTATCGAGTCGGCGGATATCTGCGCGGGCTCTGACTGATCTTCCAAGAGCTTCCAACCCTCAGAGGTCTTATCGTTCTGAAGCGGGGCGTCGGCGTCAATGGAGCTACCAGCTTCCACTGCGCCCAACAAGCCCCGCAACGCCTCTTCCAGGTTGTCCGGGGAATCCGTCAAACCCCGGGCGGTTGCTTCATCAATATCGCGGGGAAGTCGGGCGACTACCGCTCCGACGAATGCCGTGTACCACTCTGGAACCTCTGCCATAACCAATGCTCCTTGATATGGGATGTCGCCATTGTATGCCAAGGGAGAGGGGTGTCAACGGAATGGGGAGTTCACCTACCAAAGTTTGGGGACTATCCGCTAGCTGAGCGGGGCTGCCTGACATACGCTTGGAGTGTAGCTACTTTTACCCGCGTGTTTCTTGTGAATACCTAGGAATGCCTACGTTAGAGCCTTGCAAAGAACCTACTGGCAACAGCACCTCCAATTCCATTCTATGGTGGGTGTTGATGCTTGCTGCCATCTTCATGGCGGCCTCGATGGCTTGCGGCGTGCCGCGGCCGTTGTCGTTGAGTCACCGCAGGAAGAGGTCCAGGACCTCTTGATACCAACCCACGGTCTTGGGGGACTTCCCCTCCGACCGGTTGTGGGCGTTGTAGTGCTGAATCAGCAGCGAGAGCTGGGGACTGGGCTTCCGCATCCTGCGCCTCCGAGGGTTCCGACTTCCTTCCATTTTGATACATGCCTCCCTTCGTCTCCAGTGTCCCGGAGGCAAGTACCCCCAGGGGAGGATCGGGATGCTTCATGGATCAAGGCAGGTTGTCGAAACACAAAGCAGCACCCGGAGGTGCTGCTTTTGCTCGTAGCTGAGTTAGCTAGGAATGGAGCGGGCGATGGGAATCGAACCCACGACAGCCTGCTTGGAAGGCAGGTGCTCTACCGCTGAGCTACGCCCGCGATGGTACTTTTCTGTGTGAACAGAAAAGTACCTGCTACTAGAATACTCTAGCCGCGGTATCCACCGCCACCACCGCCGCCACTGCTGCGTTCTTCGCGGGGTCGCGCTTCATTCACTGTGAGGTCTCGACCGCCCATTTCCTTGCCGTTCAGGGCCTCGATTGCCGATTGCGCTTCGCTGTCCCCTGGCATCTCGACAAAGCCAAACCCCTTGGATCGACCGGTGTCCCTGTCCTTAATGATGGTGACAGATTCTACCTGTCCATATTGTCGAAACATCTCCTCAAGTTCCTCTTCTTCTGCTTCGTAAGGGAGATTCCCTAGATAGATCCTCAAACCGGTCTCCTTCTGCTGTCTGCCAGCACCATTCTGAGAAAAGCCATACAAATAGATAGCATTCCTTGCGGACGTAGTATATCCCTATCCTTGCGGGAGTCCAGTGATTTGTAAACCATCTTAATGGTCCACGTTCAGTGATTCAGTTCAAGACGAACCGTTCATATGCCGGCGGGGATGCTTACGGACCGCGTTACGGTATAATGAAATTGGAATCGTAGCTAGGGGAATGTATGGATTTAGCGTTTGAGCGGGGAGAGCCAACGTCACCAAAGGGGCATGCCCTTCTGTACTTCAGGGAGTCAGGCGGGACTGGAAAGTTGTACGCCACCTACGTAATTGTTCTGCCTATCTCCATTGACCTGGTCAAATACATGCCGCCGTTCCTAGCAAATCAGGTGCCCCAGATAAATGCCCAGGAGCTATCAGCCTTCGCTTTTCCGCCGATGCCCGAAGAGGTTGGTGGGCTAGCCAGCCTGGAGGGTCTAGTCGCCGCTCGTGGGGACGACTTGATCTTCGGTGGCGATGTTTCTACATCTCAGATTCAGGACATGCTGGTTCAGGTGAACGACCTGGTTCAAGAGTACGCGCAACGTTATCAGTCATACATCCAGGGTGCAGTTCCTGCTGTGACAGTGGAATCATCCCAGGAGCCGGAGTTCATTGGTGGCCCCGGTGTGAACGAAGTGCTTTTCGAGTTGATGGGTGAGCGAGACCGACTTGCTGAACTGGCCAAGCTCATCGGGCAGCTTCGGTTCGGCGTCGAGGGCAACGATGCTCGACAGATACAAGAGGCCGAAGACGAGATAGCGATTCTGGGGCGGTTCCTGCCGGAGCGCTACCAGATAGATGCGTTGCTGAAGAGCGCCAAAGACCCGTCACGGAATGGGGGCGACCTTGCACAGCTCTACCTTGAGCGATGCTACAAGCTGGCGGACGAGGACTACACGAGTCTTCAGGACATCGAAGAGCGCATACGCGTCATAGAGTCGGCGTCGTAGGTGGTTTGGATGTCTGGATGTGGTGGGCCCGGATGGATTCGAACCATCAACCCAACGATTATGAGTCGTTTGCTCTGCCATTGAGCTACGGGCCCTAAAAGGATGATAGCATAGGGCCATTCTGTTGGGGGCAGCTATCGTGTCATTCGGTAATTTTCTGTTCCTGTTGGGCGTAGGCCTTGTGGTCTTTGGGCTGGTCTGGCGCACAAAGAGACGCCAAGCCGGAATCACGCCTAGTCGACGCTCCTTCTTCACCGGCCCCTTCGGCCCCGTCTTCATCGGCGTCATCATCGCCATCTGGAGCCTCTACGAAACAGGCAATCTCTAGCAAAGAGCAGCTATGTTCGCTCGAATCCTCGTTCCTCTGGACGGCACTCGCCAAGGCGCATAGGCCCTGGCCCTACGCTCGAGACCTCGCCTTGACGCACAAATCGGAGCTTGTTTTGCTTCGCGTGGTGGAGATGTCTACACGTGGCGACTGTTTTGGGCTCAGCTACTCTGGCTGAGCTGCCAAGCGCATCGGCAGCGGAGATGATCAGTTCCATTCGCATCATCGTTGACACCGCGACGTTCTCTGCAATGTTTTAGTCCATCCATCCTTCTACGAGGTCTCTGCCCCTTCCACACCACGTGGACAGCCGCTATGATGAGAACCCGTTGGCGAGAATAATCACCTAATCCCTGTTGGCTCAGCCAACAATTACGTGTGAGGAGTACATTCATGGCGGAAGAGTTTGATGTCATAGTCATCGGCGGTGGTGCTGCCGGTGAGAACCTGGCGGGTCGCGTCCAAGACGGCGGGCTGACCTCCGTTGTCGTCGAGTCGGAGCTTGTTGGTGGCGAGTGCTCATATTGGGCGTGCATGCCCAGTAAAGCGCTACTCCGACCGGGCGAGGCGCTGGCCGTGGCAAGACGTGTCCCATCCATCCGCGACGCCATCACCGGCGGCATCGACGTTGACAAAGCGCTGAGCAGTAGGAACGCTTTCGCCAGCAACTTCGACGATAGTGGCCAGGAGCAGTGGCTTGCGTCTGTGAACGCCACGTTGATCCGCGGCATCGGCACAGTAACGGGCGAGAAGACCGTCACGGCAGTTGAGAAAGATGGCACTGTCCGAGAGCTTGTGGCCCGGAAAGCTGTGGTCATTGCCACCGGAAGCACATCGTTCATGCCGCCCATAGACGGGTTGGCGGATGCAGCTGCATGGGACTCTCGCAAGATCGTCACTTCCCCCACCGTGCCGGAACGATTGGTCATCCTCGGCGGTGGCGTGGTAGGCATTGAGATGGCACAAGCGTGGAACTCCCTGGGTTCTGATGTCACCGTCATTGAGATGCAGAATGGACTACTTCCCCTGGAAGAGCCTGCAGCCGGAGAGCTTGTTGTGAAGGCTTTTGAGGAGAAGGGTATTAAGGTCCTCACGGGCAAGCGCGTGACGGCAGCCAGTCGCAATGGCGCAGAGGTCACTGTAACGCTGGACGATGGCAGCTCCGTGACGGGCACTGAACTTGTGGTTGCTGTGGGCCGTGCGGCGAATACCAACGAGCTGGGCGTGGAATCAGTGGGTCTTGAAGCCGGTAAGTACATTGATGTGGACGATCACCTGGTGGCTACCGGAGTCTCCGGCGGCTGGCTCTATGCCATTGGAGATGTGAACCGGCGTAACCTGGTCACCCACATGGGCAAGTACCAGGCGCGTATCGCGGGCGACCATATCCTCGGCAAGGATGTCACTGCTTGGGGAGACAACATGGGCACGCCCCGGGTAGTGTTCACTGACCCTCAGGTGGCATCGGTAGGATTCACAGAGAAGGTTGCGCGTGAAAAGGGGATTAACGTACGCGTGATCACGTGGCCGTACGGCGCGAGTGGCGGCGCAGCTACCATGGGTGAGGGCATTGATGGTACTTGCATCTGGGTGGTGGACGAGGACAAGCGCGTACTGGTAGGCGCAACATTCGTGGGGCCTGGCGCGGGCGAGCTGCTCCACGCGGCTACTATCGCCATTGTTGGACAGGTCACGTTGGATACGTTGTGGCATGCGGTGCCGGCGTTCCCGACAGTGAGCGAGTTCTGGCTACGCTTCCTTGAGGTCTACGGCCTCTAAACACGAAGCCCGTTCACTTGGTATCGGCTATGACACTGTGGTAAAGCGACCCCGGAATGGGGTCGCTTTTCTGTTGAAAGGAATCCGCGATTTGGAATTAACCGTATAGCGGTGCAGGTCGATGGGGAGGTTAGACGCCTTGATATCAGGAAATCTGGTATGAGGAGGTAGTTGACAACCAGATATGCGTTTGGTATGGTTTCGCCGCCGTGGCATAAGCTGCGGGAATAATCCGTTATGCAAGGGGGGTACCATGAGTAGATCAGTACTTGGCATAAAGCCAGTTCTGTTTCTAGCTCTCGCGCTAGTTCTAGCGCTTGCAGCAGCTTGCTCAAGTGGTGACGATGAGACGACAACCAGTTCGTCTGGCACCACTGCAGAACCCGCAGCGCCAGTAGCTGCCGCCGCAGCGCCCACAGCAGTAGGGGCGATAACCGCGGTAGGAACTCCAGCGGCCGCATCAGCACCTATAGCTGCGACTGGTGGGACTACCAACACGGCACCGGTTGAGGCCAAGATCACCCGAGTGGTGTTCGGCCTGACTGCACCACAGGTAGAGAACTTCACTCCTGCCAAGAACGGCCCGCCGGACGGCCAGCCCCTAACGCCTATGTATGAGTACCTTGTGGGCATGGATCCGTTGACCGGCCAACTTGTCCCGCAACTTGCCACTGAGTGGAGTGTTGACGCCGACGGCCAGTCCTGGCGCTTCAAGCTTCGTGAGGACGTACCCTTCCACGGTGGCTGGGGCGAGTTCACTGCGAAGGACGTGAAGCACACGTGGCAGCAGATTGCTGCTGACGACTCCCAGCACGGGAACCACGGAAGCTTCGCCCGATTCGTCCTAGACGTTGAAATCGTCAATGACCACGAAGTGATTTTCCGCGCACCTTCACCGACGGCTGACCTGTTCATCCTGACCAGTCAGTTGTCCCAGAGCCTGCTCATCCAGAGCAAGGACCATCGGGACGCCACCGGGCTTCCGACCCTTGCAACGGAGCCTACAGCAGGCACAGCCCCGTACCAGTTCAAGGAGAACTCAGAGGGTTCTTTCTTCCGCTATGAGCGGACGTCATACAAGCACTGGCGCATGACTCCTGACTTCCAGGAGTTGGAGGTCCGGTTCATGCCGGAGATTTCCACCCGTGTAGCGGGAATGCTTGCCGGTGAGATTCACCTGGCATCCATCCCCCAGGACAACCAGAAACAGATGGTGGATAACGGGATGAAAGTGGTCAGCGGTAATGTACCCGGACTGCGGACATTCATGGCCTTCCGCTGCTGCGTCCGTGAGCCAGCGACCATAGAGACACGGAACTCGCTGCCTCCCTACGATGCACCCTACAAGTACCCTGACGCTCCCATGCAGGACGTCCGCGTACGACATGCTATCAACATTGCCATTGACCGGGACCTGCTTAACGAATCTTTCTTCGGTGGCAAGGGCGGAAAGATGTTCCTGAACAGCTTCCACCCAACCCGTGAAGGCTGGAACCCCAGTTGGGAAGCCCGATTCGAAGAGTTCTATGGCTATGACCCTGCCAAGGCACGTGCGCTCCTGGCCGACGCTGGATACAGCGAAAGCAACCCGTACGAAGTTGAGCTTGAGTTGATTAACCTGGTCCACTACGGCGGTTCGCTGGACGTTGTGGAAGGCATCGGCGGATTCCTATCGGACGCGGGTATGAAGGTCAAGCTGATTACCCAGGACGCTGCAACACGTCGAGCTAAGTCCCGGAACTTTGAAGAGAGCAACAGGCTGGTAATCACCGGCACCAGCTCTCATTTGCTCCTGGGCATCCGGGTCTATGCGGCCCACTCCACGCCTAGGACAGGTAACCCAGAGTTTGCGGATCAGGACAAGCTGTTCGTTGACATCCGCGGAACACTGGATGCAGCCCAGCAATTAATCTGGTTGGACGAGTTTGGTGAGAAGTCTTACACCCGGTACCAGACCGTTCCGCTGTTCTGGCTGCCACCTGAAGCGATAGTCAACCCTGAGATTGTCAGTGACTACATCTTCCCGGGCGCTATCACTAGCACCTGGACCCACCTTGAGTTCATCAAGGCGGCTCAGTAAGGTATAGCCAACAGCCCATTCCATAAGGAATAAAAGAAAGAGCCCCGTGCCTGGCACGGGGCTCTTTCTTTTTGTTAGTAGGGGTACGCGCTTGAGCGTTAGGCTGTTGCGTCGTCCATGATCTCTAACTCTCGCCGGACGATTGCTGCGCCCGCCGACAGCGCTTGGAGCTTACCGAAGGCAACATCGCGGGGGAGATACTTCATGCCGCAGTCAGGGGCAAGTATCAGCCGCTCAGGCGGCAGATATTTCAACGCCTCCCGGATGCGATGGGCCACGATGTCCTTTGATTCGATGTCCATGTCGCCGAGGTCAAGCACTCCAAGGATGATGGTCTTTGATTGCAGTTCCTTGAGGATAGCCAGACCAATCTTGGGTTGCGCAGCCTCTATTGAGACCTGTTGCACGCTGGACTGCTCCAGCTCCTTGAGGAAGGTGTAGCCACTGGGCTTCTCCTTGACCATGGAGGCATAGCCAAAGCAGAGGTGCAGCGCTGTGGTACCTCTGACGCCTTCCAGCGCCCTATCGACAGCCTCTATACCGAAGTCCTGGGCTTGCTCCGTCCTTGCCTGCAACCATGGCTCATCGAGCTGTACGACGTCTGCGCCCGCTGCGAACAGCTCCAGCACTTCTTCGTTGACGGCAGCCGCGTAGGCGAGGGCCAGCGCGCGAGGATCGTTGTAGTGCTCATCCACGGCTTGCTGCGACATGGTGAAGGGGCCAGGCAGGGTTACCTTGATGGTGTGGTCTGTGTTTCGGCGCAGGAACCGCACGTCCTCCACCTGTACCGGCTTTGCACGTCTGATGGGGCCGATGACACGAGGGACGTACACCGTGGTGCCCGGGCTCCTGCCGGGAATCTCGCCGGGATGTGCGGTGTCGATACCCGCCAATGCAGTGGCGAACCTGTTGGAGTAGCTCTCACGGCGTATTTCGCCGTCAGAAATAATATCGATGCCGGCCTGCTCCATCGCGCGGATGGCCAACACCGTAGCGTCGTCCTGAGCTTCGCCGAGCAGTTCGGGGGCCACGTTCCAGAAATCGGTCTGCCGGATGCGTGGGACCGTACGACCGACGATGGAGTCCCGCTTGACCAGCCAATCTGGTTGCGGATAGCTCCCCACTACCGTGGTAGGTAGGCGCGTCTCTGCCATTGGATACCCCCATATGATAAAGCTGGAGACGACGAATCCGTGTCTCCAGCTTTACTTTAGAATCACCTTGTTTGTCGCCTGTGATGTGGGACTAGCCCCAGAGCTCCTTGGTGGCGAGTTGTGCGCCCTCCACAAGGGCTTTGGCTTTGGCCCAGGCAAGCTGCGTGTGGACTCTGCCGCCGAGGCCGCAGTCTGTGCCGGCGATGACGTTCTCACGCCCCACCAGGCTTGCGTACTTCACGATGCGGTCTGCAACCAGTCGGGGATGCTCCACTACGTTGGTGGCATGGCTGACGACGCCAGGAACCAGAACTGCGTTCTCCGGGAGCTTGGTGGTCTCCCATACGCGCCACTCGTGGTCATGGCGTACGTTACCAGCCTCAATCGAAAAGGCATCAGCGTTGACCTTGAGCATGATGTCCACAATGTCTTCCAGGGGGATGTCATAGGTGTGCGGGCCGTGCCAGCTTCCCCAGCAGATGTGATAGCGCACCTGGGACGATGGCACGTTGGCCAGCGCGTGGTTCAGCGCTTCAATCCGTAAATCCGCGTACTTGCGGTACTCGGTCAGGCTGGGTCGAGAGACCAACATGTCCCAGGTGTCCGGGAGGCCCGGGTCATCAATCTGCACGATGAACCCCGCGTTGGCGATGGCCTCGTATTCTTCCTTCATCACTTCGGCGATGGCGTAAACGAACTCTTCTTCCGTCTTGTAGAAGTTGTTGTACAGCCTGTGATCCACTGTGCCGGGTGCGAGCGAGGGGATGAAGCCCTCTTCATACTTGACGCCGGTGAGGGCCGCCTGAAAGTTGGCTACGTCTGTCTTCACCAGTTCCTGGCCTATGTAGGAGAGGGGACCGGTGCAGACCATGCGCTTTTGCACTCGCGGCGCAGTCCGGTTTCCATAATCAGCGAATGTCCTACCACCAGTGTCCATTGCGGCATAGAACTCCCGGAAGTCCGTGCGATCGCGGCCGTCCTGGCTCATGGCCGGAACCTGGCCAGGCTCCAACTCCTTGAGTTCAAACCCCGACATGCGTTCGTCCAGGTAGTTGGCGAAGCCGGGCTTGGACTCTTCGCCCTCACCGATGACGTCGATGCCGATCTCGACCTGTTTATCGACGACTTCTTTGACGGCCATCATGACACGCTTATCGAACTCAGCCTGGTTGTAGGCCTCGCCCTGGTTCTTGGCGTCTAGCATGGCCCGGAGTTCCGGAGGCCTTGGTAGGCTTCCCGCGTGGGTGGTCAGTATCCGATTCTCACTGCGCTTCATAAAATCGCTCCTTTTGCTTACAGGGTGGGTTTGGTATCGCTGTATATCTTAGCTGCCTGGGCAATGTCATCGTCGGCCGCTTGGAGGTCCTCTGCGGTCATTGCGACGCTGATATCGACCGAGGCTTTGAACGCTTGGAACAGAGGCTCTGCGATTGACGGTACTTTATCATCGTCGTCAACATTGACGACGATGATCCCGGCACGTTGGCCGTCGACCGTGGTGAGGTAGGCGGCTTCCGCCTTGATAGCGGCTAGGATCCTTCCCATGATGGGGCGAAAGGTGCCGGCCTTCATCATAGAGTTACGGGGTTCAATTGGAAGGGAAACCTTTAACATCAACCTCATGAACCGCTTCTTTTGAATGAACACTATCGGTGGGATTTGCATACGCATCAAATAGGACGCGCCAGGCTCCAAAATCCTATGGATTGGTGAAGGCTCTGTCAAGGCGAAAAGTCGTATACTCACTATTGCGTACAGGTATGCAAGACATATGTGCTATGATAGATGGGTAGGCTATTTGCTGGCCGCTAGGGTCAGCATATTTTTTTGGCCCCAGAGAATCGAAGCAATGACACAACAAAAGCGCCAAGATATTCGTAATATCGCCATCATCGCCCACGTTGACCACGGTAAGACCACGCTTGTGGATGCCCTTCTCAAGCAGAGTAAGGTCTTTCGTGATAACCAGGATGTGGGTGAGCTCATCATGGACTCCAATCCGCTGGAGCGTGAGCGGGGTATTACCATTTTGGCGAAGAACACCGCCATTACGTACAACGATGTGAAGATCAACATCATCGATACTCCTGGCCACGCTGACTTCGGCGGTGAGGTTGAACGTGCACTTAACATGGCTGATGGGTGTCTGCTCATTGTGGACGCCGTGGACGGCCCCATGCCGCAGACGCGCTACGTGTTGCACAAAGCTCTTCAAAATGGCCTGCGTCCTGTAGTGGTCATCAACAAGATGGACAGGCCGAACGCTCGCATCGACGAAGTTGAGGTAATGGTTCAGGACCTGTTCCTGGAAGTGGTCACGGACGCAGATCAACTGGAATATCCGGTGCTGTACGCATCCGCACGTGAGGGCTATGCCCGTCGCAAACCAGAGGACACGGACACGGACATGGTTCCTCTATTTGAAGCAATCCTCTCTGAAGTTCCTTTACCAGGAGGCAATAACGACGCGCCGCTTCAGATTCAGGTATCAGCTCTTGATTACGATAATCACCTTGGACAGATTGCCTTGGGGCGTGTCTCCCAGGGCACCATTTCCCAAGGTCAGCAAGTGATACGCATTGACCGGGAAGGCGAGAAGGCCCAGTTCGGTATTGAGAAGTTGTATGTATACCAAGGCCTTGCGCGTATTGAAGTCCAGTCAATTGAGGCGGGGGAAATCGTGGCCATGGCTGGCGTAACGGACGTCTCCATTGGAGACACCGTGGCAGACTTGAACGACCCGGTAGCTCTCCCGTTGATTGTGGTGGACGAACCAACGGTCACCATCACCGTAGGAGTGAACACCTCGCCTTTCGCCGGCAAAGAGGGGAACGCGGTCACTGCACGACAGCTCCGAGACAGGTTGATGCGCGAACTCAAGACCAACGTGAGCCTGCGAGTGGAACCCACTGATCTGCCGAACGAGTTCATGGTTGTGGGTCGCGGGGAGCTGCATCTTGGCATCCTGTTGGAAACGATGCGCCGTGAGGGCATTGAGATTGAAGCCTCCCGGCCACAGGCAATCACCAAGATGATAGATGGCAAGAGGCATGAGCCGTACGAGAAGGTCTACATAGATACCGATGATGAGTTCATCGGCGCTTTGACGGAGAACCTTTCCAAGCGACTAGCAAAGATGCAAGACATGGGGTCAGATGGTCAGGGACATGTGCACATGGTGTTCAAAGTGCCCACCCGTGGGTTGATCGGCTTCCACAGCTTCTTCCTACGCACTGTCCACGGAAATGGTGTGCTGAGCTCAGAGTTCATTGACTATGAACCGGTGGTGGGGTCGCTTCAGTCCATCCGTACCGGCGCGCTAGTGTCCTCAGAAGAAGGCGTGGCCATCACCAACGGGCTGAACAACGCTCAAAATAGGGGTAGCACCTTTGTGGACGCTGGGACACCGGTCTATGAAGGGATGATTGTGGGCATCCACCCGCGAGACTCGGACATCATCGTCAACGTCTGCAAAGAGAAGAAGATGAGCAACGTCCGGTCATCCACTGCGGACATCGCGGTTCGGCTAACACCGCCCATCATCATGAGCCTGGAGGAGTCCTTGGACTTCGTGGGCACTGACGAGTTGGTGGAGATCACGCCAAAGACCATCAGGACGCGTAAACGCCTGCTGGGCGACAGTGAACGACGCAAGTTCGACCGGAACGCTAACAAGGCTGCCAACCCACGCTAGGTGCCGAGGGCACTTTTGTGCGCTTGCCTAACAAAGAAACGACATCAAAGAACCCCGCTCCGATACTCGGAGCGGGGTTCTTGCTTTTACTACTTAAGCTGCCCTTTGATCCCGACAAGCCGGGGCGGGTTGAACAGCGACCGTGTATGTAGACTCTTTAGTCCCCTCGCCTCAGCGGCATATGGGTCCAGGGCGCCGCCCTGGCTAGTCGACGATGCGATGGAAGGCGTCACGCAGCCTTGGGCCTACCTGAGCAAGCTCGTCTATCGTTGCGAAGCTGAGGGCCAGTCGGATGTGGGTGGTGTCGGACTTCTCACGCTTTGCGAAGAAGTTTGAGCCAGCCGCAAAGGTCACACCTTCAATAGCCGCTTCCTTGGCAATTTCCTGCGCCGTTGCTCCAATGCACTCCGCCCAGATGAAGAAACCGCCGTCGGGCACTTCAAACTTCAGGTATGGCTCACAGTACTCCTGGAGCGATGCAACGAGGGTCTCGCACTTCTGTCGATAGAGGTCACGCATGCCGTCCAGGTGGGATTCCACCTCTCCTGAAGCCACATACTTTGCGATGGCCCTGTGGAGCAGAGGGCTGCCGCCCATATCGTACCGGACTCTTGCCACTGACTCGATGACCGGCACCTTAGCCTGGACCCAACCGACCCGCAATCCGGTGGCGATGATCTTGCTGAAGGTGCCTATTTGTATGACACCGTGGCCATCGGCGACAGCGTACAGCGAGGGTGGTGGTGGCTCATCGAAGAATATCTCTGTGTAGGCCATGTCCTCCATGATGAGGATATGGTGCTTGGCGCAGACCTCTATGAGGGCTTCACGGGTGGCCAGGGACATGGTTGCGCCTGTGGGGTTGTGGAAGTCAGGCACTGTGTAGAGAAGCTTGACCCGTTTGCCAGCTGCCTCAACTTTGTTGGCAGCAGCATCGACACGGGCGGCAAAGTCTCCATCCTCTCCCAACTCTGCTTCAATAATGTCACAGAGGTGGCCACGGATGGTTCGCAAGGAGCCAGCGAAGTTCGGCTGCTCAGCGATGACGGTATCGCCGGGGTCCAGAAAAGTATCGCAAATGGTGTCGATCCCACCGGCACTACCGTGGGTCAATAGGAAGTTGTCCATGGTAAACGAAACACCCTGGATACGGCCCTGACGGTCCGCCAGTACTTGACGGAGGTCATCGAACCCGAAGACGCCGCCATAGCGCAGTGCCTCGGCCGGGTCTGATGCTAGGACGCTATCAAAGGCTTTTTGAAGTCCAGAGACCGGTAGGGTGTCCGGGTCCGGGATGCCTCCACCCAGGTTAATAGGCGTGGCGTGATCCGTAGCGGTGAAGCTAATCGACCTGCCAGGCGTACCCGCTTCTGTGGCGCTGATAGATGGCATTACCGCTGCGGATTTGGACAGAAACTGCGTGATGTCCTGACCTTCCCAACTCTGGGCTGCCTCTACTGCGCGTGTCTTGGTTTTAGCTTGCGCCATACTAGTCTCCCATAGGCAATTTTCCATTTGACAGTCTACAGATTACCTATGGTTCTGTCGACAGCGCGCTTGCTCTCGTACGCGAGCGGGCGGATAATACCCGGCAACAACGCACAGGACCTACAGGAGGAAGAAATGTCTGATGCCAAGCTGTCCGAGTACAAAAAGCAGATATCCGATGCTGCCGACAACATCATGGGTTCCGGCATCCTTGGGAAAAGCTCCCACGGGAACATCAGCGCCAGGATACCCGGGACGGATACGTTCCTGCTGACCTCCGTGAGCAATCTGAAGCAGATCACCATGGACAATATCGGGTTGTTTGACCTGGACAACAACCTCCTGGACGGTTCTGTCATGCCGACGAGTGCTGAGATCATCCCAATGCACGGCATCGTGTATAAGATGCGTCCCGAGGCCGGCGGCGCGATCCATACCCACGCACCTCGCGCAACCGCCTTCGCCGTGGCTGGCGTGCCGATACCCCCATCGTACGAACCTATGGTGCGCTTCGGCATGGCCAACGGCGTTCCCGTGACAACGTACGGCCCACGAGGGTCACAGGAGTCGGTGGATTTGATTGAGCAGGCCATCGATGGGAAAGAACAGATTCGAGGCTTGCTTCTTGGGAACCACGGCGTGCTGTCATTCGGCAAGGACGTGCCGGACGCGGTTGACGCTCACAAGATCATCGAAGAGTGCGCGGAGGTCATCCTGGCCTCTTACACTCTTGGCGGTCCCAAGGAGATCCCGGCGGCGCAGCGGTTGGCAGCGCAGGCGATTATGCAGACCTTCGCGGCAGTGGGTGAGCAAAAGGCCTAATTCTGGACCTGTATGACCTGGCAGTGTTCACCCTGCACCCACAAGGGCGTGCCCTTGACCCATAAGCCTACGGTTACCTAATGGAGATGGCCAGGACGCAGGACGTTGAGAGTGTTTGCCTAATGGGTTGTACCTTTGATACACTCGCCGCGCCATAAAGACGAAATATTGGCTATTTAACTTCAGGAGGGGCGACACATGATTTATGAAATGAGGCGATACATCCTCCAACCCGGCAGAGTTGCCGAGTGGGAGAAGGCTTTTGGGGATGCCTATCAGACCAGGGCTAAGTACTCTCAGTTGGGCGGCCTCTGGCACACGGAGATTGGTCCGCTAAATGAGGTAATACACATCTGGCCGTATGAGAGCCTTCAGCACCGGGCAGAGGTCCGTGCCGAATCCGCCAAGGACGCCGCAGGGAATTGGCCCCCCAGTGTCCCGGGTGCCATAGTCACCATGGAAACGGACATCCTTGACCCGGTGAAGGGCATGACGGACTGGTCGGGCCCTCAGCAGTGGGGCAACCTCTATGAAATGCGTCAGTACACCTATGCTCCCGGCACGTTGGGCAAGGTTTCTCCTGCGTTTGGTGAGGCTATTGCTGGACGAGCCGAGATCTATCCGGTTGCCGGCATCTTCACAAGCTCTCTTGGTAACCTGAACCGCATGATTCAATTGTTCCCGTTCAAGGACTGGGCCCACCGCGACGAGGTGCGAGCCAAGTTCCGCGAGACCGGTGTATGGCCTCCTCACACGGATGCCAGCCCCGTTGCTCAGTTGGTGCGGCATATGATCCCCGCAGACTGCTCACCGCTGCACTAACTCCTGCTATTGTTTGACGATAAGAAAGGGCGCCCCGACTCTCGGGACGCCCTTTCTGTGTTCTATGCTTGGTTGCGTACCTCTAACGCTATAGGTACCCTCTGGTCATGGACATGAAGGTCTACCTCTTTCGCCGCCTGCTCCAGGGCATCCTGACGTTGTTCCTGGTCTCCATTGTGATATTCGTCATCCTCCGAGTTGCGCCCGGTGATGTGGCAGACCTCATCATCACTGGTGGCGACGGCTCTAGCATCGGTGCGACATCGCAGGAGAGGGAAGAGCTACGGCAGACGCTTGGGCTGGACCGCTCCCTGCTGCGACAGTACGTGGAGTGGTCCTGGGACATGGCCACCCTGAACTGGGGGGAATCGCTGTTCACAGGGCGCAGCGTTTGGGAGGATTTTCTCCGCAAGCTCCCGGTGACCCTGCAACTCAGCCTCATGGGCCTGTTCATTGCGGTGGCGCTGGGCGTGCCCCTGGGTGTTGCTGCTGCGTTGAAGCAGGATACGTGGGTGGACTACCTGACACGCATCTTCGCGCTAGGCGGCGTCTCGCTCCCCCATTTCTGGCTGGCAACGCTGCTGCTGATTGCCGGTGTGCGCTACTTCACCTGGAGCCCGCCGCTGGGTTACGAATCAGTCATTGATGCTCCGTGGCGCAACTTCACCCAGTTCATCTGGCCTGCTTTGGTGCTCGGCTACTCCGGGGCTGGCTTGCTGAGTCGAATGACGCGCTCCGCGGTGCTGGAGGTGATGCGACAGGAGTACATCCGCACGGCGATGGCCAAGGGACTACAGACCAGGGCTATCGTGGGTCGACATACACTTCGGAACGCGCTGTTGCCGGTGATTACCGTTATCGGCATAGCTTTTGCGGCGCTGGTCAGTGGTTCCGTGGTGCTGGAGCAGGTGTTCGTGCTGCCGGGGGTGGGCCTGTTCCTGCTGGAGGCGGTGAAGTTCCGCGACTACACCGTTGTGCAGCCCATTATCGTGTTCTTCGCTGCCTGGGTGGTGCTGGTGAACCTGACGGTGGATGTGCTCTACACGTGGCTCAACCCGCAGGTGCGCCATGGATAACGTTGTTGTGCGATGGCTTGGTAGGACAGCCAGGGATAAACCCCTTGGCGCCATTGGCGGGATAGTCGTGCTGGGTTTGGTGCTGATTGCCCTGCTGGCACCGCTTATCGCCACTGCTGACCCCGTGGCACAGGACGTCGATAGCATCCTGAACCCCCCGGGAACAGACCACTGGCTTGGCACCGACAACCTTGGTCGCGACCTGTGGAGTCGCATCGCCCACGGAGCACGGGTATCGTTGGGGGTTGGCTTCATCTCCATCGCGATAGGGTCAGTGTTAGGCGGAGTGGCGGGCCTCGTCGGTGGATATTACGGGAGATGGGCTGACGGCGTCCTGCAGCAAGTGTCAGACGCGTTGATGGCCTTTCCGACGTTGGTGCTGGCCCTGGGCATCGTGGCGATATTGGGCGCATCAGCGACGAACGTGATCGTGGCCATCGCCCTGGTGCAAGCACCCCGAGCGGCTCGCGTGGTCAGGAGTCAGGCGCTGGCGGTCAAATCAACGGAGTACGTGGCGGCATCGAGGCTGGTGGGTGCGGGTAGCGTTCAAATCATGTTCAAGCACGTGCTGCCCACTGCCTTGCGCCGTTCATCGTCATCTTCACCAACGCCCTTGGCATCGCCATTGTGCTGGAGGCGTCGCTGAGTTTTCTTGGGCTGGGGATTCCGGCGCCGGAGCCATCGTGGGGCGGGATGCTGGCGGGGCCGGGTCGCGACTACTTCAACGTTGCGCCGTGGATGGCCATCTGGCCGGGTTTGGCCATCGCATTGTCGGTGTATGGCTTCAACCTGCTTGGCGATGCCCTGCGCGATGTGCTGGATCCGCGACAAAGACCGCTCTAACGCATGTGGAGTGTCCTTGACCCAGCTACTTACAGCGGCGATACTTGATTACGTTCTATGGTTAACCGCCCGTAGCTCAGCGGATAGAGCACTGGGCTTCGAACCCAGGTGTCGGGGGTTCAAATCCCTCCGGGCGGACCAGCTGCCTACCCTGTGAAGAGTTCAAACGGTGTTGCGCACCTCAAGTTTGGATGGCTTCCCGACACATCGAAATAAGCTATTTAGCTTCTGATTGAGGAACACTTACGATGTTTGAGACGGTCATCTTTGGGGTTGCTGCGTTCTTCGCAGCAGTCATTTACGCCACCTTCGCAGAATGGGTCATCCACGGCACCTTCATGCATAAGCCGCTAGCCAAATTCAGACACTTCTACCACGGACACGCTGAGGTGCATCACGGCATCTACGGCTCAGACTCCACCTATCTTGTAGGTGACCGACCCCGTGAGGACATTAAGCTTGCTGTGTGGGCTATGCCCTTCCCCGTACTGGCGCACATGCCTATTCTGATTGCCATTGCGGTGTTTGTGAGCCTGCCTGTAGCGATAGGGGTGTTCTCTGCACTGACGCTGTACCAGGCCAGTTACGAGTATCTCCACTACTGCATGCACGTGCCGAACCACCGATGGTTTGAGGGTACGCGGTGGTTCACGTTCCTGAACGAGCATCACCTGCAGCATCACGCGAGACCTAACAAGAACCTGAACATCGTGATCCCGATTGCCGACTTCTTGCTGCGGACGCGGGTCACGCCTACTGAGCCTCTGAAGGCGTTGCTGCGGTAAGACCCGCTAGGGCATGACGGCTATCTGGAAGCCCCATCCGGCGTCTGCTGTGGATAACGGGATGTGCAGGTTGATTTCAAGGTCCTCTAGCTCATCGGTCTGGGTGTTGTAGACCAGCACGCGCTTTATCGTGAAACCCACAGGCGGCGTCGAGCCGGTTAGGGCTATCGCAACGAACTCCTGGTCGTCGTCGATGACCAACCCTGTCTCACCCTCCAACAGCTCCACCGTGGTCAGTTGCTTTAAGCTGCCGTCCAACCCCACCCTCAGAATGTCTATCTTGTTGCCCGTCCGCTGCTTCACAGCCCAGTAGAGGGCGTCGTTGCCGTAGAAGACGTGACGTTCGCTCGGCCAGATGCCCTGCATGAGTCTTAACGACAGCGTCTTGGACGATACCTCAGCGCCGGTGGCCGGGTCTCGCTGGACGATAGTGTTATCAGCAAAGGAGATAAGCTGGTCGCCGATACCGCGGAGTCGCACGGCAGGCAGTGTAAGCTCATCCTCGCTCGACGAACCGAGCCCAACGGTCATGAGTCGACCGCCGCCCCGGGGGTTCCCGAAGAGGTCTCGACTAATGGGAGTTCGGTAGAAGAGCCTGTCGCCTGCAATGGTGAACGACGCCGCCGAGAACGTGTTGTTGCTGAGGGAAGTGCCAGTGGCCATGTCCAACTCGTCCACATCGAACTGGGTGTTGTCAGAGGCCCAGTCTGAACCCCAGTCGCGGTACGAGAACAACCTGCCGTCCTGGGTGACGGGGTAGATGGAGTTCTTGGACCAACTGGGAGAGGTCACACGTCGCATCACGTCTAGCTGATTGGTCTCCGGGATGTAGCGGAGGATGCCTTTGGTATCGTCCTCCCAGGTGATTTTGAAGCCAGATCCCGTCAGGGACTCGGTCTGCGCGCCAAAAGTGACACGGTAGAAGACTTGCCAGCGCGCCTGAGGGTATGGACGGCGTAGGTTCCGGTTCAGGGGTTGGCGTATCGGCAGGCGACGCAGCCGCGAGGGTGGGGGCGTCCTGTTCAGCGTTGCTCGATTCAGGCGCAGAGGATGCGGGGCTGCCACTGCTACATGCAGTGATTATCGCCAAGAGGCTGAAGGCGAATGCTACGAGCCAGATTCGTTTGATGTCCATAATTAAGTATACCAAGCACTCGCAAGGGGGACGAGCACGACCATCGTTGACGGTTTTCGTCGGGCAGGATAGGCTGAATAGCGAACCCATCGCTTCACCCAGGAGTTACCTCTGGAACGGTTGCAGTTCTACTTCAAAAACGCGGCCCTATCCCTTTTACGAGAGCGACGCAGGGCAATCTTTGCCATCTTCACCGTGGTGGTCGGTGTTGCCGCCATTGTGGGGCTGCAGCTCACCGCTGACATCATTGAGGATTCCCTGACTACCTCTGTGCGTTCGTTCATTCGGGGCGACGTTGCTGCAGTGAAGGGCCAACAGGAACAACCGGGAGCGTTCAGTGACGGCGAAGTGGCGCAGGTGCAAGCGATGCTGGATGAAGGCCTCATAGACGGCTTCACTACCCGGGGCACGCCCTCCACCTTTGCTGGTTACACCCAGTTCAAAACTTCTATATTGGGTCGGACGGACAAAGATGCCACACTGACCCTCTTCACCCCCATCTTCTTTGAGCGCAATGTGTTCCCCTACTACGGAGTGGTTCAGGACAAGGATGGGGTGGGCTTGTGGGAGATGATTCAGGATGATTTTGATGTGGTTGTCACACGTAACCTGGCCAACCGCCATGGTATCAATGTATCTGACAACTTAAAGCTCAGCGGCATTGACCAGCCGTTCACCGTACAAGGCATCCTCCCGGGTTCCGCTCTGGGGCGATCCGGCGACCCTCTTGCCGGAAATATTGTGTTCGCCCAATCGACTATTGACCGCTTTTTCCCAGACTTGTCTGACCCTATAAGCACTATCTACATCCTTGCGCCAAATGCTACTGACGCCCAATTGGCTGTCATAGATGCTCGACTTGAGGCTATTTCCCCTCTGATTGAGTCCACAACTCCCGCAGAGATGGAAGAGGAGAACCAGGAGAGTGCCGACAACCTTCGCGTAGTTATCCTGGTGTTCGGGTTGGTTGCACTGGCAATCGGCGGAATCGGCATAGCGAACACCATGCAGGTTCTGGTCAGTCGAAGACTTCCGGAGGCCGGCGTATTGAAGGCCATTGGTCTGAAGGGCCGTCAGGTGATGATGGTCTTCCTGGCGGAGGCGCTCATTATCGGCGTTGTCGGGAGCATCATCGGCGCGCTGCTTGGCCTTGCATTCAGCTTCATCGTCGTCAAGGTCCTCCAGGGCATTGTGCTCCTTGACCTCTCCTGGAGCGTCGGCCCCGGCCCGGTTGTAGCGGGGCTCATCGTTGGTGTTCTGGTGACTCTAGCATTCGGCCTTTTACCCACAGCTGGGGCAGGTCGAGTGCGACCTATGGCTGCTATCCGTCCCAACGATAAAGACCTGGTGAAAGGAAGCTGGCCGACCAGCGTGCTCCTGCTACTGGGATTGGCGTTGATCATGGGTCTGATGGTGGGCGTGCTTGTTGGAACCTTGAAGTGGGGCGTCATAGGCACCCTGGGTGCGTTCGTGGGTGTTGGTGTGCTGCTTTTTATCCTCACGGGCGTCGTCTACCTGTTGAGTCGATTGCCCGGCTTTGGAAAACTGACCCTCCACCTCTCCTTTTTGGAGTGGCGACGGCGTAAGGCGCGGGCTGCATCGCTGTTGTTGGCAATGAGCATTGGCGTGTTGGGAATCGGCGTCATCCTGCTGTTGGCTGACACGCTGATATCCGGACTGACCGTGGCTGTTGAAGAAGAGATCGGGGGCGATGTCATCGTCGCTGTGAACGACCCGGATGAAGTTGCTGCCGCGTTCGCTACCATTAAGGGAGCGAAGGGCGTAACCCTCTTTTCTCCCGGTGTTGTCTATGAGACCGAACTCACGGCGATCAACGGGGATGAGGACGGGCTTACCAAGCGGCTGGATGCCTACGATGCCATAGACGGTAACGACATTGATGAGGAAGACCGTGAACGGTATGCGGCTTACTTTGAGACTGTCGCAGTCCGAGTTGTGGACGATGCTCTGCCTAAGTTTGAATTCGCTTCAGACGGCGGGAGGATGCTCAACGATTCGGATACGAACCGGAACACGGTGGTGCTGCAGTCAGGCGAGCGGTCTGTAGGTGCCGACCTCGGCCTGGTTGTGGGAGACATCCTGACGTTTCAGGTCGTGGATGGAGCGGGTAATCAAGTGGGTGCAGCTGAGGAATTCGAGATTGTTGGCATTGCCGAAATCGAACAGATAGCAATCAACATCTTCGGCTGGCTTACAACGGCCAATGACCCGTTTGCGGAAGCTGGCCTACCCGCAATGGTGTACATGGGTATCGTGCAGGTTGGAGACGATGACCGCGATGAACTGGTAAGAACCCTCAACTTGGAGCTTGATTCCGTGCTGGTGCTTGAAGTGCAGGTCTTCACAGACATTTTTGCAGACCTGTTGAGGCAGTTCCGAACCTTCCCGCTGGTGTTATCTGGCCTAGCGCTGCTGGCGGCAGTGGTCATTGTGGCTAACGCGGTAGCGCTCTCCACCATAGAGCGTCGCAAGGAAATCGGCCTGCTGAAATCCATGGGTGCCAAAGCACGGTGGGTTATTGTGCAGCTGGTGCTGGAGAACTCGCTACTGGGGTTCGTAGGCGGTGTGATAGGGCTCACGCTGGCCATCGTTGGAGTTGTAGTACTGACCGGACTCGTTGGTATAGACCTGGTCATATCACCACAGATCATTATTGGCGTGCTGATCCTCACCGTCGTCCTGTCTTCCAGTGTCACTCTATTCAGTGCGGTGCCGGCAGCCAGAGAACGTCCCCTGGACATCTTGCGTGGAGAATAAGCGGCTATGACTGAAAACAAAGTAATCATGCAGGGCACGGGCCTGACCAAGACGTTTAGTTCAGGCGACCTGGTGGTTGAGGCGTTACGCGGCGTGGATGTGACCATCTCCCGAGGCGAGGTTGTTGCCATCATTGGCCCTTCCGGCAGCGGAAAGTCCACATTGATGGGTATTCTTGGCGGGTTGGACTCGCCTACGTCGGGGACCCTCAAAGTGGAGGGCATTGATATTACGACAATAGGCGAGAACCGGCTGGCAGAGATACGAAACGACTGCATTGGCTTCGTCTTCCAGCAGTTCAACCTCATGCCCACGTTGACCGCTTTGGAGAATGTGGCCCTACCGATACAATTTTCCAGCAAACCCAAGTTCAATCCCCGCAAACGCGCAACCGAGCTTCTGACCATGTTTGGGCTTTCCGCACGGTTGCGAAACCGTCCATCGCAGCTATCCGGTGGCGAGCAGCAGCGGGTGGCGATTGCGAGGGCGCTGGCTAACGACCCACCTCTGCTTCTGTGCGATGAGCCTACGGGCGCACTGGACACCGAAAACGGCGACCTTGTGATGAACACCCTGTTCCAGGCCCAGAGCGACCTGAACACGGCCATCGTCATCGTCACGCATGACCCACGTATTGCAGAGCGTGCTGATCGACGATTAGTCATGACGGACGGCCGATTCATCGACGAAAGTTGACGCGCGCGTGTTCGCGAAGTAGCCTTGCTTAAATCTCAATCGTAGAGGAGAGCAATGCTAAACGCACAGGACAACGAACTCCTTTCCAAGGTTGGCCCCGGCACACCTATGGGAACCCTCATGCGCGAATATTGGATTCCCTTCGGCATCTCCAGCGAGCTAGCTGAGCCGGACTGCGCTCCAGTTCGTATCATGCTCCTTGGCGAGGAGCTGGTCGCCTTCCGTGATACTGACGGTAAGCTTGGTCTTATTGATAACAACTGCCCACATCGCCGCGCCAGCTTGTTCTTCGGACGTAACGAGGAATGTGGACTGCGATGCGTGTATCACGGCTGGAAGTTTGACGTCAACGGCGACTGCATCGACATGCCGTCGGAGCCAGCAGAGAGCAACTTCAAGGATAAAGTAAAAGTAACTGCATACCCGGTTCAAGAGCGCGGAGGCCTACTTTGGGCATACATGGGCCCGCGTGGTACCGCCCCTGAGCTTCCGCACCTTGAGTCCAACATGGTTGAGAACACCAGCATTCAGATCTATCAACGCGAATGTAACTGGATGCAAGCGCTGGAGGGTGACATTGATACCGTCCACACCCTGTTCCTGCATCTTGGTCTAGCACAATATGAGGACGCTCCTGAGGGAAGCTGGGCCTGGTGGCACCTGCAGAACCGTGCACCGCATTTTGCTGCCGTGGATACAGAGTTTGGGACCCTCTATGGCGCGTTCAGGCCCACAGAGGAGGGCACTAACTACTGGCGCTTTGCCAACTTCCTGATGCCCTTCTACGCCATGACCCCTCCCGGGGTTCTGGGTCTGGGTAGCAAGTTCCGCGCATGGGTGCCCATGGACGATACACATACCCTTGCAATTTCCGTGAATGAAACTGCTCCCGGCGGAAGGAAGCCACCTTCAGAAGGCAACTGGGCCACTGGCCAGACGCAACTGCACCCTCAGGGTACAGGGCTGTTTGATCGATTCCGGTGTGTAGCTGACGAGGAGAACGACTACCTCATCGATCGTGAACTGCAGCGGACTAAGAGTTATGCCGGACTGCAGAGCATCTTCATTGAGGATCAGGCAGTTACTACCAGCATGGGCAGAATTGTCGACCGAACTAAGGAACGTCTGGGCACTAGTGACCAGATGATCATCCGGACTCGACAGCGCCTTATCAAGGCTGCAAGAGCGTTGTTGGAGGGTGAGACCCCGCCCGAGCCGGATCACCCAGAGTGGTATGGCGTACGTTCTGGCGGCATGATGCTGCCCGTGGGCGTTGACTGGGTAGAGGCGTCTAGCGAGCTACGGAAGGGCTTCATCAAGCATCCTGAGCTTGACCTGGCAGTCATCGGCGGCATTCCTGCCGTCTAACGATAGCTAAGCTACGTAAACATGCAAGGGCTGCGGTTCCCACGAGGGGGCCGCAGCCCTTGTTTTTGTTTGGTTACTATAGAGGGAGGAGACGCCAGGCGGATCTTGCATCCCTGACGCCTCCTGAGGAGGGCCTTATATATCCAGGCGGGCCAGGCGGGCTGGTGTCCTGATACTCTAGCCTGTCTGGCCAAAGTTCTATGGCCTGACGTTTATCCAGTGCTGACCCAAGGCTACGCTAACACTGGCGTTGGTGCCACTACCCCAGCTCGCATCAACAACACCGGGCTACCAGCGTGTCGTACAACCCTGTCCGCAACGCTGCCGAGGACGAACCGTCCGGCGCCAGAGCGACCATGCGTTGACATAATGACCAAGCTGTTCGGCGTCTCCTTGGCAATGTCCACTACCTGGATGGCCGGAGGGCCAGTGACCACCATGATCCGAACCTTCTCCACGCCCTCCAGCTTCAACTGGGCTGCGGTCTTATCCAGGCCATCGGTGGACTGCTTCTCCATCTCTACCGTGAAGTCCTCTGTGGGCCACGGTGCGTACTCCGGACCCGCGGCATAGGTGGTTGGAAGGCTGATGGAACGGATGAGCAGCACTTCCAGTTTCAAGGCTTTGGCTATTGCCGTCACCATTGGGAGCACTGCATCTGCAGGCGCTCTACCCCAACTACGAAGACGACGTGCTGCTTTTGGGTATAGATACGGACGCGTTTGAAAAGGCGGACTATCTGGCGCGTTGGGCGGAAAGTCGAGGTTTCTACTGGCCGCTGACCACGCTTGACCGCGATGTGTTGGTGGCTTACAACGTGCGTACGCAATCGACCAAGATTGGCATCGACCGCAACGGGGTCATCGTGCTACGAGAGGGCTACGGCACGAACAGCGCCGGTACGTGGGTTGAGTGGCTGGACATGCTATCTGAGTAAAGCTAGTCAATAGGCCATCGAAACATAGAAGAACGGCTCCTTTATCCAAACAATAAAGGAGCCGTTTATTTGATTCTCCTTTGATACCCGCAGGAATCTAGGTGCAGGATGTATCCTGCCTAGTCGATGACTGAAGCTACCCGATCTTTGATCTTCCGAACCAAGTCTTCGTCCAATCCGCCCTTCTGGATGACGCTGATGTTGTCGGCTATGTGCTCCAGGCTCTGCGTCCCGGCGATGATCGAGTTGATGTACGGATGGCTGGCCGTGAACCGAAGCATCATCTCCATCGGGTCGAGTTCAGGGGCGAGAGAGGCCAGATCAGCCGTTTCCCAGCGATCCTTCACCTTGGGGCCGGTCTGCCGCTTGGCTGCGTCTTCCAGGTCAGGGGTACCCAGGGCCACTCCGCCGCGGATGATGGTGCCGATGCCCTTTTCAGACGCCCGTCGAATAACGTCCTCATGCTCCGGTTCCATAGCTGAGTAGGGTATCTGGAAGGTGTCAAAGATGCCCATCTCCATGAACTCCTCAATGTAGGGCAGCACGGTGGAGATGCCGATAAACCGGGCCTTTCCCTGTGCCTGGATCTCTTTCAGCGTGTTGATGGAATCGTGGGTGCGGACATCGTCAGGCGTGGCGTTGTGTAGTTGCAGGATGTCCACGTGGTCTGTTTTCAGTCGCTCCAGGCTCTGGTTGATGCAGTTCATCATGCCCTCATGGGACCAACCGGAGTGGTCGGGATCGTTGCGCCACCAGTGGCCGCACTTGGTTGCCAGCACGTACTCGTCACGGCGGTGCGAGATGAACCGTCCGATGAACTCCTCGGAGCGGTCATAGCACCAGGACGTATCGATGAAGTTGACGCCGGAGTCGAGCACAGCGTTCAGCACCGCGCCGGCATGCTCCTCTGTGGGTAAGCGGCCGCCGTTTGCTATCGTGTCCTTGAGTTCCATGGCGCCGAAGCCCAGGTTGGTTACTTCCAGGCCTGTGCGGCCCAGTACCGATTTCTTTAACATGGTTGTCCTCCCTTTAGTGCGCCTCGTTAGCGTGTGTGGATTGTATTTGGATGGATGCGAGTCAGCAAGATGCTTACGGTACCAACTCCACAGTCCCCTTCGTGCCGTCCACTCGGATTTGCATGCCGTCCTGAACCCTGGAGGTTACTCCCTCTACGTTCAGAACGCAGGGTATTTTGTACTCCCTGGCCACGATGGCCGTGTGGGACAGTGGCCCACCTCCGGTTGTCACGACTGCTGAGATGCGCGAGAAGAGCAGCGACCATGAGGGCGATGTACTGTTGCATATCAGGATGTCGCCTGTTTCCAGCTTTCCAGCTTCACTTAGCGTCTTCACGACTATCGCGCGACCCTCAACAATGCCCGCACTGGCTGACAGTCCCTTCAGGACTTCGCCCTTTGTGAGGACCGCAGGACCATCAGAGGCGATATTTGCAGTGGCCTCGTACTTGCCACCGATGAAGGCCGGTGGGTTCGTTGCCATCTGGACCGCATGCTTCGTGCGCCGTGTTGCAACGAGCTCTTTCCATCGCTTTGGGTCAGGGTCAGCGGCGATCTGATCTATCTCATCGAAGTGAAGGAAGAAGACGTCTTGCTCGCTTTCCAGAACGCCATGGTCAGCTAGTAGTCTTCCGGCGGCTAGGCACGGCGCAAGGAAGCTCCCGGTGATGGTCATCTGCCAATAGGCACGGGATTCCTTAACGGGGACGTACTGCCTTGCGACTTCAAGTAACCTATCGAACTCAGCGAGTTTATCCGGCTGCTTCTCCAATCGCTTTCGGATAACTCGAGTTTTTGAACGTCGGGCACGGGCAGACCTGGCTGTGGCCAACCGAGGGTCTGACTCGTCGCTGGAAATCATCCGCCCTATATCTTCAAGCACGGATTGCGGATTACCCTCCGCGATGGGTGTGGATAGCTCAAACCAGACTTCCGCTCTGGAGCCGTACTCTGCAAGGTACTTGGTCAACCCTTTTGCGAAGGGTGTGCTCTTTGGTAGTGCAGCGAGGGCGGTGTTCACATCGTTGCCGCCATCTGCTTCTATGAACTTCATCACGGCAGAGTCAGTTCGTGCGAGTTGCGCCAGCTTCCACAACTGGAGGTGGGCTGAGGTTGTTGGGTTAGCAAAACCGCCTTCCAGAACCTCTGCCAGGGAACCAGGCTCCTCGTCGAACTCCGTATTGCAAAATGCAATGAGGGGGAGGTGCGTAATCATCATTGGCCCGGCTGACATCATAGTCAGATTGAAGCTGTCGGCTGCTGCCTCAAGCAACTCGCTCAATCGGGCCGCCATCGCAGGGAGTGTCATTGCAGAGAAGTCGCTTTTCTTGAATTCATGGCAGCTGGCAACCATGAGAGGCCTGTATTCCTCTTCCAGAGTCTGTTGAATGCGTGAAGCCTGGCTCACGAATCGATCCCGGATTGCCTGGATGTCCGGGCCTACGGAAACAGGTGGGGTGGGGGGGCGTATCGGGATGTACATGTAGCCGTCCGGGTGAACGATGGTATCAATCGCTTCACCGCCAGAGAAATGGACAAAATCTCTGGGGCCGCTTTGAGCCCACACATTTGCCAGGTAATCTGTGGAGAGGGGTGTACAGGCAAAGGGCGTGTGCTGTGCGTTCCACCAAAAGGCCTGAGCCGCAATCTGGGTGTCGGCCCACTCAACGGGGAACTCGTCACCGTTGTCGTAATGGTACGTGGTCGTGAATGCTGCCATGGTTACCTCCCTTAGGTGGAATTCGCTACTTGCCCGCCAATAGAGGCCGCAGATCGCGGATGCTGGTCACCTTCTCGATGTTCAGCATCTTATCTATAAGCTCCTCCGTGTGGCTCTTACCCAGGACCGGGGTCATCAGATCAAGGGCCTTGGTCGTTACGCTTGCCGTGTCCAGCGGGTTCTGGGGTGTTCCTGGCGCATACTTGGTGTGGTGAGTCAGCGTACGTCCGTCCTTCGTGGTTACTTCCACGATAGCCTGGCGGGGTGCCTCGGCCATGACCAGACTGGCTTCCGGCACCAGTTCCACCTTCTCCTTCATCGCCAGTACCACCGGGTCCGACATTCTTTCGTACTCGTGTGTCGATACGAAGGAGATGCCATCGTCGATCAACATCAGCGCGATGCAGTGCCTGATGTTCACGTCCGGCATCGCACGATCGTTGACCACGCCCGCCCCGTCGGTCGGCAGCTTGGCGACGACCTTGACCACATCGGCGGCCATCACGCCATCACGCGACATAATCGTTGAAAGCGCGTCCATCGCCGACTGTATGGGGTAGCCCACCGAGTAGGGTTTGATGGCTGTGGCTGCAATGCTGAACTCGATACCAAGACCATCCAACAGCGCTTCCGGATGTGGGTCTGTGGAGAACGCCTGCAGCAAGTTGTGCTCTCCTTCCAGGACGTCAGGGACGCCGGTGAACCCAGCTTGCACCATAGTGGCCGCGGTCACGCCGTTCCTCGCGCCCATTCCCGCGAAGTCGAAGGATTTCTCAACGTGCTCCTCGTCGCGCACCCATGCCCAGATACCGGAAGCCTGCTGCGCCGCGTAGGACAGCACGTATCGCATTTGGGTGGAGTCCAGCTTGGCTATGGATGCGGCTGCGCCCGTTGCGCCCCACGTTGAGCCTAGGCCTTCTGCGCTGCGATGGGTCTTGCGTACCAGCTCCGCGTTCATGGCATGGAGCATCCTGACTGCCAGGTCGTAGCCCAGCGCCACAGCGCGAAGCAGCTCCGTGCCCGTTGCACCGTTGCGTTCAGCCATTGCCCATGCCGCCGGGATTACGCTGCAACCGGGGTGGGCCTTGGACGAGGGATCGAAGTCGTCCGTCTCATCGGAGTGGCCGAGCATGCCGTTGGCCATAGCCGCGTTGGCTGCCGATGTGACATCGCCCGTGGTCATCAACATCGATTCAGGGGTACCGCCCAATGTGCGCACGTACTGCAACGCCATCTGCCCCGGCTTCAGTGTGCTGCCGGACACGATTGCGGAAAGGCTGTCCAGGATGCGATGCTTGGCCTCCCGGTCCACGTTAGGCGGCAGCGGGCGGTTGCGTGCCTCCGCCATGTAGGCTGCCAGGTTGCCGGTGAGGTTGTAGTCAGATTGGCCAATGACCATGGTTGCTCCCTTCAGGTGTCAGCTTGTGATTGGTATGCGCACTAGTATATCGATACCTGCAGACGTAGCAAGGGACACCTCTACCCCCTCAGGAGAGATGTCCCATTTAGCCACGCGATGGAGTTAACAAAGAGGTTATCGCCAACGACGGATTGCAAGAATAGAACACGTGTTCCATAATTGTCAAGCGTTGTTTGGCGCGATGAGTACTTACGGGGGAGTCCAGAGTCCCGACACTCGGGATCTGGCAAGGGGTCTTGGGGGATGTGCCCCCACTTAAGATGGAGAACACTAATGATTGAAGTTTCCTGGCAGGCGTTTCTGGTGACAATTGCGGTGGTATTAGTCACGGCGACTGTGGTGTATTGGATAGGGTTCGTGAAAGGGGGTCGACGTGCCACCCTGCGGCACGAGGCCACTACCAGCGACCACCTACGACGCAGTCGACAGACGCTGGGCGGGCGGTTTGCCGAGCAGATGGCACCTTACTTCGATGAGTTCGACTATGACCCCACGGAGGCACGGTTTCTTGGCAGCCCCATCGATTTCGTGGTGTTTCCGGGCATCGCGACGGGCGAGCCCCGGGGCATCGTGTTCGTCGAGGTGAAGAGCGGCAAGGCGCAGCTCGATAGCGGGCAACACAAGCTACGGGACATCGTGGAGCGTATCGGCAGCAAGGACATCCGATTTGAGACGATACGACTGCTCAAAGACGGGGTGGCTTAGGGCCTTAGGCCCTCTTGTTACCGGGCCGGACCGGCTTCTGGTCTCTTGCCATGTCATTCTGATGAGCGTAGCGAGGAAGCATCTAAGTGTTTGGAAGCGTTATCTTGGCAGGAGATTCTTCGGTCGCCCCCTGTGAGGACTCTCTCAGAATGACAGATGGAGAATGGATTCAGGGGTGAGGGTCTTGCTTGGTGAAGTAGAGGAGTCGTCCCCAGCAGAAGAACCTAAGGTTCAATAGCCGACGTCTTCCAGGAAGATGGGGTCGTTACGCCACTCGTTCCACACCTGCACCCACACCTCAAGGAATATCTCCCGACCGAACACCTCTTCCATCTGAAGGCGCGCTGCCGTGGATACGTCCTTCATAGCACCCCCGCCTTTGCCGATGAGGATGCGACGCTGTGAGGCCTTGTTCACGTACACCACTACCTGGATGTAGTCCTTCAACCGGCCGACGCCGTCCGCCTCCTGGAACTCCTCGACCTCAACGGCGGTGTCGTAGGGAATCTCCTGGCCAAAGGTGCGGAAGAGCTGTTCACGTACCAACTCCGAGGCGAGATATCGCTCCGAGCGGTCAGTGACCTCATCCGCGTCGTACTCTGCTTCACGCTGGGGCAAACGCTCGACCATGAGTTTGATCAGCAGCTCCGTGCCATCGGATTGGATCGCACTGATGGGCACAATCTCCATGTCAGGGTTGAGGCTTAGATACTTATCCATCAGCGGCAACAGCGAGAGTTTATCAATGGTGTCTACTTTGTTCATGACCAGGATGGTGGGTGTCTTCTCCTGGGTCAGGACTTTCAGCAGGGCTTTTTCAATGTCGCCAGGGGGCTTGGGCTCCACCACCAACAGCGCCAGATCTGCTGCGAGCATGGCTTCCTGTACGTGGCTCAGCATGCGGCGATCCAGGGCGTCACGGGTGCGGCGCATGTAGCCGGGGGTGTCCCAGAACACGATCTGATAGCCCTCATGGGTCAGGACGCCAAGAAGCTGCTGGCGAGTGGTCTGGGGTTTGGGCGATGTGATGGCGAGTTTCTGACCGAGCAGCGCGTTCAAGAGGGTGGACTTCCCCACGTTGGGTCGCCCCATGATGGTGACGAAGCCCATACGGTGAGGAGGGGGCTTGGGTTGGCGCTTCTTGGGTGTTACAGGGCTCGCCTTCTTACGGGACGGCTTTGTGGGGGCTATCTCTTCTGTCATACGTAATAAAGGACTGCTGACGCAGGCCTGGTTAGGCTTTCTCTCGCTTGAAGTAGGCAACCGTTGCGCCGGAGGCGATGCCGGGCTCGTCCGGGTCAAAGCTGTCAACGTACTCGGTCTCGGTGACGGATACCAATTCCCAACCCTCGCCGCCCAGGGCGTTCAGCACTTCTTCATAGGAAGCGGTGCGGTCAGAATTCTGTTCTTCGTCTTCAAACTCTATAACCCGATATTCCCATTTGGCCATTGGATGCTCCTGATATTCAAGTAACAATAGGGTATGCGCAATACGGTGCGGGCGTCCACTCTGGAACGCCCGTGATGGTGGTAAGGGGTAGTTATTGGACTAGCGGCCCTGAGCGATCTGGTAGATCTTGCCTTCTGCCTTGATGTCCGGTGCGTAGATCAGTTCTGTCTGCTGAAGCTCGCGGATGTTGAACGCTCCTACCATGCCCATGCAGGCCCTGAGTGCGCCCGTCAGGTTCATGGTGCCGTCCGTCCGCGAGGATGGCCCGAAGAGGACTTCTTTCAACGTGCCCTTGGTGCCCACGCTGATGCGTGTACCACGGGGGAGCGCTGGGTCCGGTGTGGCCATGCCCCAGTTGTGTCCTCGCCCCGGGGCTTCTGTTGCCTGGGCGAAGGGGGTCCCAATCATGACGGCGTCTGCTCCAGCCACGAAGGACTTGCAGACATCGCCGCCGGTCCGGATTCCGCCGTCAGTGATGACATTGACGTACCGACCAGTGCGTTGGAGGTACGTTTCACGAGCCGCAGCGCAATCCATGGTGGCTGTGACTTGCGGGACTCCGATGCCGACGACTTCTCGGCTGGTGCAAGCGGCGCCCGGGCCAATGCCCACCAGGAGACCCTGGATTCCGTTCTCCATGAGTTCTAGCGCCACATCGTAGCCTACGCAGTTGCCAACGATGATGGGGACTTTCACCTGTTCAACAAGTTCTGAGAAGACCAGGCCGTGGTAGCTCTTGGAGATGTGCTTGGCGGTGGTGACCGTGGATTGAACCACAAGCATGTCAGCGCCTGCTTCAACTGCAATCGGGGCGAAACGCTTGGCGCGCTGTGGGGTGACTGCAACGGCACAGGTCACGTTGCCAGCCTTAATCTCGTGGACGCGCTGGGCTACCAACTCTTCCAGGATAGGGGCGGTATAGAGCTTTTGCAGCAATGACGTCGCCTGATCCAACGGGGTCTCTGCCACCTCTGCCAGCTTGTCTTCCGCATCCTCGTATCGGGTCCAGAGTCCTTCCAGGTTCAGGACAGCCATGCCGCCCATATTCCCCATATGAATGGCGAAGCTTGGCGAGACAATGGCATCCATGGCCGACGCCAGCACAGGGATATCGAATTTGATATCTCCGATGGTCATGCTCATGTCGACCTGCTCTGGATTGATGGTGACTTGCCCCGGGACAATAGCAACTTCGTCGAAACCATAACTACGACGTATCTCTTTGAACTGGGGCACCGCCATAATCCACTTCCTTTCGGCTTTTCAGTTATATTCGGGCGAGTGTATCAACTGGGCAATTTCGTCGTCAATGAATTGTTGACGATGTTTTCACGTGTTTCCTCGAACTTACTTGGGCTGGGCTTTGGCCAGGTATAAAAGAAAGGGGCCCGTCGCGCAGACGAGCCCCTTTCTCAATTCATCCGTTCCGTATTTCGACAGGTGAGATGCATTGGTGAATTATTCACTCACCACTGGGTTGCGGAGGACTCCAATACCAGGGATCTCTACTTCAACCACATCTCCGGGTTGCAACTGGGTGGTCTGCCCTGGGGTGCCGGTGTAGATGATATCGCCGGGGTCCAGGGTGACGTACTTGCTAATCTCTGCAATCACTGTGGGGATGTCGAAGATCAGATCCTTGGAATGCGCTTTGTTTGCGGTCTTCTCTCCGTTGACGAGCACCTGGATGGTGAAGTCAAAGGGATCGATGTCCGTGCTGATGATGGGTCCCAGAGGGCCGAAGGTGTCAGAACCCTTGGCGCGCCACCACTGCATGTCCTTCTCAGGGCCGTTCTGCCAATCACGGGCGCTGACATCGTTGCCGATGGTGTAGCCCATGACGTAGTCCAGAGCGTTCTCCTTGGAGACGTTCTTGGCGGTCTTGCCGATGATGGCGACCAACTCGCCTTCCTCGTCCACGCGACCTGCGCCAGTGGGGAGAATGATGTTCTCGCCGTCAGCAATGATGCAGTTGTGGGGCTTGTAGAAACCCTCTACGCGCTTGGGGGCGGGGCGCTCACCCAGGTGGGTGCTGTAGTTCAGTGCGATGGCCACTACTTTGCCGGGAACGACGGGGGCCAGAAGCTGGACGTGATCCAGTGGGTGTGCGTGGTCCGTAATCTTATAATCTTCAAATGGTGTGGTAGTGATCTGCTTCACCATGCCGTCTTCAACCACACCGTAGGCGACCTCGCCGTGGGCGTAGTACCTCGCGAACTGCATAGACCCTCCTTTTACGTGTGCTAACTCTTGATATTCAGACTAGTATAACGAATTACGTCGTAATACCCAAGGGGTTTTACGCGCTGTTTATGCGATTGGGCTCTGAGGCTTGTTCGCCTGCCTCCAGAAGACGTGAATGCCCTCTCCTACTACCATTCTGAGCGGAGCAAAGAATCCGGATTCTTCGGTCGCCTGCACTCCCTCAGAATGACATTAAAGGAAGGTTATTTTCTTCGGCAGGCGTCAGGTATAAAGGTGCAGGGCTAACACTGATTAGGCGGGCTTGGTCGTGATGAAGTATGCGTTTTCAATATCGCCTTCAACGCGCTTGATCTCCTCGACCTTCAGGCCTACCGCTTCCAACATGTCCTGGGCGAGTTCTACGCCCCAGACAGTACCAAGGCCCTCGCCGCCAAGCGCCAGCGACACCGTCATGCAATGGAAGACGGAAAACGCAAAGAGCAGGGGGCCGATGGGATGATCGAGGTTCTTTTCCAGGTGGGTTGAGGAGTCCTCATCAACCATGAGGTACGTGCCACCGGGCTTGAGGGCATCTGCGATGGCTTGAAGCACCTGTCCGGGCTTGGCCTGGTCATGGATGGCATCGAAGGACGTCATGAAGTCGTACTTGCCTTTTACGGCGAGGTCGGAGACGTCCTGGGCCTCAAAGGTCGCGTTCGTCAGTCCCCAGGCTTTGGCTTCGTTACGGGCGGTGCTGAGACCATCGTCGGAGAAGTCGTAGCCCACAAAGCGACTTTTGGGGAACGCTCTTGCCATCACGTTGATCGCACGACCCTGGCCACATCCGATGTCCGCAACATCTATGCCCTGCTCAAGCTTCTCCGTCATGCCGGGAACTAGGGGTACGATGGTGTCCACCATAGATGCATCGTGGACCATGGAGCTGATTTCACCCATGATCTTCTGGAAGGTGGGGTATTCCGAGTAGGGGACGCCGCCGCCCTTGTGGAAGGAGTCCACAATCTTGTCTTCAACCAGTCCAAAGAGGGAGAAGAACTGGGCAAAGGTGGCCAGGTTGTCCGAACCGGCGGCCTGGGTCATGAATGCTGCGTGTTCCGGCGGAAGGGCGTACGTCTTGCCTTCAGGTGTGTAGTCGACGACTCTGCTAACAACCATGCCACCAAGCCACTCACGGACGTAGCGCTCGTTCAACTTTGCTGCGTCGGCAATCTGCTGGCTGGTCGATGGAGGCATATCACCCATCGCGTCGAACAACCCCGTCCTGTGGCCAAGACTGACCATCATGGCGGTAGAGGCGTTATTGAGTACCCCCATCATCCGGTCTGCGAATGCGTCTGCCTTGCCTTGATCCATTTCAGGGATTGTTGTCATTACTTCTCCCTTTTCCTGGTTTGGAATTTAATCTTTGATAGCATGGTGCGGAGCCCAATCCTAGCCAGTGGCCCGTCAGGGAACATAGGTGCAGGATGAATCCTGCCTAGATGCCGGTTATGCGAATGGATGAGTGCGCCTTGTACGTGCGATTGATGTTCAGCAGCAATGCCGTCAGGTCTTCCACGTAGCGTGAGTTCGCCAGCCCGCCGCCATTCACGGCGCGTACCCCCAGGATCATCTCCGCTAGCCCCATGATGCGCGTCTTGGCGGAATCGTCGTCGCTGCACACGATGACATCGCAATCCAGACTGCGGTCGGGAACCATGAGGTCTGCCGCACTGATGTTGTGGAAGGCACTGACGATCTTGGACTCCGGCAGTATTTGGGCAGCCTCTTCTGCTGCGGAGCCAGCTTCTACGATTGTTGCGCTCGCCCGACCCTTCTCGAAGGCCAGCGGCACGACGACGTTGACGATTACCTTGTCCTTTAAGGATGCCGCCAGGGCTGTTAGCGTGTCCTTGTGGGCCGCGTAGGGCACCGCGATGAACACTGCGTCGCCGAGTTGCGCGAAACCGGTGCCCGCTGCTTCTTCGTTGGAGCCGCCGCGAATGTAGTCCTTGGGCAGACCCGCCGGGAGCAGCTCCTGGACTTCCTTGGCTGCTGCCAGGCCTCGCTCGGCGTCACGTGAGCCGATGAACACCCGCTCACCAGCTATGGCGAAACGCAGCGCCAGCCCTTTGCCCTCCGGGCCTGTGCCCCCGATAAAAGAAATCATGTATACCTCGTTGTTGTTGAATGTCGTCCGAAATGATAGTGCAGTGAGTCGGTAGATGGAAGGGCCATCGGATTTGGCTGAGCGTTGACTGTGGCTGACTTGAAACAGATACTGACCGTGATTGGTACTGACTGTGGCTGGTTCATCGCTGACGAAGTCAGGAGGCTCCAAGTGCATTGGGCTTTGACTCATTCAGGTGTCTTGGCGATATTCTCATTAGCTTTATTAGCTGTTGCATGCGGGGGCTCGAGTCCCCCCGTTGAGCCTACGTCGACAGCAATCCCTGTACCAACACTGGCACCTTCGCCAACACCGACCTTGGCTGACACGCCGATTCCCTCGCCATCAGCTACGCCCAGGCCGATCTTAACCCCAATTCCAGCGCCTGTTCCGACGCCAATACCGGAGCTTTTGTTCTTCATCAAGGCCCTACCACCGGCCACCGTTGGTCAATCGTATCGCTATTCGTTTTGCCAACCGACGCCGGAAACAGGACTGTTCTGCGATGGGCCTCTACGTTCCAACCCTGATACAACAAACCCTACGGGAGGCACTCCACACTACACGTTCTCCCACGGTATCGGCATTCCGTTTGGCCTCACGTTGAATTTTAACGGGGTGTTGGAAGGAGCGCCCACGGAGCGCACACCGACAGGGTTGCAGCGATTTGAAGTCTGCGCCACGGACCAATCGGGGGACGAGGTATGTCAGCTGGCCGAGATTCTTGTAGCTTCGCCAACTCCGACCCCTGTACCCCCAACAGTGACGCCGATACCACCTAC